>SMEN01000023.1_pt1 | contig 54679 bp, 49 predicted proteins | sample 2456271 | NCBI WGS metagenome assembly SMEN01 (sample SAMN10132593, study PRJNA489261) | soil metagenome | isolation source: day1 control-loamy sand soil ammended with raw manure from dairy cow... | place: USA | collected 2015-04-01 | reverse complement strand
GGAGGTGCAGCTAAATTTCCGGTAAGCGCATTGAATTTTGCTAAGAAATGTTTGATTTCTCCTGTTGGTACGGTTACGGTACCTTCTAAATGAGTACCCTCTTGTAAAAGTATAATTACGTGAACAATACCATTACTGTCTATTTGTATTTGTGTAGGGCTAAGTGCTGATGTAAGACTAGCTGGATTTGAAGTTTGTATGTCTTTACGCCAAACCAAAGCACCATTATTAGTATTGTAACGCAGTAAAAATCCTTTTTTATAGGCTTCATGATAGGTAAAGTCATCTACACCATTCCATTCAGGTTGTGGAATTTGGGTTTCCGTTTCAGAAAAATGCGTTAATCTTGTACCGTCCATTCGGCCATGGTTTTCTAAACGTACTAATGCAATAATTCCCCCGTTATTGTCTAATTCTATGTTATAAACATAATCAAAGCCATATCCTCCAATGGTTTGGCTCCAACGAAAAGTTCCGTCGCAAGTGGTTGAGAAAATAACAATATCTGGTCTATTTACTACATTGTAGGTTGGAATGGGATTGCCGTCTATTTGGGTACTACCATTAGTGGCACGGGCTAAAAAATAGTAGTTGTTGTCTTGGTCTATTTTAATATCTAATATTTGTTCTGCCTGCGGAAAGTAATGGGTGGGATACTCACCAGCAACGTTTTCTGTTCCCCCACCTGTTTTTGCCCATTGCCATTGGTAGTTTTGGGCGAAGCCTGTAAAACTGATAAGTGAGGTGGTTATTATTGTAATTATTTTTTTCATGATGGTTGCGTTTAAAAGTTTAAGGTTAAAAGTTTAAGGTTTAAGGTTTAAAGTTTGAGGTTTAAGGTTTCGATTCTGTTGAATAGTCTATTTTGTTTTAATGAACATTTATAAATCTTGAAATCTTCACATTGATTAATTATCTAATTGATTTTTTGTTTTTAAAGATACCTTTTTTTGCTTTAAAATTTAAATTCGTGCCAAAACAATGAAGCTTTGACACGAATTTTTTAAAAATGAATAAAATTTACTTTTTAATTAATTTTTGTTGCATAACACGTTGGTTGTCTGCTTCTAAACTTACGACATAGATACCTGTTGTCCAATTAGCTACAGGTACAAGAACATTACCTTCGTTTGTGTTTAGTTTTTGTACAAACTTGATGTTACCTAAAACATCATACACCACCAATTGTTGTGCTTGCTTATAATCGCTTCCTAGTTTGTAGTGCACCGTTGTTGTTTCTACGGCAGGGTTAGGTTCTAAGGTTAGCTCATTGGTAGTTTGCATCATCATCATGTAATTTTCACCTAGTGGTGGCCATTCGATTTCAAACAAATCTGTACATTTATAGGTACTTAAAACCACCATATCCATTCCACCGTAAATTGGATACGAACTGTTTGGATAGAATCGTAAAGGAGCAAATGTATAAGATTGTCCTGCGCCAACCGTAATAACTGCAGGGTCGAAGGTACCGTAATTATTAAAACTCGATAAATTTACCGTTACTGTATTAGCTGTAGTGTTTACAAACATACCAGAAAGTACGAAAAAGTTTCCTTCAGATTTATATTGTATTTTTGTGATTTTGAATTTGAATTCACAAATAGGAATATCACAATCTTTAGGATTGAACATGATATTTGCTGTAGCTGAAGTGTTGACACACTGCCCATTTTGTACGCTTAACTGATAGCCACCAGCTGCAGTAATTGGTAAATTAGGTACATTGGTATTGGTTCCCGTTTGCACTGGGTTCCCATTAATCAACCAACGATAGGCTTGTTGTACACCTAATGGGCCTAATAAATAAGGGGCTGGGTCGGTATTCGGACAAACATCATAGCATCCACTTGGCACCACCCATAAATAACGTTCTGGATTGTGTGGGGTTTGTATTTGAGCTGTTTTGGTACAACCCGATGGTGCAATGTAGGTAACACTATATGCACCTCCGTTTAAAACATAAATAGTTTGACCAGTAGCACCGTTACTCCAATTATAGGTTCCGTTTGCAGGACCATTAGCCGTTAGCTCTAACGTATATGGACTGCAACTGTACACGCTATAACTGATAGTGATGTTTGGTAAAGCAGGGTGAACTGTAACTACAAATTCTTTAAAAGTTGCACAGCTGTTTCCGCCTTGTACTTCTAAACGGTAGGTGTAGGTACCTGGCGTATTACCTGAAACCGGAACTTCTAAATTTGCTGTACCTGGGGTCCAGTTTCCTAAAACGCCTGATATTGGAGAGCCATTACGTAACCAACGGTGTTGTAAATTGGTATCGGTTACCGTACCGTATAATGTGGTTTCAGACCCTAAACATACGTTGTTTTGCCCCGAAATATTTACATAAGGTAATGGTTTTATGGTTACATTTCTTGGACTAGCTGCCATATCTGAATTACTACAACCATCACCATTCAATAATTTTGGCCAATAGTTCCCAGAGGTAGTTGGCGTGAATGGATTCCCTTGACCTACTGGAGTGTTACCGTTCATCCAAATAATATTTGCAGGTGATGGTGTATTCGGATTTGTAACATAACTCAAGGCCTGAATTGTTGATCCTTCGCAAACTGTGTAATCATTTTCTGGATTAATGACACCAATAAAATTCACACTTGGAATATAAATAACCTCAGTTTCAGTATGACTGAAACTACAACCGTAACGGTTTGTTGCGGTAAGTTTAATAGTTTTTGGTCCTGAAGAAATAATTTGTACCGTAGTATGCGTACTGCTTGCGAAATAAGCGGTACCGTTAAACTCCCACTTGTAAGTATAGTCGCTGTTATAACCTGGACCAGGTATGGTTAATACAATCCCGTTTTCTGGGCAGTATGGCGCAGCAGGTATTGGGAATATAACGTATGGTTCTGAAGGTATGGTTACTGTTACTGATTTTGTACAATTTGGTAAACCATTACCACCGCTAATTTTTAATGTAAAGGTATAGGTTTGGCCAGGTTGCAAATTGGTAACTGTTGCGTTCGAACCATTTTGTGTTAAGTTACTACCTGCATAAGTATATAAATACATACTATCGTTTGGAGTATAGTTAAAGAAAACCGAGTTGTTTAACAACTGTGCCGTATAAGTACCATTGTCATCACAAGAAAGTGTATAATTAAAATTCGCTTGATAATTCTTTTGAATTGAAATCTGTTTCTGTACGATACAGCCATTGTAGTTTAATTCAACAATTAATAAATATTCACCTGGAACATTCGTTGTGAAAAAGGTTGTAGCAGATGAATCATTGTCAACTTGAGCCTGTGCTGGTGCATACCATTTTATGGTTGGTATTATTCCACCATTTGTAGTATAGTTTACTTTTGCATTAATTCGGTTACAAGAAACCCAGTCAGTATAATTTGTATCAATAGTAACTGTTTGATTTAAATTACAAGGATTTGGTGTTGAACAATTATGCGTTACAATGATGTTCTGTGTACGTGTGCTACATCCATTTGTATTGGTTACCACTAAATAATACGTACCTGCAGGTGTACCTTGCGAATTGTTATTGATGGTATAGCTCGTACCTGTACCGATTGGTATTAAGCTAGGTGCTTTAAACCATTTATAGGTAAGGCCACTATTTATTCCACTACCTAGATTAGACTGTAGCGTAACTGAGTAACTACCCGTTGGACAAACACTGTAATTATAGCTTACAACATGTATGTCTGGTCTAGGTTTAACAATTACTGTAGCGCTAGTTGTAGCGGTAAAGTTACATCCGTTAGGGTTTATGATTTCTAAAACAATAGGAAAACTCATGTTTGCACCTGAAATATTGTCGATGTTTGTAGTTACTGTGTTTCCGTTAAATACAGCACCGTTAACCGTCCATTTTACAGTACCTGAAGTAATAGGCATACTGCTATTAAAGCTAAGGGTGAAGTTTTCTCCTGCACAAACTTGGCTTATTGGATTGATAGTAAGCTGTGGCGTTTGATTGATGGTTACGTTATATGGTATAACCACTGTTTGTCCACATTTTGTTATCGTTAAACGTACTTGTCCGTTTGAGACACCTCCAGAAATTTCGTTAAAACTGATTTGAGCCGTTGTACCTCCAGTACCATTAGTTACGTTACCAAAATTAGTTGTCTCAGGTTGATTTGGATTTGTTGGAATACCAACAATTGACCATTCGATGTTATCATAAACCACACCTTGTAAGTTGGCTGTAAATGTAGTTCCCGAGCTCGGACAGAAATTAACCTGATTACTAGCGTGATTAATAACCGCATTGTGTGTTACTTTTTGTACGTTTTTAGAAAGTTCTGTAGAAGTACAAATTTGACCTAAAGTAGAAACACGTTTTACTTTTACTGTTCCGTTATTCGCAGTGAATATTACGGTAATCTGACTTCCTGAATTACTTCCTTGAATGGTACCGCCTGTAACAGCCCACGCGTAAACAGAATTAGGTTCTGTGTTGGCTGGTAAGCTATAGATTACAGGAGTATTTAAACAATAAAAAGCATCTCCTTGAATTGGTCCAGCAGGTTGCGATGGTGTTTGAGCTACAACTACAGAAACAGGAGGGCTTGCACAACCATTTGCATTTGCAACTACTGAATAAGTGCCGCCTTGTGGGAAGTTGTATATACAAGATGCTCCATTAGAAGTATAAACCGTATTGTTGTTTAATGAAATTACCCACTGTACATTTGCATTTTGGTTGTTTGTAAAGCTTTGATTTATTCCTGAACATCTAAGTGGAAGATTGTTGTTTACAATCTCAACAGTGTTGATTACTTTTATTATAGCACTTGCGCTTCCTTTACAACCTAATAAAGTATTGATATAGTCTGCCGTTAATGTATAAGTTCCAATAGTAGAACCATCAACAATAATTTCGTTGCGTTGATCTGTATATACAAGCATTGGATGGTTTTCTATACCATTTAATCTCCAAACAAAATCTGTTGTAGGCCATTGAGGTAATGTGTATTTAGCTTGACTGTTTAAACAGATAGTTTCCGTACCTTTAATATTAGCTCTTTCAAGAATTACAGGTACTTTTACAGTTGTCCAAAAAGGACAAGAACAATGAGAAAGATATTGTACATATCCAAAACCATCTTCTGGATCAACACTATCCCAAATTACATCAATTGAATTACCGTTTTGACCTACAATATAACCGCCGATAACGTTCCATTCACCACTACATTCTTCATTTGCAGTATAGGTAGCAATATCTTTTTCACAAACTACAGATGGACAAGAGATGTCTATATTAGGTTTATTTTCGATAAAAACTTTTACACTATATTTACTGGTACAATTACAACTATTTGTAACCGTTAAAATAACCTCGTAATATCCTGGAGTATCATAGCTATGGGTTGGTTCAAAAGCACTTGAAGTGTTTCCATCTCCAAAGTCCCAATTATAATAAATAAGATCACTTCCTCCATTATCATTTGATAGATTTTCAAAATTGATTGGTGTATTAACACAAAAAAGAAAATCAGGTGATCCAATAACTTCAAATTTTGCTTCAGGAGAAATAATTTTCTCCACACAAATAGTTGAAGAGCTAATGGTTTCGTCTGTATAAGTAACAATTACAGTTATAGCTCCAGGGCCATTATTATCCCAGTTTATGGTAGCATATTCATTAAAACTACCTGAAATAGATTGTGCATTTCCGCCCGTAATATCCCATTGTACATCGGCAATATTATTGCCAGTTACAATGAAATTAACAGAGGAATATTCACAAAAACGCAAACAATCAGTTTCTTGTACCCCTTCATTGAGATTTAAGGTGTTTCTCTTAGGATCAATTGCACTATCATAGTCAATACATCCGACCATTTGATCCCAACTCAAGTATGATGAGTTGTTCTGAGCGTTTGCAATTGGGATGAATAACATCCAAAACAGCACTAAAAGAAGCCGTTTGTCGGGTTTAAAGAGTTTTTTTTCTTTCATAATAAAAAAAATTAAATTGGTTAATAAAATACTACGTTAGGTTTTGAGTAAAACCACGTTATGTTTTAAGTAAAACCACGTTAGGTTTTTGACAGGATTACTTTTTACGTTGTAAGGAGGCTGTTTTTAATGTGTCTGAGATGCGTTTACCAGGACGGTAATTAACTCTTACGTTTTTGATATGTGTTTGTGCATTAAATTCTTCGGGAGTTGCTGTTCCCTCGCTAGAAATACCTGTATATAAAGTACCTAGTTTATCTAAACGCACAATTTTACTGTCTGCCAAGGCTTCTTGTATCACATTTTCAAGTGCAATGATTACCCCACGGATATCTGCTTCACTCAGGGCACTGAATTTTTCGATAGATTTTACTAAATCATCAATAGACATTTCACCATCGTTTACAACGTTTGCATACCATTTTTTAATTCCACCGCCTACCACTCCTGGTTGGCCTTTTTCGATTAATTTGTACTTGATTGCCATAGTTATAGATTTAATTGTTTAAAATTTTGAATAAACACGAATTGAAAACTGCATTCGCAGGCTGTTTTAGATAACCACTTACTATCAATACTGTTCTACTTTTGTTCCAATCATCATCATTATGATCATTTAAATTTTCTGCGACATAGAAAAGTAATTCAGTTTCTTGTTGGCTTAAGTTTTTAGAATTAATGATGACACTTAATACATCAAAATCAATTTCGTTATTTATCATTTGGTCTAAAATGTATTTACAATCAACTGAAACATTTAAGTTATCATAAACGTAGTTTTGATTGTTGATAAGAGTTACGATTTCAGTTGAGGTAGGTAAAGAATAATTAACTATTTTTAGATTTTGAAACTCTAAATTAGAATGTGTAATGGAATCTAAGCGACTAATCACATTTTCCAAATTTAGATTATCATTGGAATAATGTAGATAATAATCATTGAGAATACTGTTTTGAATGCTGTATAAAGTAGTACCTTTCGCTTTTGCATGAGATGCATTAACGTTGTTTTCGAACGTAGGTTGTACTTCGTATGTTTCAAAATAATTACAACCTAAGATTGTTAAGAGAAAAACTAAGGAGAATATTTTTTTCATAATATAAATAATTTATTGTTTTCTCAAAGCTATCGTATTATGTATAGTAATGCAAAAAGTAGTTGGTCGAATTGATCAATTTACCTGTTTTTTTATTGTTTAATTGGTTGGTTTACAACAAGTTATTTTTTTTTCACATGCGTGGTTTATGTAATGAAATACATGTTTTTTTTAGTAGTAAATGGATGTATTCTACTATTTTTTGTTTGTTTTGTGCTTGTATTTCGGCTCAAAATTTAGAAGAGTTACGTCAACAAATGGATACGATGTCAACTACAAATTCAAACTATGAAAATACGTTACAACAATTTATAAATACATCAAAGAAGAAAAATGACAAGCAGTTGTTGTTTGATGGATATTTGCGTGCGATTAAATGGTCTAAAGATGCTGTGGAACAAAATGCGTATTGCGATAGTGCGATGGTTTTGGCTAATAAACTTGGAGAGGATATTTATTGGATACGTTTTTTTCAAACAAAAAGTTTTATAGCGTTAGTTGATAGAAATTATCCGAAAGTTTTAGAAAATCAGCTTAAGGCATTAGATTTTTTAGATCCGAAAGAGGAGCCTTATTTATATAACAAAGCACTCTATTCAATTGGTGCAACCAAGTTGTATATGGGGAATTATAGAGAAGCTTTGAGCTATTTTAAAAGTGCTACTACTTATTTTAAAATACAAACAGATTTGTCTCATGTAAAAGGTTATTTGAATTGCATTAGATCAGAAGCTATTTGTAATTATTATTTGGATAATATATCTGAGGCTCGTGATTTATTGGTTTTGGGAAGAAAAGCGTTTCGCTATTTAGATAAAAATGATTCTTTACAAGAAAATGCTTATTTTGACCTAACTCAAGCTATGGTTAGTTTTAAAGAGGAAAAATATCAAGAGAGTAATGAGTTACTTACAAATGCTCTACCCGAAATTGTTTTAAATGAAGATTTTGCGAACGAAAATTTGATTTATTTTTATTTTGGAAAGAATTATTGGTTTTTAGGTAATAAAGAGTTAGCCGTAACTTATTTTAAAAAAATTGATGATTTATTTACCAATAACGAATATATAAATGTTCATTTTTTAAAGGCTTATACCTATTTAATCGACTTCTATAAACAAGAAAATAATTTAGAAAAACAATTGTACTTCACCAACCAATTGCTAACTGCAACGCAGAGTTTTCAGAAAACGCAATCGTATTTGTCTGATTATTTTCATGCCGAGTTTGATACGAAATTGCTTAAAGAGGAAAAACAAAAGCTCGAAGACCAAATTGCAAGGAAACATCTATTTTTAGTATTAATATCTGTTGTTGGAACTTTGTTGCTGGTTTCGTTTATGGTTTTGTTTATTCGTAATAAACGAATGAAAAAGGCATATAGACAAAGATATAAAGCAGTTTTAGAGCAGATTGAAGTTCGAAAATCGCAATCGAAAAGCAAGAAAGAGACTTTTGATTATGATTGGAGTAGTATGCAAGAGAATGCGAATTGGAATAGTTATTTGTATCAAGATGAGTTTGAATTAACTACTGATTTAAAGGTTAAAAAAGAAGTTCTTCCTTTGCAATTAATGAAAGAGTTAAATGAAAAGCTGATTTGTTTTGAAACCCAAAAAATGTATTTAAAGTTAGACTTTACATTAAATGAATTGGCTGATTATTGTAAAACCAATCGCAGTTATTTGTCACAATACATAAATCAAGTAAAACAAATGAGTTTTCCTGATTATATCAATTCGCTTCGCGTAAATTTATTGTTAGATGATTTGCAAACGAATTATCAATTAAGACAGCTAAAAACAGAAATAATTGCTGAAAAATATGGATATTCCAACCGCAGAAGTTTTTCGAATGCTTTCATTAAAATAACGGGTATAAGCTATTCGTATTTTGTGCAGGAATTAAAGAAAGAAGCCTAAGTGTTCTTTCGCAATAGGGATGGGAGCTTTGTTTGAGCTCTTTTGCAAATTGAAAATTTGCAGAAAGCGAGTGCGGACAGCCCGACCTGAAACGTAGTGGAAGGGATTGCCCCCAAACAAATGCTCCTAAAGTTTAAAAACTTATTTGATTATTATTTCAATGGACTTGTTTTTGATTGAGCTAAGTTTTGAATGAAATTTAATAAAATCGGGCTCTAAACTGTTATTGAAGTTAACTTTTACTCCATTTATTTTGTTCTGTATTTGTGGAATTTGATTTTCTATTGAATTTCCGAACCCCATTATTTTAAGATATGTTTTTATATTCATTTCGAATTCTACACTTTGCGAAATAATTTCGGATAATTGTAAGACATCAGGTATTGTTAGGGCGCTTTTCATAATTTAGTATTTAGTCGTTGTAAATATATGTTTTTAAAAGATTCCTATTTGAGTAAATTTCTAAGGGAAAACCCTGATTTTTAGATATATTGCTTTTTTGATTTAATTTGATATAAATTCATAAAATCTGTTTTTTGATTGCAAATATTTTAAGGGTTAATATTTTTTTTTGTGTTTTTTTAATTTGATGTTTCTTTTAAGTTATTTTATATGTTGTTGAGAAACATTGTTTTATTAAATTTGAGTAAATTTATTTATTATGATTATAATTAATTCGCCTTCAAACGATGCGTATTTTAATATCGCTTTAGAAGAGTTTCTTTTATACGAATATCCTACCGAATCAATTTTTCTATTATATGTAAATGCACCTTCAATAATTGTGGGAAAATTTCAAAATACTTTAGCAGAAATTAATCTTGATTTTGTAAAAGAGAAGAACATTAAGGTTGTTCGAAGAATGTCGGGAGGAGGAACGGTTTATCATGATTTAGGAAACTTGAACTTTTCGTTTCATACATTACTTGGACAAAATGATTTTATGGATTTTTCCAAATTCACAGAACCTGTAGTTAAAGTTTTAAATCAATTCAATGTTCCTGCAAAACTCGAAGGGAGAAACGATTTATTGGTTGAAGGGAAAAAGTTTAGCGGAAATGCGAAATTAGCTCGTAACGGTAAAATGATTCAACATGGAACTATTCTGTTTGACTCTGACATGTCTGTATTGGACAATGCTTTAAAAATAAACCCTTTGAAATATAAAGATAAAGCTGTAAAATCGAATCGTGCTCGAGTGATTAATCTTAAAGAATATTTACCTGATGATGTTACAATAGAAGATTTAAAACAAGCTTTGATCGGCGAGATGTTACTTACAAATCAGATGACTTCTATTTATGAGTTAACTTCTGAAGATATTGCTAGTGTTGAAAAATTAATTTCTGATAAGTATAATACTTGGGATTGGAATTTTGGTTTTTCGCCTAAATATAGTTTTAAAAATGCAGCTAAAATTCCTGCTGGGTTTATAGAAATTCATTTAGATGTTGTACGTGGTGGAATTATTGAAAAAGCTAAAATATTTGGAGATTTCTTTGCTTCTAAGCCAATTGAAGAATTTGAAGAACTTTTTATCGGAAAGAATCACAACGAAAATGAAATTCGTGCTGTTCTTGAATCGGTTGATGTTACAGAATATTTCGGAAAAGTTACTATAGATGAAATTATATCTATTTTTAAATAAAAAAAGAACCTATTTTGTAGGTTCTTTTTTGTTGTATTTTTTAAACAATGGAATGTTGTATGAAATGGAATAATTAAATCCGGCTCCGATGTTTCCACTGAATTTTTTTCCGTAACCTGGAATATAAAGATTTTCAAAATCCGTTGGTTGTTTTTGAGTTATTAAGTATTTCATTCTAAAGGTAAAACCTAGATATAAATTTTTAACAACTTCAGCTTTTACTCCTGCAACAAATTCTAACCAATGGGCAGACAGTCCCTTTGAAATTGAATTTGGATAATAGGTTTGATTTGGAAAATAAGAATTGGTTTCGTAAATATTGTATGAATTTAATGTTTGCGACATATTTGCGTAACCATATCTTCCACCAATAAAAATCATGTTATTCATGTCTAACCAGTTGTCATAAACATTATAATCTAATCCGGCTCTAATAAACATTCCTTTGGTTGTAAAAGTTAGTTGGTCTTCTTCAGTAAATTTATCTTCGATACCAAATTCAACGGCAACATATTTTCTTTTATCGATTCGATAATCACCACTGATTTCAAATCCTGTATAGTTTTTATCCCAAAAATTTCGAGAAGCTTTTATCAAATCTGTTCCGATTCTTAAACCGTATGTATCTAAATATTTTGGTTTGACGATGGTATCTTGAGCTTGAGCTATAATTCCAATAAATAGGAAAATTGAACTAATAATATATTTTAGCATGCGGATTTTCTTCGTTAGTGATGTTATTAGTCAAAGGGGTAAAGTTTGTAATCCAAGTACCAACTCCATTATTATTGATTGTAGTCGAAACATTGTCAAAGACGGTTTTATATCCACAAGCTTTAGAAACATATTCTGTTTTAGGTGAATAATTGAATGTCAATTGGTCGATTTTTTCGATGGTATCGTTATTGATGATTTCAAAAAATTTAAGGTTCCAAACGGTTTGATTAGATGTAATATCTAAAGGTAATTGAATTTCAGACCTGTTAAAATATTCGATAACTTTTATGGTATCGTTTCCAATTTCTGGTAAAACATAACATTCTATTTTGAAAAAAGGTTTTAAAACGGTACTGTTTGCTTTATCGTAAAATTCGATTCTAACGTTTGGTGTTGCTGCTTCTCCTTCGCAAATATCGTCTTTTTCGCAAGCTATAAATATTAGAAACACTAAACCTATCAACCACTTATTTTTCATATCATAAATATATTGTTTCAAAATTACAAAATCCTTTTGTAAAAATAATACATTTCAAAAATAACTTAAATCACTAATGATTAATAAACCTTTATTCAGCTTAATTTATATGAATAGTCCAACTCATTAGATTTAAAATTAGAATTATGGATTATTAATTTTTTTATATATTTAGGTTTTATAATAAATTGATATGAAAAGTTTCATTCTATTACTATTTCTTATTTGTTGTCAATCAATAACAGCACAAACAAATAATTATAAAATAACGTACAAAAATTTTGAAGGAAATCTGAAAAGAGATGCGGTTTTGTATTTAAAAGAAAATCAGCCTACAGTAATGCAAACGATTATAGCTTCTACGGTTCCTGTAAAAATTATAAAAGATTCCACTTACATTGACAGCAACGGTGCAACCACAACTGTATTTGGTTCTGGAAATAAAGATTATAGTATATTCCCAGATGAATATATCAAGGTAGATCATTTAAATAATAAAATAGAAATGATTAAAGTTGTTCTTGAAAAGAAATTTTTAATTACTGATGAATTAAATTATAATTGGAAAATAACAAACGAAACCAAGCAGATTCAAAATTATACTTGTTATAAAGCAACTACTTCTTTTAGAGGAAACAATTTTGAAGCATGGTTTACACCCGATATTCCTGTAAATGCTGGACCTTGGAAATGGTACGGACTTCCTGGTCTTATTGTAGAAGCTACCGATACCGATAAAAGTGAAGTGTATTTATTAGAAAAAATTGAGAAATTAACGGACGAAATTCCTTTTCCTTCAACTAAATCAGAAAAATTAACTTTAAGAAAATATTTCAAAAATGCTGAAGAAGCGATGGATGCTTTTTTAAGTGAATTAAATGAACGAAATGTTACAGTAACAAGTAATGTTATTGGAAGGTTTGGTTTAGAAAGAGTTTATGAATGGGAAGAAATACCTGAAAAATAATATAAAAAAAAAGCAATGCTTGAGAAACATTGCTTTTAAATATTATTTTAATTCTAAAAGAACTACATTTTCAACGTGATGTGTTTGTGGAAACATATCAACTGGTCTTACACGAACCACTTTGTAAAGTTCATCCATCAAAGCTAAATCTCGAGCTTGTGTTGCCGAGTTACAACTTACATAAACCACACGTTTTGGAGCAATTTTTAAGATTTGTTCAACCACATCTTTGTGCATTCCGTCACGTGGTGGATCGGTAATAATCACATCCGGATGTCCGTGTTGCGCAATAAACTCATCATTAAAAACATTTTTCATATCTCCAACAAAGAATTCGCAGTTTGTAATATTGTTGCGCTCAGCATTTACTTTTGCATCAGCAATTGCTTCTGGAACAGCTTCAACACCAACTACTTTTTTTGCTTTTTTAGAAACAAATTGAGCAATTGTTCCTGTTCCTGTGTATAAATCGTAAACCAGTTCTTCCCCAGTCAATCCTGCAAAATCTCTTGTAATTGCATACAATTCGTAAGCTTGATCTGAGTTTGTTTGATAGAATGATTTTGCGTTGATACTAAATTTCAAGCCTTCCATTTCTTCTAAAATGTAATCTCTACCTTTGTAAAGTTTTACATCTTGATCGTAAATGGTATCGTTTGCTTTTCCATTAATTACATATTGTAATGAAGTGATTTCTGGGAAACGCTCCATTAAGAATTCCAATAATAATTCGCGTTGTTTTTTATTTTCTTTAAAGAACTGAATCAAAACCATAATTTCTCCTGTAGAAGCAGTTCTGATCATTAAAGTTCTTAGGAAACCTGAAGCTTCACGCGGATTATAAAATTCCATTTCGTTTGCATTAGCAAAAGCTCTGATTTCATTTCTAATAGCATTTGAAGGATCTTGTTGTAAATGACATTTTTTGATGTCAAGAATTTTATCCCACATTTTTGGAATATGAAATCCTAATGCATTTTCGCGAACTAATTCAGCATCAGATTTTACTTCTTCTTCCGTTAACCAACGCGCATTTGAGAACGAAAATTCCATTTTATTACGATAGAAAAACTGTTCTTTAGAACCTAAAATGCGTTCAAATTCTGGAAGTTCAATTTTTCCAATGCGTTTTAGGTTGTTATAAACTTCTTGATGTTTGTAAAACAATTGTTGGTCATAAGACATATTTTGCCATTTACATCCACCACAAGCACCAAAATGTTCACAAATTGGCTCAACACGATGTTCAGAAAATTTATGAATAACGGTTGCTTTACCTTCATAATAAGCTTTACGTTTTTTTGTAGTTTGTACATCAACCACATCTCCAGGAACCACATTTGGTAAAAAAATAATTTTTCCGTCTGGAGCTTTCGCAACCGAAACGCCTTTTGCACCTGCATCAAGGACTTCTACGTTTTCGAATACGATTCTATCTGTTTTTTTTCTTGCCATGATGCAAAAATAATAATTGTTTTATCTAGTTGTATCGAATTATGTAATTTAGAATGTTTTCATTTTAATTATTTTTTTTCTTATTTAAAATATGTAATTTCGTAAATGGATGATTTCTCTCCGTTTTTTAAGAAGGAATTACTGAAAATAAAATATTAAACCATCAAAAATGTTAAATTCACAATTAACCTCAGCAGAAGCAATTGCATTAGAAGAAAAATACGGCGCTCACAATTATCATCCGTTACCAGTTGTATTATCTAAAGGCGAAGGCGTTTATGTTTGGGATGTTGAAGGAAAAAAATATTACGACTTCTTATCGGCATATTCAGCAGTAAATCAAGGACATTGTCACCCAAAATTAGTTGAAGCTATTTCAGAACAAGCTGCAACTTTGGCTTTAACTTCTCGAGCATTTTATAACGATAAATTAGGAGCATACGAAAAGAAAATTACTGAACTTTTTGGTTTCGATAAAGTTTTACCAATGAATTCAGGTGCAGAAGCTGTAGAAACTGCTTTGAAATTAACACGTAAATGGGCTTATGAAGTAAAAGGAGTTAAAGAGAATGAAGCTGTAATTGTGGTTTGTGAAAACAATTTCCACGGACGTACAACAACGATTATTTCGTTCTCTAATGATCCAGATGCAAGAAAAAGTTACGGACCATTTACAGATGGATTTGTTAGAATTCCGTACGATAATTTACTAGCTTTAGAAGAAGTGCTAACAAACAAAAATGTTGCAGGATTTTTAGTTGAACCTATTCAAGGTGAAGCAGGTGTTTATGTGCCTTCTGAAGGATATTTAGCAAAAGCAAAAGCTCTTTGTAAAGCCAATAACGTTTTGTTTATTGCAGATGAAGTTCAGACTGGAATTGCAAGAACAGGAAAAATGTTAGCTGTTGATCACGAAAATGTACAACCCGATGTTTTGATTTTAGGAAAAGCGCTTTCTGGTGGAATGTATCCTATTTCGGCAGTTTTAGCAAACGACGAAATCATGAATGTTATAAAACCAGGGCAGCATGGTTCTACTTTTGGAGGAAATCCGATTGCGGCTGCAGTTGCAATGGCAGCTTTGGATGTTGTTTTAGACGAAAAACTAGCTGAAAACGCTGAAGTTTTAGGTCAGATTTTTAGATATGAATTAAATAAATACATTCAAAATTCGAATATTTGTACAATGGTTCGCGGAAAAGGTTTGTTAAATGCAATTATGATTAACGATACAGAAGATAGTGATACCGCTTGGAATATTTGTTTAAGAATGCGTGATAACGGATTACTTGCAAAACCAACACATGGAAATATCATTCGTTTTGCACCACCGTTAGTGATGAACGAAGAACAATTATTAGAATGTGTTTCTATCATTACAAAAACGCTAACTGAATTCGAAAGATAATATGAATACAGAATTTTCAACTTCAAATCAAAACTTAGAAATAACTCAAGTTACTAAATCAATTTTCTTAGAAACTGCAAAGTGGGCAAAGTTTTTGGCTATTTTAGGTTTTATTGGGATGGGAATCATGGTCATCGCTGGTTTTTTTATGGGAGCAATAATGAGTTCTCTAGGTTCATTAAGTAGTTATAGTAATACGCCAAATCCTTTTGGGATGATTGGAAGTATTTTCTTTGTTATTTTATATTTAATAATGGCTTTAATTTATTATTTCCCAATTAAATATTTGTATGATTTTTCTACTAAAGTGAAGAAAGCATTTGAAATTCAAGATCAAATGTTGTTTAACGAAGCTATTTTAAAATTAAAAGCACACTATAAATATATTGGAATATTAATGATTATAGTTTTTTCATTGTATATTTTGATGCTTATTCTAACTATAATTGGAGGAGTTGCAGCTGCAGCAATGAGTTAGTTGATATAATTTTAAATTAAATTTAAGCACTTCAATTTTTTTTTTGAAGTGCTTTTTTGTTTTGATTAACGATTTTGAAACACTGATTAATTTTATTAAATTTGAAAATACATTTTATTATAATTTAGTTTCGATTAGATACTTTTTTATAGGATATTGAATTTAAAATATGGGAGATAAAACAGTTAACAAAATAGAAAATAACACTAGAATTCAACCCCGAATTGGGATTACTTTTAGTGCTTTTGATTTGCTTCATGCTGGGCATATCAAGATGTTAGAAGAAGCTAAACGTCAATGTGATTATTTGATTTGCGGATTGCAAACTGATCCAACTTTAGATCGACCTGAAAAAAACAAGCCAACACAAACTGTCGTTGAACGTTATATTCAACTTAAAGGCTGTAAATTCGTTGATGAAATCGTTCCTTATGCAACGGAACAGGATTTAGAAGATATTTTGCGTTCGTTCAAAATTGATGTTCGTATTATTGGCGATGAATATGCGGATAAAGATTTCACAGGAAGAAAATATTGCGAAGAAAAAGGTATTGATTTTTATTTCAATACAAGAGATCATCGTTTTTCAAGTTCTAGTTTACGAAAAGAAGTCGCTGTACTTGAGTTGAATAAAGAGAAATAATTTTTTTAATAAAAATATGAAAGCTGGATTAATTTAAAATCCAGCTTTTTTAGGTGTAGTTATTTACTTTGTGATTCGAGCTAAATAATCAAAATTTTCGCCTTCTAAAATCAATTCACAGTTTAAATCGTTAGCGATGCAAGCATTTTGTAAGGTGTTGTAATCTAAATATAACCAATCAAAAGGTTCTTCATTTTCTCCTTTATATGATAAATTAAAAACCAATTCTCCGTAATAATCTGCATGCATTGGAATCCATTTTCCGCCATCTTCATCTTCATCAAACATATAAATTAAGTCCGAACTATCAATCAGAATCTGTCCGCCGTCGTTTAATAATTCTTTTAAATGATTTAAATATTGTGCAACTTTATTCAATTTTCCAAAAATACCCGTTCCATTCATTAGTAATAAAATGGTGTCAAATTTTTGGTCTTTTAATTCTAAAATATCTAAAACTTCAGCATTTTCTAGGCCTCGTAAACGACAAGTTTCAATTGCATTTTCAGAAATATCGATAGGTAAAACTTCAAATCCTTTTTCTTTTAAATACAAGGCGTGACTTCCTGCACCACAACCAATATCTAAAATTTTGCCTTTGGATAGTTTCAGAGCTTGTTTTTCTAATTTAGGCATTTCATTAAAATCACGAAACATATAAGCAATTGACATTTCATCAGCTTCAGAAATTGTGGTTTCTGTGATTACATTTTCTGGATTATTATTGGTTTGAAAATCTAAAAGCGCTTTACCTAAAAGGTCTTTCATTTGGAGTTGTTTTAAATCTTTTATTATTAATTTTGCTATTCGATAAAGTTACTATGGAAAATTTTTTTAAAAACTTACCAAAGCTTGCCAAAGATACGCATAATGAGAATAAAAAGTATTTTGATAAGCTTAAAAAGAAAACACCTAAAAATTTAGATGTTCAAATGCAAGAGATTCACGACCGTGTGTTTAAGAAAACGGATTGTTTAACTTGTGCAAATTGTTGTAAGACGACCGGTCCATTATTTACATCGGCTGATATTGAACGTGTTTCAAAGTTTTTGAAAATGAAACCACAACCTTTCATTGATCAATATTTACGTATTGATGAAGATAAAGATTATGTTTTACAAAGTGTTCCGTGTACGTTTTTAGACAACGATAATTATTGTATGATTTATGAAGTGCGACCAAAAGCTTGTAGAGAATATCCGCATACAGATAGAAAAAAATTTCAGCAAATTACAAATTTGACATTAAAGAATGTAGAAATTTGTCCTGCAGCTTTTCAGGTTGTTGAAGAAATGAAAAAGAAAATGCCTTTGTAAACAAAGGCATTTTTTTATACAAACAATTGATCGTTTTCTATGTAATTTTTAAGAAAAGTTTCAATTTCATCTTCAGTAGTAATTTTGTCTTTGATGTAGTAAACTAAATCTAAAATCCAGTTTTTGATTTTTTCAAATAAATCAACTACATGTCCGAATAAACGAACAAACCATTCGTAAATAAATTGGCAACGGTCAATGATTTTAATGATGATATCTGTGTAATCCATAACAATTTTGATTTATATCAAATATAATAAATTGATTTCAAATTCCCATCATTTTAATGAAAATCTAACATTAATTTTCATCTTTATAGATTAAATACTTTTTTCTAGTATTTTTAAAATCCTCAATTCCAGTAATCCAAGTGTCTTTTATTTGTTTTTCGCTCAAACCCTGTTTGATTTGACTTTGCAACTTTTTATTTCCAGCTAAATTTGTAAAGAACGAGTTGAAAAATTCTTCCTTTTTACTTGAAGTTTGATAAGCATTTAAAAGCCATTTTAGCTGAATTCCTTCAACAAAAGCAATCTGAGATAAATCTTCACCATTACATTTTCGACCGTTGTGCATTGGGTCTTTTGCACCTTCATTTGGTTCTGGTGTAAAACTAAAAGTTGTTTTGCGCATATTTGGCGAACCGTAAACTTGAAATTGTTTATTGGTTCCGCGACCAACACTAACATTTGTTCCCTCAAAAAAGCACAAACTCGGATATAAATTGATTGATTGGTCGTTAGGTAAATTAGGGGAAGGTTTTACTGTCAATGAATACGGCATACTCTTGTTGTAATTTGTTATCGGAATAATTTTAAGTTTACATTGAATTCCGTTTTCTAACCATTTTTCACCGTTAATCATTTGCGCATATTCTCCAATGGTCATTCCGTGTAAAACTGGAATCGGATGCATTCCAACAAAACTTTTATAAGCCATTTCTAAAACGGGTCCGTCAACCTTAGCGCCATTCGGATTTGGTCTATCCAAAACAATAACTTCAATATTATTTTCGGCGCAAGCTTCCATTAAATAATGCAACGACGAAATATAAGTGTAAAAGCGCGTGCCAACATCTTGTAAATCAAATACCATTACATCGATATTTTTTAGTTGTTCTTTGCTTGGCTTTTTGTTTTTGCCGTAAAGCGAAATTATTGGAATTCCAGTTTTGGTATCTTTTCCGTCTTTAATCAATTCACCAGCATCTGCAGTTCCTCTAAAACCGTGTTCTGGAGCATAGATTTTTTCAACATCAATTTTATTTTTTAATAAAAAATCAACTAAATGAATTACTGAATTATTTTCATTGACTAATCCTGATTGATTGGTTAAAACGCCAACTTTTTTGTCTTTTAATAATGGTAAATATTGTTGATAATTATCCGCACCCGTTTTTATTTCTTGCTGATTTATATTTACAGTATTGTCTAATTTGTTTGATTGTTTGATATTATTTGCATTACAACTCCAAATTCCTACAGAAAAAAGAGAAGTTCCAACGAATAATAATGTATTTTTGAAAAGCGAATTATACTTCATAAATTTTGAAATTAGAATATTTTATATCCAAACGTTTAGCTACTTCTAACGAATATAAAAGTAGTGTTTCTGCGCCAATAATAAAAATTGCGATTGTTGCAATTGCAATAAGTATTATTATGATGTTGGTTTCTGTTTCGACTGGTTTTGGACTTCAAGAAAAAATCAGAGATAAAATAACATCATTTAATGGGCATTTAACAATCTTAAATTACGATAATAATCAATCAGAAATTACAACTGTTCCGCTTTCGTTACAGCAAGATTTTTATCCAAATTTTAAAAATGTCCCTGAAGTTTCAAAAATCCAACCTTTTGCTACAATTGCGGGTGTTGTTCGTACACCAGAAACTTTTGAAGGAATTGTATATAAAGGAGTTTCTTCTGATTATGATTTTAATTTTATTTCTGAATATTTAAAGGAAGGAAAATTACCTCAATTTTCAAACGATGGTATGAGTAATGAAATTTTGATTTCAGATTATTTGGCTCGACGTTTAAAATTGAAAGTAGGAGATAAGATGCAAACCTATTTTATGAAAGATTCAGGAAATAAAATGCCTTATATCCGAAGTTTTGAAATCGTTGGTATTTATGATTCTGGTTTTAAAGAATTTGATGAAACCTATGTTATTGGTGATTTAAAACACGTACAAAGATTGAACAAATGGGATGAAAATGAAGTTGGTGCGTTTGAAATTTATGTAAATGATTTTACTAAAATCAATGAAATCAACACTAAAATTTATGAAGATATTCCTTCGGATTTGAATAGTATTTCTATTACTGATAAGTATTTTGGAATTTTTGAATGGATGAAGCTTTTTGATTTTAATATTTATATGATAATCGGAATTATGATTATTGTTGCAAGTATCAATATGATTGTTGCACTTTTGGTTTTGATTCTTGAACGAACTCAAATGATTGGAATTTTAAAAGCGTTAGGTGCTAATAACTGGACCATTCGAAAAATATTTTTATTAAATGCAACACATATTGTTTTTCGTGGTTTGATTTGGGGAAATATTATTGGACTTTCTATTTTATTACTTCAAAAATATTTCGGAATTATAAAGTTAGATCCAACCCAATATTATGTTGCAGAAGCTCCTGTTTATTTAAATCTATATTATATTTTAGGATTAAATGCAATGGTAATTTTATTATGTTACATCATTTTAATCATACCATCTTATATGATAACAAAGATTTCGCCTGTAAAAGCAATCAAATATCAATAAAAAAAGAGGAAATTTCAATTTAGAAATTTCCTCTTTTTTTATTCGTTATGTAAAAATGATTGACGAGCTAAAAGTGTTTCTTCACTTTCAACGTGATTATCATCAGGAACACAACAATCAACCGGACAAACAGCCGCACATTGTGGTTCTTCGTGAAATCCTTTACATTCGGTACATTTACTTGGAACAATATAATACAAATCGTCAGAAACAGGAGTTTGAGCAGCATCTGCATCAACTTCAGTTCCATCAGGTAAAACAATTTTGCCTTTTAAAGCAGTTCCATCTTTGTAGCGCCAATCGTCAGCGCCTTCATATATCGCAGTATTTGGGCACTCTGGTTCGCAAGCACCGCAATTAATACATTCGTCAGTTATTATGATTGCCATAGCTAATATTTATTTAATTAATAGTAACTTTGTGCAAAAATACGGTTTATAGAAATCACAAACAAATCTATATGGTTTTAGAACAGAAAAAAAATGCATTTGTAGCTTTAGGTCAATTTATTAGACAATTTGCTACAGAAGATTTCCAATATAATAATGAAGTTTTAAAAAACGAGGAATTCTTTTCGAATTTCGCAATGATTACTGAGCAAGCTCAAAATCATAACGGTTGGTTTACTAAAGAACAAGTGATTTTTGCTTTGAATTCTTGGTCAGAAGCATTAACCGAAGCAAATCTAAATCAATGGTTATCTGCTTATGATTTTAAGGATGAACCCTTGAAAACGGTTGGTTTGATTTTGGCGGGAAATATTCCTATGGTTGGTTTTCACGATGTACTTTCAGTTTTGATTAGTGGAAATAAAGCTTTGATAAAAACATCGTCAAACGATCAATTGATAATTCCGTTTTTATTGAAATATTTGGTTGCTGTTGAACCTGAATTTGAAACGCGAATTGAGTTTACCAAACAAGGTTTTGATAATTTTGATGCAGTAATCGCAACGGGAAGCAATAATACGGCACGTTATTTTGAGTATTATTTTGGTAAAGTTCCGAATATCATTCGTAAGAATAGAAATTCTGTAGCTGTTTTAACAGGAAATGAAACTTCTGAAGAGTTACAAAAATTAGGAACAGATATTTTTACTTATTACGGTTTGGGTTGTAGAAATGTTTCTAAATTATTTGTTCCAAAAGATTATGATTTCACTAAATTTTTTGAAGCTATGTTTGGATTTAGCGAAGTGATTAATTATGAACGTTATGCCAATAATTACGACTATAATAAAGCAGTTTATTTAATGAGTAATTTTAAAATTTTGGATAATGGATTTTTAACTATTCGTGAAGATGAAAGTTATGCATCGCCAATTTCTTCTGTGTTTTATGAGTTTTATGAAAGTGAAAATCAAATTGAAGAACGTTTGAAAAATGAAGCTGATAAAATTCAATGTGTAGTAACAAATTTACCAATTGAAAATAGAATAGCATTTGGTCAAACTCAAAATCCACAATTATGGGATTATGCAGATGGAGTTGATACGATGAAATTTTTGTTAGCATTATAAAATATAAAAAGCGAAATAGTTTTACTACTTCGCTTTTTTTAAATTAAAAAAGTCTCCAATTTGGAGACTTTTAATATTATAAACTTGCAATAATTGCATTGATTTTTTCTCTTTCTTCTTCAGCTAATGCAGCATCAACTAAGATACGACCACTGTGCTCATCTGTAATAATTTTTTTACGAGCAGCAATTTCAACTTGAACTTGCGGTGGAATTGTAAAATACGAACCAGCAGAAGCTCCACGTTCGATAGAAACTACAGCTAACTTATTACGAACACCATTACGGATTCTTTGGTAAGCAGTTACTAAACGCTCTTCGATTAAAGCAGTAAATTCTTCAGACTTAGCTAATAAAATTTCTTCTTCACGTTTTGTTTCTTCCATAATTCCGTTCAATTCAGATTCTTTATGACCTAAATGTGCTTTTTTAGATTCTAATTTTTCTGAATTTTGTGCAATTACAACTTTTTTGTGTTCAATAGAAGCTTTGAATTCTTTAATGTGTTTTTCAGCTAATTCAATTTCTAAGTTTTGGAATTCAATTTCTTTAGTTAAAGAGTTAAATTCTCTGTTGTTGCGAACGTCTGTTTGTTGTTCAGTATATTTTTTGATAGCTTCTTTAAAAGTATCAATATCATTTTTCTTTACTTTGATTTGCTCATCAATAGACTCAACCTCCGTAGTTAATTTCTCTAAACGAATTGTAAGTCCAGCTACTTCGTCTTTTAAATCTTCTACCTCAAGAGGTAATTCACCTCTCATGTTTCTAATTTCGTCAATTCTTGAGTCAATTAATTGCAAATCGTATAATGCTCTCAATTTTTCCTCTACAGTAAGTTCTGCTTTGTTTGTCATATCTATATGTAGTTAACTGGATTTGTGTTTATCTCAGATAAAATAATTGCAAAAATAGTAATTTTTTTTGTAAGATAATCAACAATATAATTTTTTATATATCTTTCACTTTCAAAATGTCCGATATCTGCCAAAAGTATGACATTCTCAGCTTGATAATAATCGTGATATTTTAAATCAGCAGTTATATAAGCATCTGCTTTTTGAGCAATTGCAGCTCCGATTGCAAAACTACCCGAACCACCAAGAACAGCAACTTTCTTTAATTTTTTATTTAAGAAATTACTGTGACGAATTCCACCAGTTTGGGTTTTTTCTTTAACCATTAAAAGGAAATCCTTTTCTGTCATTTCTGTTGGAAGTTCGGCAATCATTCCCATTCCAACATTCTGAAGCTCGTTTTCTGTTTTAATAATCTCGTAAGCAACCTCTTCATACGGATGATTTTCAAAAAGAGCTTTTAAAATGCTTCCTTTAAGATGTTTTTCAAAAGTAAATTCTAATTTAATCTCTTCAACTTCTTCGTAAATATGTGGCTTTCCGATAACGGGTTCGCTGTATTGATTCCCTTTAAAAGAACCAATTCCATTTGAAGAAAAACTACATTCATCATAATTTCCAATTGAACCAGCACCAACTTTAAACAAAGCTGTTTGAACTTCTTTTGCTGCGTTTTTTGGAACATAAGTAGTCAATTTATAAATAAAATTTTGTTTAGGAATTAAAATTTTAGAATTGATTAATCCCAATGTATCACAGAAAATCTGATTTACGCCTTCACGATGATTATCTAAAGCAGTATGAATTGCAAAAATGGCAATGTCATTTTTAATAGCTTTGATAATCGAACGTTCTACATAATTTTTGCCTGTAATTTTTTTCAATCCCGAAAATAAAATAGGATGGAAGCAAACAACCAAATTACAATTTTTTGCTACAGCTTCGTCAATCACTTCTTCAAGTGCATCGTGACAAACTAAAATTCCGGTGCAATCGTTATTTTTATTTCCTACTAATAAGCCTACATTGTCAAAATCTTCGGCGTAAGCAAGTGGAGTTAAATCTTCTAAAAGTTGAATGACATTTGAAATTTTCATAGCATTTTGATTTCGAATTATAGTTTCAAAGATAGAAAAAATAGCTATTTTCGTGCAATGAAAAGGCTTCGAAAAATATTATTTCCGTTTTCACTTATTTATGGTAGTATTGCTGCTATACGTAATTATATGTTTGATTGTGGTTGGAAAAGACAAACAACATTTGATTTGCCAATAATTTGCGTTGGAAATTTAAGCGTTGGTGGAACTGGAAAAACTCCACAAATTGAATATTTAGTTCGTTTATTAAGTGATAAATTTAAAACTGTTACTTTGAGTCGTGGCTATAAACGAAAATCAGAAGGTTTTTATTTAGCAGCTGATTCTACAAAAATGGAAGATATTGGTGATGAACCTTTTCAATATTTCTCTAAATTTAAAAATATTCACGTTGCTGTTGATGCAAAACGCGTTCACGGAGTTCAACAAATTTTAAAGCGTTTACCAGAAACAGAAGTCATACTTTTAGATGATGCCTTTCAGCATCGTCACATCAAAGCCGGTTTCTATGTTTTACTTACAAAATATGATGAATTGTATGTTGATGATTTGGTTTTACCAGCAGGAAATTTACGAGAGTTTAAATCGGGTGCCAATCGTGCTGATGTAATTTTGGTTACGAAATGTCCAAATGATTTAAGTTTTGAAAATCAGAATAAAATTATACATAAATTAAATCCAAATGTAAATCAAGAAGTTTTTTTTACAACAATTTCATATAATGAAAATGTAACAAACGGATTAAAAAATTTTAAAGTTTCTGAATTACAAAATGATTCGTTTATTGCTGTAGCTGGAATTGCAAAACCAGAATATTTCTTTAAACATTTAAACGTTATAAAGAATAATTTCGTAACTTTTCCTGACCATCATCATTTTTCTGAAAATGATATTACATTAATTTTGGAAAAAGCTCAAGGTAGAAAAATCATAACAACAGAGAAAGATTTTATGCGTTTGCAAGGAAAGTTACCAGAAGAGCAATTGTTTTATTTGCCAATTGAAACACATTTCTTAAATAACGCTTCATCTTTTGACTCAAAAATTTTAGATTATGTGGGAAAAAGTACAAGAAACCGTTGCGTTCATTCAACAGAAAATTCAAAATAAACCAACTATTGGAATTGTTTTGGGTTCAGGATTAGGAAATTTAGTTGATGATATGGAAGTTGAAACTATTCTTCCGTATTCAGAAATTAAAAATTTTCCGGTTTCAACGGTTCAAGGTCATAAAGGAAATTTAATATTCGGGAAAATAGGAGGAAAGCAAGTAGTTGCGATGCAAGGTCGTTTTCATTATTATGAAGGTTATGATATGAAACAAGTAACATTTCCAATTCGCGTAATGAAATTTTTAGGTGTTCAAACGCTTATAGTTTCCAATGCTTCGGGCGGAGTAAATCCAAACTTTGAAGTAGGTGATATTATGTTGATTAAAGATCATATTAATATGTTTCCTGAACATCCATTACGCGGAATTAACGATGAACGTTTTGGACCTCGATTCTTGAATATGAGTGAACCTTATAATTTTGAGCTACTTGAGAAAGCGAATGAACTTGCTAAGGAATTAAATATCAAAGTTAAAAATGGTATTTATTATGGTTTAAGCGGACCAACTTTTGAGACGTTAGCTGAGTATAAAATGATTTATAATGTTGGTGCAGATTGTGTTGGAATGTCAACTGTACCAGAAGTTATTGTTGCAAAACATATGAATATGGATTGTTTTGGCGTTTCTGTTATTTCGGATATAGGAAATGAAGAATCTATAAAAAGTGTCAATCATAATGAAGTTTTAGCTGCTGTAAATGCTGCAGAACCAAAATTGAGAAGATTGATTAAAGAATTAATTTCTAAATTTTAAGAAACAGATTTGAAACATTGTGTAAATGTCAATTATATAAAAGAAGTTTTAGTTTTAAAGCTTCTTTTTTTGTTTGAAAAAATTTCACAAGAATATGTAAATGTTAAAATATTGAATTTCAGGGTTTACCCTTACATTTTTTTCTGTAATGAATTATAAATTGCGAATGTTATTAAGGTTATTAAATTCTTTTTAAATAATATATCTAAAACATTTACATTATGAATACAAAATTTATACAATCAGTTAGTAGTGTTTTTTTAGGAGTAATAGCATTCTTTTGCATATTGATTCCAGATTTATCGTTGAAATTATTCGAAGTTCCAGTAAAGGATTATTCGATTCTTATGATTCAAATTCTAGGAGGTTTATTTTTAGGATTTTCGGTTGCAAATTGGGTATCAAGGACTATTTTAATTGGAGGAATTTATGGAAGAGCTATTTATATGGGTAACTTAACTCACTTTCTGATTGGTGGAATTGCACTTCTAAATTGGAATATTCGTAATAATTTTCCTACTATCGCATCTTTAGTTGTATTAATTGTGTATTTATCGTTTGCTTTTTTATATAGTTTAAATTTAGTTTTAAATCCTAAAGTTTTATGGAGAGATAAGCAACGTTTTGGAGTACTTACTATTAAGATGAAATCTTAGTTGTATTTATCTTTAGTTTTGTCACATTTTATATAATTTTTTTTGAATTTTTATTGCAAAGTTTACAACAAACAAATCCCTTGAAAATCCGTTTCGTTAATGAAGCGGATTTTTGCTTTTTTAAATGGAACGATTTTTGTTAATTTTTTCCAACCATTAAAAAATCAAATTATGAAAAACTTTATTTACTTAGCAACCTTCTTTTGCTTCTCAAGCTTTATGAGTGCGCAGATTTTTGAATTAGAAAAAAATCCGAATTGGACTAAATATAAATCTATTATAAAATCAAAACCTTATCAAAACGGGAATGGATGGAAATATATTTATGATTTGAATGATGGAACAATTAATAAATTGAAAACGTATTATGGGACAGAATTACGTGCAGAATATGAACTTACTTTCGATGAAAATCAAAATTTGGAACGTCTTAATAACATATCCAATTTGGAAAATCAAATCGTGGATTATAATCTTAAATATAACGATTTAGGTTTGAAGATTGAAGATAAGGAAACAAAATATTTTTATGATAATGCAAATAGATTAACGAAAAGTTTTTCAAAAGAGTTTGAAGAAAGTAATGGTAAAAAAGGTTGGTCTGAAAAGTATTTTTATAATGATTTGGGAGATTTAATTCGTTTAGAGAAAACGACTTTTATTAAAGATAAATCTCAAGTTGATATCGAAAATTATATTTATGATGATTGTAAAAATACGATTCAAATTAATAGAAGTTCAATGCCAGAAAGAGTTTATCCTATTGTAATTATTGGAGGAGAATTAAAAAATGAAGTTGATTTTTATGAATACGAATACAATGAAGAGTGTATTTGGACAAAAAAATATAAGCAAATCGATGGAGTAAAAAAGCTAATTTGGGAAAGAGAATTAGTTGAATTATAAAAAAATCCGTTTCGAATTCGAAACGGATTTTTTCTTATTTTACAATCAACTTTTTAGCAGTTGATTTGTTATCAGATTTAAGTGTGATAATATAAAAACCTGTATTTAAATTGTTAATTTCAAATTCATTGTTTTCAAATTGAGGATTCGTAATTTGTTGGATTAATTTTCCATCAATTGAATGAATTGTAATTGTATTAACTATTTCAGAAGTTTGAACATAAACTTTGTTTTCAGAAGCAGGGTTTGGATAAATTCCAAATTCTATTTTGTTGAAATCATCATTAGATAAAAGAAGTCCCCATTTATCTTCAGCAACAGGTCCGCCCCAAATTTTAGTTGCCAAATATGGATTGTCAATAAATGGATTTCTATTTCCTTGACCAGCACTATTTGATGCGTTACCTAAATAAGTATTTCTTTGAATTTCAAGTTGAGAAACAGGATCTTCTACATTCCATTGTAGAAATAAACCAATCATTTGATCGAAAGAGCTTGAAACTGTTCCGACAGCAACATTTGTTGGAATACATTGAGTTGGGTATCTTAAATACATATACATCATCATACGCGCAACATCGCCTTTCCATTCATCACCTGGATACCAATTTGCACCTGAATTTCCAACGCTTCCAGAGTTACCAGAACCAGATGCGAATTTTTTAGCATTTCTTTGACCATTTAAATCAACATCTGAAGATCTTACATGATGTGCATCTGAGTTTGCTGCTGATTGCTCTAAATTTGGTGTTCCAAGTGATCTAGCATAAACGTGTTCTCGATTCCAATCGCCAGTATTACCACCGTTGTCGTTTTTTGCACGAACTCGAGAATACGTCCCAGTAGTTACTCCCGTGTGCCCATAAATCAACATCACTTGATTCGAGTTTGAAGGATTTATGTCTGTTACTTTAAGAGCAGTCCAAACTTGAGCGTATGAAATATCTTCATGTGTATTGGTGATTCTTGTTGCTAAAGCATTTTTTAAAGGTTGACCATTTAATTCAAAATCAATTCCATTATAATAAGCTTGAGGTTGAGCGAAACCTACAATTGAAGCGAAAAATAATGTAAATCCAGAGATAATTTTTTTCATAGTAACAATTTTTTATTTCTTTCTTTCTAGTAAAGCCATGTAGAAACCGTCAAATCCAGAATCTTTAGCTAATACTTTTTCATCTTTTATAAATTCGAAATTTTGACCAAATTCTGTTTTTAAGAATTTTTCTATTTGTTCTTGATTTTCAGAAGGTAGAACAGAACAAGTTGCATAAACCAATTTTCCGCCAACTTTTACCATTTTAGAATAGTTTGCTAAAACTTCTTCTTGGGTTTTTTTGATGTTGTCGATAAATTCTGGTTGCAATTTCCATTTGCTATCTGGATTTCTTTTCAGAACTCCTAAACCGCTACAAGGTGCGTCAATCAATACACGATCAGCTTTGTCATGTAATTTTTTAATCACTTTTGTAGTGTCAATAATTCGATATTCAATATTGAAAGCAGCATTACGTTTTGCTCTAATTTTAAGCTGACGTTGTTTACTTTCGTATAAATCCATTGCAATAATTTGCCCTTTGTTTTCCATCAAAGATGCAATGTGTAACGTTTTTCCTCCAGCTCCAGCGCAAGCATCAACCACGCGCATTCCTGGTTTTACATCTAAAAAGAAAGCAACTTTTTGAGATGAAGCATCTTGAACTTCAAACAAACCTTCTTTGAATAAATCAGTCATGAAAACATTTGCACGTTCACGTAAGATTAAAGCATCTTCGTAATCATTGTGAAAATCCGTTTCAATATCCAAATCCATCAATTGCGCACGAAGTTTTTCTTTAGTTGTTTTTAAACGATTTACACGTAAAACAACTTTCGCTTGTTGGTTTTGAGCTTTTAATTCTTGTGACCAAATTTCTGCTCCTAATTCTTTTTCACCCAATTCATCCATCCAATCTGGGATCGATTCTTTTACTCTTCTATTCTTAGATAATTCGTCAAAACGTCCTTTGATTTTACGTTCTGGTGTGCCTTCAAAATATTTCCAATCTGGTAATTTAATTCCTCTCAAAACTGCCCAAACAGCAAACATCTTCCAAATGTCATCTCGGTCATAATTGTCTTTTACTTCTGCAATTTCTGCATAAAGTCTTTTCCAACGAACCATTTCATATATCGTTTCTGCAACGAATTTTCTATCGCTGCTTCCCCATCTTTTATCTTTTTTTAGTGCGCGAGCAACTACTTTATCTGCATATTCTCCTTCGTTAAAAATCGCCATAAGCGAATCGATAACGGTAAATACTAAATTTCTATGTAATCTCATTCTTGTTAAATCAGTCAGCAAAGATAAATCATTATTATGTTAATTTAAAGTTATTTGATTTGATATTGAATCTAATAATATTTTTTTTTCAATCACATAAAGTTTAATTTTGCACAAACAATACAACTCATGATTAAAACGGTAATTTTCGATATGGATGGTGTAATCGTTGATACGGAACCAGTTCATAAATATGCCTATTTTAAACATTTCCAAGAATTAGGAATTGATGTTTCTGAAGAGCTTTATGCTACGTTTACAGGAAATTCTACTAGAAATGTTTTTCAAAAACTTAAAGATCAATTTCAATTGAATCAAGAAGTTGAAGATTTGATTCTTAGAAAACGTAGTTTATTCAATGATGCATTTGACACTAAACCAGATTTAGAATTAATTTCTGGAGTTTATGATTTAATTGTTGATTTACATAAAAACGAAATCGAATTAATTTTAGCTTCATCAGCTTCAAAAGGAACAATTGAACGTGTGTTTAATCGTTTTAAATTGAATGATTTTTTCTCACATAAAGTAAGTGGAGAAGATTTTCCAAAATCAAAACCAGATCCAACTATTTTTATTCATGCAGCTTCTTTGTCTAAAAATTCAAAAGAAGAATGTATCGTAATTGAAGATAGTACAAACGGAGTAAAAGCTGCTGTTGGAGCCGGAATTTATTGTTTGGGTTATAATAGCGAAAATTCAAAACTTCAAAATTTAGAAGGAGCAAGCGTTTTAGTTAATGATTTTAATGAGATAAACGCTTTGTTTATTAAGGAATTGAAATAAGATATTTATATTAAAATTTAAGCCAGTTGATTTATTTCAGCTGGCTTTTTTGTTTATCTCGGAGTTGCTTTAAATTTTATTTTCTTTACAATCTCTTCTAATTTTTTTTCGTTTAAAAATTCATGTTTTAATTCAGAAGAAATAATTTCAATATATAGAAAATTCAATAATCGACCTTTTATATATTCTCCGTTTTCTAGTTTTTCTAACAAAGTTTGATGCGTGATTTTTTTATTTGATTCAATCAAACTTGTGTTATTAAGATTGTATTTTAGAATTTGAATCAGAATTTGAGTTTCTTCAATATTAAATTTCATTTTAATTTTTTATGCAAAATTAAATTTTAAATTCCAATATCAGAAAAAAAATAATATATTCACAACTTCGTTTAAAATAATAACTTTTATTAATCTTTAATTCATATTTAATGAAAAATAAATACTTTTTATTCTTATTGTTTGGTACTTTATTAGTCAATGCACAAACAACAAAAAAAGTTTTATTCTTAGGTAATAGTTATACACAATATAATAATTTGCCGAGTTTAGTTGCTCAATCTGCTACTTCAACTAATGATGTTTTAATTCATGATAGCAATCTAATTGGAGGATACAGTTTGCAACAACATGCGACAAATCAAACAAGTTTGACAAAAATCAACGGTAATCAATGGGATTATGTGGTTTTACAAGATCAAAGTCAAAGACCTGCATTTCCGATTAATTATGTAAATAATAATGTTTTTCCGTATGCAATTCAGTTAACTAATCTAATCAAACAAAATTATGCTTGTTCTGTTCCGTTGTTTTATACAACTTGGGGAAAGAAAAACGGAGATCCACAAATTTGTCAAAACGGTCAATGTACGTATGAAGTAATGGATAATTTGTTACAGCAACGTTACCAAACAATGGCAGAAACAAATAAAGGTGTTGTCTCACCAGTTTCCCAAGTTTGGCGATATATTAGAGAAAATCATCCTACGATAGAATTGTATGATTCGGATAATTCGCATCCGTCTTTAGCGGGATCAATGGCGGCAGCTTATACTTTTTATACCGTTATTTATAGAAAAGATCCAACATTAATAACTTTTAATTCTACATTAAATTCAGCTACAGCAACTACAATAAAAAATGCAGTAAAAAATGTAGTGTTTAATAATCTTGAAAATTATTTCGTTGATGTAAATGATAATTTTGCAAACTTTAATTCGAATTTGATTTCAGGAACTAATTATCAATTTAATAATACAACTCCAAATGCCACAAATATTGTTTGGAATTTTGGTAATGGTACGACTTCTAATCAGCAAAATCCAACACATAATTTTACTACTGAAGGAACTTATAATGTTACTTTGATATTAACTGTTTGCGGAAAGTCTTACACTAAAACCAAAGAAATTTCTATAACTAGTTTGTCAAACGAATCTTTTATTAAAGAACAAATTGATTTATATCCAAATCCAAGTTCGGATTTTCTGAATATTTCGGTTTCTGATTTCGATAAAATTGAGATTTTTGATATGTTAGGAAAACGAATCTTGCCAAAATATCAATCAACCGAAAACGGAACTCAAATTGATATACAACATTTAGCAAAAGGAAATTATATTTTACAGATTTCAAAAGGCAATACAACAGAAGGTTTAAAATTTATTAAAGAATAATATAGCAAAGCAAACATTTGATTTTATAATGTTTGCTTTTTTGTATTTTAGAGAATTAAATGAAAATTGTTATGAAAAAAATATTTATTCTTTTTGCATTAATAAGCTCTTTTGGAACTTATGCACAAACCAATCAGCAAACTTTAATTAATACTGTTTGGTTTTTAGCTAAAATTGAAGTAGATGATGTAATGATTTTTCCACCATTTGAAGAATCAACAGAATATTCATCATTAGTATTTTCAACAACAAACGGAAATACTACTTTTGTTCAGAATCAATGTATTAATCTGGCCCAAGGAAGTTTTTTATCATTGAATGAATCATCTTTCCATATTTCTGAATTAGCTGTAACAGCGTCGGTGTGTCCGGATATTGATTTAGAATTATTTTTTACAACTTTAAATTCTGAAGTGATTTGGGATAATATGGAATTTGATTTTCAATATACGATTACATCCGAAAATGATTTGTTGCAATTAACGTTAATAGGAGCAAACGGAAACAAAGCTTTTTATTATAATAATGCTACTGCAAATACAAAATCATTTAACGGAGAATTATCGAAAATTTATCCAAATCCAAGTTCAGATTTTCTGAATATTTCGATTTCTGATTTCGATAAAATTGAAATTTTTGATATGTTAGGTAAACGAATTTTGCCAAAATATCAATCAACCGAAAACGGAACTCAAATTGATATTCAGCATTTAGCAAAAGGTAATTATATTTTACAGATTTCTAAAGATAATCAAACAGAGAATGTCAAATTTATTAAAGAATAAATATAAAAGGTAGTGAAAATTTTATCACTACCTTTTTTTATCCTGAAATTATATAAATCATTCCAGAAATTATGTAAAATTATTTTCTTGAAATCTAAATATCTTTACCAATCCAAATTAGATTATCATGAAAACAAGATATAAAATAAATGAAATGACTTGTAGCGGTTGTCAAGCCAAAGTTACTCAGGCACTACAATCGGTTACAGAATATGTTGAAGTTCATTTGCAACCTGCAGAAGCGATTATCGAATCGAAAAAGAAAATTCCGTTAGAAGAATTACAACACGCACTTTCTCATAAAGGTCCTTATACGATTCAAGAAATTATCGTAGATGAAAACGGAACCCAAACATATTCAGAAATTGCCCATCACGCCATTCACAGTTCAGATAAACATAATGAAACGCCAAAAAATTTAGAACATTTGTCTGGTAAATATTATTGTCCGATGTTATGCGAAGGCGATAAAGTTTATAATAGTAACGTTGGCTGTCCGGTTTGTGGAATGGATTTGGTTAAAATTGGCGGAAATCCGAATGATAACGAAGAGGTAAATCATCTTAAAAAACTATTTTATCAATCGTTAATTATAACTATTCCCATTTTTATTATTGCGATGTTTGGAATGAAACACGATAGTTTTATTTATCAATTTATTTCATTTGATTTCGGAATCTGGTTACAATTTATTGGAGCGAGTCTTGTCTTATTTTTAGGGCGTAATTATTTAAAACGTGCTTGGATTTCTTTCAAAACTTGGAATTTAAATATGTTTAGTTTGATTGGTTTAGGAGCAATTGCAGCTTATTTGTTTTCATTTTACGTGATTTTAAATCCACATAATTTTCATTCGTCAGAACATTTACCCATTTATTTTGAAAGTGTTGCTGTTATTTTTACCTTAATGATTTTAGGACAATGGTTAGAAGCCAAAGCGCATCAAAAAACAAAATCTTCCTTAGAACATTTATTGAATTTAATTCCTCAAAAAGCAACAATTATAATCAATGGAAATCATTCAGAAATTGATATTGATGAAGTTCAAATTAACGATGAATTACTTGTAAAGCCAGGAGAAAAAATTCCGGTTGATGGAATTATTTTGTCAGGTTCAACCTCGGTAAACGGAGCGTTATTAACGGGAGAACCACTACCAATCGAAAAATCGATAAACGATAAAGTTCTAGCGGGAAGCATTAATACCGACCAAACTTTTACAATGAAAGCTGTTCAGGTTGGACAAGCAACTACAATTGCTAAAATAATTGAAATGGTGAATAAAGCTGGTTTATCACGTGCACCAATTCAACGTTTAGCAGATTCGATTTCAGGATATTTTGTTCCAATTGTTGTTGGAATTTCTGTATTGACTTTTTTTTATTGGAGCTATTTTTCTTTAGAAGCTTCTTGGTTATTTGGTTTACAAAATGCAATTTCAGTTTTAATCATTGCTTGTCCGTGTGCGTTAGGTTTAGCAACTCCTGTTTCCATTTCAATGGGAATTGGCAAAGGTGCACAATATGGAATCTTAATCAAAAATGCAGAAGCTTTAGAATTATTAGAAAAAACAAATGTCGTAATCACTGATAAAACCGGAACATTGACCGAAGGAAAACCTTCACTTGAAGAAATTATTCCGTTACAAAATTACTCAGAAAAAGAATTGGTTTTATTAACAGCGCAATTAAACGCAAATAGCGAACATCCGATTGCGAAAGCTTTTAAAGACAAAGCAACCTATTATCAATTGGATATTAAACCAACAAAAATGGTTGCGAATATTGCTGGGAAAGGAATTCAAGGTATGATTGAGTCTAAAAAGATTTTGTTAGGAAATGAAGCCTTATTAAATCAAAATAAAATTCAGGTTTCTGAAGAAATTAAAAATCAAGTTCAACAGATTCAAGATTTAGGAAAAACAGTTTCGTATGTTGTTATAAATACCGAAATTGTTGGATTAGCCGTAATTCACGATGCCATAAAACCAGAAGTTTCTGAAACCATTTCATTCTTACATTCAAAAGGAATCGAAGTAATTATGTTAACTGGCGACCATAAAAAAACGGCAGAAGCTATCGCAAAACAAATTGGAATTGATAAAGTTTTTGCTTCACAACTTCCAGAGGATAAATTACAAATGATTGAAAAAATCCAATCCGAAGGAAAAATTATTACCATGATTGGTGATGGAATCAACGACGCTCCAGCTTTAGCAAAAGCGAATATTGGAATTGCTATGGGAAATGGTTCGGATTTAGCTAAAGATTTTTCTAAAATAACACTGTTAAATCATTCGTTTTCTAATGTAGAAAAATCAATTCGTTTAAGTGAAAAAGTAATTCAAAATATCAAACAAAATTTATTCTTTGCATTTGTTTATAACGTAATCGGAATAGCAATCGCAGCTGGTGTTTTTTATTATGCAACTAATACTTTATTGTCACCAATGGTAGCAGCTTTAGCAATGTGTTTGAGTTCGGTTTCGGTAATATCAAATGCTTTGAGATTAAAGAGAATTAAATTATAACACAAAAAAATAAATAGTTTAGTTATTTTTAGTTATTTTTATCGCATACACATCATTTTGAGTAAAATGTAAGACTATTAGCATGAAAAAAACTACTTTATTTCTATTATTTTTAATCACCTCTTTAATTTGTTTCAATGCGTTTGCATCTGATAAAAATATTAAGGATAAAGATTTGATTGAATCATTCAAAAGGCAAGTAGCTGAAAGAGCTTTTTTTGATCAATGTGCAACTATTTTTCCAGTTCCATTTCATGAAACATTCAATACAGCTTCAACCTCAGCCAATTGTTGGAATGCTTTTAATGTAAATAATGATAATGTAGCTTGGATTGATAGTTCGACAAACACCTACGAGGGCAATGGATGTAAACAACTTCCTGTTCAAAATTTATCTTTTGGTTCAACAAATGATTGGTTGATTTCTCCGAATATAAATTTAGATGCAATTCCAGGAACTAAAGAATTAAAATTTCATGTAAAATTGTCACCTCATTTACACGGAAATTGGCAAGTTGACCAAGTAATTAAGGTTGCTATTTCAACTACTGGAGGTGCTAATTTAGCAAATTTTACAACTACCATTCTTCCTGGTAAAACTTTTCAAAATGATTTTTATGTTGAGGTTAAGGTTGATTTGGTTAATATTCAAACATTGCTGCCTCTGACTGGAGTTATCAATGTAGGATTTCAAGTAAATCGAAACGCTTATCCTTTAGGAAGAGGAGTTTATTTAGATGATGTAATTATTGATGCAAAACCAGCTTGTAAAGATATAACGCATTTGGTTAGTTGTGTAAACCAGACTACAGTTGATTTTAGTTGGAATCCAGGACAGAATGAAACACAATGGGAATTTTGTGTTGTATCTGCTGGTTCACCTCCTTTAGCTACAGGAACGCTTACAAATATCAATTCTTTTTCTACGACTGGATTGGTTGCCGATACTTGGTACACCGTTTGGGTTCGAGCTATTTGTAGTGCAACTTCGAAAAGTAATTGGACACCAGAATATTTTAAAACCATTCCAAGTGCAGCTTTAGCAAATCCGTTTTGTGGTGATTCTGGAGCTATTGTATTTCAAAATAATTTTGGTTCAAGTAATACTTCGGGCTATGGACCAATTGGTTGTTTAGGATTTACACCAAATGCGATTTGGTATTATTTTGAAGTTGATACTCCAGGAAATTTAGAATTTAATATTGTTCAAAATACATCTTTTAATGCATCTGGTGTTCCAACCGGAACTCCTCTTGATGTTGATTATGTTGCTTTTGGACCTTTTAATTCGTTAGATCAAGCCTGCTCAAATATAGAAATCGAATATTGTTCGGCTTGTCCGGGATATTTACAAGTTGTAAATCCTGGAGCAGTTAATCCAAATTTTTATCCTTATGGAAATATTGTAGATTGTAGTCCAAGTCCAGCAGCGATTGAAACAATGTCAATTCCAAATGCACAAGTTGGGCAAATTTACGCCGTACTTATTGCAAACTGGGACGGTTTGTCTGGTTTTATCAAATTAGAACAAACCAATTCTAATGCTCCAGGTGCAGGTTCTACGAATTGTGATTTTTTATGTGAGGTAGATTTAGGCGAAGATATCACTGTTTGTAATACGCCAAGTGTTGATTTATCTGGTATAATTGACACAATCGGAGATGGAGATATAACCTCTATCAAATGGTTTAAAGATAATATTTTGATGGATGTCAATCTTTACAATACTTTAAATATTTCCGTTACTGAATCAGGAACGTATAAAATTGAAGTTGAAAAAGAAAATTGTACGCAATCAAGTATTAGTGATGAAATTGTTGTAACTTTTATCAATCCGTTTGATGCAACATTGATTCCAAGTCCATTTTTAGTTTGTGATTTAGAACCAGACGGTGTTCAGCAAGTTGATTTCGAAGCTTTAACGAATACATTTTTATCAAATCAAAATAGTGCTAATTATCAAATTACGTATTTCAATACAAATCAAAATGCTATTGATAATGTAAGTTCAATTGATATTCAGAATTTTATTATATCACAATCCCAAACTATTTATGTTAGAATTGCTACTATTGGATTTAATGATTGTGTAACGATTGCTCCAATTATTTTAGATTTTAAAGCATACGAAATTCCGATAGTTAATTTTGCTTATCAAAATCCAATTTGTAAAAGTAACCATGATAAAGTATCACCAATCACTCCAAATGATTTTACTTTTGGAGGAATATTCAGTGGTTCAGCTGGATTGGACATTAACGCACAAACGGGTGAAATTAATGTTGAATTGACCGAACCTGGAGAATATATAGTTAAATATAAATACAACGTTGCTGAACCTAGATGTGGCGAATCGAAAGAATTTGAAACAACAATTAAGATTACTCGAGATATTGATATTGTGATTCAAGGCGGTTGTTTTGAAAATAAATATTTACTTTCGATTTTAGATATTAGTGAAAATGGCGTTTGGAGTAATTTAACTTATCAATGGTCAGGAAATGGAATTAATTCGACAAACAATGAATTTTTTGTAGAAGACGACGGAAGTTATAATGTTGAGGTAACAACTCCAGAAGGTTGTACGCAAATCGTTTCTATTGATTTAGCCGATGTAAATTGTTTGATTCCAAAAGGAATTTCACCAAATGGCGATGGACTTAATGATTCATTTACTTTAAATAATCTTGAAGTTATGGGATTGAAAGTAATTAATCGCTATGGAAAAGAAGTTTATGTTTTTGGGCAAGGTTATAAAAACGAATGGATTGGTCAAGATAAAAACGGAAATCCATTACCAAGCGGAACGTATTTTTATGCCATTCAAACGCCAAGAGAAATGATTACGGGTTGGATTCAAATTGTAAGAGAAAAATAATTAATATTAAAACGGTTTTCAATTATGGAAACCGTTTTTTCGTATTTAAAAAGATTCGCATTATCTTGAGGTTAAAATTTTTAAAACTCTAAAAAAAGAATTACATTCGCTTTCAAAATTTAAGTAAACAACACAATGAAACAAGTTGCTTTAAACCACGTACACGAAGCTTTAGGAGCAAAAATGGTTCCTTTCGCAGGATTTAATATGCCAGTTCAATACGAAGGCGTAAATATAGAACACGATACAGTTAGAAATGGTGTTGGTGTTTTTGATGTATCTCACATGGGATTATTCAAAATTTCTGGACCAAATGCTTTAGCTTTAGTTCAGAAAGTTACTTCAAATGATGCTTCTACTTTGACAAATGGTAAAGCACAATACAGTTATTTTCCAAATGATAATGGTGGTGTAGTTGATGATATCATTACGTATAAAGTAAGCGATGAAGAATATTTAATGGTTGTTAATGCATCAAACATTGATAAAGATTGGAACTGGGTTTCTTCTAAAAATGATGTAAATGCAACTATGGAAAACTTATCTGATGGATATTCATTATTAGCAATTCAAGGACCAAAAGCGGTTGAAGCAATGCAAAGTTTAACAGATTTAGATTTGGCTGCTATCAAGTTTTATCATTTTGAAACAGGAACTTTTGCTGGAGTTGAAAATGTAATCGTTTCTGCAACTGGTTATACAGGTTCTGGAGGTTTTGAGATTTATGCGAAAAACGAAGATGTTGAAGCTATTTGGAATAAAGTTTTCGAAGCTGGTGCAGCTTGGGATATCAAACCAATCGGATTGGCGGCTCGTGATACGTTACGTTTAGAAATGGGTTACTGTTTATACGGAAACGAAATCACTGACGAAACTTCTCCTTTAGAAGCTGGTTTAGGATGGGTTACTAAATTCACTAAAGAATTTACTAATTCAGAAAACTTAAAAGCTGAAAAAGAAGCTGGTATAAAAAATAAATTAGTTGGATTTGAATTAATCGAAAGAGGAATTCCTCGTCATGATTACGAAATCGTTGATAAGGACGGAAACGTGATCGGAAAAGTTACTTCAGGTACGCAATCACCATCTTTAGGAAAAGGAATTGGAATGGGATATGTTCCAAAAGAATTTTCAACTGAAGGGAGTGAAATTTACATCAGAATTCGTAAGAATGATGTTTTAGCAAAAGTAGTTAAAACGCCTTTCTATAAAAAATAAAACAAAAAAGCTTTTCGAAAGAAAAGCTTTTTTAGTATTATAATTTGTTCATATTAGTTGCTAAAGTCTCAATAAATTTACTGATTGGACCTTTGATCATCATTGCCATCATAGCGTTAAATTCACCTTCGAAATCTAATTTTACAGAGCTTTCATTCTCAGAAATTTCTCCAATATTAGCAGTTAAAGTAAAAGGTAATTTACTACTTGCAGCACCTAAAACTACTTTAGAATTTGGATGTGATTCTTTTTTCACTAATTTAATTTCTGGCATTCCAGATAAAGCAAACATAAAGCAGTTGTCATCAACTACTTCAAATTTAGCGATATTTTCTGGCATTAATTTTTCAAAATTTTTGATATCTAATAAGGCATTGAAAAGATATTCTGCCGATTTTGAAACGGTAACTTTAGAACTTTCTAAATTCATAATTTATTGTTTTGTTGATTAAATTCCCCATTCAGAAGGATTCGAACTCCAAATTTTCAAAGTTTCGTGGTCTGCTTCTGCAATGTAATTTTTAGCAATTGCTGTTTTTAACAAAGTAGGATAATTGCTTAAAGTCATCAATTCAATTCCAGCGTTTTTGAAGTTTTCAGAAGCAACGTCAAATCCGTAAGTGAATATTGCTGCCATTCCTAAAATATTAGCGCCACCAGCATTTAAAGCTTCAACAGCTTGTAAACTACTTTTTCCGGTACTAATTAAATCTTCAACTACTACAACTGATTGACCTGCTTCAAAATAACCTTCAATTTGGTTTTGACGACCGTGCTTTTTAGCTTCTGGTCTCACATAAACAAAAGGTAAATCAAGAGCTTCTGCAACCAACAAACCAATTCCGATGGCCCCGGTAGCAACTCCAGCGATTACATCTGGTTTACCAAATTTCTCAACTATATTTGTAGCGAATTCATCTTTAAGAAATTTTCTAACTTCTGGAAATGAAAGTGTTATGCGATTGTCGCAATATATTGGCGATTTCCATCCAGAAGCCCAAGTAAAAGGACTTTTAGGATTTAATTTAATTGCGTTTATTTCTAAAAGCAATTCTGCTGTTTTCTGTGCTGTGTTGTTGTTAAAAATCATTTATTTTATTTCTATTTCAATTAATTAAAACCAATCAATTAATTGATTATTGTTTGTTTTTACAGAATATTATTTGATTATTCAAAAATAGCACATTTTCGTTATTTAATGCAACTAAGAACTGAAAAACATATTTAATTTAATTTCTTTCCAATTTTTATTGTCTATAAATATAAAAATAACATTTAAAATACTTCTTAATAATTTTAAATCGAATTTGTCTAAAGTGTTGTTTTTTTAAAGGATTTTAACTGTTAGTATTGCATAAAATATTTATTTATTAAAGCTTTTGGTATAAAAATTTTGTAAGCTTTTATAAATTTTAAAAACACCAAGTAGTTGATTATTATTGTATTAAATTATTTCTGTTGTAAACTATTAAAAGCGATTGTTTTATTGTGTTTAAATTTTTTGTACATTAGTGTTACCGATAAGGTTAACATTAATTATAATGAAAAATGAATTCTAAAGAAATGAATTACTTCTTAAATTATTAAAATTAAATTTTATTAAATCTGTAATTGATTTTTTAAAAAAAATTTAAAGATCTCTTTAAGTAACTTAGCGAATTGTCTCAAGATTATTTATTATGTAAAAAGGTTATTTAATCTTAATTCGTTAAAAAATTTATTTGATCTTATTGAAGAATAAATTTATAATTTGATATGTTATACGGAGTTCAATACTGAATTCCGTTTTTTTTTAGAAGTCTCCAAATCACAATTTATATATTTATCAATAAAAAGTGAAATGAAATAGGATTTATACATTTGATAATTTTCGATTTAAAATCATTAAATTTATTTATATTTAAAATACTTTTTGCAACTTGCGGTCTTTAAATAAATGCCGTAATTGTTATAATTCTAAACTCCAATTGCTTTTTTACATTAGTTTACAAAGAGTTGTTTTTTATTGTTTTAACGATTGAAAATTAATATAAAAAATGTATAAAGTTTTTATCAACGACAAACCACTTTTTTTGACAAATGAGATTGAAAAAGAGACCGATTTTCAACTTTTCTTGTTAGAAAGTGCTGACATCAATAAAATTATTCTTAAATACTATCAAAATAAAATTGATAAAGCCATCTTATATCATCCTGATGAAAAAGAAATTTTAAAGAAACTAAAAGAAAAAATCCCTGTAAATAAAGCAGGTGGTGGTTTAGTAAAAAACGCTAAAGGTGAAATTCTTTTTATTTATAGAAACGGAAAATGGGATTTACCTAAAGGCGGAATCGAAAAAAATGAAACGATTGAAGAAACTTCGATTCGTGAAGTTGAAGAAGAAACTGGATGTAAAAATCTGAAAATTGTTCAAAAGCTTCAGAAAACATATCATATTTTTAAGCGCAATGGCGAATATAAATTAAAAATCAGCCATTGGTTTGAAATGTTTACGGATTATGAAGGTCCGTTAGCAGGTCAGCTTGAAGAAGGAATTGAAAAAGTGGTTTGGTTGAAACCTGAAGAAATTCCTGCTGTTTTAGAAAATTCTTATGAAAATATAAAATTGCTTTTTGAATAATTAACAAGTAATTAAATGTAATTCAAGATAAATATCATACTTTTAGTAGTTGAAACACTTGAAATTTGTAAAAATAAAATCATCGATAAATGAATAAGCCTTTAAGAGTTTTTGATTTACTATATTATCAAAATGCAAAATATCCGCACATAGATATTTTCGGATTGAAATTTGAAGATAATTGGAACACGCTTCCAACACTTGAATTTATTGAAAAAGTAAATCAGATTTCTCGTGCTTTAATTGCTTATGGAGTTCAGCCTGATGATAAAATCGGATTGATTTCTGAAAATCGTTGGGAATGGAATGCACTCGATTTTGCGATTCAGCAAGTAGGAGCGGTGGTCGTGGCAATTTATCCGAATATTTCTGAAAAGGATTATAAGTTTATATTCGATGATGCTTCAATAAAACTATGTTTTGTTAGTTCAGATGTTCTTTTTGAGAAAATTTCTAATATTAAAAGTGAAACACCTGAATTAAAAGATATTTTTACCATAAATGAATATTCAAATATTCCAAGTTGGAATTCATTTTTAAAATTAGAATCTAATTCAAATCAGACGGAAGTTGAACAAAGAGCAAATGCTGTTCAAACGGATGATTTAGCAACGTTGATTTATACTTCAGGTACCACCGGAAATCCTAAAGGTGTAATGCTTTCGCATAAAAATTTATTAGCCGATGTAATGAGTAGCGAATATTCATTTCCGGTAGGTGAGGGACAACGTGCCTTGACATTTTTACCAGTTTGTCACGCTTACGAACGTGTTTTTCATTACGTTTATATGTTTAAAGGTTTAACGATTTATTTTGCGGGTTCTTTAGATACGATTGGTGCAGATATGAAAGAAGTGAAACCTCATATTTTCTCAGCTGTTCCTCGAGTATTGGAAAAAGTTTACGAAAAAATTATGGCTGCCGGAGAACAATTAACAGGGATTAAAAGAAAATTGTTTTTTTGGGCCGTTGCTCTTGGGGAAACGTATGAACTTGAAAATCGTTCAGCTTGGTACGATTTTAAATTAAGCATAGCTCGTAAATTGATTTTTTCTAAATGGAAAGATGCAATTGGTGGAGAAATTCTAGGTATCGCATCTGGAAGTGCAGCTTTACAGCAAAAGTTAATTCGATTGTATTTAGCTGCGGGAATTCCAATTTTTGAAGGTTATGGATTAACCGAAGCAGGACCTTGTTTATCTGTAAATTGTTATAAACGTGGAATGAAAATTGGAACGGTTGGTGTTCCGTTAATTAATATTGAAATTAAACTTGCTGAAGACGGAGAAATTCTTGCAAAAGGAGATAATATTATGCAAGGTTATTACAAAAATCCTGAAGCAACTGCCGAAGTTTTGAAAGATGGCTGGCTTTCTACAGGTGATATTGGACAATGGATTGATGGTAAATATTTGAAAATTATTGACCGTAAAAAAGAAATGTTCAAAACATCTGGTGGTAAATATGTTGTTCCGCAACAAATTGAAAGCAAGTTTGTCGAATCTCCTTTTATTGAACAAATGATGGTGATTGGTGATGGACAGAAGTTTCCTGCCGCTTTAATTGTTCCTTCATTTATTAATTTGAAAGATTGGGCAAAAACAAATGGGTTTGATTTTTATAATTTAGAAAAGGGAGCTTTTTTTGCTAATGAGATTGTTATAAATAAAATTCAGGAAGAAGTAAATAAAATGAATGTTTATTTCGGTAATTGGGAACAAATCAAACGATTTGAACTTGTTTTGAATGAATTTTCGATTGAAACAGGCGAATTAACGCCAACTTTGAAAATGAAACGAAAAGTGATTTTAGAAAAATATAAATCACTATATAATAAAATATATGCTTAAAAATTGCCTTTCTGAAAAGAAAGGTTTTTTTATTCCCAAATCATTCCTAATTTTAAAGATAAGTTTGTTATCTAAACTCCATTAAGATGAAAATATTAATTGTTGAAGATGAAATTGAATTACAAAAAGTGGTTCAACAATCGTTAGAAAAGGAAAAATATTTGGTAGAATTTGCGAATAATTATGCTTCTGCTTTAGATAAAATTATCGGGTTTGATTATGATTGTATTTTGTTAGATATAAATTTACCTGATGGAAGTGGAATGGATTTGCTTCGCGAAATTAAAAAACTTCATAAACAAGATGCTGTGATTATTGTTTCTGCAAAGGATTCTGTCGATGATAAAGTTGAAGGTTTGAATTTAGGTGCTGATGATTATTTAGCAAAACCTTTCCATTTGGCAGAATTACACGCAAGAATCAATTCTGCAATTCGAAGAAATAATCAACACGGTGAAAAATATATTATTTTCAAGAATGTGAAAATCAATCCCGAAGACCGAAATGTTTTTGTAAACGATGTTCTGATAAATTTAAATCGTAAAGAATATGATATGTTGTATTATTTTATGATTCGACCTGGGAAAACCCTTCAAAAAACAACGCTTGCAGAAAGTATTTGGGGCGACCATATTGAAGATGCAGATAGTTTAGATTTTATTTATTCTCAAATTAAAAATTTGCGAAAAAAATTAAAGCAAAGTAATGCTGAAATAGATTTTCAGGCAGTTTACGGAATTGGATATAAATTAGTTTAATATGCGTATTTCTTTAAAAAATTACACCTTAAAATATTTAATAATTGCACTTTTAGCTGTAATTGCTATTTGGTCTGGAATATTTTATGCTTTTATTTTAGATGAAGTAAATGATAATATCGATGATGGTTTAAAAGACCAGAAAATTCAAATCATTCGACAAGCTTTTATTGATGATTCGGTTTTGAATACTACTGAATTTGGTTTAAATCAATTTCGAATTACTCAAGTAGATTCAATTCAATATGAACCATTGAATAAATTTGAAAACAAAATGTTTTTTATGGAATACGATGGTGAAAATGAACCTTATCGTATTTTAACTACTGGTTTTATTGATAAAGATGGAGGTTTTAGAAAACTCGAAATTCGGACATCAACTGTTGAAGAAGATGATTTTGGAATCAATTTGTTAATAGCACTTTTTGTACTTTACGTTTTTATTATTGTTGGGATTTTTTTCATAAACAAAATTGTTTTGGATAGAGCTTGGTCTCCGTTTTATGATATTTTAAAACGAATGAATCAATACCAATTTGGAAATAAGCGAACGCTTGTTGAAAATAATCAGAAAATAATGGAATTTTATGAGTTACAAAATGAAATTCAAACCTTGGTTGAACGTAATGAACATACTTTTTTGACTCAGAAAAATTTTATCGAAAATGCTTCTCACGAATTGCAAACACCGTTAGCGATTTCGTTGAGTAAAATTGATTTTCTACTGGAAAATGAAGATTTGGACAATAAAACTCAAATGCAATTTCTAGAAATAAAAAGTTCTTTAAAACGAATGAAAAGTTTAAATAAGTCACTTTTAATGCTTTCTAAAATTGATAATAATCAGTTTGATGAAAAAGTTTTGGTAAATTGGAACGTTGTTTTTAAAACCGTTCTTCAAGATTTTGAAGATATTCTTTCGTTTAAAGATATTAATGTTTCAGTCGATGAAAAAGCGCAATTTGAAACTAATGCAAATTTATATCTGATTGAAATTTTGATATCTAATTTGTTCCGGAATGCCATTAAATATATTGGAAATGAAAAACAAATTGTAGTAATCATTTCAGAAAATGCCTTTCAAATTTCAAATTCAGGAAATCATATTGCTTTGAATCCAAATTATATTTTCAATCGATTTTATAAATCAGGAGCAGATGAAACTTCAACCGGACTTGGACTTTCTATTGTTCAATCAATTGTAAAACAACATCCTGATTTGCAAATTCAATATCACTTTAGTAAAAATTTTCACCAATTTAAAGTAGTTTCTTCAAATTCCTAAATCTTTCCAAAATCATTATAGAATTTTGTAGTATAAATTTTTAAAAAGAGAAAATATGAAAACTTTAAATTTAAAAAACACCGTTTTATTATTGATTTGTATCTTCGGATTTTCGATTTCTGCTTCAGCTCAAAAGACTACAATTCAAGTGAATGAATTGCCAGAAAATGCTAAATCATTCATCAAACAGCATTTCAAAAACGAAACAGTTAGTTATGTAATTAAAGAGGAAGAATTTCTAGTTATTGATGAATATAAAGTTGCTTTATCTGACGGAACTGAAATTGAGTTTAATAAAAACGGAAATTGGAAAGAAATTTCGAATAAAACTAAAGGAATTAAATCATCAGTTATTCCTAACAAAATTTTAAATTATTGCACTAAAAGTTTTCCAAATACAAGCATCAAAAAAATTGAAAAAAGTAGATGGAAATACGATGTAGAACTTTCGAACGATTTAGATTTAGAATTTGATTCTGATGGAAATTTTAAACGAATTGACGATTAAAATAAATAATTTTTAAGCAGACTTTTATATGTCTGCTTTTTTTGTATCTTGAAAATAAAAAAATGGACGATTCATATAGAGAATTTCTAATCAAAACAGTTTTGTTTTTAGAAGAAGCTTCGGGTAATTTATTCGCTCAAATTTTGAATTTAGCTTCACATAACGAATTTCCAATGCTTCGCGAGAATTTTGAATCGGGAGAAATTTTTAATTTTAATATAAGAATGTTCGAAAATACTAAAGATGTGAATGTTTTAAAATTGATTGAATTGTACACAAAAATTGAAAACGAACGATTAAATATTATTGAAATTAATAAGATAACAGAAGAAGAACTAGATCACTATTTTGCTAGTTCCGATGTTTCCATTAATGATTATGATGATGATGAAAATGAAGATTTATTCGGTGATTTTCCACTATTCTTAAATTAAATTTTTGAATTGAAGTTACTATTTCTAAACGATTATTAATAGTAGAAAGATGTGTTTTGTTATTTTTTATTCAGACGGGAAAACTCATACAGAAAAACTTATTATGAATTAAGATTGATATTTAAATTTGCACAAAAAAAATCAGCTTAAAATACGATAGAATTACAAAATAAAACTATCGTATTTTAAGCTGATTTATTATATAAATAAACTAGTTTTTAACTCTCAAAAGATTGTAACGAAACTAGTTTTGCATACGTTCCGTTTTTAGCTAATAATTCGTCATGTGTTCCTTGTTCTACAATTTGACCGCGGTTCATAACTACAATATTATCGGCTTTCTGAATCGTTGATAAACGGTGCGCAATTACAACTGAAGTTCTGTTTTGCATCATTTTTTCAAGTGCATCTTGTACTAAACGTTCGCTTTCTGTATCTAATGCTGAAGTTGCTTCATCTAGAATCATGATTGGTGGATTTTTCAGAATAGCACGTGCAATCGAAATACGTTGTTTTTGTCCGCCCGAAAGTTTGTTTCCAGAATCTCCAATGTTTGTATGAATTCCTTCAGGAAGATTTACTACAAATTCGTAAGCATTTGCAATTTTTAAGGCTGTGATAATTTCCTCATCATTTGCATCTAATTTTCCAAGTTTTACGTTATCGGCAATAGAACCGTTAAACATAATTGAATCTTGAGTTACTAATCCCATTTGATCTCGTAACGAATGCATGTTGATGTTTTTGATATTTTCGCCATCGATTAAAACTTCTCCTTGATTTACATCATAAAAACGAGTTAGTAAATTGGCAATCGTACTTTTACCTGATCCTGATTGACCAACTAATGCAATGGTTTTTCCTTTCGGAATGTCCAAAGTAAAATTCTTTAGGACTACATCTTCATCATAAGCAAAAGTTACGTTTTTAATTTCAATTCCTTTCTCAAACGAATTAATAACTTTTGCATTTTCTTTATCAACAATTGGATTTTTAACTTCTAAAATTTCAAAAACACGCTCTGCTGCAGCAGATCCATTTTTCATTTGATATGATGCTTTTGAAATTGCTTTTGCTGGAGTAAGTATGTTATAAGCCATTCCAATATATCCAATAAATGCACCTCCAGTTAAAGTTCCGTCTTGTAAAACCAATGTTCCACCGTAAATTAATAAAACTGCTATTGTTGTAATTCCTAAAAATTCAGACAACGGAGAAGCAAGATTATTTTTCTTTCCAATCTTATTTGTAAGTTTATACAAGCGTTCTATAGAATCTGTAAAAAGTTTCTTGAAATAGCTTTCAGAATTATAAGCTTTTACGACTTTTAATCCTGATAAGGTTTCATCAACTATAGAAATCATATATCCATTTTCTTGTTGGACACGTGTAGATTGAGATTTTAATGATTTTCCTATTTTAGTAATAATTAATCCAGCAATAGGTATAAAGAATAAAACAAAAAGAGTTAATTCCCAACTTATAGAAAACATTGCAATTAAAGTTAAAATAATTGTTAATGGTTCTTTGACAATAAGTTCTAAAATTGCAAAATAAGAATTCTGTACTTCGTTGATATCACCTAACATCCTTGCCATTACATCACCTTTTCTTTTTTCGGAATAATACGAAATAGGTAAGGCAATAACTTTTGAATACATTTGATCTCTAAAATCTCTTAGAACACCTGTTCTTAATTTTAAAAGATGTTGTAAACCAAGAAAGCCAAATAGATTTTTAACCAGAAATGTAAAGATTAAAATACTAATGATTAAATACAAAGCATATTGTGCTCCTTTTAATTCGGTTAAATAATTGATGTAATAATAAAGTGTGTTACTTAGGTATTCCTTAATTTTCCAGATTCCTTGATACGTTGGTAATTTTGTAATTTTTTCATCTTCACCAAATAAAACATTCATCACAGGAATAATCATTACGAATCCTAGTGTTGAAAAAATCGCATATAAGGTGTTAAAAATAATATTCCAAACGACGTTGGTTTTGTATTTTTTAACGTAAGGAATAAATTTCTTTAAATTGTCGTCCATATAATTTATAAATTCAAATCTTTGATAATGTTATCAATTTTGTCAGATAAATACGCATCTGCATCTTTGATTTCTGCTACGTTTTCTATTGGCATATTTACGCTCATATAGAATTTAATTTTTGGTTCTGTTCCGCTTGGACGAGCACAGATTTTGCTTCCATCAGCAAGGTAATAAATTAATACGTTGGATTTCGGAAGTTTTAAATCTTCGTATTCTTTTGTATCCATATTTAAAGCTTTTGAGCTTTGGTAATCTTCAATAAAAACTACGCGTTCTCCGTTTAATTCCGAAACTGGATTCTCACGTAAATTCGTCATAATTTGTTTGATTTCGTTTGCACCTTCAATTCCTTTTTTAGTGATTGAAATTAAATGCTCTTTAAAGTAACCGAAATCAACATATAAGTTTTCTAATTCTTTGTATAAACTACTTCCGGCAGCTTTAGCAATTGCGGCAATTTCACAAACTAATAGAGTAGAAGCAACCGCATCTTTATCACGAACTGCATCTCCGACCATAAATCCGAAACTTTCTTCACCACCTCCAATGAATTTTAATTCAGGAAAGTCTTTGATCATTTTCGCAATCCATTTAAAACCTGTTAAACCAACTTTACATTCAACGCCATAAGCATCTGCTAAGTTGAACATCATTGGAGTCGAAACAATAGTTGAACCGATGAACTCTTTACCAGTTAATTTGTTATTACGTTTCCATTGTTCTAATAAGAAAGCCGTCATGATTACCATGGTTTGGTTTCCGTTTAAAAGGACCATTTTTCCATTGTTATCACGAACAGCAACTCCTAAACGGTCAGAATCTGGATCGGTTCCAATAACGATATCTGCATTTGTTTCTTCAGCTAATTTCAAAGCCATAGTTAAGGCTTCAGGTTCTTCTGGGTTTGGTGATTTTACTGTTGGAAAATCTCCATTTGGTTCTGCTTGTTCTACAACGATATTCACATTAGTATAACCAGCTTTAGCCAAAACATTTGGAATCGATTTTATTGAAGTTCCATGTAAAGAAGTGAAAACAATTTTTAAGTTTTCTTTCGCTTCTGCTGGAATATTAAAACTTGCATTTTCAATAGCTGAAACTGTAAAAGCTTCGTCAACTTCCGTTCCAATATATTCGATTAACGATTCGTTAGCTTCGAATTTAATGTCTTCATAGTTTAAACTATCAATTAAATTTATAATTTCTTGGTCTTGTGGTGGAACTAATTGTCCGCCATCTTGCCAATAAACTTTATATCCGTTGTATTCTGGTGGATTATGAGATGCTGTTAAAACAATTCCTGCGTGGCAGTTTAAGTATTTTACAGCAAAAGATAATTCTGGTGTTGGGCGTAATTCTTCAAATAAGAAAACTTTAATTCCGTTTGCAGAAAAAACATCTGCAACTACTTTTGCTAACGTATCGCTGTTATGACGACAATCATAAGCAATAGCAACTTTAATTTCTTCGTTTGGGAAACTTTGTTTTAAGTATTGAGATAAACCTTGTGTGTTTTTTCCTAATGTATATTTATTAATTCGGTTCGTTCCAACGCCCATAATTCCTCGCATTCCGCCAGTTCCGAATTCTAAATTTTTATAAAAAGCATCTTCCAATTCGGCAGGAGATGAAGTCATTAAATCTTTAACTTTATCTTTTGTTTCTTGATCGAATGTTGGAGTTAACCACTGATTTACTTTTTCTAAAATGTTAGTTTTAATTTCCATGTTGTTTTTTATTTTTTAATCATAAGTGTTTCTGAAACTTTGTACCTTTTTTCTTTCTTATTTGATTTTAAAATGATTTCACCTAAAAATCCAGCTAAGAAAAGTTGAGTTCCTAAAATCATCGTAGTCAAAGCTATGTAAAACCACGGATTACTAGTAACTAAAATGGCAGGTTCGCCAGTTGATAATTTGTATAATTTGTAAATTCCGATAAAAAGCGTTGCACAAAATCCAATAAAGAACATTAAAACACCTAAAGCACCGAATAAATGCATCGGTCTTTTTCCGAATTTAGATAAAAACCAAATAGTTATTAAATCTAAAAAACCATTGATAAAACGGCTCATTCCAAATTTAGAAGTTCCGTATTTTCTAGCTTGGTGCTTTACAACTTTTTCAGTGATTTTATTATAACCTTCGTTTTTTGCAAGTACAGGAATGTAACGATGCATTTCTCCGTAAACGTCGATGTTTTTAACGACTTCGTTTTTGTATGCTTTTAAACCACAATTAAAATCGTGTAATTTTAATCCGGAAGTTTTACAAGCTGCCCAATTAAAAAGTTTTGAAGGTAAGTTTTTTGAAACTACCGAATCGAAACGTTTCTTTTTCCAACCCGAAACCAAATCGTAATTTTTATTTACAATCAAATCATATAATTCTGGAATTTCATCCGGACTATCTTGTAAATCGGCATCCATAGTAATGATAACATCACCTAGTGCTTTTTTAAAGCCAATATTTAATGCTTGAGATTTTCCGTAATTTTTCTGAAAACGAATGCCTTTCACATTATTATCATTTTTAGAAATATCAGAAATTACTTTCCAAGAATTATCGGTACTTCCGTCATCAATAAAAAGAATTTCATACGAGAAATTATTAGAATTCATCACTCGAACAATCCAAGCGTGCAATTCGGGTAACGATTCTTCTTCGTTTAATAAAGGGATAACGATAGATAAATTCATTGGATTATTGTTTCGGTTCAACTGGAGCAATGAATTCTGAACGGTTTCTGAAAATCAAAGCAATTAGAATTCCAGCAACAGAAAGCATCGCAATTCGAATTACAGCAGATGAAATCAAACCTCCAAAAGCTAATGGATTTGTTTTTTGAACTTCTGCAATTGAAGCAGCAATTTCTTCTTGAGTTCCGTTAGATTTCATAATTTGTTCCACATACATATTTCGAAGTGTTTCTTTTAATAATTCACCAGTTTCAGGGTCAATAACACTGTAAATTAAGAATTGAACAATTGTAGAAATAAAAATTCCAATTGAAATCGTTAAAATATATGGAGTAAAAGCTTGTTTAAAAGTAATGAAACCGCCAATCTTAAATTTAGCTAATGCTGTTGAGATTAATCCAAAAATAATAATTACAAAAAGTAAAATAAATCCGTTTGCTGTCGAAGCCATGATGTTATAATCATAAAAATAGATTCCAACGTTAATGATTGAAAGGATTAAGGCTAAAAATAATCCGAATTTAATACCAATATTTTTAATTGTTTGATTCATGTTTTTGATAAATATATAAGAATACAAATATAGTAAATTGTAAGGAATTGAAATGTTATAATTAGATGGAAAAAAAGCAGTTTAAATGTTTGGAAATTCATATTTATTTGTAAATTTGCAATCTGAAATAGAACAAAAATAATTTATAACAAAAAGGTAACGGTTATTTACACCTTTAGAAATAAAGCTTCAAACTAACTTTTGCCCATTTAACAAACAAGATTTATCATGAAAAAAGGTATTCACCCAGAAAATTACAGATTAGTAGCGTTTAAAGATATGTCTAATGAAGACGTATTCATCACGAAATCAACAGTTGAAACTAAAGAAACTATTGAAGTTGATGGGGTTGTTTACCCAGTATTCAAAATGGAGATTTCTAGAACTTCTCACCCATTCTATACAGGTAAATCTAAACTTATCGATACTGCAGGACGTATTGATAAATTCAAAACTAAATACGCTAAATTCAGTAAATAATTTTCTGAATATTTCATACAAAAGCCATTCTTATTTAGAGTGGCTTTTTTTGTTTTTCTATATTTTAGTAAAGCTATTTTTGTACATTTGAAAAAAATAACGAAATGAATTATATTTTATACGACGGTGCTGTTAGAAATAACCTTTTGCCGTTTACTTTTACACGTCCGGTTGCTGATATTCGTATCGGAATTTTGACAATTCGTGAAAAGTGGGAAAAGTTTTTAGGAGCAACAACAACTACGATTACAGAAGAATATCTTTCTGAAAAATATCCAATGGTTGAGTTAGAAGAAAATGTGATGATAAATGCTTCTTTCTTACCAAATCCAGAATTAGTTGAATTAATAGAAAATCTTCAAGAAAATCAAGCCGTAATTTATGGAGATGAAATGGTTGCTTTTTTTACAACCAATTCTCAAGATGAAGTTGATTTTGATTCGTATGATTTGATTGAATTTGAAGGAGATATTTTAACTGTTGAACATACTTGGGATATTTTCCAAAAAAACGATGCAGCAATTCGTGCTGATTTTGATTTGTTGACTGAAGATCGTGAATCTGAACCAATTCCTGTAACTGTAAATGTTTTAGGAGCCGAAAATATTTTTATTGAAGAAGGAGCAGTTTTAAATTTCTGTACGTTAAACGCAAGCACAGGACCAATTTATATCGGAAGAAATGCTGAAATTATGGAAGGTTCTGTAATTCGTGGACCTTTTGCTTTGTGTGAAGAAGCTCAAGTTAAATTAGCTACTAAAATTTATGGCGCAACAACTGTTGGTCCACATTGTAGAGTAGGAGGAGAAGTTAATAATTCTGTGATGTTTGCATATTCTAATAAAGGACATGATGGATTTTTAGGAAATGCAGTTTTGGGTGAATGGTGTAATATTGGTGCTGATTCTAATAATTCAAACCTTAAAAATAATTACGAAAGTGTGAAACTTTGGAATTACGAAACCGAACGTTTTGAAAATACAGGTTTACAATTTTGTGGTTTGATGATGGGAGATCACGCAAAATGTGGAATCAATACCATGTTCAATACTGGAACTGTTGTTGGAGTTTCTGCAAATGTTTTTGGCGCTGGTTTTCCACGTAATTACATACCTAATTTTACTTGGGGTGGAGCGCAAGGAACTCAGGCTTATTTACCTAAAAAAGCTTTTGAAACTGCAAAAATTGTAATGTCTCGTCGTCATGTTGACTTTGATGAGATGGAACAAGCGATTCTTCAACATGTTTTTGATGAAACTAAAGAATGGCAAAAATAAAAGACATAAAATAAAAAAGCTTCTTCGCAATGAAGAAGCTTTTTTATTTATCTAATTAAAGAGAAATGTCCTCTTAATTCTTTTCCGTTTGAAAAATTGACTAAAAACCAATAATCACTAGGTGGCATCAGTTTTCCGTTAAATGTTCCATCCCATGAAAATTGTGATCTCATTCGATAAAGTAATTTTCCATAT
>SMEN01000144.1_pt1 | contig 54914 bp, 45 predicted proteins | sample 2456271 | NCBI WGS metagenome assembly SMEN01 (sample SAMN10132593, study PRJNA489261) | soil metagenome | isolation source: day1 control-loamy sand soil ammended with raw manure from dairy cow... | place: USA | collected 2015-04-01 | reverse complement strand
CTGGTATGAAATCGGCATGGTGGTTTGGGACTTATTGAACGCCATCATCATCTATATCGCTACGCTTCTTATCGCCATTCCAGCCGGTGCCATGGTCATTACCTCCAAAATCATGCTGACCGTCATGCTGGGTATCGGCCCCTTTTTCATCACAATGCTAATGTTTCCGGTGACGGCCAAGTGGTTTGATAGTTGGATTGGGCAAGTGATGACTCCCATCATGCAGATAGCTTTGGTGACTACCGTCCTTGGCATGGGTACCAAGTTCTTTAGTTCCCTTACCGCCAAGGTGTTGGCAGTGACTACTGATCACCCGATTGCCACCATGCTTGAAATCCTGATCGTTACGGGCGTGACGCTTTTTTTGTTGCAGAGAGCATATGCGGCTGGAGTAGCTTTGGCCGGTGGCATTTCTTCGGCTGGCATCAGTCTGCGAGATGTTGCCCAGGCTGCTGCATCGCCTGTGACTCATGGGCTAAACAGGCAAAGTACAAGACGAGACTTGCAAAGTGGGCAAATGGTCACGGCTGGTCGTTTGAACCATCTTGCAGCGGGGAACTCGATGCTTAATCCCGCTTACCGTCAGCACGTTATGGAACGGCTACAGAAAACACAATGGGGCTGACCTGCCCCGGCTTTTTCGATCCAAGGTAACTTGAGACAATGGCCTCTTCGATAGCGAGAGGCGTATGAAGAAGACGCGATACAGCGATGAGCAGATAGTCCGGATTCTGCGAGAAACGGACAAGGATACGGTGGCCGAGGTAGCCAAGCGCCACGGCGTGAGCGAAGCGACGATCTACATCTGGCGCAAGAAATACGGCAGCATGGAGACCGACGAGGTCAAACGCCTGAAGGGGCTGGAAGCCGAGAACGCGCGGCTGCGCAAGTTGCTGGTCGATCGTGACCTCGAGATCGAGGTCATGAAGGAGATCAACGCAAAAAAATGGTAAGCGCACAGGCCCGTTTGGCCCAGGCGCGGTACGCCATTTCCCGTGGCGTATGCCAGCGCAGGGATTGTGCGCTGATGGAAGTTTCCCGTTCGGGTTTGTATTACACGCTGAGAATGCCGATGAAGGACGAGCCAGTGGTTCAGGCCATGCAACGCCTGTCAGGACAGTACCCCCGCTTTGGATCGCGTCGTATCCGCGTATTTCTGGGCCGCGAAGGCATCCAGGTGGGCAAGGGGCGATGCGCTCGTCTGTGGCGTGAGGCGGGGCTGCAAGTACCCGCCAAGCGTAAACGACGCAAGGCAGTGGCCAGTTCACAGCCAAGACCGTGCCTGCCGACGAGCAGAAACAGCGTCTGGTGTTACGACTTCGTGTTCGACGCCTGCGCCAATGGGCAGACACTGAAATACCTGACGGTGGTCGATGAATACACGCGGGAGTGTCTGGCGATAGATGTGGCTGGCAGCATCCGGGCCAAGCGCGTCATCGAGGTACTCAGTCGCCTGGTCAGCCTGCATGGTACGCCACGCTACCTGCGCAGCGATAATGGCCCTGAGTTCGTCAGTACGCAACTGCTGCAATGGGCGATAAACGAAAATCTGGAAACGGTACTGATCGAGCCTGGCAAGCCCTGGCAGAACGGCACCAATGAAAGCTTCAACGGCAAGTTCCGCGATCGGCTGGAAGCCAGGGTGATCATTGAGGATTGGCGTCGCCACTACAATGAGGTTCGCCCCCATTCCAGCCTGAATTACCTGACCCCACGACAGTTCGTGGGTAACCTGAGCAATGATTTAACAACCCTGGCCAGCGTCTCTAATTCCAGTTGGTAGGAAATTCCCGGGCAGGTCAGCTGAATGAAGGTAAATATGAGCCTGTCACCGTCGAACGAATAGAGGAACTTTCAAAATCTTTACGACAGCATGCCCAAAAAGTCAGTGACACTATAGGAGCCAACATAGAGCGTTGAAATTTGAGATGAACAGATTTTGACTATCCACTTTCGGCCAGAACCAGTCATATAAGATGAAAAATAAACCTGTTACCTGTTACCTGTTACCTGTTACCTGTTACCTGTTGTCTGGGACACTGGCAAGTCAGCAGAGCTAATATTCTGGCCGCATTTCAAGCTATCACGGGGTAGGTCAGTCGAACAGATCGCCGCTATACGTCTTACGATGATACGCCTGAACTCCTTCTACTGAGTTCAAGTAATCTATAAGTTCTTTAAGAGCGATGACAAAAAACTTAGAGGTGGCGGAGCTTAAAATGTGAGTAATTCCATGATAATCACGTAGGTGAAGATTATCTAGATCTAAAAGCGAGACTACATCGTAATTGCGCTGACACTCCGAGCCTAACTCCCATGCAATTGCGAGATGTATTTCTTTTTCGCTCTTATACTCGGACTCAAATTCGCGAATTAATGCATCAATATTGAATTTGTACTCAAGTATTTTTGGAGGACTAGTGTACTCTTTGCTGTACCGAAGCTGCTGGACTCCCAATGGGTTGTTTTCTTTATCATACTCATGATTAGAGAGAGGCTCCCTAATCATAAACTTAAAGACTCCATCATACTGTTGCGCTTGGCTTGTGGCTAATAGCTTGATTCCGCGGACTACTCCGCCAGCAACTAATTGATTGAAAAGTACGATTACGTCCTGCTCCGACACTGGCTCGGAGGTTATTGATATCTCATTTGTTGGAGCAAAAAAGTTCTTATTAGTCAGGCTCAGCGGGTTTGCAATTTCATGGGCTTCTTGGGCTCTCACCCAGTCATGAAGGTCTCCCTCTCTTGTTATATCGTTTTTAGCACCTGTATCTGTTCTTAGTAAGCGTCGCCATTTCTGAAAGCGCTTCACAATACCCACTGAGATCTGCTCTGCAGCTTCTTTCAATTCAGGCTGGAATCCTTTGCGCCCTAGATCTGGATCTGCATCTATGAAGTGGACGATGATATGGCACTGATTTTGGTGGCCGATATTAGACGTAAGGGGTATCGTAATCAATTCACCCTGTATCATCTGGTTGTTAGAGAGCTGTAAACCACCTTTCAGAACTCTATATTGCTTCCTCAATTGCGCGAGTTCATCATTAAACTGATCCCAAATAGCGGTAGAGTACGCAAAGTAGCCGTACGCTGAAATCTGGTACTTGCCGATTAGAGTATCAAATTTTCCGTTGAGTGAGAGTAAAGAAAGTAAATCTTCAGTGCTAAAAAACTCATATATTCCGTTAGCTTTCAGATATTTAGCTGGAAGTTTGGATGAGTCTCCTCCTTGCCACTGGAGCCTTTTTTGAACATCTAGCACCTCTTTAAGGTCAACGCTTGCACTTAATTTCAAGTGCGGATAAATATAGCTGCAGCTTTGCTCAGAGAGAGTTGAAATATCGCCCTGTTTATTTACAACATTAAGCTGAAATTTAATTTTTGAGATCTCTGATGAAGATGTGATAGCGCCAAGCGGGGTTTTTATAAGTAATAAGAACAACCATTGCTCGGCAGTGGTGGCGGAATACCAAGATAAATCTTTTGGACGAGTACTGAGTCCGCCGAATTTTATTTTAAAAGTCGATCCTCTCGGTATCTCCGCAAAAACTGGATCAGTAATTTCCGAGGATGTCACCATGGGCCGTGTCACAATGCTGTGAAAGTCCTCAACCCAATCACGGCCTTTCAAAAGCTCTCCGTGAAATGTGTGCCCCGGTACTTTTGTGCCAAATTGAAGGTAATCGAAGCCATAGCCAATATAGGTGGCTCCAACCCCTTTATTACCCCTCGTCTGCCCGCCATTTTTGAAGGAGATGTTCGGGGCAAGGAATGCTTTAAATTCTTTTTCGTTGAACCCAATGCCATTATCAGTTATGGAAAAAGAGTTTTCTTCAAGATTTACGGTTAACCAAAGCCTGGGAGCGTAGTCAGGTTCTTGAAGCTCAGTTGCGCGGCGGTCTACTGCATCCATGGCATTTTGAATGAGTTCAGAAAAAGAATCATACATACCAACGTAAGACTTTAAGATGTTCTTTATTTCACGCTTTTTCGCTGCAAACACAATTTCTGCATCTACTTCTTGACCGCTAGTGAGCGGATCCCATGAGTCTAGCTTCATTAAAATTCCTTTAGATCAGCATTTGATTGGCTTTCAGTTTCACAGTAAGCGATCCGCGATTTCTGAATGATTTATCATTACGTTACCAGCGGGGTGGACAATCAACTACCTAATAATTATATTGAAAAATTTATATTGATAGGGCTGCTTGCAAGTCGCCCTAAATTTCTTGAGGTATCCGAACGTCTGCTTATTGGCCGAAAGAAGCCATTCGTGAATATCAAAATCAGCCCAACAAAACCTACTCATGTATTGTGCTACTTTTCTTGGCTTGTCTGCATAAGCGATTAGTTAGTTCTTGGATTTTGATTTCACCGTCAATATATTTCTGAGCTTCTGACAAAGCATCCTTGGGCACTATAAAACCCTCCAGTTCCACTGACGCCCGAGCAGCCTCAGAAGCTGTCCGTAGTTTAATTTTGTTCATATCACACCATCCTTATCCAAGCAGCCACGAACTCATAGCTCCCAGACCAAAAAAATCTGTGTCACCACGACTAAAAAAAGCAGTACACCCATATCTTGGCTAGGAGCATTCTTGCAAGCCGATGCCGTCTGCGCAAATTACAATGCAGCGATCTAAAAGCTCTATCTATCCCTCTGGTTTGGTCAGCTAAGAAGCCGCTGTGCAGATGTACTGAACCACCTCCTGGTTTCGGTACAGTACCGGTACAGTGAGCAGTTTTTGTTAAGTGGTGCTAGTTTTACTAACTCACTGATTATTAAGTTATTTATAGCGTTATTATATCAACTTAAGGTGAATGGTTTTACCTCACAAGGCACTGTTTCTTCGCGACTCAAGAATCCCCCGCCGCAAGGCGTGCCAGTTCGATTCCGTCCCCGGGCACCATTCAAAAACCCATAGTGTTCACAAACACTGAGCGCGATTCAAGTCATAGCCCCAATACTGGGGATTTCTAAGTTTGTCAGCCAGGTGCAGTGGCGAAGCGCCGAGTGTACTTTCCGGAGCTTTTGCACGTATGGCTACTATAGTTATCACCCCTTCAGTTCCTTTATTCCTCAACGGTCGTAATTGTGGCCGGCTTCAGCTTCATAGTTGCCCTGCTAATTGCAGCTGATTTCCACGTCGTCACCACCGCCCAATCTCCTCCCTCGATTTCGGGATCCATCACACGGTCGCCGTTTAATTTGCCTTCGTAAAGTTAGCCTCCCTCTACCCAAGGTCCATGTTCGCTATCGTCAGATGAAGTGCAAATTTATACATCGGATAACCTTAACGGTGGATCATTAAATCTCCGGCGCCGCTGCCGACCACACTCCGGAAAGGGTCGATTCTGACTGATTGCCCTGAATGAAACCAACACAAGTCTCCAGCACCGATTCGAACGACAAGCGGCCCTTGCCCTTCAAACTGCACTCCCAGACAGTCAATACACGCCAGCCCAATGCGATCAATGCTTCATGAGATTTGACATTACGACTCCGGTTAGCGTCGAGTTTGGCACTTCAGAATTCCCGGCGTGTGGCAGGCAAACGGAACATTCGGCAATCAAGGCCATGCCAGAAGCAGCCATGTACCAGGATGACGGCATGGTAGCGCGGGAAAACAAGGTCCGGGCGTCCCGGCAGAGCACGGTCTTGCAGACGATAGCGAAGCCCGCGCGCATGTAGTCCTCGCCGGATCAGCATCTCGGGCTTGGTATCCCGCCCTCGAATACGGCTCATGTTTAACTGGCGCTGTTCCGGGGTGAGTACATCGACCATAAGTCCTCCTATCCTGCATCTGCAACGATGGCCTTAAGACTCGCTCGCAAATCATCTACACTCATACCCGGCCGCAGCGTAACTGCGCCAAAACGAAACTGTTCACGGTACTTCGGGTGGAACAGACGCCCGGGTACCGGTGTAGTGCGAAAATCGGATGTCAGATCGGGCACATGTGGTGTGAGCAGATAAGCGGCAGTTACAACGCCCTCTACTTGGCCGCTTTCAGCCTCCTGAACCAGAGCGTCACGATACGTATGGATTGAATTCAGAGCGTCATTCAGACCGTCATTGATGCGATACTTCGCATCGAGCACAATCACTCGCCGTCCGGAGCTGCCAAGACCCGTTCCAGCAAAAACGATATCAGGGACCATCGTACGGCTGAAGCTGCCTTCGCCTTCAGGCTCGATCCAGTACTCCCGATATTGCCGCTGAAAACACAGTACCTTGTCCGTGCCGATCGGCACGATGACAGCACCAGTCGCAATCGTCACACCACCAGAGGCATCGGAAATAAAAAGATTCCCCAGATCTGTACCGGCGGGGCTGTATTCCTGGATTGCCGTACGCAACAGGCGCAAAAAACACCACAGCTCATACAGTTCATACGTCCTGGCCAGCGGCATCTGGAGGAAGTCGCCAAACAGCGCCGCCAACCCCAGATTCATATCCTGCCAGAGCCGGTAGAAGCGATGGTATACCGGATCATTTCGAAACAATGAAGACATCTGCAGCATCGCCGGTCCGTCACTGACCTCAGCCATGAAACCTGTATTGGTTGCATCGTTGAACCGGCGGGCTATACGTCGCGCACGTACCGCCCAGTTTCCGGCAGCGGTGAGAATTTCCGGATCATCCGTTTTACCTGACTTTGCGAGCAGCTCAGCAACGCCTGACAACCAGGCCGCCCAAGCCCTGAGGCAGGCTTTGATCTGCCGGTGCTCGGGAATATCCACACTGCTATGACGCTGGCGCAACGTAATTTGCGCAGGCAGGCGTCCCTTGAGCGCCGGGGGTAGTCTGGATGGCCGCGCTACTTCTGTCCGCACCAAGCCAGTCCGGAACGACTTGATGATCTCTGGCCCCGTAGCCCGCGCCGCCCGATGTAACGGCACAGTCACTTCCTCGGCTCGCAGGAAGTGACGAGGAGCACGGTTGATCGCTGCAATGGTCTGTGTAATCTCGTCGGCACGAGAGCGCAGGAACTCCAACCGGGCCAGCGGCGGTGGCCGGTTACCCGGTTGACGGGCGATGCCTTTACGGAACGCACTGAGTGAGAAAAGTGCAAAGGTGTCTTCCAGCACCTCCCGCACCATTGCATCAAAATCATTGCGCGTGAGCTTGCGCAGATCCGGATCCGTCGTGATGTCAAAGCGACGTGTACCGGTGCCAGGAATACGCAGTACCGCCTCCGCCACGCCAGCATGAAAGCCCGGCGTCCAGCGCCAGAGCGCCATCCGGGGCTGGCGTGATCGCAACGCCTCGACAGACACATCATCAATCAGCAGATCCGCATTGAGTGCGTCATCACTATCTTGCAATTCAAACAAGTAGGAAACCGCCTCGCGCACTTCCCCAGCTGGAATTGCCTCCTGTACCGGCCAGACCTGCCATGCCTGTCCACCGCTTTCCCGCCGGATATAAAGTGCGGCCACGCACTTACCTCATTGCCTGAAACGAGCCGAAATCATCCAGATCGCCCAGCAGCTTCCGGATGAAAACCTGTGCACGGGGCAAGCCTTCGCAGGCTTTGTCCAGGCTGTTCAGCAAAGACCGCTGGCGTTCCGCACCACGCAACTTAACCAAGACCTTCTGCACCAGTAACTGATCCGTCACCTCCTCAGTCTTGTTCTGCAGATGTTGGGCATCAAAAGCGTGGTAACGAACAAACTCTTCGATCAACCGATAGCCGAACCCTAGACCGTGCTGCTGCATCAGCCCATGGATTTCGGTCAGTTTTGACTCGGACGCGGCACGTGCTGCCGCAAGCCCTGGGTGACGACCTGCAAGTGAGGCCAGAAAGCCCGATACATCCACGACAGACATATCAATCACCGATGCGCGATCGAGCACCTTATCACTGACTGGATTGGTCGTTTCATCAACGTTAATCGTACCGATGATGAACAGGTTAGAGGGCAATGGAATTTCCGCTCGGACGCTGGTACCGGTCGTGCCCTCCAATGGGACACTATTGGAATGCAGTTGCAACGCACCACGAGTTTCGATAGCGGACAGAACATCTGACAAGTAATACTCCACCCGTGCCAGATTCATTTCATCAAGCAGCACAAATACGGGTGACTCGCGGTGTGCCGTAGCCACCAGTACAGCCTCAAGAAATGTTGGTACAACGTAGCGATTAGTCAGCACGTCGTAGTAGCCGGTCAACCCGGACGGATCTGTCCATTCCGGCCGTACCGGACATTCGAAAATCAGCGGATCGGCAGCAGTATCTGAAGTAAAACCATGAACCGCGCGGGCATACTTCAATGCCAACTGAGTCTTACCCGTCCCAGACAGACCGGCCAAAATCACAAAATGCTTGTGATCCAGAAAATTCAGGGCTGCATGAAAGCGCCGCACTTCACCATGCGGGTAGTGACCACCGAGCGCGCTGACTGCGGCCTCTATCTCGTTGACTGGAATGGTCGCAGGCATACGGCACATCTCAGGACTCAGCGTAGCTGTGTCTGTCCAGACGGGTAGCTCATGAATTTTTTCACGACCGACCAGACTGCCGAGCCAGCCGATAAACTCGCGAGCGAGCAGGCTGCGCCTAGCAGATGCAGTCGGCGGATGCAATGCAACAACAATCTCATCGGGCTCCACACTCGGGCCGAAAGGACTCAGATCGAAGGCAAGACTGTCCCAGAATTTTGCATTACGTAACCACAGGCGCCCATCCTGTGCTAGGTAAACCGGCACCAGATTATTCCGATGACTGTACTTGATCGCTCCCTCCGGAGCTTCCGAGAGCTCCTCATCAGAAGCAGAAGCCTCCAAGCTGAATGTGGAGGCATCCTCACCGTCATTTCTGGCAGCAACGCCTAAGCGTTTCATATCAGCAAGGCGCGCTAGAAAGTTGGCCTTATCGTTACGAATAAGTACCGCAAAATAGACCTCGTCTTCTGGCGGGAATCGCAGTACGCAGCCAAATATCATGGCCTCAATGTCATCCCTGACATTGTCCAGATTCACAACCCCAAGCTGGATACCGCCTTCAACAATCTTCGCGCTGTTGGACACACCAAACAACTCACGTGGACGAACCGCCCGCGAGGTACCGAAATGCGCCTGCGCTGCCTCAAGAAACTGCCGCTGCCGCTCGACTAGGCTCATCTGCCGTCTCCTTTGCTGTAACTGCTAACTTAATTGTCCGCATCATTTCTGTAGCAAGAGCCTTAGCCAGCAAAGGCGGCACGGCATTACCAATCTGCTTAAAAGCAGGATTCATCGTGCCGCTGAAGCGGAAGCCATCCGGGAACGATTGCAGACGGGCTGCTTCACGTACGGAGATCGTCCGCGCCTGCTTGCTGTCATAGTGGATATGGCTGTAGCCATCCTTGCCAAGGTGAGCCATAAGCGTGCGTGCAGGCTGGTCGCGCCACATCTTGCGCCACTTGTTTGGAAACTTACTCGCATCATACGGGGGCACGATAGAAGCCCAAAGTGCTTTATATTTCGCAGATCCCTCTGTAAGCTTTTCACCCCGAGTTCGCGCCGCAGTCAGTTGCTCTCCGAACATCTCAACCGCATGTGCATGAGCCTGCGGATACTGATCACCGGGATTCATACGTGCGAATAACGCATAATCCCGGGGCAAGTACCTGATGACATGATCCGTTAAGCCCTCTTTGGGCGCTTCATGCCCGGGCCAGTTACGCATCTGATCTGCATAAGCTGAAGCTTTCTTGTGGCCATAACTGACAGGTGTGTCGAGGCGTCGTGCCCCCCGAGCAATCTTCCCCGCAGCGAGTAGTTCTCGAGCATTAATTGCCGGCAAATCCCCGAGCGCATCCTCTGCCGTTACCGCAGCGGGAAGGTCTTTAGTGGCTGCCGGAGGCACTATATAAGAATGTGTTTCGTTTTCAAGACGACGGAGCGCATTGAGCGCGACCGAACGCGAGCCCTCATAGCCAGGAGGTAACACAAGCCAGTTCGTCGGCGACGGAAACGAAACCTTGGCCCCTAACTCATTCCGGTAAGCTATCAGGAACATGCGCTCCCTCATCTGAGGAACACCATAGAACGCTGCGTTAAGTAAAGTGTAGGCACCGCTATAACCTTTTGCTTCCAGCACTTCGCAGGTTTGTTCGGCAATATTCTGGCCGCCATGGTTCAGGATATCAGGCACATTTTCCATTAGAACCGCCAACGGCCGAAAGGCGTCGACGTATTCGAGGTATTTTTTATAGAGCTGCGCCCGGGGATCATGAATAAAAGCCTCAGGATGTTCCTCAATCTCACGTAACTTTGATCGGCCCACACGGGCAAACGCCTGGCAGGGTGGACCACCAACAACCACGTCGAATGCATCCTCTACACTGTCCAGCCCGAGCTGTATACAAAGCTCAGCAGGAGAAGTATTTGTGATATCAATCGCTTGGCTATGTGCCTCAGCACCGTTATGGAAGTTCAGGCCATGAGACTTGGCCGCGGCGGGATCAAACTCGACAGCCCCCCCAATTTCAAAGCCCGCGCTTTCAAAGCCGAGGGATATGCCGCCGCAACCAGCGAACAAATCCAGAACGCGGGGCTTCGCGCCGGTCTGAAGACGCGCCAGCTTGCGAAGAATGGCATCATTACTCATTTAAATCGGATCCTTCTCGGGAGGACGAGCGCAAAGGAAGCTCCAGCTGTCCCTGATGCTCATCCAGAAAACGTTGTACTGCCATACGGATGACCCAGGCCGCGGAAACATGATTGGCATCGGCAAGAGCCTGTACGCGCAGATGCGCGCCCTCCGCCAGCATCACGGAGGTTCTCACCGTCTTTCGGTCAGGGGCGATAGGACTACGGGCCATAGCTTGAATGTCCATTAGTTGGATGGTGCCATTATGCACCACTATGCATATCACTGCACCAGTCCGATCAGCCTTGACACTGACGTCCGTCAACGTGGAGTTTTCTTTTCCAGTCTTGCGATAGCGTTGTGCGCTACAGCGCTTGGCACATCTACATCAAGAGGGCACAAGACCATTTCTGGCTACGAGTCACCCACCACCGCAACAACATCACAATTAGCAATTATGCTGAACTACTCAGCAAACCCGGTAGCCATAAAGCTCAAGGCTCGCAGCAATTTCCTTTTCTAACGGTGCCCGTGGCTCAACCTCTGACCGTTCGACCATAGGCTCAATTGAGCTCTGGAATCGATTCGTCAGGCGAAGAGTAAACGGCAGAAAACACAGCCTCTTTACACTCAGGTTTCTTGGCCCACTCCGAAACCATTCTACCGCTTGCTGTACGATTTAAGACCTCGTACACTTCGCGAGCCCAGTGGGTGATCTGATCCATCAGTTGTTGCGAACCACCCTGCGACGTCCATATCCGATTGAGATCAATTCGATCGCCGATCCGGTCAGCAACCAACGAGAATGTGTAAGCTGCAACGTTCGCCTGAAAGGCGGGAAACATCGGACGCACCAACTTCTGCGTATCCCGAAAAAGTTTTGCTTTGGCGATCATCTGCTTATACTCAGCAACATCCGGCAAAGACACTTCGGATCCATCCAGGCCAGACAACGCAGCCATGAATTGCACAAAATTTTTCTGTGCACCTCGGCTTACGACGTCAGGCTGCTTGTCCCAAGCAACAAGGTACTTAGCCAAGTCCGTCTTTGTGAGGCGCCGTGACGGTGGTATAGCTTCTTTCATGGCTCGCAATTTCGCTGGAGTGGTTCCTTCCCGTGCCAGCAGCGTATTGTAGCTGCCGGCCGCACGCTCATAAAACCAGCGACTGCGACCATCAGGGCAATACACAGAAAGGGAAAGCCGCTCCACCTCAATATGGAAAGGCTTGTTAGCCGACAAATCAGATTGCCTTACTGCATTCTGACTGTTGGCAAACCTCGAGATGTCCGCCACCAATGCCTCCTCTTGCGCAGGCTCTTGGGTCTTCATGACAATGATTTTTGCAGGTACGCGCACTCGGGAAAGATCGGCCTCAGGATACTTGCGCTTGGTGAAGTAGATCGAGGCTGTAGTTTGACCGCCGTTCACCACTTGTAGACCACGCAGCCAAGCTATACCAGGTATGCCGCCACCTGCATCACCGAGCCTCATTTCGTCAGCCACAACCACAATGCCGTTGTTGTAGGCCATAAAACGAGTCGGTGCAGTCCGCAACGTATTTTGGATCCCGGCATTGACTCCCTTTCCCTTGACACTGAGGAACGATCGCACGTTAGCTTCCAGCAGTCGCGCTCCGAACTTTTCATAGAGCAGTCGCAGCGCCTCACCAGGTATGGCCGTCAGCGCGTAATCGTAACCCTCTCCGTCCCCTGGAACGAAAACACAAGGCAAAGGAGCGCCAGAAACTTCAGTGAAGTCAACAGTCAACTCATCCCGCGGTTTGCCCTCAGACCAGTGGCGGTGCAACCTTGCGATATCCATGACCTCAAGATGCACCGTCTTACTGCCGATCTCCCTAGGCTTAAATTGCAGCGTCTTTGCAACCCTATCTGTAAGGACGTAAATGCGAATCTGTTCGAGTTCGTTGTATAGGCCCTGAATTAGCTCAGCAAGGATACGAACCTCGTCTGACGGATCAAGCCTGCCAGCAAGCTTACCCTCAGCACAAAGTTGCAGGAAGCGCAGGCATTGCTCCACAGCAGTCTTGGTCTCCGAGTCAGGGACCGCAACGAGCTCATCTACGCCGTCATAAAGACTCACGAACAAATCCAGCTGCTCTTCTTCTTCCGAAATCGCATAACCACTTAAGCGCACGTTGGCGTTACCAACCTTGCGAGAGAAGTGCGTGGGCTGCGGCTCATTGGTCATGCCGATTGTAGCCATATGCTGCATCACAATCTCAGTAAATGCGCTTTCTGCGTAGGGTTGACCGTCCTCAGTCTGGGCACGAACTCCTAATTGGGTTTCATGCAGGAAATCGATAAGTTCCATTTAAATTGCCTTTAATTCTACGAGCGCACTGGGAAGCTCGACCGTTTCCGCAGTCGCTTGGTCTATGTCTATCTCGTACGACGCTTGCCTCACACCACTGGGCACTGAGTATGGCGTCAACCGAGGGAATCCTTCCCCAACACGGAGGATCCGAATTTCGACGACGTTAAATCGTCGACTATAGTGGTCGGAGTGTGCATCTTGATATCCGCACGCCACTAGTCGTTCTGCAAGGACTCGCTCCGCTTCCGCGTCGCCCGCAACTATGTCCCGAGCAATTTCCACCGCCTCTGGCAGCGACGTTCCTGTCTGCGCTTGTGACAATCTTACGGCCACAAGAAAAAGCGGTTGGCGATCCGTATCATCCAACTGCTCAAGTCTTCCTATCCGTGCTGGAAAGCCTGCTGAGGACAACGTGCTCTTGACTTCAAGTCCGCCTGTACCAAGTTCAAAATCGCGCAGACCGTCCATTGGACCGCGCCATGCCTCGCATGCCGCTGCAGCGTCAACACCTACATCCAGTATCGCCCGTAGCAAAACCAATTCGCCAAAAAGGCCTATTTCTGCTTCCGCGCTCAGAGGTTCGCCACCCTTGCGCATAAACTCTTGCCATGCCTTAACCCGTCCCAGGAGTATCGCCAGCGCCTTGTGCTCATCCGACGCCGGGCAAGCGGACAGTGCTGTGGCGACGTCGCGAGCCATCGCTGTAAACAAATCTCGGCTGGCCAACTCGCGCCTTGTCAAGGCTACCCAGGCGACGCCGTCTTCAACCGAAGCACGTTCAATGAAAAACCCTCCGCCCTCAGGCAGCTTGGTAGTCATAGGAAGTGAAGAAACCGAAAACCGGACAAGGATAGCCTCTAAACCCCCGGGGAAGCGGAGACCTGCACGTACTAACGTTACTCCCACTGGCGATACGGTTATGCCACGCCAGCCTTCGCCTATATCGCCGGAGGCTGCAAGCGAACGCCAGGCAAGCGTGAGTTCATCATTCGGCAGAGTCATACTGCTCCTCCCACAGCAGATGATCGACCTTATACTCAACTGAAACCTCTTGACCGCTCGAAGGAAAGCTTGCCGCGAACCCGATAATCGGCTTGTCCCAGCCGGCCACAGCGTTTTTCTTGTTTGGGGTAGGTAAAAGCGGATAAAGCAAAAGCAATCCCCGATGATGAGCGCCGGGCTTGTCGGCCGACCTCAGGTCGCGTAAAGAGCGCCCACTCGGTCGTGACGGTTCAGGCCGGTCTCTGGATCCTTCTCGTCGCCAAGAACTGATAGTTGTCTCGAGGGCAGTCTTCCACCCATCTATTCCAACATCAATCCCCTCATCTTTAGATTCAGTTAATACACCGATGGAATAGCCCTCGCGACCGTCTTTTGGTGACCGCATGGGCATAGTTTTCACTTTGAAGCGCCCACCTAAAACATACGCTTTATCTTCATCTACCAATCGGCCCTCGGCGACAAGGGCCACTGTCCAAAAGCCAAGCTCACCCTTCTTATTCATCTCGTCGATGAACTCTGCCATCACCGTGCCGTTTGCGCGTTCTATACCAGATGCGGCCGCATATGTACCGAGAAACTCTTTGACCCTTTCCGACTCAACATCATGCCACAGCCAAGAATTATCCCAACGTTCTGGCCCCTCCGGCCGATCCTGCGACAAAGCGGAAGGTGTCGGCTCGCCCATTTCCAGGATAAGACGCTCAGCGGCATCGAGGTTGTTCTGCAGCAATGACAGATCTGTGGGGAACGTGATGGTTTGGGTGAGCGATCCACTATAAGAAAGGCTGACCGTTCGCGCTGTCCTCATTTTCATCGGCGATGTAACCAGCAAGCTTGGATGCGAAGCTACTTTGAGACCATATTTATCCGGCGTAGCGCCCACATCCACCATGGCATCAAACTCTTGCCGAAGCTCCTCGGCAGCGTCAGCAATAAGCCTAAAGTTGCGGACGAGGTCTGTGGTTGTATAAAGTCTGCATAGATCCAGATAACCAGGGCGGTAACCAAACCAGCGACCCATCTGCATGAGTGTGTCGTACATCTTGGTTGTACGGACAAAATAGCTCGTCGTTAGGCCTTCAAGAGTCAGACCGCGCGCGAGCTTATCCCCACCAATTGCGATCACTTTTAGACCAGTTGCCTCCTTCTCAACGTAGTCGAGTGCATCCTTTGCTGAGCCGTTGATCGTCTTGACAACAATGTCGGCGGCTGCATCTGGCAGCGCGACAGAAATTTCTTCCCATGAGGGCAGGCGAGATGGACAATCACTTTCCTGCAGTGACTCCTGAATTGCGTTGTGAGTTAATACAAAATCAGACTCCCAAAGCTCTCGCAACTCGGTAAGTACCACACCGTCATCAATCTTGCGTACTAGTCGTTGCGTGAGCCACTTCACATACTCCTCAACCTGTCGCCGGACTTCATTTTGAACAAGCGTAAGGCGTGTGACATGCACTAGCATCGAACAGTGCTTCGCCCTCTGCCCGCGACAAGCACGCGCGGCACAAGTCAGAAGAAATGATTGGATGGCCTCACGCAGCGAAGGAGGCAGAACATCTTCCCCTTTATATGTCGGGATGTGATCCTTTTTGTGCTTGGTGGGCATCCAACCAAAGCCTTCTGCAGTCGTATGGTCATCGAACTCACGCACAAGGGGAAGTCCTTTGTTTCGCTCGTTACCATCGCCCGTCAGTCCGAAGATGCGGGTAGGCCCGACATAGTTTGATGGCGCAGCCAAATTTCGGATAAACGAACGAGGAAAGAGATCTTCCCCCTCATCTGTTGTCTTACCACGGCGATGAATGAAAACGTTGGCAAATGGCGTGGCCGTGTATCCAACGTACGCAGATTTAGCAAAGGTATCCAGAATACTTCGAATGAGCCTGTTAATCGTCTTCGGTTCATGCTCAGGATCAGGCATACCATTCTCGTCAAACTCTTGTTCCCCGGTGTCTACAGAGGCGTTATCTGCCTCATCATCGATAACAAGTAGCGGAAGGTTCGTTGAGATTCTCCGCCCTGTATTTGGGTCAGTGGCGTTTGCCACGTGATTGCTCCGCATCCACTTAAGCAATCTCTCCAGAACCGACTTATTCTTTTTGACTACAAACAGCCAAGGCCGCTGTTCCGGCGAGATGGAAAACCGCTTCGCTGCAGCTCCGTTGAAGTCGCCTTTGTCATCACGGGAGGTTGCGCAATTGGGGTGAATATTTGGATCACGATCCTCAAAGAACACACCAATAGGGTTGCCTGGATCTCGATTCGGGGAGGTCTCATAACCAAGAAAAGCCTCTTCGAGGCGAATCTGCGTCTGCGACCGAAGGTTGTTGTGCATACCAGCGAGCACGACGATAATTTTGTAGCCAGCGTCCGCTGCTTTGCAGATAAGAGCCGAGTAGCTGCTGGTTTTTCCCGATTGCACATGGCCCACGACCAAACCACGGCGATCCCACGGCGCCTCGCGCGTGGGGTCTTCAAGCTGGGCAATGATCCCATCTGTAGATCGGTCAAGCGCCCCGACAACGTCTATTGCAAGGGAACGCTCCAAATAGCGCTGCAGACGCTGCCAATAGCGCCAATCCTTCTTGATAGACGGTTGAAACCAATCCTCATGATCGCTCGGGTCGCTCAGAGCCGAATCATTCGGAACCCAATGGCTAAATCGGCGCACGAGCTCCGCGACAGCATCCTCTTCATCGAAGCTGTCTGGTGCAGCCCTAAGGGTCATAGCTGCCAACCGTACACTTTCTGCAATTGCACTCGGTGAGCGCGTTGTCTCCTCCGGCGCGTCGCGCAGCAGGATCTGCGCTATCGAGATAATTTTCATCTGCATGTTTTCGGGTGCGCTCATCTTTTCCTCATTGGTTGCATTCGAGGCTCGAGTCGCAAATTAGCCACCAGGGATGGGTAGTCTTGAAATGGCTCCGTCGCAGCCAAGGTCGTCCGCGCGAGTTCCTCGCTCATGTTTCTTCGAACAACCATGTCGTTGAATTCCTTCGCCTCGGCAGTGTCGAGCCAAATTCGTTGAACGGGGACCGTCTCCTCGATGACACGAAGCATTGCCTGTATAAGTACCGAGTGTGCTTCACAGGCGCCGAGCACAGCAGCAATAGCCGGATGCTGCTCGTCAATACGGTATTTCACACCGGCTTTGGTGTGCTCTGTCCGCCATGCCAGCTCGATTGACGACGATCCGGATCGTGATTTAGGTGTCGAGCGATAGGCAAACACGCGGCGGGCTCGCTCACGAGTGTCATCGGCAAGTCTATTCAGCCAAGGCCGGACTGCTACCGGCGGACGTGCCGATGATTTACGAATATCGATTTTCCAAGCGGCATCTGCAATGTTCGGAATGTCCAATTGAATGCGGGCGAGCCGATAGGCCTCCTCGCGATTCCAGGCGCGGCCCTGTCCAAGTCCTAGCCAGCCTCCCGCTACTAGCAGCCGCTCATTCCGGTAGACGTAGAAGCCTTGCTGTGCAGTCCAGCCTGCCGGCCCACCACTGCGATCAAACTCCTCAATGCCGAGGCGATCCTTGTGGGGCAACACATGACATTGCACAGAGATTGGACCTGCTTCTGTCGACCTACGGGCAATTGGGGACTCCCAAGGCTTCGCGGCGTGTCCCAACATAAAAGGATCCCAGGGGACAACCGCATGTCCGTTTATCATCAGGAGCAGAGCCGGCTTCGGCCCTCCGACAATGCGATGAAACACCATGGCAAGATGGCGCTCCACCTCATCGACCAAGTCCAGGAAGTGGTCGACTGAGAATGCTTTGGTAATGATACGGTCCAACTCCTCCCATAGAACCAAGCATCCATGAGGCTGCGCAAAGGCTGTTGCGACGAACTCTTCCGACCCAGGTGATGGGCCCTCATGAAGAGCCCATCCGCTATCAGGATTTCGCGCAAGCTCATCCAGATCCCACCTCAGGCAAGACCGGGATCCACTGGTTGTGCTAGCAACAGTCAACCGGCGGCACTGAGAGAAGGAAGCAGTTTTAAGTCCCATACCGAACCGGCCGAGGTCACCAGCAGCTCGTGACTCGAGCGGGCTTTTGTCCCCAAGAGTCATGGCGCTTTCGAGTTCGGGATCGTCCATTCCGCGACCGTTATCGAGAATGGCTACGCGACTGGCTTTCCCAGCCCAGGTGAACTCTATATCAACGCGCGAAGCTCCGGCCGAAATACTATTGTCGACTATGTCAGCAACCGCAGCGCCAGTAGAGTAGCCCATCCCTCGCAACGCCTCGAGCATCGCGCTCGCTCGTGGCGGAGCCTGTCGGATCACGCTCATATTGCCTATCCTAATCTTGGTTGTCGAGTTCACGAGAAACCGGCTCCCCTTTTTCTTGAGCAGAGTCTTTGTCAGACATTGCATTCGCGAACTCTAGCTGCCAGCGCCTGTCTGTAACTTCAGGGTCAGCGACTAAGCTGGATGCAGCAACCTCAACTGCATTGGGTGAGGCAGTCGAACCACTGTTTTCCTGAACTAAGACAGGCGCAGATTTATCTTCAGGATCAAATGAAATTTCGGTGACAGGAGCATTTTTACGCCTCGCTTTTTCTTTAGCTGGTGGCTCCTTGGGCCTCGAAAAGGGCCGCCCAAGGATCGTCGCTGCTTGTTCGAGACGAGCCGTTGATCTGAGCAGCCGAAGTGCTTTCGATTCAATCTGGCGAATACGTTCACGGGTCACTTCAAGTTTTGCCCCTATCTGTTCCAACGTGTAAGCTTCAGAAACCCCAATTCCAAAGCGTAGCCGGAGTACCAATGCCTCCCTGGACGTAAGTTGCGAAAGCATGTCCTCAACTACTCCCGCCTCCTGGCGTAAGGCTAGAAGCGTGAAAGGTGTTTGAGGCTCAACTGAATCAAAGCTCTCGTCTTGCTCAGCCTCTTCGATTGACAACGGTTCAGAGAGCGCACGAGCACCCAATTCAAATTTCGCCAGCGGGAGCCCGCTAATCTCGGCCCTTTTGGACATTGATGCAGTCTTTCCACTCAGCCGCTCTAAAGATTCGATAGTTGAACGAGAACGCGACATCTTGTCGTACATATGAACAGGCAGACGGATATCAAGCGCCATATCGGCAATGCCCCGCCATATCCGCTGCCTGATCCACCACGTCGCCATCGTCGTAAACCGGAAGCCTCGTCGCCAGTCGAACTTATCCACGGCCTGAATCAAGCCAATGTTGCCTTCCTGGATCAGGTCTTCAATTGGTAAGCCGTGATATACGTGGCGCCAAGCAGTATTCATAACCAAGCGCAGATTAGCTTGGACCATGTGATCACGAGCCGAAACAAGATCGGCGATCGATTGTCGATACGCCAAGGCAGCGGAATGTTTATCGTCCCGAGCTAACCGTTCCATACCGATCAGGAAGGGTTTCCTGAAGTGTAAACGCCCGAGCTCGCCTCGAAGCATTGTTGCCGCTGAGTCGTCAATCGGCTCTTTGACGAGCCCCCGAATCCGAGAAAATATTTCAACCGGATCTTCCATGACGCCTGCTGTCTCCTCGTCCATGTTCACGGAGAACTGCTCGGTCCCTTCGGAATTAAGTTCAGGATCTTGTATGACGTTGACACCATCCTCCTCCTCTGGATCATCAACCGCTTGAGTCTCCTCGCCGATGTTATTCACTGTGGCGACTATATGCGAAAGATCTGAGCTGCCCCCCGACTCTGCCTCATCCAGCAGGCTACGCAAGCCTTGAGGCCACAGCACCAACGAGTCTAGCGCCTGAACTACAGCGTCCTCCATCTTTTTAGCCAGATCGACTTCCTGCTCGGCAGACAACAAGGGTGGCTTAACCGCCGCACGTTGGTACAACCGCAATGAATCGTTCCTGCTGGCAAGCCATTCATCAAAATATAAGAGTGCCTCATCTACCCGCGCCTCTTCATCTTCAGTTTCAACAGGGTCAACAAAGACTTCAAAATTTTTGCCCGAAATTCCCGAAGGAAGCTCGATACGGCTGTCGATTTCGGCACCCATAGCCTCGAGAATCAACTCGAAACCTACCTCAGCACGCATGTCGTGCTCTTCCCCTTGCTCCGACATAACGTGCTCAATTGCTACGCGGGGGATACTGCCCTCACGTAGCGATCGCAGAAGCAATTTCCGTAAAGACTTCCGAAAGTCCCGATCTTCAGCGCGCGGCAGGGGTATTGCCAGATCCGGCAGAAACACCTCAAACTCGTCCCAGAATCCTCTATCGTCAACGGGCCTATAGCTGTCAATGCCGAGTTGCCGCTTCTCCTCAGCGCAAGCAAAGCGCGGATCATCGGAAGGCGGATCGATAGTTTCTGCAGCCTCCCAGTCGCCAAAGGTCAGCTCAACGAGACTCGAAGTATTGTTATCGGGAACTTTAAGATCAATGCACGGCTCTTGAGTGGGCACGCTTACAGTTGATTGAGAACTATCTGGAAGCGTAGTGAACCGCTGCAGCTCACTGATTGGCTCGAGAGTATCAGCGTCGTATCCTTTATCGTCTTGTACATTGGAACGCCCCGGGTACAGAGTAAAAGCTCCCGTGCGATTTGAAGCCGCTCCATCTAAGGTAGACGCGAAAGGTATAGTAGCCTTATGCGACGACTCACCAACAAAAGATAGCGAAACCTCCCGCCGCTCATCTCTAGTGTCATCGTGCCGAGGAAGGCATTCCCCCAGTTTGGTTGTCGGAGTTATCACAACGGGGACAACTTCGCTGTCGTGCAAACTGAAGGGAGCATCATGCCGCGCATCTGGCGACGAACAAGTAGCACCTTCCTCAGACTCCGGCAGTGCGCTCGAATCACCGCTGACCGGCAACTCTATCGGAACAGGCACTAACGGCTCTATAACATGCACAGCGTCTGAGGTATATAAAGAAACTGACTCGTCAACAGTTCTACCTGAGAGGTACTCGATTATTACCTCAGCTGCGCCCCCAGCCCCACATTCGCGAGCGATCGCCAGAGCATCCCGGCCAGCCAGATCCAGCGCTAACACATCAGCTCCAGCAGCGAGAAGTAACCTGCAAACATTCGTCCGACCGCGCGAAGCAGCGATCATTATAGGAGTAAGGCCCTTCTCATCACGGCTCTCGAGGTCGTCACCTCGAGCAATATGCAATTTCACGGCCGGTGCAATGCCCGCTGAGACAGCAATCTTAAACAGCCTGCCGAGGGGCCGTGCGGTGACAGGTGAATGCCCAGTCATTGCACGATCAAATTTATATCAACAATGGGCGGTTGACACGATGTTGTCTGCAAATATTCCCCGCTCTTTTTTTGACTACCGTGATCAACACCTTTACCACGGATCATGTCGACAGTTGTGAGCGAATTTACTCGTCTCAAAAATGCAATGCAGACGCATGCTCGCAGGCCATTACAAAGGCCCCAGACGTCGGGTTCCAAACCTCGACGATGTAAGTAAGTATAGCGAAACGCATCAATTCGTGCGTCACTATAGCGGGTAACACGATTTGCAATGTAAGCCCTAGCCTAGCCGCCGGTATAAAAGCTCGGGCGGAAACCAATTCAAAGGCTTAGAAGAGAACGAAATAGCCGCCGTCCGCGATATAGCATCCGCACCCATGGCCATCCTCAATGCGTGGCCGCCGGGACATGAGCCTGGAGGAGTACCCGCGCTCACGCAAATTTGTTGAACAGACCGGAATTGCAAGCGAAGGACTCCTGAATCAATATTTCGAACAACAATTGAAGGCAGGCTTAATCCAACTTTGGGTGGCCTCCAGCATCATTCCATATCCTCGTTCGAGCGACCTTATTCCTTTTTGAAAGGGATGAATCGGCCAGACTTTTATAGACAGTTCGCTGCCTCAGAAAAGTGTTGTCTTTCGTAGTTTACCGGCGAAAGGTTCGCGGCATGGCCATGCCGACGAATCGGGTTGTAGAACATTTCGATGTAAAAAAATATCCTGGCGCGCCAGCTCCCGGATTTTATAGATTTTGCGTTTAATCCGTTCGCGTTTGAGCAATTGGAAAAAGCTTTCTGTCACCGCGTTGTCGTGACAGCTGGGTCGACAGATACCTCAGTGCACATGTATCAAAATAAGACTATAACAGCATCGTAAAAATGCACCAACGCAAAAACTCGGTCATCCCCAACCGCTTGTTCATTTGCTATAGTGCTAAGCAAGCTGTCATAGACCGGAGCAAAATTCGGGCTGCCTAGGGGCTCGAATCACATGATGGACCCGCATGACAAAGCAGCTCCACAGACGCGTGTAGGACAAAAAACAGCTTCTTCCGATAGGCAGTACATTTTTCAATGACAAACAATCCCTCCCCTCGGGTGCTTTCTCGAGTATTCAGTCGCCCAACTTTTGAGGCTCTCGCACGAGGAGTTTCACCCGACGAAGTCTTCAAAAATGTCTTGCAATATGATTCGCTAGCTGGCACCGTATTGGAGCTTTTCCGTGAATGCTTCGAGATACTTCGAGTCAAGTATCGGAATGAGTATGTGTACAAAACAGCGATCGCCAATCGGATTGTTTTTGGGAGGCACAGCCCCCGGACGTCCTCTCTTGCAATCGAGTTACCTGTTGGGCGATCAATTGTTGACGTAGCTGTATTCAATGGCACCTCGACGGCCTATGAGGTTAAGACCGAGCTGGATACCCCACGCCGACTTGTCACTCAAACACCTGATTATGTCAAAGCGTTTGATCATGTATATATAGTCACGCATGAAAAGTTGGCTGAGCAGTATGCAGCCTATTGCCAAAAGACGGTAGGCATCTTGGCACTAAGCAATCGAGAGTCTCTGAAGGTCATCCGTCCAGCCACGAGTAATGCCAGCTCACTTGAGCCACGGCTACTGTTTCGCATGCTACGCCGTGCAGAATACGTACCCGTACTGAAGGCACTCGGCTACAACATCGATATGCCGAATGGCTTGATCGCAGCCCATTGCGAGCGTCTCTTCTCCGACCTATCTACCGAAAAAGCGCACGGTATTTTCCTAAGAGCCATGCAAGCACGGACAGTTCACGAGGAAATGACGGCCTTTGTCTCGCGGCTTCCGGACTTTCTTCGCGTACTCGGATACGCTTCCCCTCTCTCATTTCGACAACGCTCCCAACTCCTTTCTGCACTCTCTTGGCGTTTTCACTGAGAGCACTAAGTTTATATTTGTAATACTCTCTCACTGAAAGTTAACTTCAGGAGACGACTTGTACACTCCCTATTTCTATGGCCGTGGCTCCGAGCTCTTAGCGCTTCGCGCCATTCTCAATAGTGGAAGCGATCTTTCCTTATTGCTCCCCATTGTCGAGCCTGTGCAGACAAATTCGGCCCGCCTGCTACGAATCATGACGGAATACACCGAGCAACAGCAGCCCTTATCCGTCGTCGTTAACCCCGCGCAGAACGAGTTCAATTCAGCCTTTTTACGCAGGCAGCTTCAAGATCAAACCGACGAGCTTTTTCTGACAAATAAATGTCTCCTGCCGGCCTATCGAGTACATGCTGGTTCGACTAAAGCCGATCTTGAAGCATGTATAAAACATTATGATAATAAGTCAGTCATCCTGCTTTACACCAGCCCATCCCTAGAAGACAACGAGCTGATTGCACTCGCCGCCGACGATCGCATTAAGTTTCATGTCGTGCTGGACGGCCGAATGTCTGCTACACAAGTGGCCTTGCTGCCAACGAGCAAAGTAATAGATATACGAGATCACTTTGAAAAACTCGCACGTAACGCGGACTATAGTGGGCAAGAGCTTTTCACCGATAGACACAAGGCGGTCGGAGTCGGACTTCGAGGTATTGGAGATTACACAGTGATTGGGCGGGTGCTTGAGCTGGGCGGTGGCCCAGCGGCGGCTGTCGCAATCCACGCAACGTATCGGCATCCGAAAACGAGCGATATTTGGGTAGAGCATTTTGTTTCGGACGACACCGATCTCGCGGTCGGAGACGTCGCCTCAAAGTTTCTTCAAGCAGCCACAAAGCTGATTGCGGCCGTAGATACTCGTCCTGAGCAATTTGGTAAAAATCATGCCATCGAATGCTATCGCCGCCATGTATATAACGGCACATATCCTGGGTTGGGCAAAAACAAAGAGTTCCAGATTGAACATCACGTTATGCTTATGCTCCAAGCTCTTACCTTATGATTTATAGACCATAAAGGCCCAATAAGGTTTTCATCCCGAATAACAGATTGCTTCATAATGAACGACTCACTTTATTGAAAGAAAACGGGATAGACCTTGTAATTCTGCCTTACACAGGCGGAATATCAACAAGCCTGGTGGCCCCAGGCTGTCTATGTGGGATGAGAACAGACTAAAGACGGTAAGCTTTAGCCGGTTCTCTGACTCTAGATACAACATTTCCCATCTTCGGCTGCTATTGAGCTAACCATTGCGCAAAGGCTCACATCGCTATACACGGCGAACAGCTTGATGTTAAACAGCATACCTTACGAATCCCGAGGGGAACCTGCCGCAGCACAGTTGCCATAAGGTCGAATGCCGTCGGCGACCGCAATCGCCCCAGCATGCAGCAGGCATTATCAGTGGGGCAAGGCTAGCGATAGGCAATCTCATCGGGGGACCGAAGACAAAGGCTCACAGATTCGATTGATCTGCCACTGCATTTGAGTAAACTTGCCGCATCCGGATCGAGTGTATTTATTTATCGACCCGTTCTCCCGGTTAACCAACGGCCAGGCACCAATTAAAAACAACCGAACCGCATTCACGCGGACAATATAGAAAAATGTCCAGAGCTGACCTGTTTGCCACCGCCCTACAGCATGAGTTCCACCGCAGATCCGCATTAGTGAGCTTCGGCGAGATAGCGCTATTCCGCGTTCTCAAGGATGCCTTTGGATCGCTTAAACCGAGGTTCCAAACCGAGGAGTATCACGGCGCGAAACGACAGGTCCACTTTGACACGTCCCAGCCCTGGCTGCGGGCCCCGAGCACGGTGTGAACTATGCGACCTCCTCATCATTACCTACTCCGCAACGGGTCGTCCACAGGTAAGGTTTATGCTGCTGCAGGCAAAGCTCTCGCGCATCACTCACGCCCATCTTTGTTCGCCGTCAGGTCTAGAGGTTTGCCCAACACAGTTTCAAGCAAACTATGAACAATGGGACTTGCTTTCCACACGCCCCAGACTCGACCCCACAGGATCCTTCGCACCACCACCAGACCTCTTGCAAAAGGCAATAGTGCCCTCGATTGGAGCATTTGGTGTCTTTCATCGGACCGAGCACGGGCCAATCGGCATGTTCTACGCTTCGGCCGATACCTTGCAGCCCGTGGGCTCACCCAAAGGAAAGTACGGTAAATTGTCCACCATCGTCGTTCCGAAGTTTCGACAGTTCCACGGCTTCCCGGATAAACCCCTATGCTGTTGTTTATTCACCTTCGGCAAAGCATTATTCGAACTTCACTTGGGTACTCCTGTCGTCTGGACCGACGCGCATGGTGCTCGCGCACGAAACGAGCCCCTTGCGAGCTTTGCCGCGAATATCGTGGCAACTTATCTTCGTGGTGAAGGTGCCAATTCTGTGCTCGCGCGTGAAGTATTGGAGCTTCTGGGACATTCTACCGACCGCACGCCAATGGATGGCTCCATTCCAAGCTTGGTAATACTACAGGGTGAGGAGTCTGACAATGACGTTCAAGCCTTCGTTTGACCCCCCCCCCCAATAAACGCACCCCACCGACTTGCGCCCCGTTGTCTGACCCTGAGTAGGAAAACAAACTATGGACGACTTTCACGCGTTCCTGCAAAACATCACTGTCCAAATTGAACGAATACACTTCAATGTGCGTCTCGACAGCGGTGATCCCCTTTATCGCGTTTACTGCTATAAGAGCTATCACTAGTCTGACTTACTCTTGCATCACCCCGGTCGCATTAGTGAGGTAACATCGACAGAAGCCGTTGCAGAGAGATCGCTCACCAATTCAGCATTACAAGCCCTTGTCATCAATTAGTCGAGCAACATCGCTTGCACGAAAATAAACACGCCGACCAATCTTTTTCTTAGCGGGATACCACGTTCGCGCAAACTCCGAATTACCATGCAGTGCTATGCGCAATCCGTTCCGGCTACGTTTGAGAACCTCTGCTAAATCATCCAGAGATAAGAGGATGCCGTAGCGCTCAATGAGTTGTACCTCTGTCGTCACTCCGTCAACTGTCATAGCGGCTACTCCTGCGACGAATCGGCGCGTTTCGTTCCAGGCGGGATCGCACGCGCGAGCACCCGGCGATGTCGATATGGTTGATACTTCCCCAGGCTAGTCCTCCCGCCCGTCTTTTCGGCAGCACTCAGGGTATCGTGAAGATCTCTTTGATCTTGGCCTCCCCCAACGAGCTCCTTGCGCAAACTCGTTACTCTCTCGGCAGCTTCCCGCACCGGGTTATCCTCGGCGTGAACATACCGCATGAACATGGTTGCCGTTTTATGCGCCGTCAACGCCATACCGATCTTGACCGACACCCCGGAATTGGCAATGTCTGTCGCCGCTCGATGGCGAATACCGTGCGTGCCGACATGGGGAACCTCGGCACGCTCCAGAATGCGGGTCCAGCCATTCTTATAGGTTCCCTCCGACATCGGCTGGTCGCCATCGAAGACGCTCGGGCACACATAGGGCGACCCTTCAATGCGTGGAGCCGACGAAAGAAGCTGATAAGCATCTTCGCCCATGGGCTTGGACATTTTCCCCGTCTTACTGTCTGGCCAGGCGATGCGGCGATTTTCAAAATCCACCCATGCCCATTCCAACAACCGAATCTCGGACATGCGGGCAGCAAATGAGAACTGCAGGCGGATACCCAACGTCAGCAGCGGATGCTCCAGACCTTCCTCATCGGCTCGATCCAGATACTCGTAGATGTGCACCAGTTCATCATCAGTGATGAACTGAGTTGTCCCTTTCTCCGGATACATCGGGACATGCCGGCACGGATTCGATCCGTCCGGACGATAACCCCATACCTCCGCCATGTTCAGCATTTTGCGCAAGCAGGCGAACCCTCGATTTATCGTAGAGGGAATATGCGAATATCGCTGCATCATTTCACTCACGTCGGCCCGTGTCAGATCCGGCACCTTGATCCGACCCAAGATCGGTATGATGTAGCGGTTGATATGGTCCTGATAGGTCACAACGGTACTCGGCTTATTGCGCGGCGTTGAGTATTCTTCGATGAATTTTTTGCATAGCTCTTGGACGGTAAGCGCTTGTCGTGCCGCTGCCTTCTCTGCACTCGGATCAAACCCTTTGCGAATATCAGCAAACCAGTCTCGCGCAATGCCGCGCGCCTGTTCGACGGTCAACTCACCGAATTTTCCTATCGTGGGTTTTCGACGCTCTCCCGAATTAGTGCGATACTGAAGAGCAAATATTTTTCTGCCCTTAGTCGTGACTTTGCAATGAAAACCTGGGACAAGGGTATCGCGCAGTTCATAATCTTTGCCCTGCGGTGCTGCGGTTTCTATTACGGTCTTGGTAAGCTTTAAGGTAGCCATGACGCCTCCTGTCAGTGACGATTTCTAGGTGTCAAATAGGAGCTGCCGGAAGGTAAAACCCATCCAAAATCGTCTAATTGAAGCGTAAGACTAACCCGGGCAAACCCTCCGGAGAACCAAGCCCAGCAAGGTTTAGCGTGCTCCAGAGGATTTTATCTTCTCAAATTTTTTGATTCTCAAAATCCCCCGCCGTAAGGATGCCCTGATGTGAATCCGGAGTTATCAACATGTCACTTAACCTTGCAGCAAGGACTTAAAGAGTTGACCTGAGTATTTGTTAGTCTCTTCACTTCACTTAATGAGCTCGAGTTTTAATTTATTCTTACTAATCCTTGATTGAGACCTTGAACTTCTATACCTATAAGGCTGCTCTCCTTAACAATAACGTTAATCCTTTCTGGCGGCGCATTAAGGTTAGTTCGGTACCACACATAGTTTCCCCCTGTTTCTCCAATATGCAGAGCCTCTGGCGGAACAACCATCCCTCGCTCATTCTGATACAGAATCACTACCACTTGTGCACTCATCCCAATTCGTAGAAGTTGCTGCACTCTCTCAGGGATATCGTTAATCGTTACTATGACGTCGTACCATGCCCCTGCACTCTGCATTTCTGAGGCTTGTCCCTGCATAGCAATGGATGTAATAGCCCCTGAGAGCTCTTGTCCGGAAAAACCATCTCCAGTTATGCGAACAATCATCTTCTTCTCTAGAAGATGTAAGTCAGTTTCCTCTACCCGAGCACGCACTTGAAAACGACCTTGCTCAATGATGTTCAAGAGCGGCGTTCCTTGGCTTACCTGTAAACCTTTTTGTAGAGTTATTGGTTTTCCACCTTCTTGGGTGACGGGGCGGACAATGAATCCATTGATAGGCGCTACGATTTTCTGGCCCTGATATAGGTTTTCCAGTGCCTGGTAGCGTGTTTCAGCGTTTGCAGACTCCATTTCAGCTATTTTGAGTTCTTCTACCTTGGCCCTTGGCTAGAATGATAGCTAACTCGTCTTTAGCTGCATTTAAATCCTGTCGTTGAGAGTGTTGCTGCTGTCTCAACGTGTCTACCTCCATCCTGGCAACAATGCCTGCTTTAAACAAAGCCATGGTGTCATGTAGATTGCTCTGTGTATTGTTCAGGACTTGCTCGCTGGCTGTGACAGTTCGTCGTGCACGATTTACCTCTGGGCTTTGCGCCCAGTTTTGTAGCTTTTGCAATGCGCTTTGTGTTTTCAACAGTTCTGCTTGGGCTTGGCGCATCTGGATTTCTAGTTGGCTAGGGTCCAGAGTCAACAAGGTTTGGTTCTGCTCAACTTGTTCGCCCTCATTTACTAAGACTTCTTGAATGTTTGAGTCGAAAGGGGCCGCCAATGTGATCTGGTTACTGGCATGTAGGCGGCCTACCAGTCCTAAATGTCTTTCTATCACTTGTGGTTCGATGGGCACCCAGACTTCATGTTCTTGTCGGGACGGTTGGGGCAGCAGGAAGAGCAGATAGCTCGCTGTGATAGCAAAGGGCGTAATGAAAAGTACGAGCCACCACCGCCTACGGGTCATAGGTTTAATCATTCAAAGATATGTCCCAGCTGTCTAGCGTTGTGCCCAGGGTTTGGTCTAGTTCGGCCTGAGCATTTAAGTAGTTGATCACGGTGTTGAGGCGTGCGTTTTCTGCATTTCGAAGATCGTTTTCAAAACTCAAGATCTGAAAGTTGCTTGATCTGCCTACGGTTAGTTTCTGCCTTTCTATGTCTAGTTTTCGCAGCGAGAGGTCACGTGCCCGTTGTGCGATCTCATACTGCTTCCATCGCACATCTATATCTCGTACAGCATTGATAGTGTCGTGTTCGAGCTGTTGACGCATTTCTTGTAGTTGAATGCTCTGGGTCTGTATATTGACCTCGGCGTGTACGGCGGCTTGTCGAGTGCTGAGATCCTCGATTGGAATTTCCACTTGTATTCCCAAATAGTTATTCCAGGAACGAGAAGTAGTGCTCGACGGTGAACGATCGCGAGTTTGGCTGGCACCACCTATAAGGGATATATCCCACAGGCCCTTGTTACGGGCGACTAGAAGCTGGATTTCAGCTTGTTTGTTGATGATCAGTTGGCTTAAGTAAGCTGGTTGAGATGATTCAGCTTGATGTAGTGCTTGAGCGGCATTGGCTTGAATAGGGGAGGCTTGCAGGGTATCGCTGGCAATAACTTGGGTATGCATATCCAAGGCAAGTAGTTGTAGTAACGCGAGGCGGTTTTTGTCTTTCTGATTGTGGGTATCTTCGTAGCTAAGTTCTTGTGTGGCTAATTCAGCTTCTGTTTGTACGATCTCGAACTCAGCCATACGCCCAGCTGCAATGAGCGCTTTGTTGACACCTAGCAGCTGTCGAGCACGTTCCAAGGAGTCTTGTGCAATCCGAACCTGTTCTTGAGAGCGAAGCAGCTCGCGATAGGTGTAGATGATCTGCGTGATCGTCTGCGAAACGGAGGATTTAAGTCTTAAGCGGTTTATTTGCTCGTTAAGCTTAGCTAGTTGAAGAGGCGCATTGGCAATGCCATACCCAGCCCCTCTCAGAAGTGGCTGCACAATCGAAATATTAGCCCCGTCATTGCGAGAGCTGCCTGCCTGATTTGCTGTCGTGTGTTGGTATGTCCAGCCTAGGCTGGCGCGCGTTCCGTAGGGAGTTACTAAAGTAGCGGTAGGGCTTAGCTCACCTTGTCTAGATCGATCAGCATTGCTGTGGGCCGTAGTGTAATTGCCATTAATCCTTAGTTTTGGGGTGAAGAAGTCTTCAGCAACGCGTAGGTCAAATTTTTGTGCAATACGATTTAGATAGGCACTGCTTATGGCGCGATTGTTGCGTAAACCTAAGTAGATGGCGTCGCTTAGGCTTAGATGGATGGTGGCCGCGTTAAGTGAGATGGCTGCTGTATCGTTGGCTATCGCTTCTGGCCAGGTTGGCTTTGAAGGAGTGGTTTGCCCCTCAGCCCAACAAGTGGCAGAACTCAATAGCAGCAGAACAAGTGCGAGGGCCTTATGCATCGCGTAATGCTTGAACAGGTCGAAGTCGAGCTGCTGATAGTGCCGGGTTTAGGCCAAAGAACAGGCCCGTCAGTATGGAACTGAGCATTCCTATAAGTATGGATAGTGGAGACAGTGAAAAGGACTCCCAGGCGGATAAGATAGAAAATACCCACGTGGCCCCGGTTCCAAGCAGCATCCCAAATAAGGAACCCATCACAGCCAGGGCCATAGCTTCCAGTAGGAATAGGTAAGCGATATCACGGCGGCGTGCACCAATTGCTAACCGTATGCCGATTTCTTGCCGTCGCTCGGCAACATTCATAAGCATGACATTCATGATTCCTACGCCGCCGACTAGTAACGAGATACCTCCCAGCCCAATGATTAAGCCGGAAAATAGGCGTGATTGCTGTGTGATCCCTGATAAGAGTTGTTGAGGGGTTTGTATATGCACGGCATGATCTGGCCAGAGTGACTGAAGATGTTTTTCTAATAGTGCTGCGGCCGCCTGAGGCTGTTCGCTATTGCTTTGTGCCAGGATTGTATTGATCCGGGAGGAGTTAACAATGCGTCGCATACTCTCAAGGGGAACCAGAACCATGTCGTCGATTGTGAAGGGTAGAAGCGGGTTGGGCTCTTGTGCCTGCAAAGTCCCTGCTACTTGAAAGAGGTAGTCGCCCAGTTGGATCTGTGCTCCAGGGGCGACTGGTTTTTTGTTGGTGGACAGACTGATAGCAGCGTTCCAGCCGAGTATTGAGTAAGTGCTACTTACATCATAGTTACTTAATAAGCGTCCTTGATTTATCTGTAAGTTCAGAACCTTAGTTAGCTCAGGAGTAGCGCCCACAATGAGTGTGTGGAGTGTACGACCCGATATGTGTGCATTGGCGGCAGTTACGGCGAGTAAGGCCAGAGTCTGAAAATCAGGAAGCGCTTCGAGTATTTTTGGGCTGTCCCGTGCAGTTGGGATGTGCCTAATTGATGGTTGGCTATCAGAAGCAGGCTGTACATGAACGACCATCAGCTCACTTCCCATTCCTTTAAAGATCGCTAGCGACTGCAACTTTGCGTTGTGGCCGATGTTCAGCAATGCAATGACTACGCCACAGCCAACAGCGATTCCTAGCAACGCTAAAACAGCACGGCTACCTAATAGTTGTAAGTTCTCGAGTGGTTCCAAGAGTCGTTGGCTGAGCCGAACACCATAGATTGCACTGTCTGGCTTAGGCATCCCTTACCTCGTGGGCATCTCCATCCTGAATATGGATGCAGCGTTGCATGCGTGCAGCAATTGCTTTGTCGTGCGTCACCGTTATTAAAGTTACGGCTTGTTTATGGTTAAGACTTAGTAGCAGATCAATGATTTCATTGGCCGTTACGCTGTCTAGATTCCCTGTGGGTTCGTCTGCCAATAATAGGGTTGGATTGCCGACTAAGGCGCGTGCAATCGCGACACGTTGGCGCTGACCGCCCGATAACTCAGTAGGCAGATGGTCTGTACGGTTGCTTAGGCCGACTTGACCCAGCTTTAGGTATGCCATCTCTTTTGCGTCGTCGCGTGAAAGGCCGCGATAGAGCAAGGGTAGAGCGACGTTATCCAGTGCATTGAGTCTGGGTAGTAGATTGAAATTTTGAAAGACAAACCCAATCAGTAGGTTGCGTGTGATGGCCCGCGTGTCTGCATTTGCATTGCCCATGTCCTTACCTGCGATGTACACATGGCCACTGCTAGGCCTATCCAGCAACCCGATAATATTTAATAAGGTACTTTTTCCTGAACCTGAGGTGCCGACAATTGCACAGCTTGTTCCGACTAGTATTGATAAAGAAACATTGTTTAATACAGGCTTTGAAATGGTGTCTGTGCTGTATATATGGGTGATGTTCTGTATGTTAACTAAATCGACACAGTTTTTTTTAAGTATTATGGTTTTCATGGTTTCTGTGCCTGTGGATATTCATTTCTTGTATTTATTATGATTGAAGTTTGGGTAATAAGCATCCGTTCTAAATAAACAGCCCACAGTTTAAAGGTGGGCTATTGAACAGATGTATGGACATGCGAAGGAGTTAGCTGGGTTTAATAAGATAGCCCATCATTCCTAAGAATCGTGTGTTTTGTTGAGAGGTAAGATCAGCTAGCTTTTCATAAATCTCAATCAAGGAGGTTTCCTTGTTCATTTCTGTCTCAAAGATTGATATTTTTTGAGACTTATATCTCTCCGCTATGGTGTTGAAATAAGCTTTGCTTTCCGGTGTTACAGGCTCACCTGTGTTTGAGTAGCGTAGTGGTCCACCATTAATCCAGTCGCTTATATCTAACAGTCCTCCAGCTGTATCCCCTTTTCCAGAAATGTCTTCGTAAACCATTTCTTTTAGGAAGCTGCTTAGAGTTTCATCACTCATACTACTGATGGTGTTTCGCATACCGAAACCACCGCTTTTGATCACGTTTTCTTGGGCTTGTTGTTGAGCTGCATCTGAAATGTTGACTCGTGTAGATGCAGCAGCAAGGACAGTATTGAAGTTTTGTGAATTGTCTGCATCGGTCCGTTGATGTTTGTTATTGCTCAGTTCAGTTGAGGTGATCCGAGATGTCGAAGAGCTGATAAGCATCGGTTTAACCCTTTCTATAAGGCAACAGAGGAGTGGTTAGTACGTGTAGTACACGGTAACCGATGTGGGGGAAAAAGCAGGGGGATACAAGCCACCAAAGTTATCGACACGCACAACGACGTATATAGGTTTAGATGCATCGAAATCATTAAAAAAGCGCGTCGTTAAGTGTTTTCCGTACATTTGTACGCATTGTGTGGTTCCGTTCCAGCAAACATAAGTTTGAGAGGCTATTCTATCTATTTGATCCCCCTCCATATGTGCCTCAATTCGATGTATCTTGGCACCAGCCGGAATAGTGTGCCCTAATTGTATAGGGTTGTAGCTAAACTGATGCATTCCCAAACTTGTTAGTTTTATTGTCTGAAGCCCAGTCCAAAAGGAAGCCGCTGCATATGCTGGGGAAGTAAGTGAGAAAAATTGAATAATTATGAAAGTAATTGACGCTATTGAAAATCTAATTTTCATTTTATTTCCTTGGTTTTGTTAAATGTTATTTGATTCTATCTCTCTGTTTTTTGGCTTGTTATTCGAACTGTGGTGGAAATTGTTGTTATTTCTTTGGTTTGTTTTTTTTAATTTATTTTCTTAAAATAGTTAGGCTGGTTATTTTTAAGGCTTATTTAGACATTAATTTCAATAAAAACCGCCTCTATGGAGAGGCGGTTTTTACTGGGTTTTTAAGTGCAGTTGAATATTGGATTTAATCCCAAACCGGCGCCAATCCTTCAGGATCAACCAAGCGCTCCCCTCGATCCAGCCCTGCAATCTTCCTCAAGTCCTCCGCATCCAGCTCTAAATCCCCAGCCTTCAGATTGCTTTCCAAGTTAGTCCGCTTGGTTGATGACGGGATCACAGAAAATCCTTCCTGCATCGCCCACGCCAGTGCAACCTGAGCAGACGTCGCTCCGTGCTTAGCTGCAATCTCTTGCAGCACCGGGTCTTGCACCGCTTTGCCATAAGCCAGTGTCATATAGGAAGTCAGATGCACTCCGTTATCACTTGCAAAGGCAGCTAGCTTAGCGTTCTGAAGGTAAGGGCTGATCTCTACCTGATTGGTGGCAATGTTCTCTGCGCCAATAGCGTTAACAGCTTCGTCCAGCAGGGTGATGTTGAAGTTGGATACTCCGATCTGTCGTGTCAGCCCTTGTTCACGTGCATCTAGCAAAGCTTGCAGTGACTCGTTCAATGGCACCGCAGCCTCCGGCGAAGGCCAGTGGATCAAGGTCAGATCCACGTAGTCAGTGCGTAGCTTTTTCAAGCTGGCTTTCAGGCTGGGGATCAGTTGGTCGCCCGCTAAGTTGTCGATCCAGATTTTGGTGGTGATGAACAGTTGGTCGCGGGGGATGCCGGACTCAGCGAGGGCTTGACCGACTTCGGCTTCGTTGTCGTAAATTTGTGCGGTATCGATGGCGCGATAGCCGACTTCCAGAGCGGTACGCACTGAGTCAATGGCGGCTTGTTCTTTCAGGCGGAAGGTGCCGACGCCGATTTGTGGGATAGACATAGTGATAGTTCCATTTGCGTAAATCTGTACGGGTTACAAGAGCGCCCGTTGATGAGTATTGAAAAAATGCTGTTGCCGTCGATGCAGATGCAGGTTGGAGTATCGGTGTAGATATTGGATAACTCATAACTCACAACCTACATCTAGTTTTTAGCAAACCGCCAACGGTGTAGCGTTAACATCGGCTTCTTCTTTTCGATCCCGCTGATCCAGTTTCCCAGCCCATACGGTCAGGCCCAGAGCCACCAGCACCACGATGGCGCCGATCCAGGCGGTGTGAATCAAGCCAATCTCCGTCACGATCACACCTCCGCCCCATGCGCCAATTGCAATGCCGATATTGAACGCTGCAATGTTCAGGCCCGAGGCGACATCTACCGCTTCCGGGGCAAAGCGCTGGGCCTGGTTGACTACATAGACCTGCAAGCCAGGCACATTGCCAAACGCCACGCCTCCCCACGCCAGCACGGTGGCCAGCATCAGCCAACGGTTTCCTGCGGTGAAGGTCAGCACAAACAGGACTACTGCCAGCAGTAGGAAGATCAGTTTTAAGGCGGGAATGGGGCCGTGGCGATCTGCCAGCCTGCCGCCCCACAGGTTGCCAATTGCCACAGATACGCCATAGGCCAAGAGGACTCCGCCCACGGCGTGGGTGGAAAAGCCCGTTACTTGCTGCAGGATAGGTGCCAGGAAGGTGAAGGCGGTGAAGGTGCCGCCATAGCCTACGGCTGTCATGGCGTAGATCAGCAGCAGTCGGGGTTGTGCGAACACACCCAGTTGCTGACGAAAGGTAGCGGGTCTGCTGTGCGCTACGTTTTTTGGGACAAACATCAGGGTGCCCAGGAAGGCGATGACGCCTAGGCCAGAGACGGCCAGAAAGGTGGTTCGCCAGCCAAATTGTTGCCCGATGAAGGTGCCCAGCGGCACACCGGTAACTAAGGCCACGGTTAGGCCTGTGAACACGATGGCAATAGCGCTGGCGGCTTTTTCTTTAGGAACCAGGCTTGCCGCGATGGTGGAGGCGATGGAAAAGAAAACACCATGCGCCAGCCCAGTCAGTAGGCGGGCGACAATCAGGGACTCGTAGCCGGGGGCCTGCCAGGCAACCAGATTGCCAATGGTGAATAAGGCCATCAGGCCCAGCATCAGCATTTTGCGGGGAATCTTGCCGGTAAGTGCGGTTAGAACGGGTGCACCGACAGCAACGCCCAAGGCGTAGAGGCTAACCAGCAGGCCAGCAGAGGGCAGGCTGACGGCAAGGTCTGCCGCAAGAGTGGGCAGCAGGCCAACGATAACGAACTCTGTCGTCCCGATGGCGTAGGCGCTGATGGTGAGCGCCAAAAGAGCGATAGGCATGATGCTTCCTTGCGTCGAGCATTGAAAGAATGTCATTGTCTGCTTGATGATTTATTCTAAAAAGTCCATATTGATGAAAATACATTTGATTTAAATTCAATAATGAAAACGACCTTTGATGAAATGCAGGCCTTGATTGCCGTGGTCGATACGGGTGCGATATCGCGTGCGGCCGAGCCTTTAGGGCTGACTGTTTCTGCCGTCAGTCGCACCTTGAGCCGTCTTGAAGAAAAACTGAACACCACCTTGCTACGACGCACTACGCGTCGTTTGGAACTGACCGAGGAAGGGGCTGTTTTTTTGGAGAAGGCCAGGGCGATTGTGGCCACTGTGAAGGAGGCCGAGGAGGATCTGGCCATACGTCGTGAGCAGCCCGCGGGGCGCTTGCGTATCGATGCGGCATCTCCTTTTATCCTGCATTGTGTCGTGCCTTTGGTGGGCGGATATAGGGAGCGTTATCCGCAAGTGAATCTGGAACTGAGCAGTAACGAAGGCTGGATTGATCTGCTGGAGCAGCGCACCGATGTCGCTATTCGTATTGGCAGGCTTAAGGATTCCACCTTGCACGCCAGGCCTATCGGTAGCTGTCGTTTACGCGTTTTGGCCTCGCCTGCTTATCTGACAAAGCACGGTCACCCACGTGAGGTGGCTGATCTGGCTAATCATGTGCTGCTGGGTTTTACTCAACCTTTGAGCCTGAATGACTGGTCTTTGCCTGCGCCAGACGGGATGCCCTTGCATATCAAACCGACTATTGCCGCTTCTAGCGGCGAAACCTTGCGGCAATTGGCGCTGGAGGGGCAGGGGATGGTGTGCCTGTCGGACTTCATGACGCATCGAGATCGTGCCGAAGGACGTTTAGTAGAGGTTCTCCCCAAGCAGGCGCTGGAGATGCGTCAGCCCATCAATGCTGTGTACTATCGCAACACCGCGTTATCGGCCAGGATCTCTACGTTCGTCAGCTATTTGAGTGAATGCTGGGATGCCAATGCCGGTGGTTGTAGTGCTGTGGCGGCCAAGCCTTAATTACAGCGCTGAAAATTATGCCTGCCAGTAAGAAGAAGTCGTTGGGCCTGGAGTGAGGAAAGCACGCAGGGAGCGGTGGTGCGAACTTTGATAAGCTGCGCGCGATAGGCCCGAGCAGGCCATCGTAGATAGGGGGCGGGAGCCCCATCAATAATAAAGGGTAGTAATTTCAGGAGCCGGACCGCAAGCGGGGTTTGACGGCTCTCGGGGGAGTTCAAACAGAAATGAATGGTTCTATTGAGCCTGTACAGCAGCAAGTGGTGATCCAGCGTGGCACATTTGCAGAGGTCTTTTGGGCCTTCCTGAAACTGGGTCTGAGCTCATTCGGCGGGCCTATCGCGCATCTTGGATATTTCCGTTCGGAGTTTGTGGAGCGTCGTCGCTGGCTGGATGAGCATAGCTATTCTGATCTGCTTGCCTTGTGTCAGTTCCTGCCAGGACCCGCCAGCAGTCAGGTGGGAATGGCGATTGGCTTGGGACGTGCGGGCTGGATGGGTTTGTTGGCTGCATGGATAGGGTTCACTTTGCCCTCGGCGATTGCGCTCATTCTGTTTGCCTTGGGTCTAGCAGGTCTCCAAGGTGTCGCGGAGTCCCCTTGGGTGCACGGTCTTAAGATTGTGGCCGTAGCGATTGTGGCGCAGGCGGTGCTGGGCATGGCTCGCTCTTTATGCCCTGATCGGGGCCGGGCGGCATTGGCTATCCTGGCTGCCTTGTTGAGCCTCTTGTTGCCTTCTGCGTTCGGGCAGGTGACCGCTATTGCTATTACGGGTCTGTTGGCCTGGTGGAGGCTGGATGTGGCTCAGGCGGGGGTTGGGCAGGCCCATGTGTATCCGGTGACGCGAAAGGTGGGGATGGCGGCTTTGCTGATCTTCGCTGGTTTATTGATTGTCTTGCCTGTTTGGGCTGCGCTTACGGGATCGTCCTCGGTGCAGTTGCTGGAAGGGGTGTATCGCTCTGGGGCTTTGGTGTTTGGGGGCGGGCATGTGGTGTTGCCTTTGTTGCAAGCCTCGGTGGTTCCCAGCGGTGTGGTTAGCAATGCCGATTTGATGCTGGGCTACGGGGCTGCTCAAGCTGTACCGGGGCCGCTGTTTACCTTTGCGGCATATATCGGAGCGATTGCTCAAGAGCCTTTGCACGGATGGTTGGGCGGGCTGGTCTTACTGGTGGTGATTTTTGTACCGGCGTTTTTGATTTTGATCGGCGTCTTGCCATTTTGGCAGAGCTTGCGGCACAGGGCAGGGATTCGGACGGCGATGGCCGGTGTGAATGCAGGTGTAGTTGGCATTCTGGGAGCAGCCTTGTATGACCCGGTATGGACCAGTGCAATTCACAGTCGGGCTGATTTTGGGCTGGCCCTGCTCTTGTTTGGTCTATTGACCGTAGGGCGTGTACCGCCAGCCTTGGTGGTGCTGTTGGCAGCGCTGGGGGCATGGGGGATCTCTGTTGTTTGATAGGAGCTGCTCACCTTGGGCTGTTGCTGGTTCAGGGAGAGAGAGTTGCTTGGCGATTGCAGACGTCAGACTGAAAGCGCCAAGCCAGCCCCGTCTCTAGGCCTTACCACTGACCAAAAAACACGCCCGCTTTTTTATAGGCATTCGTACCGCGTTCGACCTCTTCTTCCGTCACAGTGGTGCGACGTTTCAGGCTCGTGAACCATTGCAGTAAACGCTCCCTACATTCCTCCCGTATGTGTTCATGTTCAGCAGAGCGGCCCAGGTCGTTGAACTGTTCTGGGTCTGCATGCAGGTCGTAAAGCTGTTCAGGTTCGTCCAGCCAATACACATAGCGCCAGCGGTCGCTGCGTAGGGACCAGGCCCTGGCGTTGGACGGGGATTTATCACGTATCACGCGCGCCAGTCGGTAGCTGTAATCCAGCTCGGAAAACACGCAGTCCCGCCAGGGGGGCTGCTTGCCGTGCAGCAAAGGTTGAAGGTCACGCCCTTCAAGTCTGTGGGAGGCCAGTGGTAGGCCCAGCCAGGAGAGCATGGTGGGCAGCACATCCACGGCTTCGACCATTCTGTCATCGACTTTCCCGCGAGTTGCATTCGCTTCTGGTGACGGGTCATAGACAATGAAAGGTACACGCTGCACGGTGTCGTAAAACAGCTCTTTCTCGCCCAGCCAATGATCGCCCAGAAAATCCCCATGATCGGCGGTGAAGATGATCAGGGTGTTGTCCATCAGACCATTGCGGGACATGAAGTCGAACAAGCGGCCCAGGTGGTCGTCCAATTGGGTGATAAGCCCCTGGTAAGCCGGTCGAACGGTGTTAACGCAGGTATCGCTGGCGAAACTGACGCATTCTTCTTGCTGGCGGTAGGCCTCTACGACCGGATGTGCATTGTTTAACTCCGCATCATTGCGTACCACAGGCAGGCATTGCTCGGCGCTGTACATATCGTGGTACGGCGCAGGGGCAATGTAGGGCCAATGTGGTTTGACGTAGCTTAGGTGCAAGACCCAGGGCTCGTCCCCCATGCGCTCCATGAAGGACAGGGCCTGATCTGTCATATAGGCCGTTTCCGAGTGCTTTTCTTCCACCAGCGAGGGGTAGCGGGCGTTGCGCATATGCCAGCCACTGACCGTCTCTCCGTCGGGGCCACGTGCGGAAATAACAAAGTCTGTCCACGGGTCGTCAGACTGATAACCATGACGGCGCAGATAGGCGGGGTAGCCGCTTTCTTCCCCAGGTTCGTGATGGCCGTCGTAGCGGTCTATCTCTTCAAAGCCGCCTGTTTTTAGCAGGCGGGCCAGTTCACTGCCACCATCCAGTGCCAGTCGTTCCAGCCCTTTGTGGTCGACCATGATGTGGGTTTTGCCCGCCAGCACCAGCTTGTGGCCGCCTGCGCGCAAATATTCGCCCATGGTGACTTCGCCTACCGACAAAGGCACGCGGTTCCAGGTGGCACCATGGGTAGAGGGATAGCGGCCCGTGTAGTAGCTCATGCGAGATGGGCCGCAGACTCCGGAGTTAACGAAGGCACGGTCAAAGCGCACCCCTTTGGCGGCCAGAGCATCCAGGTTAGGGGTACGAATATGAGGGTGCCCATAGCAGGCCAGGTGATCAGCCCGTAGCTGATCGGCCATGATGAACAGGACGTTCTTGCGTTGTGTCATGTTGTCTGTGTTGCTGGTTTATTGCGTGACTTTGAAGCCGGAGGCTTGAATAACAGGACCCCATTGCTGGCGGAATGCTTCAATCCGGGCGCGGGTTTGTTCGGCATCGGCAGACACGGGAATCAATTCATTTTTTAGCAGCGTCTCCTGCAGTGCCGGATCGCTGGTGACTTCCTTGATCGCCTCGCCCAGTTGGGTCACTTTGTCGGCAGGCATGGAGGCGGGGGCGAAGAAAGCATTCCAGCCTGATGCTTCCAGCTCAACACCGGATTGTTTCAGGGTGGGGACATCCGGCAAGGCGGCTTCACGTTCGCTGCCAGAGGTGGCCAGAATGCGGATGCGTTTGCCTTGGTGTTGGGCGGTCAGTACATCCAGCGTATCAATGGCCACGGGCAGAATGCCGCCGATCAGGTCGGTAATGACGGGGGCCGAGCCACGGTAGCCAATGATTTCGCCCTTGGAGCCAATTTGCTGGGACAGCATCATGCCAAAGAAGTGGGGCAGGCTGCCGGTGGCAGGGACGCCGATATTGAAGGCACCGGGGTGCTCTTTGGCCCAGCTAATCAACTGGTCCATGGTTTTAATGTCACTGTCTGCCGAGACGTTTTAATGTCACTGTCTGCCGAGACGGCCACACCAAAACCGTATTCGGTCACCATGGAAACGGCTTGAAAGTCGCTGTCGGGCTTGTAGGGGATGTCATTGAATACCAGCGGGGCGACGACCATGATGGCGGGATTGGCCAGAATCAGCACATTCTTGTCTGCCGCTGTGCTTTTGACGTACTGAGCGGCAATCCGGCCACCAGCGCCGGTCTTGTTTTCGACCACGATGGGAATGCCAAGCTTCTTGTGTAAACCGTCGGACACGATGCGTGCTGCCCGGTCGGAGGCTCCACCGGGTGCATAGGGCACGACGACGGTCAGGGTTTCGATGGAAGCTGCAGCGTGGGATGCGCCAGTGAACAACAGTCCAGACAACAGACAGCTGGTTACCGTGGCGCGAAGGCGGTTCTGTGCCATGATTTGTCTCCTTTTTTTTGATTTCCATCAGTTTTTACCGCAGCTTAACAAGGGGTCTGATAGTTGTTCTAATCAAGTATCTTTACGCTTAAAGGTATCCTATGGCCCGCACTCCCAAGCCTTCTTCCGCTTTGGCAAGTACGGCAGGTAACGCCCCGGCACCCACGCTTCCGGCCATGATGATGTTCCAGTTGTATCGGGCCTGGTCTGCCGGGAACCCGATCTTTACCCGCTTGTGCGAAGGTCGTTTTAATATCACTCGCCGTGAGTGGCGCATCTTGGCTATCGCCTGTATGCATTCGGCTTTGACAGGGGCGGCGCTGGCGCAAGCGGTAGGGCTGGATGGGGCCCGCTGTTCGCGAGCGGTCAGCTCTCTGTGTGAAAAAGGCTTGTTGAAGCGAACTCGAGATACGCGTGATACGCGCGTGATTCATGTTTCCGTCACTGAGCTGGGCCTGCAGCGCTACGAGGCGATGATGCCCATTGTCGTGTCCTTGAACGCGGAGATTTTTCAGGATCTGAACTCGGCGGAGATGGTGGCGCTAAGCAGCATGCTGGAGCGCATTACAAGCCGGGCTGATGCCATGCTGGAGAGCAATGTGGTGAAGGAGCGGGCTCGCCGTAACCGATAACCTGCCTGGAACAGGGCCTTATGGCTTATGGTTGCGCTTGTGTGACGACAAACTGAATGTGGGGAGCAGTCGCTTGAAATGAGCTAGGGGAGACAGGTATGGCGGGCAAAACAATTGTGATCAAGCAAACCCGAGATCGAATCCAGGCTGTAGACGGGCAGAACATTCTGCAAGCTGCGCTGGAGCACGGAATCTCCTACCCCCACGGTTGTCGTACCGGCGTATGCGGGGGCTGCAAGTCGCGCCTGGTCCAAGGGGAGGTAGAGATGCTGGAGTATTCCCGTTTTGCCTTGACCGAGGAACAAAAGGCCAGAGGGCTGATTTTGGCCTGTAGGGCGATTCCTAAAACCGATGTCGCTGTTGGCTGGATTGGGACAGATGATGTGCGGGGCCTGATACCGTCGCGTCAACTGACAGGTACGGTGTCCTGTATCAAGGATTTGACTCACGATATCCGGCTGGTAAGGATTCGCCTGGATGATGGTGAGCCTTTGACCTTCTTTGCCGGGCAGTATGCGGATATCAAGTTTGGGCAGGCCCCGGTGCGCAGCTATTCGATGGCCAACTGTCCGGGGGAGTCTGAACTGGATTTCTATGTGCGCCGTGTGCCTCGGGGAGTGACGTCCGCCTATGTGCATACCGTTTTACAGTTGGGCGAGTTGGTGTCCCTGAAAGTGCCTTTAGGCTCTTCTTATTTGCGTGATGGTTATAGTGGGCCGATTCTTTGTATTGCCGGCGGTACAGGCTTGGCACCGATTAAATCGATTGTGGAAACAGCTCTGGCGTGGGGGATGAGCCAGGCGATTCATGTGTATTTCGGGGTGCGAGAGCTAAGGGACTTGTATGACGTGGACGAATTCCGGGCCCTGGAGCAGCTCTATCCCAATCTGACTTTTACTCCGGTGTTATCGGGTATGCCGGTGGCACCGTATCGACAGGGGTTGGTGACCGAGGTGGCTGGCAAAGACTTGCCGGACCTGAACGGCTGGAAGGTCTATGTGGCGGGCTCCCCACCGATGGTGGACGATGCTATTGCTATGGTGCTCAAGCGCGGGGTGAAGGTTCAGAACCTGCATGTGGATGTGTTTTTTACGCCTTGAATGGGTGGGCCCAGGGTGGTTGTTATCGGGCCTTACTACGCCATTCATGCGCAGCAAGGCCCTTTCATCAAACTCAAGCTTTCAGCTTAGAACTCCATCGTTGCCGATAGCATGAAGGTTCGCGGTGCGCCCACGGCCAAGCTGGTGAAGTGCGGTTTGGCCCAGTAGGCCTTGTTCGCCACGTTATTCACGGTAGCCCGCAAGGTCAGGGGGCGGCCGGAGAGCTTGGTGCGATAGCGTGCGCCCAGATCAAACACGGTGTGGCCGGGGATGGACAAGGAATTATCCGCGCTCAGATATTGCTTGGATGACGTGGTGGCGTTGGCCATCACGGTCAGTCCTTGCAGGTTGGGCACATCCCACTCCACGCCCAGCTTGGCTTGCCATTTGGGTAGGCCCGTTGCCTGGCGGCCTTGCTCCGCCGGGTTGGCGGCTTTGGTTATTTCCGGGTCGGAGTAAGCCACGCCACCCATCAGACGCACACCTTCCAATGGGGAACCGAAAAAGCCCCATTCAATGCCTCGGTTGCGCTGTTCGCCACCAAAGGAAAAGATGTTGGTGAATGGGTCGGTGTAGCTGCCGGGGCGTTTGATTTCGTACAGAGCAAGGGTGTGGGCAAAGTCACCCAGATCCAGCTTCAGGCCCACCTCTTTTTGTTTGGTCTTGTAGGGAGCGAAAACCTGGCCTGCGTTGTTGGCGGTGTTGGGAGCAATCGCGCCTTGGGACAAGCCCTCGATGTAGTTGGCGTAGACCGAGACTTGATCGGTGGCTTTCACCAGGAAGGCGACGGCGGGAGTGGTCGCACTTTCCTTGTAGCGTTCGCCCGTGCGTTGGCCGGTGGTGCCGTTAAAGCTCTCGTTGATCACTTGCTGACGACGTGCACCCAATGTTACTTGCACGCGGTCATCGGCAAAGGATAGGGTGTCGGCAAAACCGACGCTCTTCAAACGGGTTTTTGTGGTGCTGATCAGCGGGATGTTGTTCGGTAGCGATGGCTCGGGGCCCCAGACCGGATCATAGATATTGGTTTCCCACGCGCTAGGCAACAGGTTGCGAAAGCCGCTTAGATCGTAGTCTTCGTTGTACTGGGTGGCGTTGATGGCGAATTGATGACCAACTGGGCCGGTCTGCAATTTACCCATCAGGCCTACTTCAGCGGTATTGCGCTTCATCTCGTCAGCCACGCCGCTGAAGTTGATTCTGAAGTCGCCCGCATTATTGATGACCTGACCCGCGCCCATATTGGATTGAAATTTGGTGCGGCTGACCCCGGCGGCGGCATAGGCGGTGAATTGATCGTTCAGATCGAACTCGCCACGGATCATGGCGCCTTTGTCGGTGGTGTCATAGAAGGCCCAAGGTGGGTTCCACGAGACATCGGGTTTGGGTGGTTTGGGTAGTTCTACACCGGGGTTCAAAGTCAGACCTCGTGTCAAACCGTAGGCCCGGTCTTTGCTGTGGAACAGGTCGGCAGACAGGCGCACACGCTCGCCACGCCAATCCAGGCCCAGAGAGGTTTGGGTAATTTTTTTGTCCTGGTCTTTGACAGTGATCTCGCCATCGCGGTAGGCCGTGTTCAGGCGTACACCAAATTGCTTGTTCTCGCCAAAGCGACGGCCCAGGTCGACGTGGCCACCGAAGTGCGAGTCGGACATATAGCTGCCCGTTACGCGAAACAGGGGGTCGTCACCAGCGCGTTTGGTGACCAGGTTTACCGCCCCGCCTGCCGAGCCTTTAGGAGGCATGCCATTAAGCAGGGCGGAGGGGCCTTTCAGTACTTCCACACGCTCATACGCTTCGGGAGAGTTGCGGTAGTAGCCGCCCATCCCGGCCAAGCCATTGACGGTGACATCGCCTACATCAGAGCGGAAACCGCGAATGGAGTAGCTCTCGTTGCTCTCGCCTGCAATGCCGCTCATGAATACGCTGGGGTCGGTTTTGGCGATGACTTCGCTGATATCCCGTGCCTGCTGGTCGGCAATGTATTGCTCGGTGTAGCTGATGGTGTTGAAGGGCGTTTCCATGAAATCTTTGGTGCCCAGCAAACCTACACGTCCGCCGGTAGCCACTTGCCCGCCTGCGTAGTTTTCTACGACTTTATCGCGCTGACCTTTAACGGTGACTGATGGCAGGGTGACGACTTCATCGGCCTGGGTGGCCGTACGGTTTTGTGCCTGTGCGGACGAGCTCATCAAGGCCAGCGTGCTGGCCCCCAAGCCCAGTATTAAGGCCATTTGTACGGCGTTGAAGGTGCGATTCAGCGCAAAGCCAGAACGGCCAGAATCGCTGTCTTTACGTATCGAGGGCGCAAACGTCCCATATTGGCGTGGTGTATGCATGCCAGTGTCCTTTAGGTAGCGGGGTGTTTCTTTTGCTTTGATTAAGGTAAATAGAAATTGGATTGAGTCGCGTTGCTATCTATTTGCCGGGTAAAAAAATTGAAATTAATTAGTCTTGGTAGGCCTTGATGACGTCATCAATAATCAGTTCCAGCGAGGTGACGCTAGCGGCGGTGACGTACCAGGCTTGGGCATCGGCAAAGATCACGCGGCCGTTTTGCCAGGCTTTGGTTTCACGCAGCAACGGGTTGCTCAAGCTGTCGGCATCCAGGGCAGGGCGGCGCTCCATCACGGCGGTACGGTCAATGATGTAAATAATGTCCGGGTTGGCTTGCTGGATGAACTCGCTGGAAACGGGTTGTCCGTGCAGGCCGGTTTCTACTGTCGGGCTGGCAGGGTGTACGCCCAGCGCATTGAAGACAAAACCGTAGCGGGACTGCACTCCGAAGGAGCTGAACGAGCCGTTGTTATGCAAAACAATCAGGGCTTTTTCTGGACGATCCTGGGTGATTTGTTTGGCTTGGGCGACTTTGGCATCCAGCTCGGCCACTTTTTGTTGGGCTAGTTTTTCTTTTTCAAAAATCGAACCCAGGGTCAGCAGGTGATTCTTGATGACTTCAATGTGATTGACCTGGCTATCGCGGTAATCCACATCGAAGTGAATGGTGGGGGCGATCTGGCTCAGTTCCTTGTAGTGATTGGCTTGCAAAGAGGTAATCAGAATCAGGTCGGGTTTGGTCGCGTAAACCTGTTCCACATTGGGTTGCACAATGGCGCCGGTATCCTGAATCTGCGGGGCATTTTTGTACTTGGCCAGAAAGTCAGGGATAAAGTCTTTGGGCATGCCCACAAGGGGTATGTCCAAAGCATCCAGAAAGTCCACTTCATTCATGTCCAGAGCCACCACGCGCTGGGGCAGTTTTTCGATGCGGGTGGAGCCCAGCTTGTGCTCGACCACAATGGGTTCGTAACGGGCGTTGGTTTCAGGGCTGACGGCGGCTTGTGGTGCTGGTGTTTCCGCTGCTGCCTGGGTCTTTTTCTCGCAGCCTTGCAAGGCAAAGCTGGTGGCCACAAACAGGGCAATCAGCCCGTATCTGTGTTTGGCGATCATGCTAGTTCTCCTGATGGGGTGAAGTAATTGCACAGGCGGCCATGCTCGCTGTGCGTAATCTCGAAATCCAGGCCATAGAGTTCAGCCAGACGTGCTTCGGTGATGACTTCAGACACCGGACCTGCGCAGTACAGGGCACCGTTTTTCATGGCCACAATGTGATCGGAGTAATTGGCGGCAAAGTTGATGTCATGCACCACCAGAATCACGGTGCGACCATACTCGTCGCATAGTCGCCGCAAGGCGCGCATGATTTGCACGGCGTGCTTGATGTCCAGGTTGTTAAGCGGCTCGTCCAGTAGCAGATAGTCGGTTTGCTGGGCAATGGTCATGGCCAGAAAAGCCATCTGGCGCTGGCCACCGCTTAGTTCGTCCAGATAGGACTGGCGCAAGGGTTCAAGCGACAGAAATTGAATGGCTTCGGAGATGGCTTGCCGGTCTACGGTGGTCAGTGCGCCCCGGCTATAGGGGAAGCGGCCAAAGGCGACCAGTTCTTCCACTGTCAGGCGTAGATTGAAATCAGGAGCTTGGCGCAGGGTCGCCACCCGGCGCGCATAGTCGGCAACACGTATGTCTGCAATGTTGCGGCCGTCCAGTTGGATCTGGCCTTCGTCGGCCTCCAGCAGGCGGGCAATACTCATCAATAAGGTGGTTTTACCAGCCCCATTGGGGCCAATCAGGGAGCTTAGCTGTCCGGTAGGAAACTGCGCACTTACCTTGGAGAGTACGGTCTTGTTCTTGTAGTGTTTGGAGAGCTGATTGATCGTAATCATGCTGTGCCTCGGGTACGAACCATCAGTCCCAGAAAGTACGCGCCGCACACTAGGTTGACGAGTATCCCGACGGTCGTGCGGTAGTTGAAAAGGTGTTCCACCGCCAATTGCGCCAGCAGAAACATGATGACGGCAATGGCGCAGCCCAATGGCAGCGTGACCTTATGTTGGAAGCTGCGGGCCAGCGCATAGCTGGTGTTGGCCACAAAAATCCCCATAAAGGCGGTAGGTCCGAGCAGGCTGGTGGAGATGGCGACTAGTGCAGCAATCAGGGCAAGTTGAATGCGCACGGTACGGCGGTAATCGACCCCCAGGGAAATGGCTTGTTCACGGCCTAAGGAAAGCACGTCCAGTGTGGGCAAGCTGCGCAGGCTGCCCAGGCAAATACCTCCCACCAGAAGGGCGGACACCAGCAATTGCAAAGGCTCGGCCCGGTTAAAGGATGCCTGGCTAAAGCCCAGCAAAATAGAGAACTCGCCGGGGCTGATTTTTAGCTGCACAAATTGGGTGAAGGTACTGATGATCATGGTCAGCACCAGCCCCATCAGTAGCAGGAAATACACATTGTTTTTGCCTTGGCGAAACAGCCAGTGATGGATAGCCAGTGAATAGGCCAGCATCAGCGCAATGGATAGCACCACATTGCCATTGGCCCCCAGCATCACCAGACTTTGTGTGCCCAGTAGCAAGATCAGCAGGGACTGAAATAGCAGGTACACCGCCTCATAACCCATGATGGCGGGCGTCAGAATGCGGTTGCCAGTAATGGTCTGGAAAACAATCGATGCCCAAGCAACGCAGACGCCACCAATGATCATGGCCGCCAAGCGGTTCAGGCGTTTGGGAATGATGTAGTCAAGGTCCAGACCGGAGCGATAGAACACAAAGCTCAGGGCCAGCACGATGAGCACAAACCAGACCAGACACCGCTGTTTCATCGGTTCCTCCAGAAAATCAGGAACAGAAACAGCAGGCCACCCACACCGCCTGCGGTCAGGCCGATGGGGACTTCAAAAGGGTAGATGATGAGGCGGCCCAGAATGTCGCAAGCCAGCAGCAGGCAAGCACCGCCCAACGCCACAATGGGTAAGGTGCGGGCCAGATTGTCGCCATAGCGCAGCGCCACCAGATTGGGGATAACCAGACCAATAAAGGGGATGGCCCCGATAGTAATAACGGTAAGGGATACGGTCGTTGCGACCAGTATCAAGCCCAAGGCGACCGTGGTGGAGTAGTTCAGGCCCAGGCTGGTGGCCATGCCTTCACCCATGCCCAGCACCGTGAAGCGGTGTGCATACAAATAGGTGACCAGCACAATCGGCAGAATCAGATAAATGATCTCGTAATTACCTTGCACGATCTTGGAGAAGTCGCCCAGCATCCAGCCCTGCATGCTTTGCAAAATCTGATGGTGGTAAGCGTAGAACTCGGCAATGGCGCTAAGCACTCCTCCATACATCAGGCCAATCACAGGCACTAGCACGGTGTTTTTGAAGCGGATGCGGCGCACGATGGCAATGAAGATCAGGCTGGCGCCAAAGCAGAATAAAAGGGCAAATAGCAGCTTTCCTGCTGTGCCGCTGCCGGGAGCCAGGGTCAGGGCAATCAGAATGCCCTGTTTGGCGGCATCCAGCCCGCCCGAGGTGGCGGGTTCAACAAATTTGTTGCGCACAATGTGCTGCAGGATCACCCCGCAGACGGACAGGCCTATCCCACTCAAGACCAGCGCCGCCAGTCGGGGCAGGCGGCTGGCTGTCAATGTCAGCCAGGCATCGCCTGAAAAGCTCCATAACTGTGTCCAGCTTATTTGCCGTGCACCTATCAGTAAGGACAGGCTGCACAGCATCAGGAACAACAGCACAAAGGATCTGGCTCGCATCACACACCGTTATCTTGTGCAGCAGTGGCAATACGCCAGCCTTTGGCTGTTTGACGTTGATTCAGGAAGTGGGCGTAACGTCCCTGGCTTGCACGAAGTTGCGCCGGTGGGCCTTGCTCGATGATCTGGCCGTTTTCCAGCACCACGATCTGATCGGCCATAGCCACAGTAGAGAGTTGGTGAGCAATCACGATCAGAGTACGTTTGCCACGCAGACGGGCCAGGGCTTGAGCAATGGCAGCCTGGTTTTCGGCATCCAGCGCGGCAGTGGCTTCGTCCACCAGCAAAATAGGGGCGTTCTTGATCAGTGCGCGGGCAATCGCAATGCGCTGGCGCTCGCCACCGGACAGACGGGCTCCGCCTTCGCCCACGGTGGTGTCCAAGCCTTCTGGCAGACGCGCGATGATTTCGCTGACACCGGCTTGCTCCACCGCATCCAGCAGTTCGGCCTCGCTAGCATCAGGTTTGCCCAGGCGGATGTTCTCGGCAATGCTGCCTGCGAACAGATAATCGTCCTGGAAAATCTGGCTGATTTGCGTGGCTAACTGAGTGCTGCTGATCTGGCGTACATCCACGCCACCAATGGAGACACTGCCCTGGCTGACATCAAAGAAACGGGCAATCAGTCGGGCCAGCGTGGTTTTGCCCGAGCCGGATTCCCCGATCAAGGCCACCATGCTACCTGCAGCAATGTTCAGGCTGACGCCGTTCAGCACATCGGGCTTGTCGGCGGCATAGCGGAAATGCACGTTGTTCAGTGCGATCGAACCATCCACTGGGGCTTGTGAGATGGCAGGTTCAGGCAGTGGCTGAACAGTAAACAGCTCCTTGATGGCATCAAGCTGGCCGCGTGCGCCGCGCAGTACTTCGCCATAGCTGGCTACTTCCAGCAAAGAGTCGATGTAGCGCGCTGTAAGTAGCAAGGACACGATGACGGCAATGATTTCTGCACTGCTCATGCCCAGACCAGTATGGCGGTTCAGCCAAAGCGTGGCGGCAATCAGCAGGGCGGCAAAGGCAGCTTGCACGGCCCAGGCATTAAGTACCGCCGAGGCGGTGGATTGCCAGATCAGTTTCTTGCCTGCCTGATGCTGACGCTCAATGGCCTCTTCCAGCAGGCGGGTACCGCCGCCTTCCCCATTGAAAGCGCGCAGCACAGATTGGGCTTGGGCGAACTCCACCACACGCTGACTCGCGTGGGCGAAATGGGCCTGGAATGCATCATCGGCTTTGCGGCCCAAATGGGCCGTCAGGGCCAGAACAGCGGCCAGCAAAGGCAGGACAATCAAGGCAATCAGACCCAGTGGCCAATGCAGGATGAACAAGGCCACAACCAGCACAATAGGCGTCACAATCCCGGCGATTAGTGGGGTGAAAACGTGGGCCGGTAATTGGGCCACGGACATCATGCCTTGGGTAACGATGTGCCCCAGTCGCGCCGTGTTTTGGGCGGAGAACCAGCCTACCGGCAATTGAGCGATATGCTTGCCAAGACGATGACGGCCACCTTGCAGTATTGCGGCACCGACGTTCACACCGGCTTGTTCCACATGACGACGCCATGACCAGCAGATGGCAACGCCAAGCAATAGGACGATCAACCAGCCACCTGCTTGTTTGGGTGCGCCATTTAGCAGGTGAGTGAAAATGGGGACCAGCGTTGTCATGGTCAGGCCACACAGCAGGCCGTACAGAATCGCCATCCAAATATAGCGGCGGAAAATCAGGGCATCATTACCCAGCAAGCGAATCAGGGTCTTTAGCATGATGTGTCCTTGGACGAGTTGTCGTAGCCACCCAGGGTCCAGAGCCGTGCATAACGCCCTTGTGCGGACAGCAGGCTGGCGTGATTACCTTGCTCCGCAATGGCACCGTCTTCCAGCACCAGAATGCGGTCGGCGTGCATGATGGTGTCCAGGCGGTGGGCAATCACCAGCAAAGTGCGGCCTTGGGCAAAGCGCGACAGGGCATCCTGAATGGCGACTTCATTGCTGGCATCGGCAGCCGCAGTGGCTTCGTCCAGCACCAGAATGGGTGGGTTCAGCAAGACAGCACGTGCAATGCTGACGCGCTGACGCTCGCCTCCCGAGAGCTGGGCATCTTCTCCGACTACGGAGTCGTAGCCACGTGGCAGGCTCAAGATACGGTCGTGAATATTGGCAGCGCGGGCGGCGTCTTCAATCTCTTGCTGACTAGCGGAGGGACGGCCTAGAGCAATGTTCTCGCGCACGCTGGCATGAATCAGGCGTACTTCTTGCAGCACAAAGCCAATGCGGCGGTACAGCTCGGTGGATTCGATCTGGCGCAGGTCGACGCCGCCCAGGGTGATGCGGCCTGCGCTGGGATCAAAGAAGCGCAGCAGCAGGCGTGCGATGGTGGATTTGCCAGAGCCGGAGGAGCCCACAATGGCGGTAACTGTGCTGGGCTCCAGCGTAAAGCTGATGTTGTTCAGCGCTTGATGGCCTTCACCATAGGCGTAGCTGACGTTTTCAACACGCACCTCCTGATTCGTGGGAGTTTGTTGCTGATCCGGGGTCAAGGACTCCAGTACCGGCGTTTTTAGCAAAGCCTGCACGCGCTGTGCCGCACCGGCCGCACCGCCCAGATCATGCAGCAGGGTATGCAGCAAGAGCAGCGGGGCACAAATGCCGGGGGCTACTAATGCGAAGGGGAGGATGTCCACGGGAGCAATCCAGTCCAGATAGCTGAACAGGGCACCGAAGATCAGCACGACACCTAATACGGTGACCGGGGCGATCATGGCGTGTGCGTGAGCCATACGGGCGACCAGCGGGCGGGCAAAGTTCAGAAAGGCGTCGGCAAAGCCATCCACGGCCTTGCTATAGCCGCCATGTGCCTGCCCATTGGAACCAAAGGCTTTGACGACCGGAATACCACTGACAAACTCCACCGTGGCGCTGTTCAGGCGGCCCAGTTTCTCCACGAAACCCTGCATGTTCGCGCTGCTGGCTTTCATGGCGTTGCGCAGGAACAGGAAGAAACCGGGGAAGGGTAGCAGAGCCACAATTGCCATGCGCCAGTCCATCACGAACAGATACAGCACGGAGATCGCGATGGCACCTACCGCACGGCCTACCGAGGTGTAAAAGTGGGCGGTCAGGCTGTGCAGGGTGGCGATGTCGTCCTGCATGGCTTGTTTCACTTCGCCCGAAGCTTGGCCGGTAAACCAGCCTAGCGGTACTTTGGCCAGTCTTTGAGCGGCGTTTAGACGCAGGCTGCGAGTCAGCTGGTTGTCGGCCAGGTGGGCAAGTAGCTCACCCGCCGAGATCAGGGCCAGGCCCGCAAACATGCTGATGACGCTGAACAGTACCGTCCAGCCTATATCGCCTTGCAGCTCGCTAGACAGGGTGTCGCCCAGGGCCAGTTTGGCGATGTGGGCGATCCCGGCCAAAGGCACCAAGGTGAGCATTGAACCCAGCGCCGCCAGTACGGCGGCAACAATCAAACGCGAGCGTATGGAGCTGAGGATCTGGCTGATGGGGCCAGGCTCTTTACGCGCGTCCGTAGCAGTTTCACGAGTGGTCATGAGCGTTACATACCCAGAAATTCAAAGTAAGAGACATGATTTCTGCGGGGTGTGGATGAGGGTCCAAGCGGGTGGCGGCTCAGATCCGACACCTTCATTGCTTATCCAAAAGCCGTAGAAATCGGCTCTTTACTATAAGGTATTGAGAATCATTATCGATAATGTAATCTAATTTCTGAATTAGTGGAACCTATTAAACTAAATAGAAAAGGTAGTGGGATATTTTTGTGTCCTGGTTGTCACAGCGGGCAAAAAAACAGGCCCGCCAAGTCAAACTTGGGGCCTGCTGGTGTTGATATAGGTGGTTTTTAGTACGGGAAGGCTGTGGTCTATCACCAAGCGGGGTACACAGCGTGCCAGGGCCTTTAAAAAATACCCCCACGCTGCGCCTGCGGCCTGCTGCCCTCCAGGGGGGGCCTTTTTGCCTTGGGAACGGCCTGGCGGCCAAAAAGGTGGTGCTTAATCGTGTTGCCCACCGCAGCAAACGGTCCACCACTTGCGCCGAGAAGTGTGCCCGATGCCAGGGTTGAAGGTATTGGTGGGGTCCAGCTCGCGGTAGAAACCGGCCAGGGCAGGTTTGGCGATGTATAGATGCCCCACATTGTGCTCGGCCGGGTACTCGGCCTGGCGCTCGTCCAGCAGCTTCCACATGCGATGCTCCATATCTAAAGGAGCCACCCCTTTTTTGACAATGTAGTCTTGGTGGAAAACATGGCACAGGAAGTGGCCGTAGTAGAGCTTGTGGACGATATCTTTTTCCATATCTTCTGGCAGTTGCTCTACCCAATCCTTGTCGTTGCGACGCAGGGCAATGTCCAGGGCCAGAATATCTTCCACACTGCCCGGATGCGATTCGCGGTAGCGGATGGCAGCGCCAGCTATGGCAAAGCGGTGCAGAAAAGCTTTGCGACCTTCTTCGGCATCGCACTCAAAATAGGCGCCTTGAGTACTGCCTTCAAACTGTTGGCTTAGATAGTCGCGTGTGGCCTGAGCGGTGTCGTTGGAGACGCGCAATAAAAGGTGGTGCTCGAAGCGGTCGCGCCATTCACGCATGCGTGGGGGCAGGTGACTGGGCAGACGGTTCATTACCGCCTGGATTACACGATCGGTGACGCCGCGCCAACCGAAGCGTTCAAAAAAACCATCGATACGGCTTTTCATCGCAAAGGCGGAAGGTACTTTGGCCGTACCAAAACGGTCGATCAGCAAGAAGGTATCTTTTCCGTACTGTTCGCCAATATCGTAGGCGGTGCGATGAATGTATTCGCCTGCAATGGGTAGGCGGGGCAGATCGGTCAGCAGGTGACGACGTACGGCAGTCAGCTCGTCGGGGTCGTTGGTACCGATATAAAAGACGGTGCTGGCTTCTTTGGGGAAGGTATCCAGACGCACAGCGAAGATGCACAGCTTGCCCGCAGAGCCGGAAGCTTCATACAAACGGGATGGGTCGGCGTTGAAGCGAGCGGGGGTTTGAGCATCTACATCCCGTACGTCTTCGGCATAGCGCGGATCACTGGCTTTGCGTGCCGGGTCGTTGATGATATCGGCTGGGCTGTACTTGCCTTGCTCAAGACGGCTCAGAATTTCTTCCGGGGTGTCACCCAAGGCAATGCCCAGGTGATTCACCAACGTCAGGGAGCCGTCGTCTTGAACTTGTGCGTACAGCGTCAGTTCCGTGTAGGCAGGGCCGCGTCGTACCAAGGCACCGCCGGAGTTATTGCACACGCCGCCCAGCACCGAAGCGCCGATGCAAGAAGAGCCAATGACCGAATGGGGCTCGCGCTCCAGGGGAGCCAAGGTTTGCTCCAGACGATCCAGTGTTGCGCCGGGCAGGCAGACAACTTGTTCGCCTTCGTTGATGACCTGTATGCCTTGCAGACGCATGGTGTTCATCAGCACGATATCGCGGTCGTAGTCATTGCCATCCGGCGTAGAGCCGCCCGTCAACCCTGTGTTGGCGGCTTGCATGATCACAATGCAATCGGCAGCGACGACGGCTTGCAGCACTCGCCATTGTTCCAGCAGCGTTCCCGGTCGGACGACGGCCAGCACTTTACCTTCGCCCGTGCGGTGGCCCTTGCGATAACGGCGTGTGCTGTGATCATCCGTCAGCACATGAGGCTTGCCGACAATAGCGTGCAGTTGTTGCAGTAAGTCGGCCGAGCGGGTGGACGTGGACATGGTCAAGACTCCTGTACAAGCAGGTCAGAGGTGATCTGGGAAATGCTGCTGACACTAGTCAGTGTCATGGCCACCCGAATTTCTTTTTCAATCAGGCTTAGCAAGTGGTCCACCCCGGATTGGCCAGCGGCGGCCAGGGCATAGATATAGGCGCGTCCCAGCATGGTGGCATCGGCTCCCAGGGCAATCATGCGCACAACATCCAGGCCGCTGCGGATACCCGAGTCAGCCAGGATTTTGATCTGGCCTTTGACA
>SMEN01000046.1_pt1 | contig 55604 bp, 48 predicted proteins | sample 2456271 | NCBI WGS metagenome assembly SMEN01 (sample SAMN10132593, study PRJNA489261) | soil metagenome | isolation source: day1 control-loamy sand soil ammended with raw manure from dairy cow... | place: USA | collected 2015-04-01 | reverse complement strand
AACAAAGCAGAAAACATGATGGAATATGCATGTGAAAAATTAAACATCAAACCCGGACAAGTTACATCAGATGGAATGTTTTCTGTGGTAGGCGTTCAATGTTTAGGAGCTTGTGGTTATGCACCAATGCTTCAGTTAGGTGATTTCTATCATGAACATTTGACTAAAGAAAAAATCGATCTATTGGTTGAGGATTGTAAAGCAGGAAAAATAACATTACACGATAAATAATACCATGGGAAGAAAAATATTATTAGATAAAATTAATATTCCGGGTATCAAAACCTACGAAGTTTACCGCCAAAATGGAGGTTATGCTTCGGTGGAAAAAGCATTAAAAATGGAACCAGATGCGATTACAGAAGAAGTTAAAACTTCTGGGTTAAGAGGTCGTGGTGGAGCAGGTTTCCCTGTTGGTCTAAAGTGGAGTTTCATCGATAAAAAGTCAGGTAATCCAAGACATTTGGTTTGTAATGCTGATGAATCAGAACCTGGAACTTTCAAAGACCGCTATTTGATGGAATACATTCCGCATTTATTAATTGAAGGAATGATTGTATCGTCTTTTGCTTTAGGTGCGAATCTTTCATATATCTACATCCGTGGAGAATATATGTGGATTTTCAAAACTTTAGAAAGAGCCATCAAAGAAGCTTATGCTGCAGGTTGGTTAGGTAAAAACATATTAGGAACAGGTTACGATTTAGATCTGCATGTTCATTGTGGTGGTGGTGCTTACATCTGTGGTGAAGAAACAGCACTTATCGAATCGTTAGAAGGAAAAAGAGGAAATCCAAGAATTAAACCTCCATTCCCTGCGGTTAAAGGTTTATGGCAAAATCCAACCGTAGTAAACAATGTAGAATCAATTGCTTCAGTGCCTTGGATTGTTTTAAATTCAGGTGAAGAATATTCAAAAATTGGTTTAGGACGTTCAACAGGAACTAAATTATTTTCAGTTTCAGGACACGTTAAAAATCCAGGAGTTTATGAAATTGAAATGGGAATGACCGTTGAAGAATTCATGAATTCAGATGAATATTGTGGTGGAATGATTGATTATCGTCCGTTAAAAGGATTAATCCCAGGAGGTTCGTCAGTTCCAATATTACCGCAACACTTAATTTTCAAAACAGCAAACGGTGAAGATCGTTTAATGACATACGAATCTTTATCTGATGGTGGTTTTGCAACAGGTTCATCTTTAGGTTCGGGTGGTTTCATCGTTTATAACGACACCGCTTGTATTGTAAGAAACACATGGAATTTTTCACGTTTCTATCATCATGAAAGTTGTGGACAATGTTCTCCTTGTCGTGAAGGAACCGGATGGATGGAAAAAGTACTTTGGCGCATTGAAAACGGTGAGGGACGAATGGAAGACATTGATTTACTATGGGACATCCAAAGTAAAATTGAAGGAAATACGATTTGTCCATTAGGAGATGCAGCAGCTTGGCCAGTCGCAGCAGCAATTCGTCACTTCAGAGATGAGTTTGAATATCATATTCGTTTTCCTGAAAGAATTAAAAACAGAGATCACTTTACCAATGAACCATTCGAAAAAGTGAAACACCTTTTAAAGTCATAAAAAAATAGTCAAAAGTCGTAAAGTGAAAAGTTATAAAGAGTAAACGCTTCTAAGCAAGAAAAAAATATAAAATGGGAAAGTTTGAATCATTTGAAGAAATAATTTCTTGGCAAAAATCTAGATTGTTAAATAAACGAATCTATGAGATAACAAGTAAAGAAAAATTCAAAACAGATTTTGAACTTATAAAACAACTAAGAAGAGCTTCTATTTCGATAACATCTAATATAGCAGAAGGTTTCGAAAGAAATACAGACAAAGAATTCATATATTTCTTATACGTTGCAAAGGCTTCTTCAGCAGAAATTAGATCACAATTATATTTAGCTCTTGATTTAGAATACATAACAATTCGTGAACACGAAGAATTATTTTCAGAAGTATCAGAAATAACAAAATTAATAAGTGGACTTATAAAATATTTAGATAAAAATCAAAGGTCGTAACGTTATAAAGTTCTTTCGGACTTTAAACATTAAGACTTTCGACATTAAGACATACTAACATGAAAGTTACTATAGACGGACAAGAAATAGACGTAGAACCAGGAACCACAATTCTTCAAGCAGCTCGTCTGATTGGAGGTGAAAGTGTTCCACCAGCAATGTGTTACTACTCAAAATTAAAAGGAAGCGGCGGAAAATGTCGTTGTTGCTTGGTTGAAGTTTCTAAAGGAAGTGAAGCGGATCCAAGACCAATGCCTAAACTTATGGCTTCTTGTGTAACTGGAGTTATGGACGGAATGGAAGTGAAAAGTATTTCGTCTCCAAGAGTTACAGAAGCTCGCAAATCTGTTACCGAATTTTTATTGATGAATCACCCATTAGATTGCCCTGTTTGTGATCAAGCGGGAGAATGTGATTTACAAAATTTAAGTTACAACCACGGAAAAGAATTAACTCGTTTCCACGAAGAAAAGAGAACATTTGAACCTGAAGATTTAGGAAACAATATTCAACTTCATATGAACCGTTGTATTCTTTGTTACCGTTGTGTTTACACAGCTGAACAATTAACAGACGGACGTGTTCATGGAGTTGTTGGTCGTGGTGATCACGCACAAATTTCTACTTGTGTTTCGGCAGTAATCGAAAACGAATATTCAGGAAATATGATTGACGTTTGTCCTGTTGGAGCTTTAACTGATAAAACGTTCAGATTTAAATCAAGAGTTTGGTTTAACAAACCATTTACAGCGCACAGAAATTGTGATAAATGCTGTGGAAAAACTACTCTTTGGATGTTCGGAAATGAGATTCAACGTGTAACAGCACGTAAAGATGAATATCATGAAGTTGAAGAATTCATTTGTAACGAATGTCGTTTTGACCATAAAGACGTAAAAGATTGGGTTATTGAAGGTCCTCGTAAATTCGAGAAATTCTCAGTTATCAATCAGAATAATTATACAAGAAAATTGGAACCGGTTCAAATTCATACAGAAAAACAAATTCTGAAAGGACGTGAACAAGACCGTAAGAAAATTTCTATGGTTGATGTTCCTGTAATTGATAATACGCCAAAATCATAAATTATGGAACAAGCTATTATTATAGAAAAAGGAGTAATCATCTTAATTGTTTTTGCAATTACGATGTTGTTTGCTATGTATTGTACTTTGGCAGAACGTAAGATTGCAGCTTGGATTCAAGACAGACGCGGACCAAACCGTGCCGGACCAGGTGGGATTTTCCAACCACTTGCCGATGGTTTAAAACTATTCTCTAAAGAAGAATTTATGCCAAACACACCCAATACGTTTTTATTCGTATTAGGTCCAACAATCTCAATGACTATGGCCTTAATGACAAGTGCTGTAATTCCTTGGGGCGATTCACTTGAAATTGGCGGAAGAACAGTTTTACTTCAAGCTACAGATATAAACGTGGCAATGCTTTATGTGTTCGCAGTGTTATCTGTAAGTGTTTACGGAATCATGATTGGTGGTTGGGCATCGAACAATAAATATTCGTTAATGAGTGCGATGCGTGTAGCTTCTCAAATGATTTCGTATGAAATTGCTATGGGACTTTCAATAATTGCAGTTATTATGATGTCAAGTTCAATGAGCTTACGTGATATTGCAGCAAGTCAGCATGAAATGCATTGGAATATTTTTTACCAACCTTTAGCGTTCTTTATCTTCTTGGTTTGTTCATTTGCAGAAACCAATCGTACACCATTCGATTTAGCAGAATGTGAACAAGAGTTAATTGGAGGTTATCATACCGAATATTCATCAATGCGTATGGGATTCTTCTTATTTGCAGAATACGCGGCTATGTTCATCTCTTCTACCCTACTTGCAGTTCTTTTCTTAGGAGCTTACAATTATCCAGGTATGACTTGGGCAGCAGAAAACTGGGGAACTAACGTAGCAAATGGAATTGGAATTGGAGTTTTATTTATTAAAATCTGTTTCTTCTTATTTCTATATATGTGGGTTAGATGGACAATCCCTCGTTTCCGTTACGACCAATTGATGAATTTAGGTTGGAAAACATTAATTCCATTAGCGATAATCAACATCATTATTACTGCTGTTGTTATTTTATTAAACCAATAAACTACTGAAAATGTCAATAGAAACGGTATCATTATCAGGAAGAAAAAAACAAGTAGCTAACAAAAAAATGACTTTTGCAGAACGCATCTATATTATTGCGATTGCCAAAGGAATGTGGACTACTTTAAAACATATGTTCAAGAAAAAGGTAACGATTAGTTATCCAGAACAAACACGTCCGTTTAGCGATGTTTACCGCGGTAGACACATGCTAATGCGTGACGACGAAGGAAGAGAACGTTGTACTGCTTGCGGACTTTGTGCTTTATCGTGTCCGGCGGAAGCCATCACAATGAAAGCAGCAGAACGCACAGCAGACGAAAAACATTTATACAGAGAAGAGAAATACGCAGAAATCTATGAGATCAATATGTTGCGTTGTATCTTCTGTGGTTTATGTGAAGAAGCTTGCCCTAAACAAGCCATTTACTTAACTAAGTCAAAACAAATTGTTTTCTCTGATACGTCTCGTGAAAGCTTCATCTTCGGAAAAGAAGAATTAGTTATGCCTTTAGAAATGGCTATCAAGAACACTCAAAAAACACAAGCCTAATTATGATCGAGATATTATTTTATTTGCTTTCAGCAATTACATTAGGAAGTGCTTTTATTACCATTTTAAGCAAAAATCCTATTCATAGTGCCATTTGGTTAGTCGTTTGTTTTTTTAGTATTGCTGGACATTACGCTTTATTAAACTCACAATTCTTAGCTATGGTTCACATTATTGTGTATTCTGGTGCAATTATGATTTTGATGTTATTCACCATCATGTTAATGAATTTGAACATCAGTAACGAAATTTCAAAACCATTAGTAACTAAAATTGTCGCGACTATAGCTTTCTGTTTAGTTGGATTAGTATTGGTTTCTGCATTAACACAAACAGCTCCAGCTTTTGATGCTTATGTAAATTCTGGACAAGATTACCAAAGCATTCAAGTTTTAGGAAAAGTATTAATGAATGAATTTGTTGTACCGTTTGAAATGACAGCTGTTTTATTATTAATGGCTATGATTGGTGCCGTATTAATTTCTAAAAAAGATAAAAAAATAGCATAATTATGGAGAACGTTTTACAAATCATCGGAATTGAAAACTACATCTATTTAGCTATTTTACTATTTAGTGTAGGCGTTTTCGGAATCTTATATCGCCGTAACGCAATCGTTATGTTTATGTCAATTGAAATTATGTTAAACGCTGCCAACTTACTTTTAGTTGCGTTTTCAAACTACCATCAAGATCCGCAAGGACAAGTTTTTGTATTCTTTACTATGGCAGTTGCTGCCGCAGAAGTTGCTATTGGATTAGCGATTTTGGTATCGATTTACAGACATATCGGTTCTATTGACATTGATAAATTAAAAAACTTAAAAGGCTAATTTAAATGGATACAAACATACTTTTATTCGCATTGATTATTCCGTTAATAGGTTTTTTAATCAATTTCTTATTCGGTAAAAAATTAGGAAAATCCCTTTCTGGAATCATCGGAACAACAACAATTGTGATATCGTTTATCATTAGCGTTTGTTTATTCCTTCAGATTAAAGAGTCAGGAGAAGCTATACGAATCCATCTTTTTGAATGGTTTTCTTTAAAGAATTTCAAAATAGATTTCGCTTTCTATTTCGACCAACTAACATCGCTATGGTTATTATTTGTAACCGGAATCGGTTCGTTGATACATTTATATTCAACAAGCTATATGAAAGAAGATGAAAACTTTCATAAATTCTTTGCTTACTTAAACTTATTCATCTTCTTTATGATGGTTTTAGTTTCTGGAAGCAACTTATTAATGATGTTCATCGGTTGGGAAGGAGTTGGTTTATGCTCTTATTTATTGATTGGATTTTGGCATCAAAACCGCGAATACAACAACGCTTCTAAAAAAGCTTTTATCATGAACCGTGTAGGAGATTTAGGTTTCTTAGTTGGAACTTTTATCATCATCTATATCTTCGGTACGATTGATTTTGTTGAGTTAAGAGAACAAACGGTGATGGGAATCACAGCTTCTTCATTCGCAGTTTTATTAAGCTTTGCTACTTTAGCATTATTTATTGGAGCAACCGGAAAAAGTGCGCAATTACCGTTATACACTTGGTTACCTGATGCGATGGCAGGACCAACACCGGTTTCGGCATTAATTCACGCAGCCACGATGGTAACTGCCGGAATCTTTATGATTACGCGTTTAAACTTCCTTTTTGATTTAACTCCAGATGTTCAAAACATTATTGCAATAATTGGAGGAATAACAGCTTTTATGGCTGCTTCTATCGGATTGATGCAAAACGATATCAAAAAAGTTTTAGCATATTCTACCGTTTCACAATTGGGATTGATGTTCATGGCAATTGGATTCGCTGCTTATGAAATTGCAGTTTTCCACGTAATCACACACGCATTCTTTAAAGCTTGCTTATTCTTAGGATCGGGTTCTGTGATTCACGCAATTCATGGCGAACAAGATATGCGTCACATGGGAGGTTTGAAAAAGTATATGAAAATCACTTATGCTACATTTTTAGTTTCAACTTTAGCGATTTCCGGAATCCCACCTTTATCAGGTTTCTTCTCTAAAGATGAAATCTTAATGACTGCTTTCCATAACAATATTCCTTTATATATTATTGGATCTTTAGCTTCAATTATGACCGCTTTCTATATGTTTAGATTGTTATATTTAACGTTCTTCAACAAATTTAGAGGAACTAAAGAACAAGAAGCCCATTTACACGAAAGTCCAGCTTCAATGACTATTCCGTTGATTGTTTTAGCAATTTTAGCTGCTGTTGGCGGATTGATTTCTTTACCTGGTCATAGCTGGTTAAATGAATATTTAGCTCCGGTGATTGTAAATAATGCTGCCTCACATCCACATCATTTAGGAACAACGGAATATATTTTAATGGGAATTGCTGTAATTGGTGCTTTAATCGGAATTGGATTGGCATACAACAAATACATCAAAAATCAGGAAATTCCGGTTAACGACAATCAAGTTCGTGGAATCCAAAAAGTATTAGCTAATAAATATTATTTAGATGAAATTTATATGGCAATCATTGTTCAGCCTTTAAATATGTTGGGCGGATTCTTTAAAAATGTGATTGAGTTACTTATTTCTGGAATCGTACTGTTCTTTGCAAAATTTGCTAGCGAAGTTTCTTACCAAGGAAAAAAATTACAAAACGGAAACATCGGATTGTATTTATTTGCCTTTGTATTCGGAGTTTGTACGATGATTTACTATTTATTCATAGCAAGATAATTTATATAAAATGAACGTAACTTTTATCTTACTTACCTTATTAATCGGAGCAATATTAACTTTTGTTGCCGGTAAAAAAATGGCTTTAAACGTCGCGGTACTAACAAGTTTAGTTGCCTTGGGTTTAACAGCTTTCAACATTTGCGAATTTCAAAACGGAACCGATGTTTCTTTTCAAACGCAATGGATGACCAAACCAAACATTTGGATTTCTCTAAAAGCAGACGGATTGAGTTTGTTAATGGTTACCTTAACCACTTTCTTAACTCCGTTAATTCTTTTAACTGCTGTTGGAAAAGATTATAAAAATCCACACAAATTATTTGCTTTAGTTTTATTTATGGCTTTTGCAATGACGGGAACTTTCTTAGCAGAAGACGGATTTGTATATTATATTTTCTGGGAATTAGCCTTAATACCAATTTTCTTTATTGCCTTACTTTGGGGAAGCGATACGTGGGAAATTCGTAAAGCAGCAATCATCAAATTCTTCATTTACACATTTGCTGGATCGTTATTTATGCTGATTGCTTTCTTGTATTTATATCAAAAATCAGGAAGTTTCTTATTACCAAACTTAGCACAAATCAGCTTGACTGCCGATGAGCAAACTTGGATTTTCTTAGCATTCTTCTTGGCTTATGCGATTAAGTTACCTATTTTCCCATTCCATACTTGGCAAGCAAACACATACGAAAAATCTCCTGCAATCGGAACGATGTTACTTTCTGGAATCATGCTTAAGATGGGAGTTTATTCTATATTACGTTGGCAACTTCCGTTAACACCGCAAGTAGATGAACGCGTGTTAAATACGGTTTTGGTTTTATGTATCATCGGAATTATCTATGCATCATTAATCGCATTACGCGAAACCAACCTAAAACGATTATTGGCTTATTCGTCAATGGCACACGTAGGTTTAATCGCAGCTGGAGCTTATACGTTTACACAAGACGGAATGCAAGGAGCGGTGGTTCAAATGTTAGCACACGGAATTGTAATTGTTGCTTTGTTTTTCTTAGTTGAAATCATTTATAAACGATACGGAACATATGAAATTAAAGATTTAGGAGGTATTCGAGCACACGCAATCAAGTTTACTTCTTTCTTTTTAATCTTCTTATTCGCATCCATCGGTTTACCAGGAACTTTTAGTTTCATTGGAGAATTTACACTTTTATATAGTTTATCTCAAATCGGTTGGATTTACGCAATCCTTGGAGGTTCAACAATTATATTCGGAGCTTATTATATGTTAAAGATGTTTGAAAATGCTATTTTAGGAAAAACAAACGTAAAAACATTTGCAGATTTAAATAGTATTGAGTTTTTGGTTTTATTCGTTTTAGCAGTTGCGGTTATCTTCTTCGGAATTTATCCTAAACCAATAACCGATTTATTATTTTTCTCTATTTAATAACTTACTAATCATTTAAAATGCATTCGGGCAACCGATTTCATTTAATTCAAAAATATTATGAATACATTAATTGCATTAGCAGGATTAGCTGTTTTAATTTTGGTTTTAGAAATCATAAACCTTCGTAAAACCATAGTTCCACTAACCATTTTAGGTTTGTTGGCTGCACTTGGAATTACATTTTGTGATGCTCAAATACTTTCAGACAACTATAACAATATGATTGTTGAAACCAATTTCAGCAAAATGTTTAGTAGTTTGTTCATTGTCATAACGATTTTCTTAGTCGCAATGAGCCAAGATTTTTATAAAGAACAATACGAAAAGATTTCCGATTATATTTCCTTAAAAATATTTTTATTAATCGGTGCTGTATGTATGATTTCTTTTGGAAATTTAACGATGTTCTTTATCGGTTTAGAAATTTTATCAATCACGCTTTATATTCTTGCAGGAAGCAATCCAACAAAAATTAAAAGTAACGAAGCGGGAATGAAATATTTCTTACTTGGTTCATTTGCTTCAGGATTTATCCTATTCGGAATTGCATTGATTTACGGAGCAACTGCATCATTTGATTTAAACACCATTTCAAACGCCATTTTAAATCCAGAAACACCAAACTTCCTATCTTTAGGAGTTGTTTTGGTAACCATTGGAATGTTATTTAAAATCGCAGCTTTCCCTTTTCATTTTTGGGCACCAGACGTATATCAAGGTTCACCAACAATCACAACGGCTTCAATGAGTACATTGGCAAAAGTCGCTGCAATGGCAACCTTATTTAAAATACATGCGATTTTTGAATCTTATATGTCAGAAGCATTTACCGTTCTTCTAATTTGTTTGGCAATCGTGACTATGTTTGTTGGAAACATCATGGCTCTAAAACAAGATAACATCAAACGTATGTTAGCCTATTCGGGTATTTCTCACGCTGGTTTTATGATGATTGCTTTGTTTAATACAGCTAATGCCACAGCAGAATTATTCTATTACGCAGCAGCTTATTCATTTGCGAGTATTGCAGCTTTTGCAATTATCATTGCCGTTTGTAAAAACTACAAAGACGAAAAAATCAAACATTTCAAAGGTTTGGGAAAACAAAATCCGATGATGGCAGCTGTTTTAACAATGGCTTTATTATCTATGGCTGGAATTCCAATATTTGCAGGTTTCTTTGGAAAATTCTTCCTATTTGATTCAGCCTTACAAAGCGGTCATTTAGAATTGGTAATCTTCGGTGTTATCAACTCAATCATTAGCGTTTACTACTATTTCAAAGTAATAAACCAAATGTATTCTCAAGAAGCAATTTCTGAATTACCAGAAACCAATCACAGTTGGATCTACAAAACCGTTGCTGTTTTAGCTATATTATTAAACATAGCAATGGGACTTTATCCTTCTTCAATCTTGAATTTATTCTAAGTTTATTAGTTGATTTATATTTTTATTAAGAAAAGTCGGACGTTTGTTCCGACTTTTTTTATGTAATTTTATAAATCGAAATCTAAACTCTAATGATTATTCCGACCCGCCATATTTCAGAAAATTCAACTGCCTTTTCAAGTTATTGGAATCCCAAAACAAGTATTTATTTTAATTCAAAACTTTCGAAAAATATAACTACCAAAGATGCAGAAAAATACATCAAGTATTATTTTGAAGTTGACGAATTAGGTGATGCCATTGCAGAAGAATATTTAGTAAAATACGGTTTCGCAAAAGGCATTGGGATATTACATCAAATCATAGCTTCCTACCCAAATAACAAAGAAACTTATTCTGAAAACACACAAAAATTTCTCGAACAAATCTTTACTGTTCCAAGCTGGATAGATTACGATTTGATCGATGCAGGTTGTGATTTCAGCAACAGAACCGGTACTTCTGGTATGGCAACCTTACGCGATTATTCGTTAATGGGAGGCTACGAATCATCCGCCATAAACAAACCTTTAATTTTTACGGGCGCTTTGAAAAAAGGTGCGGTTAAACGTCTTTCAGATACCGTAGTTTTTTGGGTTAATGTCACGGGAAAAAATCAATTAAAGCTAAAAGAAAAAGGATTCTTTAGTGCCGTCACCACCCGATTGATTCATTCATATTCAAGGATTATGATTGAAAAAAATCCCGAATGGAAATCCGAACTTTGGGGACGCCCTTTAAATCTTTGGGATATGTTAGCTACCAATCTAGGTTTTTCAATCGCATATATCGATGGATTAAAGAAACTAAACTTCCATCCAACTCAAAAAGAAATCGATGGAACTTTACATCTTTGGAAGTACGTGGGTTATTTAATAGGAATTCCAGAACATCTTTTGGTAGAAAACGAACAACAAGCTGTTGACGCGCTTTTCCTTTGGAGTAAAACCCAAAAAGGAGCCGATACAGATTCGGTAGCTTTGGCACATTCGTTGTACACCGAACCTAAAAATGTTACTTTTACCAATTCTACCTTATTAAAAAACTTTGTTTACAAAACCAATCTCGGCTACAATTGGGAAATGCTCGGAACAGCAAGTTGTACCGAATTACAAATTCCAAAAACCAAAGCTATTTATTGGGTTAAATTTATCAAATGCATCAATACAATCGTAGAAAAATATGCCTTCAGCTCTGAAAAAAGATATAAAAAAATAGTTGCTCGCGGTTACAAACAACAATTAGAAGTTAGAGATTTATACCACAAAGAAAAATAATTTTTATTTGAAGCTATTTCCAGCTTTCCGTTATATCTTTTATGTTGACTTCAGCTCCGAGCAGCCAACATAAAAGGATGCCACTGCAATCTGGGCTAAAAAAAAACGATTTAAAATTATAAATCGGTTTAAATATTTAATTACAACAAGGTTGTAGATTTTTCATTTGATTAACTTCTGCAACAGAAAGAACTTTATTAAATATAAAAATATCATCTAACGTACCAAACATTCCTTTTCCAATAAACACTTCATTTAATTCATTAAAATATTGATTATAAGTTGGATTTGCTTCGGTTGTCAAAACACCATTCACAAATAATTCATAAACAGAATTAGTTGAATCGTAATTAATAACTACATGATTCCAAACATCTAATCTAGAATCTCCACAATTTTGGTCAACTGGAAAAGAATCATAACTTTCCCATAATTCAGGACCTCCTCCATTTGAAGAAAATACACGTAAGCAATCATATTGACCAAGAAAAAAAGCTGGACGTAAGCCTTGATTTGGATTGGCGTAAGAAGTTGTTGTTTGTCCTAAAATAAAATATCTTGGTTTATCCGTTAAACTTGCTAGAGAAAATAGTCCATCATAAAGCACATTAGTTTGAAACCATAAAGAAATACTAAATTTATCTGCTTGTTGTAGAGCCTGAATCTGGTTCATTTTTAAATAAGATGTTGCATTAAACTCTAAAGCACAATTATTATTTCCATTTCTATCCACAGCATTTGGAACCGTTCCATCTACGAAAGAAAGATGATTATTATTTCCACTTCCATCTAAAATACTACCGTTAGCAAAATTATAACTCGCAATCAAGTTTGCTTCAAAAGCTTCAGGTAAACAATTTCCTGTTACAACAGGTGAGTCATCATCTCCAGGATTAATTGGTTCTTCAGGATTGTTAGTATCAACAAGTGGTTGGTCATACATCACATAATCTGGACCACAAGAAACTAATCCTAGAATCAACAACGAAAAGTAAATTTTTTTCATAATTATTAATTGTTTTGACGTAAACATAACACAAAACTCAATAAAAAAACCTTTTCATTAACGAAAAGTGGCACTCCTTGGAAATCATAAATCTCGCGAAGTTTATTTTCTAAAAATCTCTTATACGGATCTTTTACATATTGTGGCAAGTTAGCGAAGAATACAAACTGTGGAATTGCAGTTGGCAATTGCATACAATATTTAATCTTTACATATTTACCTTTTAATGCTGGTGGCGGATTACGCTCGATAATTGGCAACATTACTTCGTTAAATTTAGAAGTAGGAATACGATTCTTTCTACTTTCGTAAACGTGAACAGCAGTTTCTAAAGCTTTTAACAAACGTTGCTTAGTTAAAGCAGAAACAAAAAGAATTGGCACATCTGTAAATGGAGCAATTTCTTCACGAATTTTGCGTTCGTATTCAACCGTTGTCATGGTATCTTTCTCAACCAAATCCCATTTGTTAACTAAGATTACAATTCCTTTACGGTTTTTCTCAGCCAACCAGAAAATACTTTGATCTTGACCTTCGAATCCACGAGTTGCATCAATAACTAAAATACAAACATCTGCGTGTTCGATCGCACGAACCGAACGCATAACTGAATAAAATTCTAAATCTTCTTTAACTTTTGCTTTACGACGAATACCTGCAGTATCAACTAAGTTAAATTCAAAACCAAAACGATTGTATTTTGTATCAATTGCATCGCGAGTTGTTCCAGCAATATCAGTTACTACAAAACGATCTTCACCGATTAAAGCATTGATAAAACTAGATTTCCCTGCATTAGGACGACCAACAACTGCGAACCTTGGAAGTTCTTCCGGATTCTCATCAACCGGAGGTAATTCAGGTAAAACTTCAACAACCTTATCTAACAACTCCCCTGTTCCACTTCCTGACATTGCAGAAAACGTAATATATTCACCTAAACCTAAGTTATAAAACTCCAACGCATCGTTCTCACGTTTAGCGTTATCCACTTTATTAACTGCAACAATAATTGGCTTGGTAACTTTTCTTAATAATTTAGCAACTTCAGCATCCATAGGAGTTATTCCTTCTTCAACATCAACAACAAATACAATTGCATCTGCTTCGTCAATTGCTAATTCAACCTGACGACGAATTTCTGCTTCGAAAACATCTTCAGATCCTTTAATATATCCTCCAGTATCAATTACTGAAAATTCTTTTCCATTCCACTCACTTTTCCCGTAATTACGATCACGTGTTACCCCCGAAACCGAGTCAACAATAGCTTCTCGCCTTTGTACTAAACGGTTAAAAAAAGTAGATTTACCTACATTAGGTCTTCCAACTATGGCTATAATATTACTCATACTTATTCACTTTAATAAGTGTATTTTTTATTTTTGATTATATCCGAATCTTTTTAATTGAAACGAATTATTTCTCCAGTCTTTATTTACTTTAACAAACATTTCGATATGAACTTGTTTATCAAAGAATTTCTCTAATTCTTCACGAGCTTGCATTCCAACTCTTTTGATTGCAGAGCCTTTGTGTCCGATAATAATTCCCTTTTGACTATCACGTTCTACCATAATAACCGCCTTGATTCTAATTATCTTTTCATCTTCTAAAAATTCTTCAGTTTCTATTTCGACAGAGTATGGAATTTCTTTCTCATAGTTTAAAAGAATTTTTTCACGAATAATTTCATTAACAAAAAAACGTTCTGGTTTATCTGTCAATGCATCTTTAGGATAATATGCAGGAGATTCTGGTAAAATCTCAACGATTCTATCAAAAACTTCTTTTACATTAAATCCTTGTAAAGCAGAAATAGGATAAATTTCGGCATTAGGAACTTGCTCTTTCCAAAGAGTTACTTGCTCTTCTAATTGACCTTGATTCGATTTATCGATTTTATTCAATAGAAGAAGAACCGGAACCTTAGCATTACGAATTTTATTAAAGAAAGCTTCGTCTTTCAACTCGCGCTCTCCTATTTCAACCATATAAATCAACACATCGGCATCTTCAAAAGCAGATTTCACGAAATCCATCATTGAAGATTGAAGCTCATAAGCCGGTTTAATGATTCCAGGCGTATCCGAAAAAAGGATTTGAAAATCCTCTCCGTTTACAATTCCTAAAATACGATGTCTGGTTGTTTGTGCTTTAGAAGTAATAATAGAAAGACGCTCTCCGATGAACGCATTCATCAAAGTTGATTTTCCTACGTTTGGATTACCAATAATATTAACAAATCCTGCTTTATGTGTCATTTTACCTAATTTAAACTTTGCAAAGGTAGTTATAATCTGTGAAATACACGAATTAAAAATTTTATTACATTAAACTTGTCAGTTCTCAAATGTTGTATTACATTTGCACTCGAAACATCGCGGGATAGAGCAGTAGGTAGCTCGTCGGGCTCATAACCCGAAGGTCACTGGTTCGAGTCCAGTTCCCGCTACTAAGTTGATGACTTCAATCCTTTCAAAAAATTAGTGAATTTATATTTGAAAGTAACTAAAATTCATAAAGCGCACAGCGCGGGATAGAGCAGTAGGTAGCTCGTCGGGCTCATAACCCGAAGGTCACTGGTTCGAGTCCAGTTCCCGCTACTAAGAAAAGCCATTTGTTGTATCAAACAAATGGCTTTTTTAATTTTAGAAATAGCAGATTTAGATCAACTACCAAGGTTTATAATCTGATTTAACAGGTTTAGACAAATCAAACTTTACTGTAAAAAGTCGGTCTGTTCCAATTCTACGAAGATTATACGTGTAAGTTGTCCCATCCATTGTAATCCACCAAACATTCTGACAAGCATAATCGATCATTTGACAGGTTTCGATATCCGCTGGAAAAACTTGAATTACACTTGAACCTTCATTTGTTGCAGTTCCTCCATAAAAAGTAACTTCATCCGCAGAGCCATCTTTATGCCTATGATCGTGTTTCAAAGTCAAAACATTATTGGAATAAGACAAAACCCAAGTTCTAGATTTGTCATCACCAACATAAAACGGAATTTTCACTTCTCGGTCGTCGTAACTCATCACTTCCATAAGCAAACGTTTTCCTACAAATCCATCACCTTCTTTTCCGCCAGAAACAATTTCCCCTTCGAAATATTGCCCAACTAAAGGTTTGAATTGTTCTAAAAATATTTTTGATTGCGGCTTATTTTGAGCAAATAAATAATTACCTACAAAAAAGAAAAGGACTAAAATACTTCGATTAAACATCATAAAATAATTAAAATTAAAACAAACTGAATTTCTAAAGTTATCCATTTTTTTTAAGAAAACTTTTATTCTTAACATAAAAAAATAGACCATCTCAAATTAGAGATAGCCTATTTTGGAGCTAATCACCTTTTTAATTTTAAATAGAATGAAACATCTATTTATTAAATTTTTATTTATACATTTTCAGATCCTTCCCTGAAGCAAAATAAATATTATCAGTTACTCCGTCAATTTCATAAATTGGTTTGTTAGAATCTAAACTAATTTTAACAACTTCTACTCCATCTTTTTTACGAACTTTAACCAATTCTGGCCCGTTTGAACCTTTAGCTAAAACAACAGCATAATTATTACTTTGTTTTAATCCGTTGAAACGGCTATTTACACTTGCTAATAAATTTTTATCTATCATATCTGAGAAATCTTCATTCTGATTTCCTTTTTGAGTTTTCTTATTTTTAGCACTTTCAGAAAACAAATCTTGACTTATTTCGTTTCCGTTGCTATCAACATAAGTTATTTGCGTATTTGCAATTGCTTTTTGAGCAGAACCTTTAAACCCAAAGTAAGATGAAGCAATAATTCCTCCAGTTTTCATTAAACGTCTAGCGGCTTCGCCTGGTTCTGAATACGTTTTTTGATAAATTACATTACCATCATTATCCAAACCAATTACATCATTTTGACCAACGATACAAACGCCCCAATCAAAAGATTCTAAAGTTTGAATTGTTTTGTCATTTTCAACATCAATTTTCCCTTTAGGTTTTGGGCTATCTTCATTATTAGAATTAAAAGTATAAATACGTTTATTATTATAAACTAAGAATTTATCATCTTTAAAATCATAAGTTAACGGACGTTTTTTATCAAACTCTACATTTTTTTTCCAGATTTTTTTTCCAGTAGCATATTCAACCATATTACCATAAGTATCTGTTAAGTAAAAAACGCGATCGTTACCAACTTTACCTAAATAATATACTTGATCTTCTGAATCATCAGCAATTTCAACGAATTTTTTCCATTTACTTTTACCTTCTTTATCAATTAAGTTCATTTCGTTATCAGCAATATACAAATAATCACCATCGATTGGAATCACTCGTTTAATATCAGAACCTTTCGGATCTTTTTTCCAAAGTTTTTCTCCTGTTGCATAATCATAAAAATTAAATCCTTTTTGATGAGCAATTAAAACCTTATCGCCGTGATCTTCTAAATATGAAATATATGCCGTTGTGATATCATCTTTCCAAACCTTTTCGCCTGTAAAAGCATCAAGCATATTCAATTTTTGTTTAGAAGATAATAATCCGCCTGAATTCAAAATAGTAATCATCTTATCTCCGTTTCCGCTAATAAAAAAATTATTTACCGGATAATCTGTTTTCCACTTTACAGTTCCGTTATTTTGATCTAAAGCAAAAAGTAAATTTTTAACTCCTGCATAAATAACATTTTTACCAATAATAATTTTATTTTCAGAAACTGAAACATCGTTTTTAACTAAACTCTTAAAGTAATTACTTAATGATTTTCCAAGTCCATCAACATCTCCTACTTCGCTTTCCCATTTAATTTTTTTCCCAATTAAATCATAATTAACAAAAACAACTTTATTATCTTTTTGACCAAGAATTAGAAGTTCATTATTTGAAGGAATAAACGAAGAAGAATAAATAACGTAACCCAAATCAGCTGAGTTAAAAAGAACTTCGCCATTTGTACTATTGATTAAAACATTATTGTTATCAAATTTAACCTGAGCAAAAGGTGAATTAGAAATAAAACTAATTTCTGAATCTGATTTAAAGGCATTCGAAAAATCATTATTCGATAAAGACGAATAAATTTTAGACATTTTCGCAATTGAATTTTGACTATTGATTTTATCAATAGAAATCGACCATTCAATTGCATTAGATTGTGGATTTACACTAGAAAGAACATCCTTGGTTTTAACAAAAACATTTCCAGTTAAAGGCTCTACTTTTACTTCTTGAATTTCATTAGTAAACGAAACTACATTTTGAGAAAAAGCAGCAGTTGAAAAAACACTTGATAAAGTAGTTAATCCAATCACGTAAGCGTAATTTTTCATTTTATAAGTTTATTTGGATTGATAAGTAAAATTACATAATAATTTAACAAAAACAAATAACTAAATTATAAATAAATTAAAAAATTAACATTCGTAAAAACACAAAAAAGCGACTAAAAAGTCGCTTTAAAAAATTTAGATTAATTCATAAATTGTATCTGGAGTATAATTGGTTTCAGAACCATAAATCACCCAATCGGTTAAGAAATCTAATGAATACGTTTTGACATCATCTTTTTTCAAAGCTTCAATCCAATAAGGTTGGTTCAATAAAATTCCTGTAATACTATCAAGTTCATCGATATGTGTAACTTCAAACCAAAGATGTTCTCTTCCTTCGCCTTCGTCAACTTCAATTCCTAATTTTACCAAAAATGACCAAGCATCTTCTTCATCTTCATTCATAAAATTATATTTCTCTTTGAAAATACGTTTAAAAGATTGAAAACGATCATAAGCTAAAGCAGCCATTCGTTCTGTTTCTGCATCGCTAATAAAATATAATGGATTATCAGCTAAGGTTTTTGCGTAAATTTCTGGCGAAACCATTTCATCTTCCTGAACAGCAAACAAAACACCAGATGGTCCATAATTTTCTTCTTCTGGATTTCTTTCGTTCAAACCTCCTAAAATATTTGGAGGAAATTGCATAACCGATTTTTCCCAGCGTTGCCAACAAAAACTCAATCCTAATCCATCGTAACCAACATCAAAGACTTCATTTTCACTTTTCTTAGAATCTGAAGTTAGAAAAGAAGTTGCCACAATATTCAATACATCAAAAAATTGCTGCGCACCATTTTTAATATTCAAAAATTCTAATTCAACAGCATTGCAACGATGCAAACCGTGCGTATGCAACCAATAACTACGATTATCATCTTCGCCTTCATAAACCGAATGAATCACATATAAATACGAAGGAGCTGGTGGAATATGCGACTTTGAAGTTATTTCAACCCATTTTCCAGAAAGAATTCGCATTGGCATATAATCAAAAACTACCGAAGGTTTTTCGACAATTGCCTGCATCACTTTTAATTGCAAATGATAACTATCTAAATAATCATCAGAGAAATATTGACTCGTTTCTAGAAAATAATTCTGACGTAGATAAGCTTCTCTTTCTTCATTTGAAATACGATTTCCTAATTGAAATTCATCCAAATCTCGATCATAATTTACAAACACCATCAAATCTAAATGAAAATCGACTTCTTGATATTCAACTTCCACTTGATATTTTTGAAGAATAAATTCACGATCTTCTTCATCAATTTCGGCTCTTTCGAATTTCACTAATTTAAAATCCTTACGATTAGCTAAAGCCGATTTCATTGCATTTTCTTCAAATACAAAATTTTCGTCCGAAGGATAAATTGCCATTTCCGAAGTCAATCTTATTCCTTCATTTTCAATTAATTCATACAAATCATCTTGTTCCATAATTTCAATTTTTTATTAAATATACAAAAAAAGCAGCTAAAAAATAGCTGCTTGAAATTATGATTTTGAATCGATTTCTTCTTGAACCTGCTCCCAATCAAGCATATATTGTTCTAAATCTTTTTTCTTTTTTTCGTATTGTGAAAAGAAATTTTTGTCATTTACCAATCTATCGTAATCAGATGCTAAATCAACATCATCCTTTTTGATTTTCTTTTCTAAATCAGAAATCTGACTTTCGATTTTGCTCAATTTATTCTGAAGTGTTTTTAATTTCTTCTGATCATCGTAACTCAATGTTTTGACAACATTTTTAACTTCTTCTTTTTTAGAAACTTTAACTTCATCAACTTTTTCGAATTCACGCATATTTTCAACATTGCGTTGTTCTAAGAAATAGTTGATATCGCCCAAATATTCTCTAATTTTTTCGTCTTTAAATTCATATACTTTTTCAGACATTCCTTGCAAGAAATCACGATCGTGAGAAACCAACAACAAAGTTCCTTCAAAGTTCTTTAAAGCAGCTTTTAAAACGTTTTTAGACTTAATATCCAAGTGATTCGTTGGCTCATCCATCAGAAGCACATTAATCGGTTTCAACAATAAAACACAAAGCGCCAAACGATTTCGTTCTCCTCCAGAAAGTACTTTCACCTTTTTCTCAACATCATCGCCTCGGAATAAGAAAGCACCTAACATATCGCGAACTTTAGAACGATTTGAATCGGTTGCAGCATCAATCATCGTATCTAAAAGCGTTTTCTCACCATCTAAATATTCGGCTTGATTCTGCGCAAAATATCCCAATTGTACATTATGACCTAATTTGATTTCACCCGTATATTCAAACTCTTTAACAACAGCTTTAATAAACGTAGATTTCCCCTGACCATTCTGACCGACAAAAGCAATTTTAGAGCCACGTTCAACCAATAAATCAATGTCTGTCAAAATACGTTTTTCGCCATAAGCTTTTGAAAAATTCTGCGTTTCAAGTACCACTCGACCCGGTGTAATCGAAACCGGAAAACTAATATTCATAACCGAATTATCATCTTCATCAACTTCAATTCGCTCGACACGTTCCAGCTTTTTGATTAACGATTGCGCCATCGAAGCTTTAGAAGCTTTTGCACGAAATTTAGAAATCAACTTTTCTGTTTCTTCAATTTTCTTTGCTTGATTTTTCTGAGCCGCTAATTGAATTTCACGTAATTCTTCACGTTGAATTAAATATTCAGAATACGGTTTATTGAAATCGTAGATCTTACCTAATGAAATTTCGATGGTACGATTGGTTACATTATCCAAAAACATTTTATCGTGAGAAACAATAACTACTGCACCGGGAAACGTTCTTAAATACGCTTCTAACCAAATAATACTTTCGATATCCAAGTGATTCGTTGGCTCATCTAAAAGTAACAAATCGTTATTCTGAAGTAATAGTTTAGCTAATTCAATACGCATTCTCCAACCACCAGAAAACGTTTCTGTAAGTTTATCGAAATCTGAACGTTTAAATCCTAATCCCAAAAGAACACGTTCGGTATTTCCAACATAATTATAACCACCAATAATCTCAAAATGATGTGTTAAATCACTCATACGTTCAATGATCTCAGAATAAGCTTCACTTTCGTAATCCGTTCTGGTAACCAATTGTTCGTTAGCTTCGGCGATTTCGCGTTCCGTTTTTTTGATTTCAACAAACGCCTGATACGCTTCTTCAAGAACTGATCTTCCTAAATCGAAATCCACATCCTGACGAAGAAATCCAATTTGCAAAGATTTTTCAGTTGCAATACTTCCCGAATCTGGTTCTACATCACGAGAAAGAATTTTTAACATCGTTGATTTTCCTGCTCCATTTTTTCCAACCAAACCAACGCGGTCGCCGGCTCCTAAACGAAAAGTAACATTTTCAAATAAATATTCTCCCGAAAAAGAAACGGATAAATTATGTATGTTTAACATTTTATATATAAATTGATCAACTATTTAAGTTGCATTTTTTTGTAATAACGATTGATATCTACGTTTTGATCTAATGGAATTCCGAATTCAATTTTAGAAAAAAGCAAATCACATAAATAAGGCCCTAAAAGAACACCACGAGTTCCTAAACCATTTAAAAGATGAATTTGTTTATGCTGATAATGCGTACCAATTAAAGGACGACGATCTTTTACTGTTGGACGAATTCCAGCTAAATGCTGAACCACTTCGAAATCGCAATCTATTAAATCACGTAAACCTTCTAAAAGTTCATTTTTAGCTTCATCTGTTTGAATATCCGTTTTATCTTGCCAATTGTACGTCGCTCCTACTTTGTATAAATCATCACCAAAAGGAATAATAAAAATTCCAGATTTCACGATTTTATCCAACTTCAAATCAGGTATTCTAACAATCAAAAGTTCTCCTTTTGTTCCATCTAACGGTAAATGATTGAAAAACGGATTATTCAGCATCGAAAAACCTTCGGCAAAAATAATATTCTTATATGAATTTCCTTTATAATTAACCGAATCATTTTGAAAATCAATTCCATCATAATCAAATGATTCTGTTATTAATAAATTTTCTTGTTTTAAAAAATCTTGATACGAAACAATAAAATGATTTACATCCAAAAAACCCGTTTGATAAACTTCACCAAAACCATAATCTGAATGGATGTGGTTAATCGATTCTTTAGAAATTTTATCATTTAAAAAATGACTTAACGATGGTTGATCACACGAATGAAACCAATTATTTTGTTCTTCAATAGATGCGAATTTTCTATAAATAGGAATTTCATACAGAAACTTAGTATTTAAATTAGCTTCAATATTTTTATAAAAAGGCATAGCAAGAGCCAACTGTTCATCGGAATTCCAAATAGAAGTAAATCGCTTCAAAACAACAGGATTAAACATACCTCCAGCGACTTTAGACGAAGTACGAATCTGATCATCGATTAAAACAAAAGATTTATTGTGCTTTAAACAAAAATCTGCAAAACACAACCCAGCAATTCCTCCTCCAACAATTAAATAATCTTTCATTTTTTTAAAATATAAAAAAACTCTTACCTTACGATAAGAGTTTTATATTAAGATATTACAAAATTAGTAATTCCATAAATCATCTTCAAAGTTTCTGATAGATTCTTTAATACGTTCAGCTTCTAACAACTGCTCCATAGCATTTTCTCTAACATATTCTTCAATTTCAACATCACCATATTGGTTATCTGTCTTATAAATTACGCTATTGAACTTTCTTGAATTAAATAAAAAATCAAAACTGATCTTTTGCGCAGGATTTCTTTCGTTATAAGCATGATTTTCATATAAAGTTTGGCGTGCAGAAGGGAAGAAAATCCAAAACAACTCTGTCGTTCTTTCAAACTCTTTACCTTTTGTATTAATATCGATAACAACTGGAGCTAAACCAATTAAACGATATTTCATCTCACCAGCATTTCTATCAAAATACCAAGTTCCCATGATACGATATTCTTTAACATCTCTAGGAGTTAATAAAACTTTATCTATGTATTCTAGAGGAATTGCTTCACCCATATTTACATAATCGTAACCTGCTTCTGTTGTATCAATTCTATAAAACTTTTCTTCAAGTTTATTTATATCAACTTTAGAACGAAAATTCTCATCGTTATAAACTTCAGTAATATCCTTATTTAAAATAGCTTCTTTTAGAATCTCAAACAAGGGCTTTCTATCAATAGTAGCTTGCTCAGGAAAATAATATACAAAATTAGAACGCTCGTTTAAAGGAATTTTTTCCCATACTTTCTTTTCAAAAAGAATATCGTTATCGTTTACTTTTTGGTAAAGTATAGGACCTTCAGATTTAGCAATAATCTCTTCCATTGGCTTTAAACCAATCTCACCAGCAGACTGCGCATTTAATAACCCTGCTTGTCCAAACATAGACAAACTAGAGAAAAGCGAAACTGCAATTAATGATATTTTATTTAATGTCATAATATTAACTTTTAAATATTATTGTATTGTATAAACTACGTCTGGAGCAGGCTTCATTTTAATTGGAGCACCAATCATTTCAGACTTGATATTAGTAAAGATAACTTTATCACCAGGTTTCAAACGTTCTGCTAAACGTTTAGCCTCATCATTCAAGCGAGTTCCCCCTCTAATTACTACAGAACCCTTAGGAAAAATCACTGTAAATTCAGTAACATTAAGCTTAACATCAAAATCAAAATCTTCCATTTTAACACCAACATTTACAATACCTAAATTTTCAATTGAACCTTTTGGAGAGTATTCACCACGAACAGTTCCTCGAGGAGTTGGAATTGGTTTTATACGGAAAACTTTTTTATCAGATACCACTTTTCCGTCTGGCAAAGTACCACTAGCTGTTACAGTTACTTCACGTCCAGAAAGAGGTTTTAATGAATATTTACCATCACCTACTTTTGTCAATCCACCTATAGATGAAGAAACATTTACTTTATCATTAGATACACCTGCAAAAGAAACTGAAATTGGGTTATCTAATCCTACATATACCACATTCATCTTATCTGCAGCAATAGTAGCTGAGTTTGGACGAGGAACAACAACATAGTTAGAATTCTCTATATTAACAGGAACTAATTCTCCATTTTCCATAAATGTAAACTTACCACTAAATTTATGTTCACCTACAGATCCAGCAGTCATGTTTAATACAACTTGACCGTCAATAATGTTTTTAGTGTTAACAACACTACCATTTACTACAACAGAAGTAGGAACTGTTGATTTATCGAAACGTCCTAAAACAACTTTTCCTTTGATAGGTTCACCTGCAAAATAAACAGACTTATCTGTAATCACAAATGCTTGATAATTTTTCATCGAAGCTGCTTTTTTCAGCGTATTTCCTAAGAACATATTATAAGCTTCAGCTTCAATTTCTCTTACATCATTTTGTAAAGCAGACAACTTAGTTAACGATGCAATAGATGGATATCCTTTGTAATGATAATCTAAAAATGGTTTAGTAATACCTTGAGAATCGGTTACATCTTTAGTTTCAAATTTATCATCTAAATCTTTCACTAAAAATTGATAAGAAACATCATTTCCTAAAACTTTTTTTACATCTTCACGATATTGAGCAAACTTTTTGATGATTTCATTTCCTTTATCAGAATAACCTTCACCAGCGAACCAACCGTAATCAATTGCTTCTCCTTTATCCATTTGTTCATATGGCATTTTACCAGTTTTTTCATCTAAAACAACTTTTTCAGTTAAAGAGGTTTTAAGAGTACCGATATAAGCATAAAAATCATTAGATATCTTACTTATTTGCTTTGCCTTCTCATAATCAGCTAAATAACGAGTCGGATCATCTTCTGCACGGCTTGCCATTGCATTTAATAAACCTTCATTATTTAATAGAGCTAATTCGTTTGAAGCTTCAAACTTCTCATTCATCAATCCAAAAGCTGTCAACACTTCTTTGGACATATTAAGCGCCATCATCGCGATGAACACCAAATACATCAAGTTAATCATCTTCTGTCTTGGGGTTAATTTTCCTCCTGCCATTTCTAATTAGAATTTTTTTTAAGATTAATACTAATTAGTTGCTTTACCCATTGCAGATAACATTCCACCATAAACAGCATTTAAAGTTGACAAGTTCGAAGTCAACGACTGCATTTGTTCTTTTAACTTTAAATTATTTTCAGCAACCTCACGGTTAATATCAGCATTTTTAGTTGCGCTCTCTAATTGAACTTTATACATAGAATTTAAAGATTCTAATTGAGTAGCAGCTAAAGTCATTTCTTCAGCATATCTATTAGAAGAAGCAACAGCATCAACAGTTGGAGCAATACCTTTAGCAGCAGCTTCAAAGTTTTTAATACTATTACTTAAACTAGACATTAATTGACCATCAATTTTAGCATCTCTTAAGATTTTGTCTAATTTTTCAGACAACATACCTCTTTCTTCTCCAGAAGGAGCAACATTCCCAGAATAAACTGGTGCAGAAGTTTGGAAAGAAGAAGCTGGCACTGCCGTTTGATTAGAAACTGGTGCAGCTTGAGAAGAAATTGGAGTAGATCCAGCAACTGAAGAAGTTTGAACAACTCCACCAACTTGCATTTTACGAGGCTCACCACCTTTTAATTCAGGATAAACACGAGACCAATCTAACTCATCATCTACTGGTTCGAAAGCTGAAATAGCAAAGATTAACGCTTCTACCAATAAACCAACTGTTAGCATGTTATTACCATTCAAAGGTCCTAACTCTATATGAGTAATTTTAAATAAAGCTCCAACGATTACAACCGCCGCACCCATACCATAGCAGAAGTTCATTAATTTTTTAGGTATTGCCATAATTCTAATTATTTAATATTTTTTAATATAGTTAAAGAGATTTTAATTTATTAACGTCCACTTCTTCCACTTCCAGCAGAAGTTGCTTCACCACTGTTTGGTCCAGGAGCAGATACAACGTTTCTGAATCCAATATAGCTACGAGCTGAATCAGCATTTTCTTTATCACGAGTTGATACTCTTAAGAAATAAGAAATATCTCTCCATGATCCACCACGAACCACTTTAAATGGATTTTGGCTTACTGCTTTATCTTTAGGTTTTAATGCTGAATTCAATAAATAAGCCGATTCATCATACGGAGTATTTGTCCACTCTGCAACGTTTCCAGCCATATTATATAAATTATAACCATTTGGTTTATAAGATCTAGCTTCAGCTGTAAACAAAGCACCATCTTCAGCGTAATCTCCACGATCTGGCTTAAAGTTAGCTAAGAAACAAGCTTTCTCGTCTGTTGTATATGGACCTCCCCAAGGATACATTCCTTTTTCGATTCCACCACGAGCTGCATATTCCCATTCTGTTTCAGAAGGTAAACGGTATTCGTTCAATGCTGTGTTAGCATTACGTGATTTTAGATGAGAATTTCTATATAATGTTCTCCAAGCTGCGAAAGCTTTTGCTTGATACCAATTAACACCAACTACTGGATATTCTCCATAAGCTTCGTGCCAAAAATATTCATCATGCATTGGTTCATTATAAGAATAATTAAATTCTTTAACCCAACGAGTTGTATCTGGATATACATTTACAATCTCCGTTTTTAAATATTTAGATCTTCTATCTCTTGCACTTGTATTATTATCTCTAATTGCAGATTCTTTATCCATCCAAGAATATTTGAATTTCAATTTAGATACATCAAATGAAGGAACTCCAAAGAAAGAATCAGCAGAAGGAATCGTTAATGAATCCATTACTTCTGTGTAATATTCATCTGGATAACGCTGAGGATTATCAATTAATCTTGCATCTTTATTTAATCTACGACCAGCATATTCATCTTGATCCATAGCCATGCTATAGTAGTTATCATACATATAACGATCGTAAGCAGATTGATTCTGGTTTAAAGAAGGATCTTGAACCTCTTGAAAAGCAAATAATCCAATTCCTCCAGCACTAGCATCCATTCCCATCTCGTCTGCCATGATAGCTAAACGTGTACGAACAACAGAATCTCTAACAAAATCAACAAATTTTCGGTACTGATTATTTGTAATTTCAGTTTCGTCCATGTAGAAAGAACCGACAGTTACTGTTCTAACAGGGGCATCTTGAGCGCTTAATAAATCTTCATGAGTACTTCCCATTGTAAAAGTTCCACCTGGAATGTAAGCCATCCCTTGTGGCTTTTCAGTAATCCATCTTTTACCTTGAGCACCGTTTAGTAGCTCACCTCTGTCTCCAGAACCACAACTGAATAACAATGAAACAACTGCTGAAAGTGTAATGAACTTCTTCATATATTTCTTGGGGTTTATAATTTTAATTATTTCGAAAGCGTAAACCTATTTATTTATTTTCAATTATACAACGAAAACAAAAAAAAAATTAATTTTTATTTAACAATTAATATTTTCAATATAGTTATACCAATTGTTTTTTGATTGCGCGCCACCATCTTTCTGGGATAATATTGCTTAAAGCCAACTCATAATCTGAGTATGAACATGGAAACAGAACCTTTCGTTCGGCAGATAAATCATCACCAAACACCTCTGTTTCAATCCACCATCGATCTGAGCGATCACTTTTATAGAAAATCAGCTCTTGTTCTTCTAGTGGAACTATATATTTAAAATAAGATATTTTGCTAATATAGGGATATTCATTCATTCTGTAATTAAATCCCTCACAAAAATACCATAAAATCTGAGCAATTAACAAACTTTCTTTAAAATCGTTGTCAATATTAAAAATCCCAAATGAACTAACACGGTCACTTATACCAGAATATCGCGCTAAAGCGCAAATTTCACGCCCATCGAAGCCATTTGGATTGTATTTTGAAAAACTTCCTGAGTCTGCAGATTTTATCGAATTTAAATCTAAACTCACCACATCGGCATCTCTCAAAATCGGCTCCGTAATTTGTAAATTATTCACAACTTCTCCGAGACGATAAGCTTCAAAATACATTTTATCAATCAAATCTATTTCTTCTTGCGAATTATAATACGTTTGATATCCAATATTACTAAAATTATATAAATTATTTGGCTCTTCCATAATAATTCTTGAAATAAAAGATTCAGATGGATTTACCATATCCGAAACTACATCAATTTTACTATCAATGGAAACAAAATTCACCATTTGCTCTAAGACATCATAACCGCGATAAATCGCATACGTCAAATCTTGTGAACCTCCTAACACCAAGGGAATTACCTTGTTTTTCAACAAATCTGTAACTACATTTTTTAATAAAAAATAAGTATCCTCAACTGAATTCCCTGCTTCGATTTGTCCTAAATCAACTAATTTAGAATTCCAATTCCCAGGAAATAAACTGTAAAATTGTTGTCTAATATAAGAAAAATCTAAATCAATTTTTGGCTGATTATTTCCTCTAGTTTCATTTACTGTAATCAAAGCAAAAGAAAAGCCTTCTAATTCGGGAAAAAAATCTTCTGTATGAAAAACCGTATTTCTTCCAATCGAATGATTTGGTAACGCATTTACAAATTCAATTATGTCGTTAGAAACAGGTTTTAAAAAATCATAAATCATTTCCTATTTCTTTTTTGTTGTTGTTTTAGAAACTATTGCTTTCTTCGCAGGCGCTTTTTTAGTCGTAGTTGTCTTTTTAGCAGCTGTTTTTTTCGCAGGAGCCTTTTCTTCAATCAACTTTTTAACTTCTTCTAAAGTCATCGCAGCAGCATCTACGTCTTTCGACAACTCAATTTTCACTTTTCCTTGTAAAATAACCGAACGTCCCCAACGTGCCTTTTCAACACGAATTCCTTCATCTTCCCAATTATGAATAACTTTATCAATCTCTTTTTGAACTTTTTCTTCAATCAAAATATTGATATCACTTTGTGAAAGATTATCAAAATCGTATTTTTTATTTACGTTAATAAACATTCCGTTCCATTTGATAAAAGGTCCGAAACGTCCAACACCTTTCTGAACTGGCAAACTATCATAAGTTGCAATTGGTGCATCGGCTTTTTGCTTTTCTTTAATCAAAACAACCGCTCGCTCCATATTTACATCCAAAGGTTCTTCTCCTTTTGGCAAAGAAATAAAAACAGCACCGTGACGTACATATGGTCCAAAACGTCCATTATTTACCTCAACTTCTTCGCCTTCAAAATCACCTAACATTTTAGGCAATAAAAACAAAGTCAAAGCTTCATCTAAACTAATCGTTCCGATATTTTGATCTGGACGTAAACTAGCAAATTGCTTTTCTTCATCCTCAGCATCTCCGATTTGAGCCATAGGCCCGAATTTTCCTAAACGAACCAAAATAGGTTTTCCTGATTTCGGATCAGTTCCTAAAATACGTTCTCCTGATTCACGGTCTGCGTTTTGCTCTACATCTTTTACAATCGGATGAAAATGACTATAAAAATCATTCATCATTTTTGTCCAATCTTCATTTCCAGCAGCAATCTCATCAAAATCTTGTTCAACTTTTGCTGTGAAATTGTAATCTAAAATAGTTTCGAAATTCTTAACTAAGAAATCAGTAACAATAATTCCGATATCCGTAGGAATTAATTTTCCTTTATCAGCTCCAACTTTTTCAATTTGAACAGAAGCCTGAACTTCATTTCCAACTAATCTCAAAACTTCATATTTACGTTCAGTTCCTTCAGCTGTCCCTTTTTCAATATAATTACGAGCAATAATGGTAGAAATCGTCGGTGCATAAGTTGACGGACGACCAATCCCTAACTCCTCCAACTTCTTAACCAAAGCTGCTTCTGAATATCGAGCTGGCGGACGAGAAAAACGCTCAGTTGCAACAATTCCGTTATTTTGTAAAGCTTCATTAACTTTTAATGCAGGCAACATTCCTTCTTGTTCTTCTTCATCATCATCGTGACCTTCTAAATACACTTTCAAGAAACCTTCAAAAAGCAGAACTTCTCCAGTTGCGTGAAAATGTTCCTTATGTTTGTCTGCAACAACATTAACGTTTGTACGTTCCAAAGCTGCATCGCTCATTTGAGAAGCCAACGTACGTTTCCAAATCAAATCATACAAACGAGCTTGGTCACGGTCTATATTCACCGAATGACGCGACATATCTGTTGGACGAATCGCCTCGTGAGCTTCTTGGGCTCCTTTTGCTTTTGTTGTATAAACTCGAGGCTTACTAAACTCAGCTCCATAAGATTTTACAATCTCAGCTTCGGCAGCAGCCATCGCATCTTTAGAAAGATTGACACTATCTGTTCTCATATAGGTAATCAATCCGCTTTCGTACAAACGTTGTGCTAACATCATTGTTTGACCAACCGAATAATACAATTTACGAGAAGCTTCCTGTTGTAAAGTTGAAGTTGTAAATGGTGCAGCAGGAGATTTTTTTGTAGGTTTAGTTTCTAAGTCAGAAACTTTGAATTGTGCACCAATATTTTGATGTAAAAAGTTTTCTGCTTCTTCTTTTGTTTTAAAATTTTTAGGAAGTTTCGCTTTAAACGATTTTCCTTTTTCTGTAATGAATTCGGCAGTTACACTAAATGAACCCTGTGGATTGAAGGCATCAATTTCTTTTTCACGTTCAACAATCAAACGAACAGAAACAGATTGCACACGACCAGCAGATAATCCGCTACGAACTTTTTTCCACAAAACTGGAGATAATTCGTAACCCACTAAACGGTCTAAAACACGACGTGCTTGTTGAGCGTTTACCAAATTATAATCAATTTTACGTGGATTATCAATCGCTTTTAAGATTGCCGATTTAGTGATTTCGTGAAAAACAATACGCTTAGTGTTTTCTTCTTTCAATTTTAATTCTTCCGCCAAGTGCCAAGCAATGGCCTCACCCTCGCGGTCTTCATCGGAAGCCAACCAAACCATTTCTGCCTTTTTAGAAAGGTCTTTTAATTTTTTAACAACTGCTTTTTTATCTGCAGAAACTTCGTATTTCGGTTTGAAATTATTTTCAATATCAATTCCCATTTCCTTAGCAGGAATATCGGCAATATGTCCGAAACTTGATTCTACTTGATAATCTGGTCCTAAAAATTTTTCTATTGTTTTTGCCTTAGCAGGCGACTCCACTATCACTAAATTCTTTGCCATTCTTCATTTTTTTGAAGGACAAAAATATAGGATTTTTTTAATATAAAAGATTTTTCAATTTTAAAATTGTTTTTTTTCTCATACCTTAATATATATAACGAGTAAATTAGAGCCCAAAAATCAAGAATATTGAGCTAAATTTTCTAGTATTTTATTCTTAATTTCCTGAACCAAACTATTCGGCTCTAACACTTTAACTTCTTTTCCCATCGCTAAAATTTCCATTACAAAATCATACGTAGGAATTAATTCTAACGAAATGATAAAAATTTCATTTTCTTGGAGAATCAATTTCTGAGTATGATGTAACGGAAGCGTGTCTAAATAGCGATATTGACTTTCGGAACATTGAATTTTAATATTCTGAATTTTCTCATCCGATTTTAAAATCCCAAAAACATTTTGATATTCTTTTTCAACATCAAAATCTATTTTCGTAAAAAAAGAATCTTTTAAAACTTCTAATTTTGAGATTCTATCTAAACTAAAAGATTTTACAACCTCATCTTTTGAATCTTTCGCTAACAAATACCAACGGTTTTTAGATTCTTTAATGGCAATAGGAGAAACTTTTCGGATTGAACTTTTTCCGCTATGATTTAAAAAATTTAAATAAGTAATTTCTAAAGTATTCAAATTTTTAATTGCTTTTATAATTTCAGAAAAATACTCGGTACCATTCGCTTTACGCTTTTCTAAAAAAACAATCCCTGCAGTTTCATTTGAACTTTTGATTAAACTAGTAATTTCAATAGCTTCAAGTAAACGAATTTTACCATCTTCGCTGAAAATTTCTTTTATATAATACTCATTTGTAGAACGATTACACACAATTTCAATTCCGAATAACGAATCGATTTCTTTAATATCACGTTGAAAAGTACGTTTAGAAATTACAAAATCTTCCTCTGAATCGCTTTTATTTTCAAGTTTACGAAGTACCTCATCAAAAGTTAAATGAGCGCCATTTCTGAACATTTCGACAATCAAAGCCAATCGACTAAAAAATATATTTTTTGACATTATAAACTTTTTAAATAAGTTGATAATTCATTTTTAAAAACTGAAATCGGAACTCCGTGAGCCATTTCGTGATTCATCAAAATTGAAATTTGAGAATCGGTTTTATAAGTTTCTAAAAAATCAAAGGTTTTTTCATTTGGAACCACATCATCCTTTACTCCTAATAAAATGTTGATTTTAGTTTTATGAAGATTTACAGTTGGAATTTCTTGAAAAACCGAACGTTCTTTCAATGCTGGATTAAACAAAAAGGCAGGCTTATTCATCATTTGCGAAAGATAAAAACCAGCAAATCCTCCCATACTACTTCCAATGATTACGTCGAAATTATCATTTATATATTTTTCAAAAACTAACGAAATGCAATTTTCATCAACAAAATAATCTAAATCTGGAGCGATTACTTCTCCAAATTCTTCAAGTATCAATCGTTTTTCTGCACTAAGTTTACTTTCTAATCCGTGTAAATATAAAATTTTCATATTTCTATTTTTAAATGAATTAATATACAAATCTTCTATCGCCTGTATTCCGAACATATTAATTTTACGTGTTCCAATTCCTGCGAAATTTTCGTTTGAAATCTTTGGTTCATACACACAAACCAAAAACCGATTTGTCTCAAAATCCCAATAATACCAACGCGTTTCATTCTGGTCAAATACAAAAACTGGTTTATTCGAATCAATTGCCATCTGAACCGCCCAACCTGTTCCGCCTTTTACAAACTGAACTTCATTAGTACGTTTGATACTTCCAATAGCAAAAATTTCATTCGCATTTTTGACCTGAAACCAATTTCGAGCTAATAAATTAATCATCCGATGGTATCGAAATCGTTGCAATGTAATATTTGCTTTTTCAACCATTTGACAACCTTCGTGAAATTCATTTTGAGTTAATTCTCTTTTATTTTCTGAATAATGGTGTTTGGTTTTATAAGAATATGCAATGGTTTTTACATTGAAATTTTTTCCAAAAGTTTCAAAATAAAAATCAGCTCCAGCCGCACCTCCCGAATGACAAATAAAATTTTTCATTGCTAAATAATTTGGTTAAAATTACAAAAATAGATTTGAAAGAAGACAAAAAATGTCGCTTGAAAAATATTTATTACAAACCACAATGACATCTTGTCATTAAGAAAAAATATATTGTATCTTTGCTAATTGATTAGTACACTTTTAGTCGATTTATGGAAAAGGTAATTGAAGAAAATAAACAAGGAACAAGCTTAGTTCTAGAACAAAAAGCAGATAATAAAAAGAAGCTTTTTATTGAAAGTTACGGTTGTCAGATGAACTTTTCTGATAGTGAAATCGTAGCTTCAATTTTAGCAGACCAAGGATATAACACTACACAAAATTTAGAAGAAGCAGATTTAGTTTTAGTAAACACTTGTTCTATCAGAGATAAAGCCGAACAAACCGTTCGTAAACGTTTAGAAAAATATAACGCAGTTAAGAAAATCAATCCAGGTATGAAGGTTGGAGTTCTTGGTTGTATGGCTGAACGTTTGAAAAGTAAGTTTTTAGAAGAAGAAAAAATTGTAGATATGGTTGTTGGACCAGATGCTTACAAAGACATTCCAAATCTTTTAGCTGAAGTCGAAGAAGGTAGAGATGCCATTAACGTTATTCTTTCTAAAGAAGAAACTTACGGAGACATCGCACCTGTTCGTTTAAATTCAAACGGAGTAACTGCATTTGTATCAATCACTCGTGGTTGCGATAATATGTGTACATTCTGTGTAGTTCCTTTTACTCGCGGACGCGAACGCAGCCGTGAACCAAAAAGTATCATCGAAGAAATTCAAGATTTATCAAACAGAGGTTTTAAAGAAGTTACTTTATTAGGTCAAAACGTAGATAGTTATTTATGGTACGGTGGTGGTTTAAAGAAAGATTACGACAAAGCTACAGAAATGCAAAAAGCAACAGCAGTTGATTTTGCTCAATTGTTAGATTCTTGTGCTTCGCAATTCCCAAAAATGCGTTTCCGTTTTTCTACGTCAAATCCACAAGATATGCACGATGAAGTTTTACACATTGTAGCAAAACATCACAACGTTTGTAAATACATTCATTTACCAGTTCAATCAGGTTCTACTCGTATCTTAAAAGAAATGAACCGTCAACACACACGTGAAGAATATATGGAGTTGGTTGACCGTATTTATAAAATAGTTCCAGGAATTTCATTATCTCAAGATATGATTACTGGATTCCCTACAGAAACAGAAGAAGACCACCAAGATACTTTATCTTTAATGGAATATGTAAGATATGACTTTGGTTATATGTTTGCTTATTCTGAAAGACCAGGAACATTAGCTGCTCGTAAATTAGAAGATGACATTCCAGAGGAAGTTAAAAAACGTAGATTACAAGAAATTGTAGATTTACAACAACGTATTGCACTAGAACAAACCAGACGTTTTGTTGGACAAACAGTTGAAGTTTTGATTGAAAAAACTTCAAAAAAATCTGACGAACATTGGTCTGGAAGAAATTCTCAAAACACAACTGTGGTTTTCAACAAAGAAAATTACAAAGTTGGAGATTTCGTAAACGTAAAAATTACAGATTGTACATCAGCAACATTAATTGGTGAAGCAATCGGATATAGCGAAATGCAATAATCTTTTATATTAAGAAACAAGAAATGGAAAACATTCAATCCATAAAACAACGATTTGGCATTATTGGAAACGACCCGAAATTAAATCGTGCACTTGAAAAAGCGATTCAGGTTGCGCCGACTGACATTTCTGTTTTGGTAACCGGAGAAAGTGGTGTGGGAAAAGAAAGTATTCCAAAAATCATACACGCACTTTCACACAGAAAACACGGTAAATATATTGCCGTAAACTGTGGTGCGATTCCGGAAGGAACGATAGATTCTGAACTTTTTGGTCATGAAAAAGGCGCTTTCACAGGGGCTGTTGGTTCTCGTGAAGGATATTTCGAAGTTGCCAACGGCGGAACCATTTTTTTAGACGAAGTTGGTGAATTACCTTTAACAACTCAAGTTCGATTGTTACGTGTTTTAGAAAATGGTGAATTTATGAAAGTAGGTTCGTCAAAAGTTGAAAAAACCGATGTTCGAATTGTTGCAGCAACCAATGTAAAAATGTTTGAAGCCATTGACAAAGGTAAGTTCAGAGAAGATTTATATTATCGTTTAAGTACGGTAGAGATTTCACTTCCTCCTTTACGTGAGCGTGGTGAAGACATTCATTTGTTGTTTAGAAAATTTTCGTCAGATTTCGCTCATAAATACAAAATGCCACCGATTAAATTAACAGACCAAGCAGCGGCTTACCTGAAACAATATCGTTGGGATGGAAATATTCGTCAATTGAGAAATATTGCAGAACAAATTTCTGTTATCGAAACCAATCGCGAAATAAGTTTAGAAACCATACAATCGTATTTACCAAATCGCAACAAACAATTACCTTCGGTTATCGAAAGTAAAAAAGCTGAAAGTGATTTTAGTAACGAAAGAGAAATTTTATACAAAGTTCTTTTTGATATGAAAAGTGACTTGAATGATTTAAAAAAACTTACTTTAGAGTTAATGAAAAACGGAACTTCAAGTAATGTTCAAGAAAATAACAAATCATTAATTCAGAAAATTTACGGTCAGCCAGAAGAAAAATCAGAACTTGAAAAAAATCAGCCAAGAGCATTTGAAAAACATCAAACAGAATCTTATGCTGAAGAAATGGAAGATGAAGACGATGATTTCGAACCTTATTTGATTGCTGAAACGATTGATATTGATGATGAAAATCTTCGTTTAGATGAAAAAGAAATTCAGTTAATCAAGAAAGCTTTAGAAAGAAATAACGGAAAACGTAAAGCGGCGGCAGACGAATTAGGAATTTCAGAACGAACGCTTTATCGTAAAATAAAACAATATGATTTATAAAAACATCATAAAAAAAACAAAACTAGTGAGTTTATTATTTGCATTCGCTTTCATTTTGAATGGATGCGGTGCCTATAATTTTACAGGAACAGGTAAAATCGATGCAAATACATTTCAGGTAAATAATTTCCTGAATAATGCAGAACTTGTTGAACCAGGAATTGACCGTATATTTACTGTTGCCTTACAAGAAATTATTATGGGACAAACCAGTTTAAACTTAACAAACACTGGTGGAGATTTATTATATGAAGGAGAAATTACAGAATATCGTATTTCACCAATGACGGCAACAGCAGAACAAACTGCTGCACAGAACAGACTTTATATTTCAATCCAAGTTCGTTTTACAAATAAAAACAAACCTGATGATGATTTTGACAAGGCATTTTCATTCTTCTATGATTATCCTGCAAATGACCAATTAACTGGACCAACTTTATCAGCGGCATTAGATGTGATTTATGAACGAATTACGCAAGATATTTTCAACGCTTCACTAGCAAAATGGTAAAAAATTGAATCAATCAGAATTTACATATAAATTAAATCATCCTGAAAATATTTCAGAAACAGATGCCAATTCTCTATCACAGATTATTGAGCAGTTTCCGTATTTTCAATCGGCTCGAGCTTTATATTTAAAGAGCTTACATTCGCAACGTAGTTATTTATATAACAACGAACTTAAGAAAACTGCTGCTTACACAACAGATAGAGATGTTTTATTTGATTTAATTATTTCTGAAGATTTCATAATTTACAAACCAATAAATTTGGGAGAAGTAGATGTTTTTGATGAGACATTCATTGAAGTTAAAAAACCGGAACCTACTTTAGAAGAAAATATTGAAAAATCGATTTTATCAACAATCGCTTACATAGAAGATTCGGATAAAGATGACGAAATCATTTCGCAAATTGAAACGAAAATAGTTGCAAAAACAGAACATTACAATTCTGAAATTAAAAAATTAAATGAATCAATAGAAGAAAAACTTGAAATTGGAAAACCATTACCTTTTCAAGAAAATGAAAAACATTCTTTTTCTGAATGGTTAAAACTTACTAAAGCGCAACCAATTGAAAGAGAAGAAGAAATTGTTGAAGAAAAAACAGCTGATTTAGAACCAACAATCGATTCATCAAAACAAAAAAAACTGGAATTAATTGACCGTTTTATTGAAACAAATCCAAAGATAGCACCTTCAAAAAATCCATCTCAAACCTTTATAAATATTGAGAGAAAAGAAGAAGACGCATCATTGTTAATGACGGAAACATTAGCCAAAATTTATTTAGAACAAAAAAAATATCAAAAAGCTATACAAGCATATCAAATATTAATTTTGAAATATCCAGAAAAAAGTGTTTTATTTGCAGAACGTATAGAAGACATTAAAGCTTTACAACAATATAACAATTAAACCATGAATTCATTTACAATCTTTTTAGTGTTAATCACTATTGTATCTTTGTTATTAATCGTCGTAATTATGATTCAAAATCCAAAAGGAGGAGGATTAGATTCATCTTTAGGAGGTTCAACTAACATTGGTGGTGTTCAGAACACTAACAAATTTTTAGACAAAAGTACTTGGACATTAGCATTTACTTTATTTGCATTAGTACTTTTCTCAAGCTTAAGTTTCACAAGCGGAAACATTGGTGATTCTAAAATCCTTGATGAAAATGCTGTAATTCCTGCTGCGCCAGTAGTAACACCTGCTGCTCCTGCAACAGAAAATGCTGCTGAAACAACACCAGCACAACCTGCTGCAACTGGAACTGAAGCACAACCTGCAAAATAGTCCATTAAAACATAAAATTAAAGTGTCAACATGTCAGTGTTGGCACTTTTTTTATACAAAAACATCAAATAAAACAGATGGCACAATTTATGAAATTAGTAAAACATAAAAATTAATCATATAACAAAATATAAAATCATTTCATTATGGCATTAAACATTAAACCACTTGCAGACCGCGTGATTATAGAACCGGCTGCTGCTGAAACGCAAACTGCTTCTGGAATTATTATTCCTGATACTGCGAAAGAAAAACCTCAAAAAGGTACTGTGGTTGCTGTAGGAAACGGTAAAAAAGATGAACCTTTAACTGTTAAAGTTGGTGATACTGTTTTGTATGGCAAATACGCTGGTACGGAATTAAAATTAGAAGGCACAAACTATTTAATTATGCGTGAAGAAGATATTCTTGCAATTATCTAATCATCATTAACATAAAAAATTAAAGAAAAAAAAATGGCAAAAGATATAAAATTTGATATTGAAGCTCGTGACGGTTTAAAACGTGGAGTTGATGCATTAGCAAATGCAGTTAAAGTAACCTTAGGACCTAAAGGTCGTAATGTAATTATTTCAAAATCATTCGGTGCACCGCACGTTACTAAAGATGGTGTATCTGTAGCAAAAGAAATTGAGTTAGCCGATACGTTAGAAAATATGGGTGCTCAAATGGTTAAAGAAGTTGCTTCAAAAACTAACGATTTAGCTGGAGACGGAACTACAACTGCAACTGTTTTAGCTCAAGCAATTGTAAAAGAAGGTTTAAAAAACGTTGCCGCTGGAGCAAATCCAATGGATTTAAAACGTGGTATCGACAAAGCAGTTGAAGCAATTGTTGCTGACTTAAAAAATCAAGCACAAGAAGTTGGTTCAAACATTGACAAAATCAAACAAGTCGCTTCTATTTCAGCTAATAACGATGAAGTTATTGGAGATTTAATCGCTGCTGCTTTTGAAAAAGTTGGTAAAGAAGGTGTTATAACTGTTGAAGAAGCAAAAGGAACAGATACTTACGTTGATGTTGTTGAAGGAATGCAATTTGATAGAGGATATTTATCTCCATATTTCGTTACAAATCCAGAGAAAATGGAAACGGAATTTGATAATCCTTATATCTTATTATACGATAAAAAAATATCTTCATTAAAAGAATTATTACCTGTTTTAGAACCAGTTGCTCAATCAGGTAAACCATTATTAATCATCGCTGAAGATGTTGATGGAGAAGCTTTATCTACTTTAGTTGTTAATAAATTACGTGGCGCATTAAAAATTGCCGCAGTAAAAGCTCCTGGATTCGGAGACAGAAGAAAAGCAATGTTAGAAGACATCGCTATTTTAACTGGAGGAATGGTAATCGCTGAAGAAAGCGGATACAATTTAGAAAATGCAACTTTAGATATGTTAGGAACAGCTGAAAAAGTTTCTATTGATAAAGACAATACTACAATTGTAAACGGAGCTGGTTCAGCAGATATGATTAAAAATCGTGTGAACCAAATCAAAGCTCAAATGGAAACTACAACTTCTGATTACGACCGCGAAAAATTACAAGAACGTTTAGCTAAATTAGCTGGTGGTGTTGCTGTATTATACGTTGGTGCTGCTTCTGAAGTTGAAATGAAAGAGAAAAAAGACCGCGTTGACGATGCTTTACATGCAACTCGTGCAGCTGTCGAAGAAGGAATCGTTGCAGGAGGTGGTGTTGCTTTATTAAGAGCAAAAGCTGCTTTAGACAACATCGAAGCTTTAAACGCAGATGAGAAAACTGGTATTCAAATTGTTTCTCGTGCTATCGAATCTCCATTACGCACTATCGTCGAAAATGCAGGATTAGAAGGTTCTGTAATAGTTGCTAAAGTTTCTGAGGGAACTGGTAATTTCGGTTACAACGCAAAAACAGATGAATATGTTGATATGTTAGCTGCTGGAATTATCGATCCTAAAAAAGTTACTCGTGTTGCATTAGAAAATGCAGCTTCTGTTTCTGGAATGATTTTAACTACAGAATGTGCATTAATTGATATTAAAGAAGAAGGCGGTTCTGGAATGCCAATGGGCGGCGGAATGCCAGGAATGATGTAAAAATTTCCCAAATATAATTTTAAAAGCGATTATTGATTTTTCAATAGTCGCTTTTTTATGAATATTTTATAACAACCTTTAAAACAACTTATTAATAAAATTTGTAACTTATAACCTCAATTTTAAAAACAAAAATATGAGTACAAATAAAATTTATGACAGACCAAATTTCAAAGCCCAGTACGATAATTACATCAATGGAAAATTCACAGCACCTAGTTCGGGAAAATATTTTGATGTAATCACTCCATTAGACGGAACTGTAATGGCACAAGCAGCACATTCTAATGCAAAAGATTTAGAAATTGCAGTTGACGCGGCAGCTGAAGCTTTTAAAACTTGGGGAAAGACTTCGGCAACACAAAGAAGTATTATCTTAAATAAAATTGCCGATCGAATCGAAGCTAATTTAGAACATTTAGCAGTTGTAGAAACAGTTGACAACGGTAAACCAGTTCGCGAAACATTAAATGCTGATTTACCTTTAGTTGTAGATCATTTTAGATATTTTGCAAGTGTGATTCGCGCAGAAGAAGGTTCACTTTCTGAACTTGATGCTAACACCGTTTCTTTAATTGTAAATGAACCTTTAGGAGTTGTAGCTCAAATTATTCCTTGGAACTTCCCATTATTAATGGCAACTTGGAAATTAGCTCCAGCTTTAGCCGCAGGAAACTGTGTAGTATTAAAACCAGCTGAATCTACACCAATTTCGATTTTAGTTTTAATGGAAATCATCGGAGATTTATTACCTGCCGGAGTTATCAATGTAGTTAATGGTTTTGGTTCAGAACTTGGGCAAGCTTTAGTAACCAATCCAAAAGTTTCAAAAGCTGCATTTACAGGTTCTACTGCAACAGGTCGTTTAGTTATGCAATATGCAACTGAAAATATCATTCCAGTAACTTTAGAATTAGGAGGAAAATCACCAAACGTATTCTTCGAATCTGTAATGGATAATGATGATGATTATTTAGACAAAGCTATTGAAGGAGCAGTTTTATTTGCGTTGAATCAAGGTGAAATCTGTACTTGTCCGTCTAGATTATTAATTCAAGAATCTATTTATGATAAGTTTATCACCCGAGTAATCGAAAGAGTTAATGCGATTAAAGCAGGAAATCCGTTAGATACTTCAACAATGATTGGAGCACAAGCTTCCAAAATTCAACACGATAAAATTCTTAATTATATTAAATTAGGAATCGAAGAAGGTGCTGAAGTTCTAACTGGTGGTAGCGCAAATATTTTAGAAGGAGATTTAGCAAACGGATATTATGTAAAACCAACTTTATTAAAAGGACATAATAAAATGCGTGTTTTCCAAGAAGAAATTTTCGGTCCTGTTTTAGCTGTTACCACTTTCAAGGATGAAGCAGATGCAATTGCAATTGCGAATGACACGATTTATGGTTTAGGAGCTGGAGTTTGGACACGTGATGCGCATCAATTATATCAAATTCCTAGAGCTATTCAAGCTGGAAGAGTTTGGGTAAATCAATACCATAGTTATCCAGCTGGTGCGCCATTTGGTGGATATAAACTTTCTGGAATCGGAAGAGAAAATCACAAAATGATGTTAGACCATTACCGTCAATCTAAAAATATGTTGATATCTTACGACAAGAAAAAACTAGGTTTCTTTTAATCGGCATAAATGACAAGTCTAAAAAGATTATCAGCTACTCCAAAAGCAATAGAATTAGTAAAAGAACTCGAAGCAGAATTTGGTCCTTTAATGTTTTATCAAGCTGGAGGATGTTGTGAAGGAACGCAACCTATGTGTTTCAAAAAAGGAGGTTATTTTCCGAGAATGAAAGATGTTTGCATTGGACAAATTTTAGATTATGATTTTTGGATTGATTGCGATTTATTCGAATATTGGAAAAACGCTCATTTTGAACTAGACGTTATTGACGGTTTTGGAACAGGTGGTTTTTCGTTAGAAATTCCAAAAGGAAAAACTTTCAAAATAAATTATACTTTATTTAAACCTGATGAAATAGAAATATTAAATCAAGAAGAAATCAAACGATTTAGATCATAAAAAAAGCTTGGCGGTTGCCAAGCTTTTTTGCTATAAAATTTTTCAGTTATTCTGCTTTACGTTCATAAATACAACACGTATGTAATGCTGCATAATCTTCATCAGTTGCACGAACTTCACCTGTATCGTGTCCCACTTTAGCAACCGCTTCGCAAATTACAGTAGTAGAAGTTTTGTTTTCATCAATAATTACGTGTAATGTTTGATCTTCTGAATGCCATTCTGCGGACTTTACTCCTTTGATAGCATAAGCAGCTTTTTCAATTCTTTTTTTACACATATCGCAGTTTCCTAAAACCTCGATATCATGCTTTGCATTTTTTTTCTTTTTTTCTTGTGCATTTGATGTAAATGCAAATCCTACTAAGGCTAGGAAAACTAATACTAAATTTTTCATCTTTTCTTTTTTAGTTATTTTATTTTAAATCTTAAACCAGCATAATACATTTGTCCGAAAATTGGAGCATAAATCATAGTACTATCAAAATTAGAACCAAAAGGATCATCTGCTCCTAAAATCACACGATTTTGTTGATAGTTTGTCATATTCTCACCTCCAACATAAATTTCAAAACGATCACTAAAGATCTTTGTAACTTGTGCATTTATAGTCGAAAATGGATTTGTATTTTGACCTAATTGATTTTGTGCTAAATTATCACCTGTATATGGTAAACGTTGCTTTCCTAACCAATTCCAAGTTGCATCAAACTTCCAACTTCCTCCTTTATCTGTTTCGTGTGTTTGATATTCTAAATTAACAAACACTCTGTTTTTCGCTTGAAGCGGACGTTCCAAATTACCTGATTTATAAGTTGTTTTAATATCGTAATATTTATAAGCAGCACGTAAATTTAAATGTTTTGCCAAATTATATGACAAATCAACCTGGAAAGAATTAGCATACGACTTTCCATCTAAATTATAGAAATCAACAGTACGAGCCGATTGATCTAAATCAACAACGATTTGATTTTGAAAATCTGTTCTGTAAAAATCAAATCCAATTTCAGCTTTTTTACCTAAGAAATGAAATCCTTGAGAGAAACTAACACCATAATTCCAAGCAATTTCTGGGTCCATATGATATGCTTTTCCATCTGCATAATTAATATTAAACTGACGAGAACTTGCAAAAAGATATTGATTCTCAGCAAAAATATTTGCAATACGTTTCCCTCTTCCAACTGAAGCACGAATTACAGCATCTTCCCAAGGATTGTAACGTAAATGTAATCTCGGAGTAACAAATAATCCCAAACGATTTGAATTATCAACTCGTCCTCCTAAAACTAAAGCAAAATTATCAGCATTATCATACGTATATTCAAAAAACGCTCCTACCGAATTATCTGTTCTATCATAGTTTTGAGCTGTGTAATTAAATACATCTTCTCCATAATTATCATAAACAAAATTCAATCCAGTAGAAAATTTATGTAACGTATTACTGATAATTGAACTAAAAATTAAATTCGAATAAAAACTTCTTTGCGAAATATTATATTCATTTAATCCAAAATAAGATTTTTGGTTGTGATAACTAAATGAGTTTTGCCATCCAATACTTTGAAAAGGCATATCCGGAAAAACGTATCCAATTTTTGCGTTGGCATCAAACTTTTCGGTATTGATTTCTGAACCCCATAAATTGGTAGTTCCTTTATCACGTTTTTTATCAAAATCTACTTCGCCAGTTTGTTTTTCATCTTTCATATAACGAGCTGATAAAAACGCAACCAGACCTTTTTCTTGGTCAATATATTGCCAGCGATTCATTACATTAATTTGACTTCCAAGCGGATTGTCTAAAAAACCGTCATGATTCATATCGTTTTTAGCAACACGCGCATTTCCATGAACAAATAAAGTTGAACTCCATTTATCATTTAATTTATGATTTAAATGCGTATTAATTTCAAAACGAGAATCCGTAGAACCGTATAAATTCAAGTAAAAAGGAATATCTGTGGCTGGCTTAATCAACTCGGTATTGATTTGCCCAGAAATACTTTCAAAACCATTAACCACGCTTCCTGCTCCTTTAGTTACTTGAATACTTTCAACCCAAGTTCCAGGAACGAAAGATAAACCATAAGCCTGAGAAGCTCCACGAACTGTAGGAATATTTTCTTCTGCAATTAAAATATACGGACTCGTTAAACCCAACATTTTAATCTGTTTACTACCAGAAATGGCATCCGAGAAATTCACATCAATAGCCGGATTTGTTTCAAAAGATTCAGCCAAATTACAACAAGCTGCTTTCAATAATTCAGCGCTATTCATTGTCATTGTATTGGTATTCGAAGTAAGAGAACGCGTTGTACTTTTTCGGGTTGTTTTGATTACAAGCTCATCCAAGGCTTGTTCTGATTTTAAAGTAACAATCAAGTTTTCTTTATTCGGAAAAGTAGAAATTTCCATAAGTTCAAAACCAACATACGAAACTTGCAAAATCGCATCTGGAACAAACTCTAAAGTAAAATTTCCTTGAGCATCGGCTTCAGCTCCAATTTCAGTATTTTTCCAAGAAACTAGAGCAAATTCTAAAGGTTTATTGTTTTTATCAACAACTTTCCCAGAGATTGTTTCCTGTGCTTGAGTATATTGAAACAAGACACAGAAAAATAATAATATATAATTTTTCATTTTATTACACGAGTATTTAGATTAATAAATAATTTAATAATCTAAAGTTTATGCGTAATATATAAGTTTTCGATAAAGTTTATAAAAAGGAGGCGCATTCGATTCACAGTAAAATTGAACGAATGTGTTTTTAGGAATTTGTAACTCAAAAGCTTCCGGAATTACAATTTGATGAACCTCTGGAACTAAAAATGAATTGATTTGGAACTGAACAGAATTAGTTGTAATTTGTTTTTCATCTGTTTTCTGTTTAACCACCTCATCCTTGCAACAAGGTTCTTCTTGTGTAGATTTTTTTTGTCCACAACAAATATCTGACTCCTGCTCACTTAAAGAATGAAGCTTCGACTCAGAAAGAAAATCGAAAGAAATATCTGCTATAACTTCTTTACAATAATGTATATTAACAGCCAGTCCAATGTTTGAAAACATTAGAAAAAAGACCATAATAAAACATATGTATTTTTGTTTAAGCATAAATCAAAGATAATATTATATCTGTTAAAAAAAAACTAAAAACCGAAAAATGAACAATTTACATTTATTTTTACAAAAATTATTAAAATGAAATTCGAAACACTAAAGAACAACTGTTCAAATATATTAGAAAACAACGAATTAAAATTCGAAGATAAACTACTTAAAGTTTGTCAATTATTAAAGAATGAAATAGCATATTATGATTGGGTAGGATTTTATTTCAGAAACGGTGACAAAGAAGAATTAATTTTAGGTCCTTATGCTGGAGAACCAACAGACCATACAATTATTCCTTTCGGAAAAGGCATTTGCGGACAAGTTGCTGTTTCTAATAAAAATTTTGTCGTAGAAGATGTAACAGCTCAAGATAATTATATTTCCTGTAATTTCAATGTGAAATCGGAAATTGTAATTCCGCTATTCGTTGACGGACAAAACATCGGGCAAATTGATATTGATTCAAACACTTTAAAAGCATTTGGTAAAGAAGACGAATTGTTTTTAGAATGGTTGAACAACGAAATCAGTAAAATATATAATTCCTAATATTTTAAGAATTTAACCACCAGTCAATAACGATAAAACTATTTTATAGATTAACTCTTGTCAATTCAAAAAATATATATACATTTGCAGGGAATTAGAAAACCTAATTCGTACATAATAATCATTTAAACAATATTAGCATGTATTTAACTAAAGAAGTTAAAGAGCAAATCTTCGCTAAACACGGAGGTGCAGCAGCAAACACAGGTTCTGCAGAAGGACAAATCGCTTTATTCACATTCAGAATTTCGCATTTAACTGAGCATTTAAAAAAGAACCGTCACGATTACAACACTGAGCGTTCATTAGTACTTTTAGTAGGTAAAAGAAGAAGACTTCTTGATTACTTAAAGAAAACTGAGATTAACAGATATCGTGAAATTATCAAAGAATTGAATATTAGAAAATAATCAATCGATTAAGAGGTGCCTTTGCGCCTCTTTATTTTTTTACACAAAAGCTAACAGAAGTTTGGTTTTTCATTGGGTTTCAAACAACTACACACAACAACACAACAACACACACCGCTTATTTATTTAAGCAAGAACAAACCCATTGTTTAATAAAACTAAAGAAATTATGATTCCTAAAGTAACCAAAGAAATCATCGATTTAGGAGATGGAAGAACCATCGAAATCGAAACAGGTAAATTAGCCAAACAAGCTGACGGTTCAGTAGTCGTTCGCTCAGGAGACTGTATGCTTTTAGCTACAGCGGTTTCTGCAAGAACTGCAAAACCAGACATCGATTTTCTACCATTAACAGTAGATTATAGAGAGAAGTTTTCAGCAGCAGGTCGTTTCCCTGGAGGCTTTTTCAAAAGAGAAGCTCGTCCTAGCGACAGCGAAATTTTAACTATGCGTTTAGTGGATCGTGTTTTACGTCCATTATTCCCAGATGATTATCACGCTGAAACTCAAATTATGATTCAGTTGATGTCATTTGACGAAAACGTTATGCCTGATGCACTTGCTGGTTTAGCAGCATCTGCTGCGTTAGCTGTTTCTGACATTCCTTTCTACAACTACATTTCTGAAGTTCGAGTAGGAAGAGTAAATGGTCAATTAATCATCAATCCTACAAAGAAACAATTAGAAGAATCTGATATCGATATGATGATTGGAGCTTCTAAAGATTCTGTTGCGATGGTTGAAGGTGAAATGAAGGAAATTTCTGAAGCTGAAATGGTTGAAGCAATTAAATTTGCTCACGAAGCAATCATCAAACAAGTTGAAGCACAAGAAAAGATGCGCGCGGCATTAGGTTTAACTTCTTACAGAGAATACGAATCTGAAAAAAACAACGAAGAAATTCTTGAAAAAGTAAATGCTTTCGCATATGATAAATTATATGCAATCGCAGCTGAAGCTAGTGCTAAACATGAAAGAAGTGAAAAATTCGCTTTAGTAAAAGAAGAATTAAAAGCAACTTTTACAGAAGAAGAATTAGAAGAAAATGGAGATTTAGTTTCTAAATATTTTTCTAAAACTCAAAAAGAAGCTGTTCGTAACTTAATCCTTGACCAAGGAATTCGTTTAGACGGTCGTAAAACTACAGAAATTCGTCCAATTTGGTGCGAAGTAGATTACTTACCATCAACTCACGGATCTTCAATCTTTACACGTGGTGAAACTCAAGCATTAGCAACTGTAACTTTAGGAACATCTAGAGAAGCAAACGTTATCGATTTACCAAGTGATCAAGGTGAAGAGCGTTTCTATTTACATTACAACTTCCCTCCATATTCTACAGGAGAAGCAAAACCTTTAAGAGGTGTTTCTCGTAGAGAAGTTGGACACGGAAACTTAGCACAACGTGCTTTAAAAAATATGATTCCTGCAGATTGTCCTTACACAATCCGTTTAGTATCTGATGTATTAGAATCAAATGGTTCATCATCAATGGCAACGGTTTGTGCTGGAACTTTAGCATTATTAGATGCTGGAATTCAAATGGTAAAACCAGTTTCTGGTATCGCAATGGGATTAATTTCTGATGCAAAAACAGGACGTTGGGCAGTTTTATCTGATATCTTAGGAGATGAAGATCACTTAGGAGATATGGATTTCAAAGTAACAGGAACTGAAAAAGGTATCACTGCTTGTCAGATGGATATTAAAATTGAAGGATTAGCTTACGATATTATGGAGCAAGCTTTAAAACAAGCTCACGAAGGTCGTTTACATATCTTAGGAAAGTTAGTTGAAACAATTGCACAACCAAATGCAAATGTAAAAACTCACGCTCCGAAAATTATCACAAGAACAATTCCTGGTGCATTCATTGGTGCATTAATTGGACCTGGTGGAAAAGTAATCCAAGAATTACAAAAAGCTACAGGAACAACAATTGTTATCAACGAAGTAGATGAGCAAGGAGTTGTTGAAATTTTAGGTACTGATCCTGCTGGAATTGAAGCAGTATTAGCTAAAATTCAATCAATTACTTTCAAACCTACAATGGGTGAAGCTTATGAAGTTAAAGTAGTTAAAATGTTAGATTTTGGAGCAGTTGTTGAATACACAGCAGCACCAGGAAATGAAGTTTTATTACACGTATCTGAATTAGCTTGGGAACGTACTGAAAACGTAACAGACGTAGTAAACTTAGGTGATGTATTCCAAGTTAAATATCTTGGATTAGATCCTAAAACTAGAAAAGAAAAAGTTTCTCGTAAAGCATTATTACCTCGTCCTCCGAAAGAAGAGAAAAAACCGGAAGCTAAAACAAATGAAGCTCCGAAATCTGAAGATAAAAAATAATCTTATTTGAATTAGATTTTTTAAAAAAGCGATTGATACTTTTATCAGTCGCTTTTTTTTGCATTAAAAAAATCTCAATATTGCTATTGAGACTTTTTAATTTTATTTAGATTGTTGCTTTTGTAACAAATCTCTAATTTGCATTAACAATTCTTCTTGTGTCGGACCAGCTGGAACAGCAGGAGCGGCAACTTCTTCTTTTTTCTTAAATTTATTAATACCTTTAATCATAAGAAATAAAGCGAAAGCAACAATAATAAAAGAGATTGCAGCAGAAGCAAAATTTCCATATTTAATAGCCGTCCCTGGGACAACCAAATCAGCTAAATTACTAAGATTAGCAGCTTTTAAAGCCGGCGTTAAAATTGCTGGAGTAATAATATCCTCAACTAAAGAAGTCACAATCTTTCCGAATGCACCACCAATAACCACACCTACTGCTAAATCAATTACATTACCTTTTACAGCAAATTCTTTAAATTCAGTAAAAAATCCCATAGTCTTATTTTTTTTAATGTTTATAAACAAAATTATACAATTTCTTTAAGCTTAAACACACAAAAACAGAATAATTTATTCTTTATAGAAAATACGTTTTACTCGTTGAGAAATACCAGTCATCACTTCATACGGAATCGTATTCCAAAATTTAGCAATTTCAGTAACGCGTAATTGTTCACCAAATATCAAAACTTCTGTTCCTATTTCACAATCTATTTCGGTAACATCAATCATCATCATATCCATACAAATTGCCCCAACAATTGCTGCTTTTTTATTGTTTATAATTACATACCCAACTTCATTTCCCCAAGCACGACGAATACCATCAGCGTAACCAATTGGGATTGTAGCAATTTTAGATTTACGATTCGCAACAAAACGTCTTCCGTAACCCACACTTTCACCAATTTGAACTTCATTAATTTGTAAAATCAATGTTTTTAAAGTTGCAACATTTTGAAGTTGTTCATCTTCAAAAACATCATTACCAACTCCGTACAAACCAATTCCAACACGAACCATTTCGTATTGATGACCTGAAAAATTATAAATTCCAGAAGTATTTAGAATATGACGAATCGGATTAATATCTAATTTATGAATCAATTCGTTACTCCAAAGTTTAAATTTATTCAATTGCTCGTGAGTAAAATCAATTTCTTCTGGCATATCACTTGTTGCTAAATGCGAGAATATACTTTTTACTTCTAACAAATTTGAAGCTTTCAAAATCGGAATCAATTCATCAAAATTTTGCTGTACAAAACCCAAACGATTCATACCAGTATTCAATTTTAAATGAATTGGATATTTATATAAATTATGAGATTGCGCAACTTTTATAAAAGCATTTAGTTCGGAAATTCCGTAAATCTCAGGTTCTAATTGATAAGCAATCATCGTAGAGAAAGCCGAATTTTCTGGATTCATAACAATAATCGGCATTGTAATTCCGGCGTTACGTAATTCGACACCTTCATCAGCAAATGCAACTCCTAAATAATCCACTTTGTGATGTTGCAACAATTTTGCAATTTCAAAGCTTCCGTTTCCATATCCAAAAGCTTTTACCATAACCATAATTTTCGTTTCAGGTTTAAGTTTCGATTTATAAAAATTCAGATTATGAGTTACGGCATCTAAATTTATTTCAAGAACCGTTTCGTGCTTTTTTTCTTCAAGTAAAGCAACAATTTTCTCAAATTCAAAACTACGAGCTCCTTTCAAAAGAATCGTTTCGTTTGCAAAATCTTCATCTTTGAAATGAAATAAAAAATCTTGAGTTGAATCAAAACGGATAACATTTTCAAGTTGTGATAAATGATTTTTAATCTTATTTCCGATTGCAAATACACGATGAATTTTATTTCCCAACAATAATTTTTCGACTTTAGCATACAAGACATTTTCATCAAAGCCACTTTGAAAAATATCAGATAAAATCACCGTTTTATTTTCGTGTGTTTTGTGATTTTCCAAAACATCTAAAGCAATTTTCAACGATTGATAATCGGACGAATAACTATCATCGATAATTGTACAATTATGAATTCCGTTTTTGATTTGCAAACGCATCTCAACACGATACAAATTGGCAATTCGCTTTTGAATATTAGTAATTGGAATATTCAAATACAACAAAGTTGATATACAAGTTGCTATATTTTGCAAAGATGATTTATCCACAAAAGGAATCTTGATTTCAAAATTTCCAAAATCAGAAGAAACTTCTAAAACATCAACTTTAATCAAATTAAAATTTACATTTCCTTCATTTTTAAAAGACCAAGTCAGAAATTTAGCTTTGGAAGAAATCAATTTTAAAACTTCTTGATTAAATTCACAAATTAATACATCAACATTTTTGAAAAGCTTTAATTTCTCAAGAATTTTTTGTTCACGATTTTGAAAACCTTCATCGTGAGCCGAACCAATTGAAGTTAAAATACCAATATTAGGTTGGATAATTCTTTCAAGTGCATCCATTTCATTTGGAAGTGAAATACCAGCTTCGAAAATTCCTAAATTATGATTTTCGTTAATTGCAATAACAGACAACGGAACACCAACTTGCGAATTATAACTTTTGGGACTTTTAATAATAGTAAAATCAGAACTCAATAAAAAGTTCAACCATTCTTTAACAATCGTTTTACCGTTACTTCCGGTGATACCAATAACTGGAAAATCAAATTTAGAACGATAATAGGCTACGAAATCTTGAAATGCATTTAAGGAATCCTCAACTACAAAAAAAACAGCTTTTGTTTCTAAATTTTGCGGAATTTTTTGAACCACGAAATATTTAATCCCTTTTGAAATTAAATCTTCGATAAATAAATGTGCATCAAAGTTTTGTCCTTGAATTGCAAAGAACAAAGTATTATTATTATTTCTTAAAGAACGGCTATCGATAGAAACATCAGCAATATCAACAACTTCAAGTATTTCATCACAAACGAAATCCGCTTTTAAAACCGTCTTTAAATCTTGAATAAAAAAGTCCATAAAATATAAATTCTATTTCAAAGGTAGAAAGAAAAAAAGGGAATTAGAAGTAAGAAAATTAAAAAGATTATCTCCTTTAAAATGGATGAATTTAAAATTAAAATATTAATTTGCAACACAATCAAAAAAACACGAAAAAATGGAAATTTTCGAAATATTGGGTGTCATTCTTGCACTACTTATCGGAGTTTCGTTAGGATTAATTGGAAGTGGTGGTTCAATTTTAACCGTGCCCATTTTAGTTTATGTTGTTGGAATCGACCCGATTTTAGCAACAGCATATTCGTTATTTATTGTTGGTTCGACTTCTTTGGTCGGAAGTATCAAAAATGCTCAAGAAGGAAACGTCCATTATAAAATTGCGCTGGTTTTTGGAATTCCTTCTTTGATAGCCGTTTTCTTAACTCGAGCAGAATTAGTTCCACTTCTACCCGATTTCATTGTACTTTCAAACAAAACAGAAATTCCGAAATCAAAACTAATTATGGTTTTCTTTGCGATTGTGATGTTTGCAGCATCTTCACGAATGATTCGAAAACCAAGACATAAAAATATTGCAAAACAAGAAATCTTAACCTCGTTTATTCCGTTAGCTTCGCAAGGATTATTAATCGGAACAATCTCTGGATTAGTTGGCGCAGGTGGTGGATTTTTAATCATTCCAACTTTGGTATTTTTCGCAAATCTTCCGATGAAAAAAGCAATTGGAACATCGTTAACCATAATCGCTTGCCAATCGTTAATTGGTTTTACTGGAGATTTAGCACATCAAGAAATTGATTGGAAAATATTATTAAGTTTCACTTCAGTTTCAATAATCGGAATTTTCATAGGTATGAAACTATCAAAAAGAATTATGGATGGAAATCTAAGACGAATTTTCGGATGGTTCATTTTATGCATTTCTATTTACATTATCATAAAAGAAATTTTTTAAAAACTGATTCAAGTCATTAATCAAAACATATAAAATACGTATTTTTACATAGATTTAAATTGCGAAAAAATGAAGATAGAACAAATTTACACAGGCTGTTTAGCGCAAGGTGCTTATTATATTGAAAGTGAAGGTGAAGTTGCAATTATTGACCCTTTAAGAGAAGTTCAGCAATACGTTGATAGAGCTACAAAAGATAATGCTAAAATAAAATATATCTTCGAAACACATTTTCACGCAGATTTTGTAAGCGGACATTTAACACTTTCGCAAAAAACTGGAGCTGAAATCGTTTATGGACCAACAGCAAAGCCAGCATTTGCGGCCCATATTGCAACTGATGGTGAAGTTTTTAAAATCGGAAAAATCACAATTACCGCACTTCATACTCCTGGTCACACAATGGAAAGTACAACTTATCTTTTAAAAGATGAGAACGGAAAAGATTATGCTATTTTCAGCGGTGATACTTTATTTTTAGGTGATGTTGGAAGACCAGATTTAGCTCAAAAAGCAGCTAATATGACTCAAGAAGAATTAGCAGCTACTTTATATCATAGTTTACGAACTAAGATTATGCCTTTAGCTGACGATGTAATTGTATATCCTGCACACGGAGCTGGTTCGGCTTGTGGAAAAAATTTAAGCAAGGAAACTGTTGGAACTTTAGGAGAGCAAAAGAAAACAAATTATGCTTTAAGAGCTGATATGACGGTTGAAGAATTTGTTCAAGAAGTTACAGATGGTTTATTACCACCTCCTGCATATTTCCCTGAAAATGTTCGTTTAAACAAAGAAGGTTACGAAAGTATTGAAACTATTATCGAAAAAAATAAAGCTTTTACTCCAGCTGAATTTAAAGAAGTTGCTGATGAAGCCTTAATTTTAGACGTTAGAGATGCAGACTCGTTTGGTAAAGAACACATTCCTGGCTCAATATTTATCGGAGTTGACGGAGGTTTCGCTCCTTGGGTTGGTGCTTTGATCACTGATATCAATCAACCAATTGTTTTAGTAACTCCAGAAGGAAGAGAACAAGAAACAATTACACGTTTGTCTCGAGTTGGATATGATAATACTTTAGGTTACTTAGCTAACGGAATCGAAGCTTGGAAAGCTGCAGGTTTTGAAACAGACTCAATCGAACGCATTACCGCAGAAACATTGGCTGACAAAATCAATGCAGGTGAAAAAAATGTTTTCGATGTTAGAAAACCAGGAGAATTCAACAGTTCACATATCGAAAATGTACCGAACTCACCACTTGATTTCTTAAACGACCACATCAATGATTTCCCTGCAACAGAAACAACGTATTTGCATTGTGCTGGTGGATATCGTTCTATGATTGCTGCTTCAATTTTAAAAGCACGTGGCTTCCATAATATGATTGATGTAATCGGAGGATTTGGAGCAATTAAAAAAACAAATTTAAATTTCGTTGAAACGGTTTGCCCTTCAACTTTATAACACCATGAAATAAAAATCAAACGTCTTAAAATTATTAAGACGTTTTTTTTTTGTTTTTTTATTTCTTAACATAGATTAAGTAGCAACAGATTTAATAGACATAAATTTGCTAAAGAAATAAACATAAAATCATATCATAATGAAAAAAGCACTATTATTATTCGTAGCCGTTCTAGGTTTATCAATTAACGCAACTGCACAAACAACTTGGAAAGTTGACCCAATGCATTCGTTTTTAAACTTCTCAGTTAAGCATTTAGGCATTTCTTTTGTTGACGGAAGAATGGATAAATACGACGGAACTTTAGTTTTAACTAAAGAAGATATTACCACAGGAAAATTCAATTTCACAGTTAATGTAAACTCAATTGACACAGATGTAGAAGCACGTGATAATCACTTAAAATCTGCGGATTTCTTTGAAGCGTCTAAATACGGAACAATGACTTTTGTTTCTACTTCAATTAAAAAAGAAGGAAAAAACTATAAAATGACTGGAAACCTAACAATCAAAGGAGTTACAAAACCAGTTACTTTTGATTTAGTTTACGGCGGAAAAGCTGCTAATGATGGTTACGGGAACGAGAAATTAGGTTTCCAAGCTAAAACAACAATTGACAGAACAGCTTTCAATATCAACTACGACCCAACTGGAATGGGAATTGCAAAAGATGTTGAATTAGTAATCAATTTAGAATTCGGAAAATAACAAACAACAACAAATATTTTCATCTTGAACAAGCTTTGGTTTTAATTAATCGAAGCTTGTTTTTTTGTTAAAGTAAATACAAAACTGAAAATCAATTCGATAAAATTATTTTCCTTTAGCAAAAAAATAGAAAATGAAAAAACTACTATTCTTATTATTTATCTCATTTGTAGCAAAGGCGCAAACCATTCAAGGTACATTGATAAATTCTGAAACCAAAGAACCTATTCCCTATGCAACGATAAAAAATGGTGAACTAAAAAAAAGTGTGCTTTCGAAATCGGATGGAAAATTTGTTTTTAATGAAGATTTAAAAGACGATTCACTTTTAGAAATAGAAGCTTGGGGTTTCGAAAATAAAAAAATTACAGTTTCGGATTTAAAGAAAAACAACATTCTTGAACTTACAGAATCAATCGAGATGTTACCCGAATTAATCATTCCGCCAACAAACACAAAAATATCTTATAAAAATTACGGAAGAACAAATGAAGGTTCTGGATTTGTAACTGGAGAATCTCAAAATTACAAAAAAGAAGATTACGACAAAGGTGCAGAATTTGGAATTATCGTCGCAAACAAAGGTCTTAGTGAATTACAAAGTTTTCATTTACATATTGGCAGCAATGATTCAAAAAAGCTAATTTATAGATTACAATTCTATGATGTAAAAAATGGAAAACCAAACAATAGAATTAATCACGAAGAAATTTTACTCTCAATAACCAATAAAGATGCTGGTTGGCTAGTTTTGGATTTAAAAGAAAAAAATATTTATATAGATTCTGATATTTCAAAATTTGCAATAACTTTAAAATTGGTTGATGCAGAATTCGATTCTGAATATAGTTTCATTCATTTTAATTCGGGTTTTGCAACAAGTAATCAAATAGTAGTAAAAGATTCTGAATATGAAAGTTGGGTTAAAATGCCTTTGAGTTTACCAATGTATGTAAAAGCAAAAGTTTATAAATAAAATATTTCTGAAATTTTTGTAACCTTTTTGAAATAGTTACGTATAACTTATGAACAAAAAATTTTAGGAGCAATTCAATATGAGACAACTTAAAATTACCAAACAGGTAACTAATCGTGAGACAGCGTC
>SMEN01000022.1_pt1 | contig 55999 bp, 52 predicted proteins | sample 2456271 | NCBI WGS metagenome assembly SMEN01 (sample SAMN10132593, study PRJNA489261) | soil metagenome | isolation source: day1 control-loamy sand soil ammended with raw manure from dairy cow... | place: USA | collected 2015-04-01 | reverse complement strand
GCTATTTCTTTGGGTGCTTTCCGTCGGTGCGCAAGATGCCGGACCCGGTCAAATCCACGGCCATGGTCTACGACCTGACCTTGAACCGGCGTTTCCAGCGAAGCGGCAACCACAATCTGCTGCTGCGCGGCTTGAGCTACGGCAATCTGTACAACAAGCACAAGCAAGCCGAGCCCAAGAATATTTATTACAGCGACAACACCAGCATTATTTATGCGGGCTACAACTATCAGAACGCCAAAAACGATCTGTCGATTACGCCCCTGTTCGAGAACAATTACACCAATCGTCGCACCAGCTATCAGTCCTGGGGTGGACGTGTGGACTGGAAGCACAATTTTAGCGAGAGGCTGCAAGTGGGCGTGAATGCTCAACACAAGAGCCTGTCCTACAAAGGCGATTTACGGCAGTACTTTGAAGGCACTAAAGAGAACCAGCTAGGCTTGTACGGCTCGTATCTGATTGACGCCAAAACCGTGGTCTACGGGGGACTAAATTACACCCGCAATTTGCAGTCGCAGCAAACCGCGCAAAGCCGCAGCTATATGGCAAACCTGGGAATGTACAGAGCCTTTGATGCGGGCTTCAACATCAACGCCACGGCACTGTACCGACAGACTCGTCACGATGCCGAAGACTTGTTCTTGGGCGGGCTGCGCAAGGACCGTCAGCAGATTTATATCTTGAACGTGGGCATGCCGCGCTTTGCGTTCCAAGGCATTACACCCAATCTCTATGTGAAGCACACCTTCAACAACAGCAATATCGACTGGGCCTTCAAATATAAGCAAACCGAAGTCGCGCTAAAGCTGGAAAAGCGCTTTTAAATTAACTGGCTGCGGGGGTAGACCGCCTGGATTCTGCCTTAAGGAGCCTTGTTCTTGACTTCAGGGGTGGCTAAAGCATGAGACTATGTGCCACTAGCAAGGCCTAATGCCTGAATTTATCTTATCCTGCTGGTTGCCGCCCAAGGCTGACATCGCGCACACAGGATAAAAAAAACCCACAAAAACTGCTCTGTGAAAGCCCCCTTGACCATCAGCCGGGATATAGTCGAGCAATCGATTTTCCTTAGCAGTCAGAATATTTACCCCCTGGAGTCTCTCCCAATGTTTGGCCAAGAAAAAGACACTCGCTCTGATACCAGCCCTCAAGACAGCGCCTTCCTGGAAGAAAAAGCCTTCCGCGCCCGTACCGTGCAGGTCTTTGGCACCATTACGGACAAGCTCGCTTCAGAAACCGTACGCAAGCTATTGGCATTGGATGCCGAATCCGACGCCCCCATCACCATGATCGTGTCCTCGCCGGGTGGCCACCTGGAATCGGGCGATGCCATCCATGATATGGTGCGTTTCATTTCCTCGCCCGTCACGATGGTCGGTACCGGCTGGGTGGGCAGCGCTGCTACTCACCTGTTCCTGGGTGCTGCCCGCGAACGCCGCTTCTGCCTGCCACAAACCCGCTTCCTGATTCACCAGCCCAGCGGTGGCGCCGGTGGTCAAGCCAGCGATATGGCTATTCAAGCGCAAGAAATCATGAAGGCTCGCGAGCGTATTGCCCAAGTAATCGCCCGTGAAACCGGCCAACCTATTGAGCGTGTCCGTGATGACATCGAACGCGACAAGTGGATGGCGGCCGACGAAGCCATTGAATACGGCTTGATCTCCCGCATTATTGAACGCCGCGACGAACTGAAGTAAGCACGACTCGGCAGCGACAAGGCTTCAGCATGCGGAACATAGCGAGCAAAACGTCTTGCATCCCTGCGTAAAGCCTTATCCAGCCTAAAAAAATGCCGCAAACTGGTTTTGCGGCGTTTTTTATTGCTATCGTTTGCGCTGCCTTATACCTCTACCTCCCTCCCGCCATACTGAAGATATGCTCATGGAAGAAACGATCCGAGTCGGCTGTGGTGCCGTTATCATGCAAAACGGCAAAATTCTGTTGCTCCAACGTGTACGTGCTCCAGAAGCCGGGCATTGGGGCATACCCGGCGGCAAGGTAGATTGGCTTGAAACGGTCGAACATGCTGTCAAGCGGGAGATCGAAGAAGAAGTAGGCCTGCGCATAGAAAGCATGGAATTGCTGGCAAATGTGAACCAGATTGACGCTGACAAAGCCGAACACTGGGTGGCTCCCGTATACCGTGTGACTGCCTTTAGCGGCCAGCCCCTTGTACAAGAACCGGAAAAACACAGCGGCATGGACTGGTTTGATCTGAACGCACTGCCCGAACCCCTGACAGTCGCCAGCAAGGTCGCGATTGCAGCCCTTCAAAAGCAGCCATCCAAGGTCTAAGCACACGCTTGGTCGTTGACTAAGTTTGGGGCCACATAAAGCGTCTGCCAGCCATCAGTGGGCATCCGGTTTTGTAATATACTTTTCCGCATGCGCGCCCTGGGTCCCCGTTTCGTACTTCGCCCTGTCCGAGTCTGGCAACTTCTGTTTTGCCTGGCTTTGCTGGCCTATGCCTGTCGCGCCATCATTCCTGCAGGCTATATGCCCAGCCGCTCAGCACAAGACAGTGGCTTTGCCATTACCTTTTGTACGGCCGGCAATAACGCCAACACCCTGTGGATTGATTTGCTGGGGCAAGCCGACCCGTCAGACTCAGACCCGCACCTGACTCAGCAAGACTGCCCTTTTGGCATTGCCGCCTCACCCGCGCTATTGCCGCCCCCAGCCCCCTCAGTACTGCTAAGTCTGCTTTCTTATCGGCCCATTCTACGGGTCGCCCTCAATCAGACACGGCCCGCCCTTCCCGCACAAGGCCCGCCTTTAGGCTCCCGCGCCCCGCCTGCTTTCCTCGCTTGATATGTCCTGCTGATCGTCCCTGTGATGGTCTCTATCTTTCTATCTTGCCGAGGTTTCTCATGTTGATGACTCGTATTTCTTGCCGTGCCCTGGCGGGCGTGGCTGCTGTTCTGTTCACCTCTTCTGCCTACGCCCACGTTTCCTTGCAACTTAAGCAAGCTCCGGTGGCCAGCAGCTACAAAGCCGTCCTGACCGTGCCACATGGTTGCAAGGGCTCGCCCACCACCAAAATCCGTGTGCGTATTCCCGAAGGCGTAGTGGGCGTCAAGCCCCAGCCTAAAGCGGGCTGGACCTTGGAAACCGTCAAAGGCGAGTACAAACAGCCCTACACGCGCTTTGGTGCGAAAGTCAGTTCCGGCGTTCAGGAAGTAGTTTGGGCCGGTGGCCCCTTGCAGGATGAACATTACGACGAGTTTGTCTTCATCAGCTATTTAAGTGATGAGCTCAAGCCCAACAGCACACTGTACTTCCCAGTCGTTCAAGAATGTGAGCAAGGCGTAGAACGCTGGATTGATCAATCGCCTCCCGGTCAAAAAGAAGCGGCTGACCACTCGGATGCCCCTGCCCCTGCGCTGCAATTGCTGCCCAAGCCATAAACCTATTGGCGGCTGAGGCATGCAGTCTGCGTGTCTCAGCCTGAAGGAGAAAGTATGCAAACGCAGCTTATGCGTGGGCGGGCAGCGTGGCACATCATCGGCTTATGGATGCTCGCTTTGTCTCTACTGGTGTGGACATCGCCGCTCTACGCTCATGCATCCTTAACAGCCAGTACACCGCAGGCTGGCGAAGTATTGCCAACCGCCCCCCGGTCCGTCACCTTGAGTTTTAATGAATCTGTCTCGCCCTTGGTGATGCGACTGATTCATCCCGATGGTTCCACCCAAGCGCTAAATGAAGCACAGGCACAAAACCAAAACGTAGAACTGGCCTTGCCCGCTCTGCAAGCAGAAGGCTCCTACGGAGTGAGCTGGCGAGTGATCTCGGCAGACGGACACCCGGTCGGCGGCACACTGATGTTTTCAATCGGCGCCCCCAGCACTACGGCTCTTGATGGTGAGAACACGCATCCACTTAGAAATGGGGTGATCTGGCTGTCCCGTTTGCTCGGCTATCTTGGCTTGTTTATAGGCATAGGCTGGACCCTCTACAAAGCCAAAATCCATACAGTGGGCGGGCTTTATGTCCAACAGCGTCACTATGCCTGGACGGCCTTGGCCGTCGCTGCGCTTGCCTTGTTGCTGAACCTGGGGCTGGTGGGCGTAGATGCACTGGATCTCGCCCCTAGTGCGCTGCTGACTGGCACGGTTTGGACTACGGCAGCGGCCACCTCAATGGGAGTAGCTGTCATGCTGGGCTGGGCATCCTTGGCCTGTGCGGCGGGCTCTTGGCTCAGCAAACGAACAAGCGGCCAAGCCTGGCTGGCCACCGCTGCCGTGTTTATCCTGGGGGCCTCTTTATCAGCCAGCGGCCATGCCAGCACGGCCACACCTGCCTGGCTATCCCGCCCCGCTGTGTGGCTTCACGTTGTCGCGTTAACGCTGTGGATAGGCTCTTTATTACCTTTGGCCTTTGCTTTGAAACAGCAGCAGGAGTCCCGCTTGCTGGCCCACTTCTCGCGCTTGATTCCCATGGCTTTGATCGCCCTGACACTGAGCGGCGCGACGCTGATTTACGTCCAGTTCGATCAACTGTCCTCTTTGTGGGAAAGCGCCTATGGGCAGATATTGAGCATCAAACTGATTCTGGTCGCCTTGCTGCTGGGTTTGGGGGCTTACAACCGCTACCACCTGACAGCCGCGGTTTTGAACCAGCACAGCCCGGCCCGGCACACCATGAGCCGCACCATCAAGTTGGAAATGGTGCTGGTCGTGTTGATTCTGGCGCTTGTCGCTTTGTGGCGCTTTACACCGCCCCCGCGCGCCTTGGCAACAGTAAACACGCCAGCCATTGCCACTCATGTTCATACCGAGGCAGGTATGGCTGATCTGGTTTACACCCCTGCCCATTCCAACCAAGCGGCCCATTTAAGCCTGTCTTTATTCGAGCCTGATTTCAGCCCCTTAAAGGCTCAGGAAGTGGAAGTGATCTTCGCCAATCCACAAGCCGGGGTGGAAGCGATTTCCTACCCCGCCAGCGAAGACACACAAGGGCAATGGCAAGTCGGCCCGATTGATTTGCCTAACTTGCCCAGCTGGAATATTCGCATCCAGGTTCTGATCTCCGACTTCGAGCGCATTCATCTGGACAGCACGCTGGATTTGCATAAGCCCTGAATAGTGGACGGGCTAATCTCATCGCCCAGGAATCAATATGGGTTCCCGGGCGATGGCATGCCTCTGCAAAGGACGGGCCTTGGGCTTAGGCCTTATTGCTCATCGCACCTAGCAAACAGTCCAGCGCCTGCTGATACAGACCCGCTGTCACTTGCCCCGACCCGTCCTGCGTCATGGAAGCAGGCAAACCACAACCATGAGCGTGATCGACCAGAATCGCCAGCCACAACTCCGCATCCGAGGTGAGATCCAGCAGCAAACTGCGCAGGCGCTCCGTAATCTGCCGTGTAACACCCGCAAAGGCTTCTGGAGCTGCAAAGATGGCCAAAGTCAGATGAGGGTGACGGCTAACAGCCTGCTGATAGCGCAGCAAAATCTCTCGCAGCTGGGCCTGGCGGTCTGTCTCCTGAGCCACGCCGTCCAGCACTTGGCCATAAACACGATCTGACAAGGCACGCAACAAACCGGCCCTGTCCGCGACGTGGTTATACAGACTCATGGGAGTCACGCCCAAGCGGCTTGCCAAGGCGCGCATGCTCAAGCCCTGCTCACCACTTTCATCCAATAAGGCCAGGCCTGCAGTCAAAATATCGTCCAAAATCAAGCCGCTTCCAGCAGCGGGACGCCCGCGCCCGCGGCTCATGATCGGCGCTTGTAGTGCGACTGCACCAAGCCGGAAGGAAAGCTTTGGCTGGAAACCAGGCTCCAATCCATGTCTCGGCCTAGATCTCCAAATAAACGACGGCCTTCCCCGATCAGTACCGGCATGGTGGAAATAATCATGTCCTGCACCAAACCAGCGCGTAAAAAGGATTGAATAAGCTGGCCGCCGTCTACATACACACGATGCAAATTTTCTGCGGCCAACTGTGCCATCACTTGTTCAGGCGTCTGATCAGAAAAGCGCAACTTGCCTTGCAGGGCCTCTGGCACTGGCGTGCCCACCAACTGGCTGGACAAGACCACGACAGGCAACTCATAAGGCCAAGCCTCAAACGTCACTACTTTTTCATAGGTTCCACGCCCCATCACAACCGCCTCTTTATCCGCGATAAAAGCCTGATAACCATGGTCTTCCGCAGGGTCGCTGCGTTCCAGCAACCAAGAAATATCACCGTCAGGCTTGGCAATGAAGCCATCCAGGCTGGTGCCGATAAAAACGTGTGCTGTACTCATGGTCTGTCCCCTTAAATATACGATGTATATTTTATAGAAAAAACCATTGCTCCACAGCACAATTTTTGGAAAGAATAACTAAGCAGCATTTACGGCTTAAATAGGTCGGCTTGGATCGACCCACAAAACAGGCCGCATCAAGCGGCCCGTTTCATGAGGATGTTTCTAAGTAAAAACGGTTTATGTCTGCGTAACCCTGACCGGTAAGCACCGTATCGCCCACCATCTAAACTGGTTTCAAACCTGTCAAAACCAGCTTTTACACCTTGGCATCGATAGACCTTGGAATACGGCGGCTCCGCATTGCTTAGTGCATCAAAAAGCGATCCGCCTCCGCACGCGCCTGGCCCTCATCCACTACAAAGGCAAAGCGCAATCCCAGCACGCGGCCCAGGGTATGTTGCGCCAGACGCGCTGCGGCCGGGATCGCTCGGCCTTGAGTAATCACCACCATTCCGGCACATAGATCTTTCAGCCGCTGCTTATTGTGTTTGAAAAACAAAGCGCGCTGTTTGCGATCCTCGTGGCTGTCTTCCTGGCTATGATCCTCACCGCCCAAACGCTCGGTCAGCAAGACAAAGCGTTGCCCCCGATTTAACAGGGCCTCCAACTGGTGCTGAGCCTGCTGCGGCGTTTGCGCCTGATCGTGCTCTCTTAAAAACACCAAGGGGAACTGGGTATCGTCCACTTGCATGGCTCTCTCCTGAGAATTAATAAAAACAGCCAATGTCAAAGCGGCGTACTCCCTGGTAGGCCGTGCCCCCAAAAGCATGCATCAAGCCGCAAGGCAGATAGAGCCAAGCGGTGTCACGCAAAAGATAAGGCCTGACGGTTCCACCTTCCCCTCTTCTCACAGTCGGGACTCCACAAAGTCACGCAGTTGCGGATCACGGATTTGCAGCGTCTCGAACAAGCCCAAGGCTTTCAAAGCAGGTAAAGCCGCAATAATGTCATTCAAGGCTTGCTGACGCTGTAGGTCGCTCAGATCAGCTTGGCGCAAAGTGGCCGCATTGGCCAGAAACGCACCCACCGTTCCCTTGCGGATCGTGGTGCCGTCAATCTGAAGCTCGTTGCTGTGGTCGGGAAGAATGTCTTGGGCGTGCATCTGGAAACTCCGTTGTTCATCAAGGTTTCCAGTGTATGCAGAAAGGTTTTGGCGGCTATATACTATATCGGTCAATTAATATCATAAATACGCCATGACTGAACGCAAGCTGGGTTTGCATGATTATTTGAACCGGCGTGGCCATCCAACCCTGTTCGCCATACAGGGCAATTACGATGCCGAGCTTTCTTCCCACCCTCATCAGCACGAACGCGGACAGCTGTTTGGCTCGCTGCGCGGACTTTTGTCGGTAGGGGTGGAAGATGCCGTGTGGGTTGTGCCCGCCATTCACGCTGTCTGGCTGCCCCCACGCACCCTGCATTCCGGCCAATCTCATGGCCCTTTTCATGGCTGGAGTGTGTACGTGGACGAAGGGGCCTGTGACGACCTGCCCCAACAAGCCTGCACCCTGCGTACCTCCGGCTTATTGCTGGAGGCCGTTTTACGCGCCTGCAATTGGGAACCGATCAGCCCAGACCCCTTGCCCGACCCCCAGGCCCATATTGCCGCTGTGATTCTGGATGAAATCCGCAGCCTGCCCATCGAACCTTTTGGCCTGCCCTTGCCTCAAGATCCCCGCTTGCAACGTATTGCCCGCGCCCTGATCGCCGACCCTAGCGATGACAGTGGCATGGAGCATTGGGCGGACTGGGCTGCCGTCAGCCTGCGCACACTCAGCCGCCGTTTCGTGACAGAAACCGGCTTTAACTTCACCGCCTGGCGTCAACGCGCACGCCTGATGCGTTCACTGGAAATGCTGGCCGCCGGGGTTCCGGTAGCCACCATTGCGTACGACCTGGGTTATTCCAGTCCCAGTGCCTTCATCAGCCTGTTCAAACGTAGCTTTGGACAAACGCCGGCGAACTATCGGAATCAGCTTTGAACGCTGTTTTAACCACCTATCTGAGCACCCAGGCAAACTGAAATCCGGTTAGCCGCCTCCACAGTCAGCTGCGCCATTTCCTCAACCGAAGGAGCATTACTGACCTGTGTGGGTCTGCCTGCACTTACAGCCGCAATCACACGCCCTGTGAAGTTATAAATAGGCGCTGCCACAGAGACCGTTCCCCGGAATGAGCCATCTTCGGAAATTGCGTAGCCTTGCTGGCGGATGGCAATAATTTCCTCTACCAGGGATTCCCGTTTGGAAATATCAAAAGCAGAAAAACGCTTTTCCGCATAACGGCCCAATTTTTCGTAGATCTCATCGTCGGGCAGGTCCGCCAGGAGCACTTTGCCCATGGCAGTCGTCGCCAGTGGAACCTCTGAGCCCGGTGCGATACGGATATCGTAGTGGCCATAATCTTGAATCGTAATCAGGTACACCACGCTCAAGTCACGTGCTACGCCCAAAAATGCGTTCAAGCGATGGGCATCGACCAAGTTACGCAAAACAGGCGGCGCACAAGTCTCAATACGCGCAGAGCGCAGATAGGTACGGCCTACTTCAAAGGCTTCATAGCCGATCCGGTACTTGCCGGTTTCTGGATTTTTATCCAAGTAATTCAGTTCAGACATCGAACTCACTAATCGGTGCACAACCGCCAACGCCAGCCCTGTCTCCCGAGCTAGGTCACGAATTCCGATCTCTCCCCCGCAATGAGCGATATGACTGAGCAATCGCAGACCCTTGGTCATGACCTGGCTGCCACTACCCTCTGCCGCTCCTTCTCGCTTGGTTTTTGCTTTCTCTGTTGCCACCGTGCGTCCTTTTACAAAAAAACATCGTTCCGATTATCGGAAACTTGATCCGATATTGTCAATAAAAAATAGGGGAATGAAGCGAAAAAACACCCTTGTATTTAGTAAAAACCCTAAATTGACAGCATAATCAGTACGATTAAGATAGTCATATTACTTCGGAACAGCGTTCCTTTAAACGGAACACTTATAAAATTTTCTTATTTTTTACTTTTATAGCAGGAGCGGTAATGAAGGTCATCCTATTTCATGAGGCGATTTGTCCCGCTGGCACCAGTTGGGCTCAGCGCTACAAAGAAGTCGTGAACGAAGCAGTTCATGCCGAACATTGCGGTTTCGATGGCTATGCCATGTCCGAACAGCACTTTGCCAGCGGTGAAGCCATTACCTCGGCACCCGAAATCGTGCTGCCCTATGTGGCTGCCCTCACCAAGAAGCTGCGGCTGCGCATTGCATCGGTCAACTTGCTGCCCTATAACCACCCTATCCGCATCATCGAGCAAATGGCCACCCTGGACTTGCTGTCCGGCGGCCGTGCCGAACTCGGTGGCGCACGCTCCAATAACCCTTACACCCTGGATGCCTTTGGCGTCGATCCCAAGCTCACCCGCGAATACCGGGACGAATTCCTGCAGATTATTGGCAAAGGCTTCACACAAGAAAAACTGGAACACAAAAGCGAGTTTTATGACATTCCAGCCCGCCGTATTTCACCCTGGCCCGTAGGCCGCCGCCCCGTCCCCGTCCATCTGTCCACAACCAGCCTGGAATCCCATCAGGAAGCAGGCGAAATGGGGGTGGGTGCCATGAGTGGCCTAAGTATCCTGGGCTGGGAATATGCCCAAGCATGTATTGATGCCTACCGCAAAGGAGCTGAGAGCGCCCAGAACATTACCGGCCTGATCACCAAACGCCAAGGTCTGTTCTCCGTCGGCGTCAACTGCCACGCAGATCGGGCCACCGCCTTAAAACAGACCGAAGAGAACACCTTGCGCTTTGTGGAGGTCATCATGGACTGGATGACCAAGCTGGCCAGTCGCTCAGCGGGGTATGAGTACTTCGCTCAAATCGAACGTATCCGCGCCAATATGCATGATTTGAACTATCTCGTGGATAGCTCGCCCTACATCATGGCCGGCACACCGGACGATCTCATCGCCCGCTGCGAACGCCTGCACAAAATGGGAATTGACGATCTGATCTGGCGTATCGACGGCATGGGCCACGACAACAATAAAAAGGCCTTGGAAATTATTGGCAAAGAGGTTCTGCCTGTGGTTCAGAGCTGGTCCGAGCATAGCTACTCCACACCCAGCTCAAGCTGGACACAAGACTAAAAGCCCGCAAAGGGACCACTAATAGGGGGTTTACCGTGAACGCATCGCGACTCATACGCGTTTTAGGGTCTGTACTGATCACTGCCTCGCTGGGCAGCGTCTCAGCTCAGGCTATCGCTAAAGACAAATTTTTCTTTGCCTGGCCATCCGCAATCAACTCAGGCGTCGCACCCTTGTCCTACGCCAAAAAACTGGGTTATTGGGACGAAGAAAACATCGATTTAACAGTCCAGGTTCTGACCGGCTCTGGGGTCATCGTGCCTCAATTGCTGGCTGGCAATATTCATGGCGCGTACTCCAGTCTGGAGACCCTGGTAATAGCACGCCAACCCGGTAAACCAGATTATCCTATTCTGTTTTCCTACAACTACTTGCGTAACTCCATCTGGGAGTTCGCCGTCTTGCAGGACTCCCCCATCAACACCTTCGCCGACATGGCGGGAAGCACGATCGGCGTGCTGGCACTGACATCAGGCAATATTTTCATGAGCCGCGCTATCTTGCGCAGCCAGGGTGTGCCTGAGAACAGCGTCAAGTATCTGGGCGTGGGAACCGGAGCAGCTGCTTTTGATGCACTACGCACCGATCAGATTCAGGTACTGAACCTGTTTGATACGGCCAATGTACGTATTGAGCAAAATGGCATCCCCATCCGCCGCATTTCGCTTCCTGAAGAGTTCCAAGGCCTGTCCAGTCACGGAATTTCCGTCACGAAAAAACTGTTTGATCAAAACCCTGACCTGATCGCCCGATTCGGTCGAGCCTTAACTAAAGGCACCTTGGCCTGCCAAGCAAACCTGGATAGCTGCATCAAAGCGTACTGGGAGGACTATCCAGCCATGCGCCCTCGCCCCGAGCAAGAACAAGCCATGCTTGCGCGTGAACACCAGGTTTTGAAAGTTCGCATGGCCAATCTGACTTTCTTTCGTCCCGGCGAGCCCCAGCAATACGGCGCCTTCTCCGACAAAGACTGGAGCACGCTGATTGCCGCGCTCAAGGCAGGTGGCGAGATTACTAAAGTCGATATGGATATGGATTCTCTGTATTCGAACAGTCTGGTCCCGCAATACAACCAATTTGATGTTGAAGCCGCCAGGCAGCAAGCCATTGCTAACTGATCGGGCTTTGCCACAGGATAAAAAAATGATTGATAGACAGAGCAAGGACGTAGTCCAGCCTCAATTGCAGATCGATGCACTCACGGTTACCTACCAAACGCGGCGCGGCGAATTAAATGCCGTGGCGGATCTTAGCCTGGATGTGGGCCGTAAAGAGTTCGTCGCTGTACTAGGCCCTTCGGGCTGCGGCAAGTCCACGCTCCTGAAAATTGTGTCCGGCCTGCTCAAACCCAGCGGTGGGCGGGCGATTTTGGACGGTAGCGAAATTACTGGCCCTCGGCCAGATGTAGGCATTGTTTTCCAACAACCCGTGCTGCTGCCCTGGAAAACCATTTTGGACAATGTGCTGGTGCCGATCCGCGCCTTGCAACGCTCCGAAGCCGACTACCGCGACACCGCCTTATCCCTGCTCAAGCTGGTGGGCCTGGAAAAATTTGCACAGCATTACCCGCGCGAATTATCCGGTGGCATGCAACAGCGCGTAGGTATCGCCCGTGGCTTGATTCACAACCCCCGACTTTTATTGATGGATGAGCCATTTGCCGCACTCGATGCCATGACACGCGAGCAAATGTCAGAAGAGCTGCAAAGCATTTGGATGGAAACCGACAAGGCCGTTTTATTTATTACCCACTCTATTTCTGAAGCGGTCTTCCTGGCGGACCGCGTGATTGTGCTGTCTCCCCGCCCTGCCAAAGTCGTCGATAACGTGCTCATTGATCTGCCTCGGCCCCGGCAGTCCAACATCGCCAGCAACCCGCGTTTTGGCGAACTATGCGCCCACCTGAAAAGTCACTTTGCCAATGACGGCCCCAGCCCTGCGGGCGCGGCGACCCATTAATTGGAATTACGATGAACAATCGCTACGCAACTGTCTTTCTTCCATTGCTCACCCTGGTACTGATCCTGGGTCTCTGGGATATCTCAATTCGCTGGCTGGGCATGCCGTCCTACTTATTACCGCTCCCAGCCGATGTATTTTCTGCGCTTTGGCACGGTTTTGCCTCTGGTTTGCTATGGCCACACTTTCTGACCACCGCAGCGGAAACGGTGGGCGGCTTTATTCTGGGCTGCTCGGTTGCCGTTGTAGTCGGTAGCCTGGTCGCAGAATTCAAGCTGATCGAGCGCATGGTGTTTCCTTACGTAGTGGCCTTGCAGTCCATGCCTAAAGTGGCTTTGGCCCCCTTACTAATTGTGTGGTTTGGCTTTGGCATCATGTCTAAAGTCGTCCTGGTGGCCTTGATCTGTTTCTTTCCCATGTTCGTTAACGTTGTGGCCGGGCTGCGCAATGCGCGTCAGGAACTGATCGACCTGTATACCGCCTTTTCAGCCAGCCGCTTTCAGATATTTCTGGACATCAAACTGCCCTCGGCCTTGCCCTCTATTTTTGCCGGCCTCCAAATTGCCTTGGTCCTGTCTTTGCTAGGTGCCGTTGTGGGCGAGTTTGTAGCCTCACAAAAAGGCTTGGGCAGCCTGATCCAAGCCGCTTCCCTGAACTTCGATCTGCCCATCATGTTCGCCTGCATTTTGACTCTGGCCCTGATGGGTGCCGCTGCTACCTTGCTGGTCAGTTGGGCACAACGGCGTCTGCTGTTTTGGCACGAGTCGACCCACACACAGACCAAGACCTGAGCAATCGAGAACACTATGACTTCCCCAAAAATTCTGGCGATTTCCGCCAGCCCTTCATCAACCTCCAAGACCGCCCTTCTAGTGGATCATGTCCTGGCCTTGCTGGGGCCGGCCGCCCACGACGCTGATCATTTGCGCGTACGAGATATCAATGCCAATGCGCTGCTCAGCGGTGATTTTCAAGATGCCAGTTTGCAAAACGCCATGTTCCAGTTGGAACAAGCGGATGCGGTGATCGTGGCCACGCCAGTCTTCAAAGCCTCCTATTCGGGCCTGCTCAAGGCATTTCTGGATATCCTCCCTCAGTTCGGGCTGGCTGGAAAATGTGTATTGCCCCTGGCAACAGGCGGCAGTGTTGCCCACGTTCTGTCGCTGGATTACGCCTTGCGCCCCGTCCTGCAATCGATGGGAGCAAGGCACGTTATTCAAGGCTTTTTCCTGGCCGAGTCCGACGTTTTAGCTTCAGCCCCCCAGTTTCAGATCAACCCCGTTGCCGCTGACAAGCTGGCCGAGGTGGTGCATCACTTTCGATGCGTTCTGAACGCTCCCGTAGCCGATGTTTTATTAGGACACCCACGTCCCCAGCGCCCATCCAACAATCCGCCCTCTTTGACACACGTCTGCTCATGACAACTCAGCACCCATCCTTAATTGCAGGCTATATCGATGGACAGTGGCTCTACACATCCAATCCTGGTTTTCCGATACCCAGCCCTGCAGATCGTCGCCAATCCGGAGAGCTTTTCGGCCGCGCAGAGCGCCTTCATCTGGAACAGGCGACAGCGGCCTGCGAACGGCAAGCCCACACATGGGCGCAGACCCCGGCGCTAGAGCGGGCGGCCTTATTAAAGCAGGCAGGTGAGCTTGTGCTCGCGCAAAGCGAGTCGCTGATTGCATTGCTTGCCACCGAGGCTGGAAAACCTCGGCAAGAAGCACTGGGCGAGGTGCAGGCGGCTGCCGGATTTCTCTATGGCTTTGCCGCTTGGGCATCCTGGGGCCAACACGGCACCGTCAAGCAAAACGGTGAGCTGACCGTCGTGCAGCAAAAGTATCCGCGCGGTACGGCCGCCATCATCACGCCCTGGAATTACCCCCTGTCCAACCCTTGCCAGAAAATTGCTGCGGCGCTGATCGGAGGAAACCCGGTCATATGGCGTCCCTCCGTTCTGACACCCAGCCTTTCGGTGAAATTGACTGAGATTCTGCACCAGGCCGGCTTACCTGCAGGAGTCTTTAACCTGCTACTGGAAGACAAGGACACGGTTTCCAAAGCCCTGGTGGCCCACCCTTCTGTTCAGGCGGTGAGCTTTACCGGTTCCACTCGTGTCGGTCTACTGGTGTCCACCGCGGCTGCAGCTCGTGGTGCGGCCATCCAATGCGAAATGGGCGGCAAAAATGCGGCTGTCGTCATGCCTGATGCCGATCTGGACCTAGCAGCAGCTCGAATCGCGTTCGGCGCTTTCTCCTTCGCAGGCCAAAAGTGCACCGCGGTCAGCCGTTTGCTGGTGCATCACGAGGTGGCTCCCGCATTAATCGAAAAACTGATTATGCAAATGCGCACTTACCTTCCCGGTGACAAACACGCACAGCAAGACTGTCTAGCCCCTTTAATTTCGTCCGCCCAACTCACCAAGCTGACCCAAGTAATAGATACGGCCAGGCGGCGCGGTCTGCAGCCCCTAACAGGAGGACATTCGATTCAGCAAGGGACTTATCAACACGGGAACTACTTTGCTCCCACCCTGATGGAGCTGGAAACCGCTAAAGACCCTTTATGGCAAGAAGAATGCTTCGGGCCGATCTTGAGCCTGCGACGCTTTCACAACCTGGATGCGGCCATCGGTGAAGTCAACGACAGTCAATACGGCTTGGGTGCCGCGATCTTCAGCCAAAACCTGAGCACCATCCAGCAGTTCTGCCGCAATGTGCAAACGGGTGTCATCAAAGTCAATGACGTCCCCCCTGGCCTGTACCCGCATATCTCGGCAGGCGGCTGGAAGCAGTCTGGCGCTGGCACAAACGAACTCTCTGAGGATGGCGTAGATTTTTTCATGCACAAAAAATCCGTCTATCTGAACTGAACACGATGTAGTTAACTGCAAATCACTTGGAGAATTACCTTGGCACACAATCCTATCGATGTCTGGAAGACCATGGCTATGAAGATCTGGCCAGAACGCTATTGGCTGATCGACGTAGCGGCTGACCAAAGCGCTGCCGTACTAGCAGTGCTGGAGCACAGCGCGGGCAAATACAACTGCGTTATCCGTGACCAGACGGGCTACTCCTTGATCGTGGACGAGGCCACCTGGACTGCGCAAGGCTCACAGCAGGCCGAACGCCAAAAGTTTGGCCCTTTGAAAGTCATCTCCACAGACGGCCCCCTGCCTTTTGACGTAACCGGTTTTATTAAAGCCGCACTGGAACCTGTCAACTCCCTGGGGATGAAAGCGGCTCCGCAATGTGGTGCTGCCGCAGACCACTTCTTTTGTGCTGAAGCTGACATAGAAAAAATCAAGGCCGTCTTCGAGCAATTTACGGCAGGCTTTACAAATTCACGATGACTACAACGGCCTCTTTGCCCCCGCCAGCTGCGCAAGCTAGCTGGCTGGTGATTCATGAAGGAAACTCGCCTTTGATATGCAGCGTTCCTCACGCGGGTACCGTCATTCCGCCCGCCTATCAAGGTAATTTCATCTCCGAGTGGGCCGCTTTGCGGGACTGCGATTGGTGGATCAATCATCTCTACGAGTTTGCACGAGACTTGGACGCTACTGTGATTCAGACTCGGATCAGCCGCTCGGTGATTGACGTCAACCGTCCCGCCGACAACAGCTCACTCTACCCAGGCCAAGCCAGCACCAGCCTTTGCCCTACCACCAACTTCGATGGGGAGCCTCTGTACTTGGCCGGCAAAGAACCAGACCCTGCTGAAACCGCACAGAGAAAGCAGCACTATTACCTGCCCTATCACGCAGCCTTGCAAGCGCAGATCAATCGTTTAAAGGCCAATTATCAACATCTTGTTTTATATGACTGCCACTCCATTCGCTCGCGTATCCCGCGCTTGTTTCCGGATCTGTTGCGGCCACTGAACATAGGTACCAATAATGGCCGCAGCTGCAGCCCAGACTTGCAAATGCTAGTCGCCTCCCTGTGCCAGAACAGCACCTTTGATTATGTGATCAATGGGCGCTTCAAGGGAGGAGCGATCACTCGTCAATACGGCCAGCCCGAGCAAGGTGTCCATGCCATCCAAATGGAAATCGCCTGCCGCGCCTACCTGCAAGAGCCCGATACGCCGCTCTCCCCTCAGAACTGGCCTCCCTTCTGGTCCCTGCAGGACTCCGCAACACTACGAGCGACCCTGTCGACGCTATTGCAAGCACTGCAAGACTGGGCAGTCCACCAGAATTGAATTCTCTTACTATGCAATCCAGTGACATCACCGAGTATCTAAAACTAGACGCCGTTGAGCTTTCAGAACGAATTCACCGCGGTGAATTATCCGCTGAACACGCCATGCGTTGTGCCACCCATCTCGCTACTCTGTACGACGAGCCCTACGGTCTATTGTGCCATCAACAAGTTCAGACGGCGCTAGGTCAAGCACGCCAGGGGCGAACACAAACCCGCTTTGCAGGCGTCCCCTTTCTGCTGAAAGACTCTGGCCTGGCCTCTCAACGCCTGCCTTCTAGCCTAGGCTCGCGCCTGTTTAGCAATACACATTACGAGCAGGACTCCACCCTGGCCCATCGTATTGACCAGGCTGGACTTATTTCCTTTGCCAGAACCCGCGTCTCCGAACTGTGCATGGCTCCCACTACCGAAGCAGTGTGCTACGGAACGCCTACCCGCAATCCTTGGGCCACGGACCTTTCCGCAGGTGGCTCCAGCGGCGGGGCCGGCGCAGCGGTTGCTCTGGGCCTGGTTCCGATGGCTCATGGCAGCGACGGCGGGGGGTCAGTACGCATTCCCGCCGCATGCTGTGGAGTGTTTGGCTTCAAGCCCTCACGTGGCCTGTTGCCAGTGGGCCCTCATAAAGGAGAAAGTCTGGGCGGCATGGCTACTGACGGAATCTTGAGTATGACCGTCAGGGACAGCGCGGCTTTCCTGGATGCCGTGTGCGGTTATGAGCCTGGCGGCCCCTATGCGTCCCCCACTCACCGCCCCTCCTTGAGCGACAGTATTTTGCCCAACACGGACAGAAGGCGCTTGCGTATTGGCGTATGGCGACAAGCCTGGAATGGCTTGCCGATTGCGCCTGAATGTATAGACGCCGTCCAGGCCAGCGCCCAACTGTGCCAGACACTCGGCCACGAGGTCTTTGATGTGCCCTTGGCTCCCTTCAGCTACGAACAGTTCACGCAGGCCCACGCCACCATGCTGGCCACGGCCATCGCACGCAGCGTCGATGCCAAGCTACAGCAGCTAGGCCGTACACTCGCAGAACTGGACCTGGAGCCTGCCATCGCCGACGGCTACCGCATTGGCCAAGGAGTCAGCGCTCTGGAGTATGCCGCGGCCGTAGATTGCTTTCATGCAGTGGGCCGAGCCATTGAACATTCCATGTCAGACTGCGACCTGATTTTGTCGCCCGCTCTGATGAGGCTGCCCGTCAAAATCGGTACGTTACAAGCGACGGGCCCCTTTCCCGAATTTCGCCGCCGTGTATCGGAATACACCACGTTTCTGGCCATCATCAACGCCTCGGGACAACCAGCAGCCAGTATTCCGCTTCACTGGACGGCCGAAGGCATTCCGGTGGCTACCCAACTAATTGGTCACTTTGGGCAGGACGACGTGGTTATAAGGTTGGCGGCAGAACTGGAACGAGCCGCCGCTTGGTTCCCCCGGCTCTACCAGTTCCGCCTAGATACCTATCAAACTCGGGCAGGCCTGACAAAGGAGGCGATAGCACAGCACTTCTGAGGTAGAACACTGAGCTGCACATAGTCGTCTACAGCGTCCACTAACTGCAGTTAGCCATTTAAAGGTTAACTACAAGCACTTAGCGATGTCGCAAATGAGAATAATTGCTATTATTCATCCCTACTTTGGTATTGCACGGTTTTACGCCCCTATCTATGTCTGCTCTCGCCGCTGTCTCGTTTTCTCCTGCCCTTCCGGTGCAGAGCTGCTGTTCACCTGCGGCTTACCCATCTGCGCCGGGCGACCATGAGCACGCGTGATGAACTGCTGGAACAGGCGTATTTAAAGCTGCGCCTGCCCTTGTTCCGGTTTTTGAAACGCAAGCTGGGCAATGAGGCCGATGCCGAAGATGTGACGCAGGAATCGTTTGCGCGCTGGTCGGCCTCCAAAAACACGCAAGCCCCGGACAATACCAAGGCCTATTTGACGCAGATTGCGATCAATATTGTGCGCGAAACAGGCCAAAAACAAACTCGCGGCCCTGTCTTTGTGCCATTGGAAGATGATCCACACGACAATGACTACCGTGCCGCCCCCAGTGCCAGCTGTCCCCAACTGCGCATGGAACACCGGCAATGTTTAAGCCGCATCGAACAAGCCTTGCAAGAATTGCCCCCCCTGCAACGCGAGGCCTTCTCCTTGCATCGCTTCGATCACCTCACCTACGAGCAAATCGCCCTAAAATTGAACATTTCCCGCGCCCTGGTCAGCCGCTATATCTCCAGAGCCGTGGCCTACTGCCGCTTACGGATGGATTATTCCGCTGAGCACGCCCTGTCTATGCTCTCCCCCAAGGAAACAGACGATGAAAAATGATCCATCAGTTGCCCTGTTCTACGAAGTGGCCTCTGAATGGTTCACACGTCAGCAAGATACCGAGCAATGGAGCGAGCAGGATCAGCAGGCTTTTGAACACTGGCTGCAACAGGACCCGCGCCATCAGTATGCGTATGAAGAAATCAGCCACACCTGGCTGGCGTTTGATCACGTGGAGCGTCCCGCCCCACCTGCAAGCAAGCCTGAGACGGCTCACTCGCCCAGCCACACCCAGTCGTCACAACAGTCCCCCAAACCAGGCTGGCGAGAACGCCTGGGCCTGCGCTGGCAGCCCCTGCTAGGTGGCGCCCTAAGTTTCTGTGTCGCCTTGGGAATGGCGACGTGGTACTGGTATCAACATAGCCCGCAATACATCAATCACATCCAAACCGCCCAGGCCGAGCAGCGCGAGCTGAGCTTGCCGGACGGCAGCGTTGTGATCTTGAACCGTAATAGCAGCTTGAATGTTGAATACTCTCCCCATGAACGGGCGCTTGAACTGGTGCAAGGCGAAGCTTTTTTCCAGGTCGCGCCCCAGGGAGACCACCGCTTTGTGGTTAAAACGGCCAACACAGAAGTACGGGTGATTGGCACCGCTTTTAATGTGCGTCGTGCTCCGTCCACCATTTATGTCAGCGTTCGCGAAGGGGTGGTGAACGTCAACAGCAGCAGTGACAATCAAAACCACACCACCACCCTGAAAGCGGGTGATGCGCTGCGTATCAACATAGACACGGGACGCCAACGAAGCAGCCCCAGTACTTCGGATCGTGCCGGTGCCTGGCAAACTGGGCAGCTGATTTTTAAACGCACGCCCTTGCATGAGGTCATCGACGAGCTGCAAGTCTATATGGAGCAGCCCATCACCTTGCTGGGCACTGACATTCGCCAATATCCGGTTTCAGGCTTTGCCAACACCGCACATCCAAGCGATTTTCTGGATGCCTTGGCACAGTTACTGCCTGTACAGGTTCAGAACCTGGGCCCGGCAGGCTATCAGATCTCAGGCAAGTAGATACAAACAATTACATATTAGCAGGCTGATTTTGTAGCCTACTTCGCCTGAAAACACTCTCTCTATATATGGCCTGCAATTTTCAGGCCATCAGCCTGGCTCGGGATTCAGCATGACACGTGCATGCACATCACCCGCAGCACGCTGTTCATCCTTGTCTTGAGCTTGAATATAGAAATGGCGTCCAACTCCACTATCTCTCCCTGTATTACGCGCTAGAGCACCGATCGACTGCGAAGTGATGGCCTGTGCCTCCCCTGCCGCTACTAGCGCTATACAAAACAGGAATGCGCCCCCCAGTTCCATCAGGGGGCGCTATATCGTTGATTTTGATAGTTGAGACCTCCATGAAGTCATTTCGCCAATGGTGTTTGGCCTTGAGCACCTACCATCGTGCGCGTACCCACTACAGCCGCTTTACGCTTAAACCGGGCCTGGTAAATACATTGATCGCCACCAGCATCAGCGTGCTGGCCGTCGCTCAAACTGTCCATGCCCAGGAAACAGCCCAGCACTTCGATATCCCGGCCCAATCCTTGTCCAGCGCGCTGCAAAGTTTTTCCCGTCAATCGGGCAGCCAACTGCTGTTCTCCGAAGTCTTGGTCGAAGGTCAAACTTCCCAAGCAGTATCCGGGTCCATGACACCCCATGCGGCACTGGAACGCATTCTGGGCGCAAGTTCCATTCAGATTCTGCCTTCCGGAAACAAGGTTTTCACACTACGCGCTGCAGCACCGGGCAGCAGCGACCCCACAACGCTCAGTGCTATTACCGTAGTGGGCTCCCGCAACGAAGCGCCTGCACCCTACGCAGGGGGACAGATTGCCTCCGGCAGTCGAGTCGGTCTGCTGGGCAATAAAGACGTTATGGATACGCCTTTTAGCACCACTAGCTTTACCTCTGAATACATAGAAAACCAGCAAGCCAGTTCAGTTGCGGAAGTCTTGCGCCACGACCCGTCCGTGCGCAGCGTTTTTCCCCAAGGTGGTGTTGGTGAACACACGTATGTGCGCGGCTTTTGGACTCAAAGCCATGAACTGGCCTGGAATGGCTTGTTTGGCTTGGTGCCACATAACCGCACCTCCACAGAGATGCTGGAACGTGTCGAAGTCCTGAAAGGACCCGGCGCCTTGCTCAGCGGCATGTCCTTGAGCGGTTCGGTGGGCGGCGTCGTGAACCTGGTGCCTAAACGTGCCACCTCCGAACCGATTACCCGGCTAAGCACCACCTTGAAATCGCATAACAACCTGGGCGGGCATATCGACTTTGGCCGTCGCTTCGGGGAGGACGACAAATTCGGCATACGCTTGAACGGTGTGAAATCGGACGGCAATCTGGATATACACGGCCAGCGTGAAAACCGCAGCCTGGGCTCGCTTGCCCTGGACTATCAAGGTGACCGTTTGCGTGCCTCGCTGGATATGTATGACATCAATGAAAAGCAACGCGGCGGCGCTCCTTTACTGACCAGCTTTGCGCCGGGCGAGTCCCCCACCCCGCCCAACCCAAAAACCAATTCCCTGCCCAATGGCTATAGCAACTCGTCAAGCCAGGCCATTATTGGCTCTGCCGAATTTGATATTACGGATAGCTGGACGGCCTTTGTTATGGGCGGGACCAAGCACCAGAAAGGCTCCGGCTACCTGAACAATGCCTTTGGTCAGCGCGCCAAAGAAAACGGCGATTACACCGCGCTGGGCATGAATATCAAAAACTACTTTGATGTGAATGCCTTTGAACTAGGCACACGGGGCGAGTTCTCTACCGGCGCGGTAGACCATCATCTGGTCCTCAGCGCCAATATGATCAGCCAGACATCGGGGGCCGTCGCCGCCTCCAAATCTTGGGCCTCGAACCTGTACGACCCGGCACCACCGGTAGACGTAGATGAGCCCGACGTCTTTAAAAACGGTGAAACTACCTTGAGCAGTCTGGCACTGGCAGATACCTTGTCGGCTTTTGATGATCGCCTGCTTCTGACCGCCGGCATGCGTTTGCAGCGAGTTCAACAAAAAAGTTTCAATGACCGCGGCGCCCTCACCAATCGCTACGACGAACGCGCTCTGACTCCAGCCATCGCCTTGGTGGTCAAACCCTGGGACGCCCCCATTTCCTTGTACGCCAACTACATTGAAGGCTTGTCGCAAGGCGGAACGGTGTCGGACGCCTCGGCCAGCAACTACGGCGAAATGTTCTCCCCCTACAAGACCAAACAATATGAAGTGGGCTTGAAGTGGGATAGCGGCACGATGTTGAATACGCTGAGTTTTTTCCAAATTGCCAAACCCAGCATGACCAAGGACGAGGCTAACAACCACTACAACGTGGATGGTGAGCAGCGCAACCGCGGAATTGAATGGACTATTGCGGGCGAGATCAGTCCCCAGCTGCGCATTCTGGGCGGTGTGGTCTATACCGATGCCGTGGCCACCAAAACCAATAGCGGCTTTCTGGATGGCAAACAAGCCATTGGCGTTCCACGCTGGAACTCCTCGCTGGGACTGGAATGGGATACGCCCTGGGTGCCGAATTTGACCTTGTCTGCCTCGGCCCTGCACTCCGGCTCGCAGTGGATAGACACCAGCAATACCCAGAAAATACCCAGTTGGACCCGACTGGATCTGGGCTTGCGCTACGCCACAAAAATTGCCAGCAACAAGGTGACGTTCCGGGCCAATGTGATCAATGCCACTGACAAACGCTACTGGTCCAGCATCTGGAATGGCTCGACCTCCATTGGTGCTCCCCGAAGCTACCGCTTGTCCATGCAAGTCGAGTTTTAAGCCGCCCCCGTCATGAAAGATTCTTTTTTTCAGAAGCTGAGCCTAGCCAGGCTGCGGGCTCAGTTGCCCCTGATCTCGCGCATTCTGGCCGCCAGCTTAGGTGGCTATGTCCTGGCCTCGCTGTTTTCCGTAGCAACGCTGGTGTTTCCCATCTCTGGCCCTGAAGCGGTGCTCTGGGGGGCTCAGCTCAGCTTTCTGGTGTGGTCGGCCGCCTTCATCGGCGTATTTTTGGCGCGCTCCGCCACCCGTGCCTGGGTGGGGCTGGCGCTTTGCGGCCTGCTCTGCCTGGCCGCAATCCTGGGACATCAGTGGATGGAGGGCCGGCTATGAACACCACAAACACAGCGGCCAAAACGCCTAAAGCCAGCAAGCCCCAAGGCGTGCGACAGATCATGTCCAACATCCATATCTGGACGGGCCTGTTGGTGGGCTGGATTTTGTACGCCATGTTTTTAACAGGCACCGTGTCCTACTTTCGCGAAGAGCTGTCGGCGTACATGCGACCAGAGCTGCGCAGCGTGGCAGAGCGCCCTGCCCCTGCCGTAGCTCAGGACATGCTGAACACCATTGTGGAGCAGACACCTGACTCCCCTTTGGTACTGATGACCCTGCCCACCCAGCGCAACCCCTTGGCCAGTGCCTTCTGGCGTGATCCAACGGGGCCGGAAGCAGGCCGCCCCGCCTTCGCCCGTGCCATCTTCGATCCAGAAACCGGGCAAAAACTCAGCATTCGGGAAACAGAGGGCGGTGACTTCTTTTTCGCCTTCCACTTCAACCTGCACTACATGTCGCCCTTATGGGGACGCTGGATCGCCGGTCTGGCAGCCATGTTCATGCTGGTGGCCATTGTCAGTGGAGTCATCACCCACAAGAAGATTTTCATCGACTTCTTCACCTTTCGCTGGGGCAAGGGGCAACGCTCCTGGCTGGATGCCCACAATGCGCTATCCGTGCTGGGCCTGCCCTTTCATTTCATGATTACCTGGAGTGGCCTGATTACCTTGATGCTGCTGTATATGCCCTGGGGCATGCAGCAACTACCCACCATGCAGGACCGTGCTGCCGTCAATCAGGAAATGCGCTTTTTCCTGCCTGCCGGGCAAGCTTCCGGCACACCCGCCACCCTGGTTCCCATTCAGGATCTGGTGCAACAAGCCGAAGAACGGTGGGGCAAGAACAGCGTCGGCTCGATTCAAGTGAATTTGGCTCAGGACAGCAATGCGCGCGTTGCTGTGGCTCGGCAGCAGGCACAACGTATCTCCGTCACCCCGCACTATCTGCTATTCGATGGCGTCAGTGGTGAATTGCTCAGTGTCAAAGAATCCTCGGGCGCAGCGGCCACCACTCAAGGAGTGCTCTACGGCTTGCACCTGGGCCGCTTTGCCGACATTGCCACACGCTGGTTTTACTTCCTGGTCAGTCTGGCTGGCACGGCCATGGTGGGAACGGGCTTGGTGCTGTGGACCGTCAAACGCCGCAGCAAACTGCCCAACCCCAGCAAACCATATCTGGGCTTTGCCCTGGTCGAGCGCTTGAACATTGCCAGCATTGCAGGCCTGTCCGTCGCCGCTACCGGCTTTTTATGGATGAACCGTTTACTGCCTTTGGACATGGCGAATCGTGCCAATTGGGAAGTGCATGGTTTCTTCATCCTCTGGGGGCTGAGCTTGCTCTGGTCCTGCCTGCGTCCGGCCCGACGCGCCTGGTTGGAACTGCTGTGGCTGGCCACCTTCTTGCTGGCGGCCTTGCCCATCCTGAACTTTTTCCTGACGGACCGTAACTTGTTTGCCAGTCTGGCGGCAGGAGACTGGCTGTTTGCCAGCTTTGATCTAAGCCTGTGGGTATTTGCCGCCCTCCATGCCTATATGGCCAGACGCGTCGCCCGTCACCGCACTAAAACTAAAGCCGCGCCAAAGGCCAAACCACCCGGCACCAAACCGGCCGTCAGCCCGACAAGCAGCAAGGCGCTTCAAGGCAATGCCGCCATAACACAGGGTCAAGAATCATGAGCCCAGCACAAGTGGATCTACTGGCGCATGGCCTGATTTTCCTGCCCGCCCTGGCAGGCTTTCTTTGCCTGGCTCTTTCCATGTACCGGCATCAAATGGATGTCTTTGACAGGGAGTTTTCACGCCGCACAGTCGCGCTTTTACGCTGCGCGGGATGGAGCGCACTGCTGATTTCCCTGTTTGTCGCGGCCCACTACATGGGCTGGGGCTTTGGACTGGTGGCATACAGCGGCCACACCAGCCTCGCCGCCGGTCTGGTCTTTAGCGGCCTGCTCCTGTACGAACGCGTCAAACCCAAAAACTAAGTCTAGCTACGATTAATCCCCTAAGGAGTACACGATGAAACCTTCCATCTTCAAGCTCAATGCCATTTTGTGCGCCGCTTTTTTCTTGACTGCGTGCACCACTATGGACTCTCGCCAGCCGCCGGCGGCTGGCACCGATACGACGCAGATCAGTGCGACTCAACACACTGCCCCCCGCATAGAGCGGGTCAATATCGCTGAAGGCTTGTACCAAGTGGCCTTTAGCGAACGCCACAACACTTTGTACGTGGCTTCTGCCGGGAACTTTGAAAAGGATTCACCACCCAGCGCCATCTATTTTCTGGACCCGCAAAGCCTGGCGGTGAAAGGACATTTGCCGCTGGAACGTAAAGCATTTGCCCTGACCTTGGACGATGCAGCGGACCGCCTATATGTAGGCAATGCCGTAGACAGCTCGATTACGGTGGTCGACACCGCCACGAAAACCGTTCTGAATACCGTACAGCTGGCCAGCAAAGTGAAACGGATGGGGCCAAACGAGAAAGAGATGGAGCTGTATACCCACTACCCGCGCGAGCTGATTCTGGACAAGAAGCATCAGCGCCTTTTCGCGCCCGGCCTCTGGTTCCAGGACAGCGTGCTCTATGTCGTCAGCCTGGACACCATGAAAGTGGAAAAACAGATTCCTGGCTTTGGCTATGTCGCCCGTGGTGCCACCTTGAATGAGTCCGAGAACAAGCTGTATGTGTCCAATTTCCAGGGACAGGTATTTACCATCGACACCGCCAGCCTGAGCCTTAGCCAGAAAGCTGAAGTCGCGGCCGATCAGCTGATCAATCTGGAGTTCGACAAAGAAAACCATCGGCTGCTGGCGACCGACGTGGGCGAAGCTCGCACAGATGCCATGCGTAAAAATGCCGGCAAGCTGGAATACACCGTTCGGGGGGAAGGCAATCGTGTGGTGATCATCAACCCGGACAATGGTCAGATTGAACACAGCATCAGCACCGGCCAAGGGCCTTTGGACCTGTTGCTGGACGAGAAACGCCACCGCCTTTACGTGACAACTCGCAATGCGGGCACCGTGGAGGTCTATGACAGCCAAACCCGCGAACGCCTGCATAGCGTGGATCTTCCCGCCCACCCCAACAGCCTGGCACTGAACCCCAGCACCGGGGATGTGTACGTCACCGTCAAAAATGCGGATGATGCCGCCAAAGGCAGCAAAGAGGCTCTGGTGCGCTTGAGCTTCTAAACTTCGCACCGCCCGAAGGCGGTAAACACAGCAGGAATTGATTCGCGTCCAGATACGTGCTCAAGCAAGGAATACTTGAGCACGTATTGTTTAAGCAAGCACAGGCCAATCTGCGCGAACCCTCAGGGCAATCACCAGGGACGCAAGCAGCATCACGCTCCCGCCCGTTATGAACACCGCTGGCACACCCCCCAGTCCAAACGCCAAGCCACCCACAGACGCCCCGGCCGCGATGGAGAACTGTACCGAGGCCACGACCATTCCACCTGCTGTTTCTGCCTGATCGGGAATCGCACACGCCACCCAATTGGACCAGGCTACCGGCACTCCACCAAAAGCCAGGCCCCATAAAGCCACCAACAACATCAGACCGGTGCTCTCCACGGGAAGCCACACCATGGCCCAGGCGGCTACACCCACTAATACCGGCATAGTCACCAAAGTCACTTTCAGGCTTCGCTCTATCAAGTAAGCAGCCAGCAGCGTACCTACAAAATTGGCGATACCAAAGCCCAGAAGCAGCAAGGCCAAGCCATCCATAGTGATGGAGGGGAAGCTCTCCAATGCGGGACGGATAAAGGTAAACAGAATGAACTGGCCGCCATGAGCCAGCACGCAAGCCGCCATTCCCAACGCAATCCCCCGGCGACGCAGCAAGCCCAATACGCTTGTCCTGTCGCTTACATAGCGCGGAGCCATACGGGGCAGCGTCAAGAACTGGAACACCAAGGTCAAGGCACCGACTAAAGCGGCAGCAAAAAAGGCGCTGCGCCAACCATACAACCCACCTAAATAGCTGCCTAGGGGAACGGATACTACCGTCCCGACTGCGATCCCACTAAAAATAATCGACAAGGCCCGAGGCACCAACTTAGCCGGAACCAATCGCATAGCCACTGCCGCTGTCATGCTCCAGAACCCACCCAAGGCAATGCCTAGCAACACCCTCATGAGCAATAGAACAGACAAGCTGGAGGACATCGCCACCAAGAGGTTGGATGCCACCATCAGCACCGTAAAACCCAGCAAGACCGTACGCCTATCCAAACGACGCGTCAGCCCGGGCACCAGCAAACCGGAGAAAAGAGCCACCCCTGCTGTGACCGTCACGGTCTGGCCTGCCACCCCTTCCGAGACCCCAAAATCGCTCGCCATGGGTGTTAACAAACTGGCAGGCAGATACTCCGCCGTCAGCAAACCGAATACACCCATCGCCAAGGAAAAAACGGCTACCCAGGCAGGCGGGGGCACCACAGATACCGCCCCCAAACCTGTACTGCACACATCACGACTCATCGCTACCTATCCTGAAAAACAAATACAGCCCTCAGTCTAGAGATCAAAAACGAGATGATCTATGATGATAAGTCTTGAAAATTTGACCGAAACTCCGAAAATGACCGAACAAAAGCAATTTGCACTTTCGTCAGATCTTATTAGCGAACTATTGACCGGCATGCGCTTGCGTGGTGTCCAATATCGCCGCATTCAAACCGGAGCAGACTTTGGTTTGGGCTATGAAAAACGCCCCGGACACGCTTACTTCCACTTTCTTGCGCTAGGCACGGCATTTTTACGGATTGGCGATGGCGAACTGCAAAAACTCTCTGCGGGTAGCGCGGTCTTTTTGCCCCAGGGGCTAGACCACCAGATACTCTCTGAGGCCGACGCAGCCGTTAAAGACATAGACAGTTTTGAGGCAGCTCCGCTGGGACAGGCCGTGAGCGGGGTCAGCACGTGCCCCAGCTCCTACCCCACGCCCAGTGCCATTCTGTTTTATGGCTGTATGGAATTTGACCTGGGTGGCATGCACGGACTGGGCAAACTCATGCCCAGTGCAATGGTGGCCGATACACAAACGCCCTACTACCCCGGTTTGCTGCCGATTCTAGACGCCATGAAAAATGAGATTTGTGCAGGACGGATCGGCTATGCAGGAATTATGGCCAGGTTGGCTGAGGTAGCCGCAGCCATGATTGTGCGGGGCTGGATTGAGTCAGGCTGCGGCAAGGCGTCCGGCCTAGTCGCTGCTTTGCGAGACCCGAAATTAGCCCGCTCTATTTTGGCTCTGCATCGTCAGCCCGGTTATGAATGGACGGTGGCCGACTTGGCCGCCCAATCCCACCTTTCACGCTCTGTTTTTGCTCAGCGTTTTCAAGCTACTTTGGGCATGTCCCCGCTGCGCTACGCCACAGAGCTGCGCATGGGGTTAGCCAGCCAATGGCTAAGCCAAGAAAAACTATCGATAGATGTCATTGCTCAACGCCTGGGCTACACGTCTCAAGCGGCATTTAGTCGAGCTTATAAGCGCGTGAAGGGGCAGGCTCCCGGTGCCAGCCGACCAGCCAAACGCTGAAGGCACCAAACCAGCCCCTCCCCCATCTTTCCCCACTGCCAGGGACTTGGTCCTGCGGTTCTGAGCGATACCCGGCTTTTCCGAACATCAAGCCAAGAATCCTCATTAAAATGATGCGCCAGCTAATCATCAATATACGTTAGAGTATCTTTCAGCAATTCATACAGCAGGCAAAAACGACTTTTCTGATTCAAACATTACCGTTTGGTCATGTTCACTCTATGTCCTATCTTTGAAAATTGGATAGGATAATCATCATTAATAACTAAACCAGATTTTTTAAAAGGTTCCAGGACAGCCAATGTGGAATTGTTTACTGATTGAAGACGACCGGGAAAATGCCCGATACCTTGTCAATGGATTATCCGAATTAGGTTATTCCGTCGTCACCAGTCACGATGGCGTTTCAGGTTTGGAAAATGCCATGAAAGATGTTTGGGACGTCATTATCTTGGACCGCATGCTGCCCAATAATGTAGATGGCTTATCCATTTTATTTACCTTGCGCTCTTTAGGTAAAAAAGTCCCTGTATTGGTATTAAGCGCCTTATCGGGTGTGGACGATAAAGTAGATGGCTTAAAAGCCGGGGGCGATGATTATTTAATCAAACCCTTTTCGTTTCAGGAGCTGGCTGCGCGACTCCACGCCTTGATTCGCCGCAGCAGTGATGGGTCCGACATCAAGAACCTGCAGGTGGATGATCTGGTCATGAACATCCGCAATCAGAAAATCACCCGGGGGGACGAAGTGCTGGAGCTGCAGCCACGGGAAATCAAGCTGCTGTCCTACCTGATGATGAACAGCCACAAGATTGTGACTCGCACCATGTTGCTGGAGGTGGTCTGGGGCTACAACTTTGATCCGCAGTCCAATGTCATCGACGTGCTGGTCAGCCGCCTGCGCCGAAAAGTGGACAAAGAAGGCGCAACGCCTTTGATCCATACAGTGCGTGGCCGTGGCTATGTCCTGAGCGACAAAGACGCCATCGACGGCATGAAACTCAAGCGTTGCGATGATTGATTTCATCAAAAGGCTATGGGAGTCCACCTCCTTTCGCCTGACCCTGAACTACAGCATCCTGGCCATCTTCACCACGCTGTTTCTGATTGGCTTTTTCTACATTCAGGTCTTTAGTGCTCTGCGTGATGAGCATCTGCGCCAAATCAACGTGGCCATGCAGCGCTTGAGCATCGCCTACGAAGAAGGCGGACGCGATGAGATCCTGCGCATGATTGAACTGACTCTGTCTGATCGCATCGACTCAGGCCAAGAGATCTACCTGCTGCTGGATGAAAAAGGCCATACGCTGGTGGGCAATATCACGGAAATTCCGGGCCTGAACACTATTACTGACAGCCAGGTTGTGGAGGTCCAGATCAAGCATATCGGTGCCTTGACCGAAGGCAATGTCCGCGTCAGCAAAATGGCGGGCGGAGAAACCCTGGTGGTCGGGCACGAACTGGGCACCCTGAACGAGCTGCGCTCCATGTTAAGCCGCATCATTGTGACCTCTATGGTGTTGGCCCTGATGCTGGTCATTCTGGGGGCCTATGTCTTTAGCAGCGAATTGAAATACCGTGTGGGCAAAATCCGTCTGCTGACCGAACAAGTCGGTGCGGGGGATATTTCCAAACGCATCGTGTCCGAGAGCGATGATGTCTTCGGTTTGATCCACCTGGATATCAACCGCATGCTCGACAAGATCGAAAACCTGATGAAAGGCGCCAAACACATTTCCGATACGGTAGCCCACAACATCCGCACGCCCCTGACGCGCATTGTAGGCAGGCTGCGAGAAACTCAAGGTTTGGAAGGCGTACCCGAACAGGTGCAGCAGGCCCATCAGGACGCCATTGCCGAGGTGGAAAGCCTGAGTGTTCTGCTGGGCAAACTGCTGCAGATTGCCGAACTGAATGCCGGGGTTCAGCGCCAGAATTTCAAACCCTGCCAGATCGCTGTCATAGCGGAAGATGTGCTGGATTTATACAGCCCCTTTGCAGAAGAAAAAGGCATCAGACTGGAAGCGAAATATATCGCTACCGTAAAAATTAATGGGGATAGCAATTTATTGGCTAGCGCACTCGCCAACGTAGTCGATAATGCTGTTAAATATGCGCATTCCCATGTCAGCGTAGAAATAAAAAGAATTCCAGATAATAAAATAGCAATTATTGTGGAAGATGATGGCCCTGGCCTACCTGAAAGCGAATATGAAAATGTAGGTAAATATTTTTATAGAATTAATAATGATAACGAAGGCTTTGGCCTAGGTCTTACCAGTGTCGCCGCCATTATTGAATTGCATCGCGGCCAGATTCTATTTTCAGATGCCAGCCCAGGCTTACGGGTCACGATTCGTCTGCCTGCCTAAAGCACAGCCATGTTTTAAACATGACCAAAAGGTAATGAAACTGTCATCCTAATTCATTTACTCCTCTATTAACCTAAGGTGATTTTCTGTCGTCTTTTCTGACATTTATAAAAATCATGATTGCATTTGGGGAACGAGGAGATTAATGAGCAAGCAAAAATACTATTCTGCCGGCCTGATGGTGGGCGTGGGGGTCTTCACCGTCCTGATGGGACAGAAGTACTCCCTGGGCACAATGGCCAGGATGGGGCCGGGCTACTTCCCGTTTCTGCTGGGCATTGTGATGATCGCGCTGGGGGCGCTGTACCTGTTTGTGGAAACGGCTTCTCACGACGAGGAAGAAGAAGAAAACTTCGGCCCTCCGCAATGGCGTGGCTGGCTGGCCATTGTGGGCGGCATCATCGCCTTCATTATTCTGGGTCGCTACGGGGGGCTGGTGCCCGCCACCTTTGCCTTGGTATTCATCTCCGCCATGGGGGACAAAGAACATTCCTGGCTGACCGCCCTGCTGCTGTCGATCTTCGTGACCCTGCTTGGGGTGGTTATTTTCTCTTGGGGGCTGGAGTTGCAATTCCCCCTGTTCACTTGGGGCTAAGCCATGGAAATCCTCTCTAACTTGATGAATGGCTTCAGTGTCGCCTTCCAGCTGGATAACCTGATGTGGGCCGTGTTCGGCGTGTTCATGGGCAACCTGATCGGGGTGCTGCCGGGCATGGGCGTGCTGGCCGCGATCTCCATCCTGTTGCCCCTGACCTACGCCATGACACCAACGGCCGCCTTGATCATGCTGGCCGGTATCTATTACGGCTCGCAATACGGTGGTGGCATTACCTCCATCATGCTGAACTTGCCCGGCACGGCATCTCATGCCGTGGCGTGTCTGGACGGTAACCCCATGGCTCGCAATGGCAAAGCCGGTTCGGCCTTGTTCATGCTGATGTTGTCCTCCTTCTTTGGGGCAACCATCGGTATCTTGGCCATGATTCTGTTCTCGCCCGCCTTGGTCGATGTGGCTTTCAAGTTTGGCCCCGCCGAATACTTTTCCATGATGATGCTGGGCCTGCTGGCAGGCGCAACGCTGGCCAAAGGCTCTGCCATCAAAGGCGTGGCCATGGTGGTGCTGGGCCTGATCTTTGGCGTGGTGGGTACGGACGTGAACAGTGGCGTGTCGCGCTTTGACTTCAACATCCCCGAACTGCAAGACGGTTTACAGATTGTGGCGCTGGCGATGGGGCTGTTCGGTATTGCCGATTTCCTGAAAAACATCAACCGAATCAACAGCAGTCATACCAAAACCATTGGCAAGGTCTCCGGCCGTTCCCTGCGTCCGGAAAAAGGCGATATCAAGCAGTCCCGGGGCGCCTTGGTACGCGGTACGGCCATTGGTGCCGCTTTCGGGATCTTGCCGGGTACCGGGCCAACCATCGCATCCTTCATTGCTTACGCCACTGAAAAGAAAGTAGCCAAAAACCCCGAGCGCTTTGGTCGTGGTGCGATTGAAGGGATTGCTTCTCCAGAAGCGGCTACTAGCGCCTCCACGCAAACCAGCTTCATTCCTACCTTAAGCCTGGGCATTCCCGGCGACCCGGTGATGGCTTTGATGTTGGGCGCGCTCATCATCCACGGTATCCAACCCGGCCCACAGATGGTGGTCGAGCATGCCGATATGTTCTGGGGCCTGATCGCCAGTTTCTGGGTGGGCAATATCCTGTTGCTGGTGCTGAACCTGCCATTGATCGGCATGTGGGTGCGCCTGCTGTCTGTGCCCTTCAAGTACCTGTACCCCGCCGCCCTCTTCTTTGTGTGCGTGGGCGTCTACAGCACGAACAACAACCTGTTCGATGTGAATGTGGTCTTGCTGTTTGGCATTCTGGGTTACTTCTTCATGCGCTTGCGCTTTGAGGCGGCCCCTTTGCTGCTGGGCTTTGTATTGGGGCCGATGGTGGAAGAGAACTTCCGTCGCGCACTCTTGCTGTCCCGTGGTGATCCCATGATCTTCCTGGAGCGCCCGATCAGCATGGTGTTCATCATTGCCTGCGTATTGTTGATGCTGGGTCTGACCTACTCCTTCTGGCGCTCGAACAGTCAGAAAAAGCTGGGGACGCTGGCTAAAGCATGAGGCTAGCAAATACGCTGTTCGACCAAGGATAGAAAGGACGAACCCGCTGAGGTAAACAGGCAGAGCCGGGCAGAAACGCCCGGCTCTGCTTTTTTATCGCTGGCAAACAAAGCTCAAGACCATACTGAAAAAGATCAGCGATCGTCCTTGGGCTCCAATAGCCTACACCGCTTCACACTTTGCCTCACAAGCGGGGGGTACCCGTTTTTTACCCGGCGCAAACACCATATAGCTCAAAGCGGCCAAGATAAACGCAGCTGCCGCCCCATACGTCATGACCCCCGCAAAACCGGCTATCAGGGCCGCATTGATCGACTCCAGGGGATTCGCCAAATGGGCCAGCAAGCCGCTGTACTGCGAGGCGACACCCAGGTCCCCTGACGCAATTTTTTCAGCCAGATAACGCAGTTCAAGACCCGCCGAAACGTCCAAACGGTCAAGCAGATAACCCATGATGCCTTGCACCAGCACAAAACCCATGACCGCAATATTAAAGGCCAGGGAGATCATGCGGGCACTGGTATCCGCCCCCGAGGCCATACCGGCTCGCTCGGCTGAAACAGAAGCAGTAATTACATTGGTTGTGGTTGTGTTGGCCATGCCCAAGCCAATACCCGCCAGCACGCAGCCCGGCAAAATAAACCAAGCCGGTCGGGTAGACACGCTGCCGACTCTCATCATCACAAAACCCAGACCAATCAGAGCCAGCCCCAAAGAGATTACAAAACCGGGCTGCCAGCGCTGAGCCAGACGCTCCGCGAAAGGGGGGATGAACAGCGTGGGCAAGGTGTAAGCCAAAAGCGCCAGACCCGTTTGCACACTGTCATACCCCAGCCCTACGTGAAAGTAGATAGGCAGGTAGATGATAAATGGCCAAAAACTGAAATTCTGCCCCATGGAGCCCAGCAGCGCCCCGGAAAAGTTACGGATGCGGAACACCGAGAACTCCAGCATAGGACGGGCACTTCTGCGTTCGACCAGCACAAAAGCAATCAGGCTCAGCGCAGAGACGGCGATGATGCTCAAGGCTTGAAGACTGCCAAATCCCAGCACTGGGCCTTGCGTGACAAATAGCACCAGACAGAACACAGCCAAAGACAGGGTAATGATGCCGGCCACATCCAGACTGCTCGCCTGCGGATCACGCGATTCCTGAACTCCTGCGCGGGCCAGCAACAAGGTGACGATAGCCAGCACGGCATGGATCAGAAACACCCATTCCCAGCTAGCCAAAGCCAGAATCATGCCGCCCACAATCGGGCCAAAACCCAATCCAGCCCCAAAGACCACGCCCCAAACGGCAAAAGCTTTACCGCGCTGCTGCCCATCCCGGAACTGATTGGACAAAATAGCGATCTGACAGATCAACATCATTGCCGCGCTTAAGCCCTGCAAGAAGCGGGCTCCGATCAGAACGGCGGCACTTTCCGTCAAGCCGCACACCAAGGAGGTGATCCCGAAAGCCACAATCCCGATCGTAAAAATACGCTTGCGGCCATAACGGTCAGCCATCGTGCCCACGCCCATCAAAATCGTGGTCATGGCAATGGTGTAGGCAGCCATAACCCATTGCAGTTGTCGAAAGCTGGCTCCCATCACCTGCTCAATCGTGGACAAAATAGGCGGAACACTGGAGATCTCCAGCCCCATCATCAAGGCAGACAAACACACAGCGGCCAAGGCATAGCTGCCCTGTCGCGATATCGAAGGCGTCATCGCTATCTTCCAAAAATCATAAATACAAGAGGCATCCTATGGATGCTCGATAAGGCGATCTGCGAGGCAATGCCACCCTGCGCAGTTCAATCAGGAGAGATAGTAGGGACAGGCCAACTATTCATCAATGCTATGATCGAACATATCAGAAACAACAAATATGGATAGATAATGAGCCGTGCCGTCTTGGATGTGGAATCTGTGCAAGCTTTTGTCAGCATTGCCGAATTCCAAAGCTTCACCAAAGCCGCCGAAGCCTTGGGAACCACCCAAGGGGCCATCAGTGTGAAACTCAAGCGGCTGGAGGAACGCCTGGGCTACAAGCTGATCGAACGTACACCCCGGCTGGTGCGACTGTCCGCTCAAGGCGCCATCTTTATTAATCCTGCTCGCGATTTTCTGGCAGCGCATGACCGAGCCAGACTGGCCCTGTCCTGCGAATGTCGCCGCTTTCGCCTGGGTATTGCTCAACACGTAGCCGGTCCCGAAGTGCCCAGTCTGCTGGCCCGCCTGAGCGAACGTGACCCTGCCTTGACGATTGAAGTGCGTCTGGAAGGCTCTCATCAGTTATTGGAAGGTTTCGATAAAGGCGAGCTGGATGCGGTCATTGTTCGGGAAGAAGACCACCGGGCGGATGGCGAGGACTTGGGGCCAGAGTATTTCGGCTGGTTTGCCGCGCCCAGCTTTCATCAACAAGAAGGCAAGCCCTTACGGCTGGCGGCCTTGGCTCCCTGCTGTGGCGTGCGAGATATTGCAACTCATGCCCTGGAAACAGCGGGTATTGAATGGAACGAGGTTTTTGTGGGCGGCGGTCATGCGGCCGTAATGGCTGCTGTCTCGGCGGGCTTGGCGGTTGCGGCTTTTTCATGCCGCTTGGCCCCACCGGATGCTGTCGAAGTAAGCCAGCGTCTAGGTTTGCCTGCCCTGCCCGCGTCGCGCATCATCCTGCACTCAACACTGACGGACCAACGCTCACGGGAAGCCTTAAGGACGTTGGCGGCGGCCTATCGGGAGCACCGGAGCAATAAAATGGCGGAGCTCAGCTAAGGCCTGCCCAATCCACCCAAGAAACCCACATTTTTTTGCCTCATGCTTTAAAGCATCCCATCGACTTCCAAGGTCAGGTGTCAGGTGTCAGGTGTCAGGTGTCAGGCACATAGTCTGTGCCCTTTTGAGTTTCCCGCCATTGCGTAAATAATTTGGCCCGGTGTATAGGGTAAGGCGTGTCCAGACGGGTCAAGGCTCGTATACGATCCGTCCGAAAATGACGGAACTGGCCTTTCAGCTCGCACCACCCCACCAGAATTCGGAAGTGTTCGAAGTAACCCAGGGAAAAAGGCCAGATCACCCTGTCTGACTGCTTGCCTGCGCCATCGACATAGCGGATACGCAGCTTGTCTTGAAAGCGGATCGCCGCTCTGGCGATTCCGAGGTCAATCGTTTCAGCGTCCTTGATTTGCCGTGGTCCGACTCGCAGCGCAGTGCTGTCCAAGCTGTCTTTCAAACTGTCAGGCAGCACAGCTGAAATCTTGGCTCGTGCCTCCAAAGCCGCCTGAACCACCGATGGATCGGCTAACTTTTCTACCCAACGGAACCCAAGCAGCAAAGCCTCCAGCTCTGCCTGAGAAAACATCAAGGGCGGCAACATAAAGCTGGGTTTAAGGATATAGCCCACACCGGGCTCACCCTGTATATCTGCGCCCTGCGCCTGCAAAGATGCGATATCCCGATAAAGCGTGCGAATACTGATGCCCAGCTCTTGAGCCAGCTGCGCTCCGCTCACCGGGCGTTTATGTCGGCGTAATACTTGCAATAAAAAGAGGAGTCGCTCAGCTCTGACCATGCCTGATACTGCCATTTTTTGGCAGTATGGTCACGCATAATCATCGACTTCACCCCTCTATTGGAGTCACCATGAACCCGCCCAGTCTCATCCTTCTGTATGTCGCTGACCCTGAAGTCAGCCGCCTTTTTTATGAAAAACTGTTAGGCCAAGCCGCCAGCGAATCCCATCCTACCTATGTTGCCTTCGAGCTTGGCAATGGGCTTATCTTAGGTTTATGGTCCACCAACGCCGCCAGTTTTGTTTCCTCGGGCACAGGTCATCGATCAGAACTGGCGTTTACGGCAGAGAACGATGAGGCGGTCGATCAGCTCTATCAACGCTATGTAGCAGCCGGCATCCCCATTGAACAGGAACCCATGACGGCCGTCTTTGGGCGCACCTTTGTTGCACTGGACCCGGATGGGCATCGCTTGCGAGTATGCACCGCCGCCTAGCCCACTTACCGCCAGCATTGCTTAGCTCAAGTTTGTATGACGGCGGTGGAACAGATTCAGTGCGTTGTTCACCAGTCCAGTAAAACGAGCCGCATTGTGGCGCACGCCCGCTTGCTGCCCACCAATCAACAACAGGTGGGCCATCTCCCCCACCAGTTGGGCTTGCTTAGAGGGCAGAAAGGAAGCCTCAGAAGTCTTGATGGCAAAGGCCAGACGGGTCGCGTCAACGCGTGTTTGATACTCGGCCACCAAGGGATCGTGCAAGGCCCAGGCTCGAATGGCCACTTCCCGGTTTGGCTGCTTGTCTGCGGCGATATGCACGTAGCGTTTCAGCACTTGAACCGGCCCGTTTCCCTTGGCGGCATAGTCCAGCATCCGCACGGTGTAATCCTCTTCCCAGGCCGACAAAAGCGCCCGCACGAAGTCCTCTCGATTGCGAAAATGATGGTAGAAGGAGCCGCGGGTGACATTCAAACGACGCGCCACGCGCTCGCCAGATACCTGGGTATAGCCTTCCTGATCCAGCGTCTCCAAACCAGCAGTGATCCAATCTTCTCGGGTAAGCGTTTTCATGGCAGAAACATACAGCCTGTGTATGGTGATTCGTCGATTGTTAGGCTACGAGCTTCCAGTTTGACCATGGCAAGTCACAACACTGCCACCTTCCCAAAGGGCTCGTAATGAAAGAAATAGCGCTGATTGCCTTCGACCAGTTCACCGACATTGATCTGTTTCTGATGTGGGACATCCTGGGGAGAAATACAAAGGACTGGCGGGTGAAGATCTTAGGCGCAAAGCCTATTTTACGGTCAGCACACGGCTTGGAGATACCGATACATGGACATCTTTCCGAAGCGGCACAGGCCGATGCCGTCTTGTTCAGCAGCGGGAAAGCGGGCGTGCCCGCTGCCTTAGCCGATCCGGACTTTATGATGCACATTAAGCTGGACCCCAGCCGCCAATTGATTGGCTCAATTTGTGCAGGCGTGTTCTTTCTGGAGCGACTAGGTTTATTGCCTACGCGTCGTGCCACCACTCATCCTGATGCACGGGAGGTCTTGAAAACGCTGGATCTGGAGCCTGTCGATCAGCCGCTGGTGTGTCACGGCCACGTCGCCAGCGCCGGAGGGTGCCTGGCCGCTCTCTACCTGGTCGGCTGGTTGGTAGAGTCGCTTTTTGATGCGGATAAACGGCAAGAAACCCTGCTCCCCGTTTATCCAACCGGGCAGCAGGAGATTTATGAAAATCTAATCGAATGCAGTCTTAGGCAGGCCTGCCGCTAAGACGTGCGCAGCTGGGTTTAGCCTTCAGCCTGCTCGGCATTAAACATGTCCCAATGCAGCAACCACTCACCATCAACCTTGCGCCAGAACACCCAGTAACGGCCGCGCTGCGCAAGCACCCGTTCTTGCTGGGCGTTTTCGGCATACAAGGTGTAGCGGCCAATTTCCTGGGCTGCTGCATCTGTTCCCTCTACCGTCAGGGTTTCAAAGTTCGCCGCGCAAATCCCCATGCGAAAGACTTCTTCAAAATACGCCCCGACCGCTGCCTTGCCAACTAAAGTCGGCACGCCATGAGGCATCAAATGAATCTGCTCGGTGTAACGCGTCAGCAGCGTGGCAACATCGCGGCTGGCCAAAGCTTGTGCCAACTTGTTCTCTGCAGCCTGAATGGCCGCCTTTAATCCTGCCTGATCTGACATATCCTTCTCCTTGAAAAGACTCTATTTAGAATGCAGCGCTGCGATAGACTATTTGCCCATCCACCATAGTCAGCAAGCTGCAGGTCTGCGGTAGCGTGTCAGGTACTACCGTGAAAATATCTTGAGACAGCACCGCCAGATCAGCGACACAGCCCGGTAACAAGCGCCCTTTGTCGGCACCATGCCCCTCGGCAATCGCGCTGCCATAGGTATACGCACGCAGCGCTTGCTCCATCGTCATGGCCTCGCCGGGTCTAGCGGGATGATCAATTGCCGCGAACAGACTCAGAAAAGGGTTCAACGGACCATCCGAGCCAATGGCAACTGATACCCCGGCTTGCTCCAAGCTGCGGAAAGCACCGCTGAAACCCGAAAAACCCGTATCACCGGCATAGAACCAGAAGTGCGTCGGGTTCTGTACCACCATGGCGCCCGTCTCTGGCAAACGTGCCAATTGCGCCGGGGTCAAACCATCCGCGTGTTCGATACGCAAGGCGCGGGCACGCCAATCCACCTGAGGCTCGAACTCCTCCAGCGCACACAAAACGCTTTCCAGGGTTTGGTCCCCAATCGCGTGCAGGAGCAATTGCTCTCCCGCGCGCAGGCTTTCCTGCAACATGCGGGTAATTTCCTGCCGCGAAAAATTCTCTGTCCCATGCAGCGGCACACTGGACTTGGCGGCCACAGCCCCGGCATAGGCTTGCGTGACAGCCGCCCCGCCCTCAATCGGCGTGCCATCCAGAATCCACTTCGTCCCATGGAACTCAATGCGTTCGCCCGGATGTCGGGGCAGGCCCTGACCATCACTGACGATGCGGCCAGCATGAGCGGAGGGAGGGAACCGGATCACCCGAACCCGAATAGGCAGCGCTGCTGCTTTCAGCATCTCGATATAGCGCTCAGGCGGTGTCCAGCTCATGTTCTGAACACTGGTGATGCCCCAACGCAGGCAATCATCCGCCAGGGTCTGCAAACTGGCAGCCCCTTCTTGCACGCTAGTCATGGATGCAAAGCAGCGCTGGGGAGACCAGGACGCGTACTCGTGGACTCTGCCTGAAAGGCGGCGCGAACCCGGCAAGCGTTCGTAAACGCCGCCTACGGGATCAGGAGCCTCATCCTCCAAACCCAAGCTCTCCATCGCCAGGCTGTTCAAGACATTAGTGTGATTCGTCATCCCTAAAAACAGCACCGGATGAGCGGGGGCCAGCGTATCCAGCAATACGCGGTCCAGCTTGGACTCGTTGATCAACTGCGGTCCAAGTGTGGCGTAGATCCAGGTGCCGGCCGGGGACTCTGCCACTGCGGTCTGCACTAAAGAAACCAGAACATCCAAGGGCGGATCGGCTACGACATCAACGGGCAACCGTATGCCCATGGGATCGGGGGTGTGGTGCATATGCGCATCGTTCAGCCCCGGAATCAGCAGCTTGCCCTGCAAATCAATCAGCTCTGTATCGGGGCCGATGCAATCTTGCAATTGCTGCCAATCCCCGGTTTGCAAGACACGCCCATCGGCAATGGCCAAGGCCTCGCACCACGGCTGATCCGTGTCGCTGGTAAATATGCGCCCATTCCAAAACAGCGTATCTGCCCATTTCTCCCGCTCTTGGGGATTAGGCTGCTGCCCTGCACCTGCCCTTTTTGCTTGCTTCCTGCTCGGAGCAGGTGGGCCACCCTCTAAAGCTGCAGAGGCCGTCAAGGCTGCAGAAGCATAACGGCTGTCAGCGACACAGGCACGACTTGTTTCTTGCAGCAAGGCGCTGCGAATCGCTGCCTGTAAAGATGGTCGTTCCGTTGGCAGCACCGCCCGCCCTGCCAACACCTGCTGCCAAAATGAAGCCCCACAGGTCCAATGAAAACGCTGTGTCAAAGGGCTGACCTGCGTCCAAGACTTCCCTGGCTGGCTATCTGGCAAGACGGCGTAGGCATCCAGCAAAGCCAGGAAATCCGCCCCGCCTAAATGGCAGGCGCAGCGAGCCCTAGGCCAGGGCTGCATACGCCTATATGTCTCTTGTCCGCCGGGCTCCCCCGCCCCTGCCCAGAGAGAACTCCCCTGAACACGCTGAGCTGAATACGCGGTATTTTGGTCTTTAAAAGACTGCCCTAAGGACGCCGCTGGCGCCCCCCTTTCCTGCAGAGCTTTGCCCATCTCACTGTCTCCATTTCTTTTTATCTGACGATGACTGTACTCGGCTGGCACACGTCATCACGGACAAAAAACAGTCAGATCCTGCCAAAAGGGGTTCAGGCTGGGCGAAACAAGTTTGAGAAATTAGTCAGGGGTATAACCCACATGGCGGGCAAAAGCCCGTCGCAATTGTTGTGCGCTACTAAAGCCACAGAGCGCGGCCACTTGCTTAAGAGACAAACGGGCTTCTTGCAAGTAGCGCTGCGCTGCCTGCACTCGAAATAGCTCCACCGATTTGGCCGGTGTGCGGCCCACACTTTCCACGTAACGCCGGGCAAAGGTACGGGGGCTCATATTGACGCGCTCCGCCAAGGCTTCCACGCTCATATCAGCCGCCAGATTATCTGCCATCCAGGCATGCAGTCGCCCAAAATCAGCGAGCACGCCACATTGGCTGGCCAGCGTGCCTGAATGCTGTGACTGCGCCGATGAACGCTTCAAAAACACCACCAGCAGGCGCGCCAAATCCATGGCAACGGCATAGCCACGGTCCTCCTCCAGCAAGGCCAGCGCCATATCCACCCCTGCACTAAACCCGGCTGTACTCCACAGGTGATCGTCCCGCACAAAAACCGGCTCAGGTTCCACCCGAATCGCAGGATAGCGCGAAGCCAAGAGCTGCGCGGACTGCCAGTGCGTCGTCAAACGGCGCTGATCAGCCAAGCCCGCTTCAGCTACCAAGAAAGCCCCCGTGCAGACGGCACAGACTCGTCGCGCCTTGCTGCCATGATCCCGCAACCAGGCAACAACATCTGGCGGAACAGGCGGTTGATCGGGCGGCCCACCGCCGGGAACGACCAAGGTATCAATCCCTTGCGGGTCACATGTTTCTATGGATTCGGTAGCAATCACTACACCGCAGGACGTGCGTACCGGACCGCCGTGCAAAGACGCAAGCACAAGCTGATAGCCTGGCGAGAGCGGAGTGGAACAATGCGTTGTCGCAATGTAAAAAACATCGCTAATACCCGACACGTCGCTCAAAGTCACCCCATCAAATACCAAGACGACAAGCAGGCGCTGGGTAGATGAATCAAGCGCATTAGGGGTTGGAGATCGGCTCATCACATACGCCATGGACAAGGCCCGACAGATGCGGGCGAACGAGGTATCTAACGGGGGCTAGACCCACGCCAGAATATGGGGCGATGGTAGCACAGGCGGGCAATAGGCTCTTAGCGAGCAAAATTGCACAATCGTGAGCGCAGTAGACCACTCACTTGTATAAGAAAAAAAGATAATACACAGTGTCGAACTCAAATCAGGAAAAACTTAAAACCAAAAAAATCATTAACAGGATAGGTAAATTGGCTGATTTTAGAACAACTATGAGCGTACATTTTATAGAGTAAAAAAATCAGCTTCAACTTATTATAAAAAAAGTAGACTATTATTTAACTAAGAAACTAAATTCAACTCTTCCTCATTAAACAAATCCACTATTTTTAGCGATAAGACACTCTCTTGCTTTGACCAGGACCCCGTAAAGTCGTAAATATTATTTGATCTCAAATAATTTTTTACAAAATGAAAATGATAATCTGCCGCAACTTGAAATAAATATAAATCGCTTTCTATATTTACGTAGTTAGTTCCAAACCTTGTTACATTTTCAGATATCTGAACCATTCCATCTAAAACAGCTTTATTATCAGGCTCATTTTTTACATTAATAACATCGACCGGTTTATCATCGGGGAAATTCAGGAGCCAAGAATTCATAGAAAACTCCCTAGCGCTAGTTTTAGAATTTAAATCCATTGCTGATCGTATCGATTTTTTAGCTTTTTCTAAATAACCATTGTAGTTATCATTAAAAGTTAATGTATCTGAGTTTTTAGCCTGATGAAACAGGCTTGATATTTCCAACCAGGCAAAATTATAATTCTTAGGATTATCACGTTCTACGACACTATCCGGGTTTGACCAACAGGGCTTATATCGAAATTTAATAAAGCTAAAATCTGGAAAATGGCCAAGCCACCCATGCCCTAAATAAGACGTTGAGCCTGGTGCAGCCTCAAAGTTCTTATTTCCCGCCGTAGAAGTCAGTGCCTTATTACTCCACTCCATTTCTGGCTGAGACAGATAATCTATCGTCTGAACGCCGTAACCCAAATTTTTTACGTTCCAAGAATTTGGAACGTAGTTAACATCCCAGTAAGTATTCATTACATTATTCAATCCGCAATGATCCTGATGCGCCCAAGTATCCGCTATCACATGCGCTCTTACTCCTAGAAGAATTAAATTAAAACGCCTTAATACGTCATCGCGTCCATTACCACTGAGCGAAACTTCTCCACCCTTCGCAAGCTTTAAAATTTTCTCTAAGCGTCCCACTTCACTTGCGCAACGCTTTGCATCCTGAATTAAGGCTCTGGACAAGGCGCTTTGCGGCCTTGTCAACATCCTTCCATACTCGAGATCTTTTACCATTTTAGGGTTATATTTTTCGAGTATTTTTTTTCCACCATCCGTATCCCGGATCTCAAAATGAGGCAACTGAGCAGCGACATCAATACCATGTACATCTTGGCAAGACGGCGCCCCCCTTGGGTGTGCATAATTCCCAGGTAAAAAATGGTAAGAGCACCACAAACCATCTTCTGGAGACGTCAAGTTCCCAAAAAGAGTGCCTTGATAGGTATAACGAGGGTTATCAAATCTTGCTTTTATTGTGTAAGCTTTTGACCATTTAGTCTCTGTCACAAGCTCCCAATAAGCGGCATATTTCGTTTCGGAAAAGAAATCAATAAAATTGGCAGCCTTAGCTATTAGAGTCGCATCTTTTGATGAAAACCCACCGGCCTTAGCCGCATAATATGTGCCATAAAAGTGAAAATCCTGATCCATATTTTCTCCATTAGGTAAAAGAAGGCATGAAAATCGAAACGAAAATATCCGTTTTCAAAGCCCGAAAACAAAATGTAACATTTTATCCTAATAGTATCAATATATTTCACAAGCTAGTCACTATGCTTTAGCCGATTGATGTTTTGTTCGGCGGAAAACGTACTTACTACTCACATATCAGCCCTCCGCCAGTTCCCCACAAGTCATTCAGATATAGCGGTATACAGCCAAGAAAAATATGCCAAGATAGAGAGCTATGCCAATTCAGTTATTCCATCAAGCAAGCCTTAGAAGCACAAATTTATTTTTATAGTTAGAGAGATAAGCCCTGCCCACTAGCGTTACCACACAAGAAGTGTTGAACGTGTTCTCTCAATTCTCACATCCAGCTTGCCCAAACTAAACTGCCCGCAGACCACGGCTATGACTAAGACGTGATTTGCGGGCAATAGAACATCCGCTCTGACGCGGACAATTGAAGTAATGCGGATTAGGCCGAGATCTCTTTACGAACGATCTCTGCACCCGCGCTAAGCGCATGCAATTTGCCACGCGCCACATTGCGGGGCAATGGAGCCATGCCGCAGTTGGTGGATGGGTACAGCTTGTCTGCATCCACAAACTTCAGTGCTTTACGCAAAGTGTTGGCCACATCTTCAGCCGTTTCAATGGCGTTGGTGGCCACGTCGATCGCGCCTACCATCACTTTTTTGCCACGGATCAATTCGATCAAATCCATGGGAACGTGGGAGTTCTGGCATTCCAGGGAAATGATATCCAGCTTGGATTGCTGCAGCTTTGGAAAGGACTCCTCGTATTGGCGCCACTCCGAACCCAGCGTCTTTTTCCAGTCTGTATTAGCTTTGATGCCGTAGCCGTAGCAAATGTGAACGGCTGTCTCGCACTTCAGGCCTTCGATGGCACGTTCCAGCGTCGCGATACCCCAGTCGTTCACTTCATCAAAGAACACGTTAAATGCAGGCTCATCAAACTGGATGATATCCACGCCAGCCGCTTCCAACTCCAGCGCTTCCTGATTCAGGATCTTGGCAAATTCCCAAGCCAGTTTTTCACGGCTCTTGTAGTGATTATCGTAAAGCGTATCGATCATGGTCATCGGGCCTGGCAAGGCCCATTTGATCGGCTGACTGGTTTGCTGACGCAGGAACTTGGCATCATCCACAAAAACAGACTTAGGACGAGACACTGCGCCCACTACCGTTGGCACGCTGGCGTCATAACGGTCACGAATACGGACTGTTTCACGCTTTTCAAAATCAACACCGCTCAGGTGTTCAATAAAGGTGGTGACAAAGTGCTGGCGAGTCTGCTCGCCGTCACTAATGATGTCGATACCGGCGTGCAGTTGCTCTTGCAGGGACAAACGCAGCGCGTCTTTCTTGCCTTCAACCAGGTCCTCACCTTCCAGTCTCCAGGGCGACCACAACTTCTCGGGCTCAGCCAGCCAGGAGGGTTTGGGCAAACTGCCCGCGGTGGAGGTGGGTAGCAATCGTTTCATGTTAAATAACCTTGTTGTTTTGATTAATCAAAGTGCGTAGTTAGCAGCCCATTGATCAAGAATAACTTTGTACGGCTTGATAAAACTTTCTTCCGTGAACCGGCCCTGCTCAACCGCCAATCGGCTGCGCTCTTCACGATCATAGACAATTTGCGTGATCGAGTGATCCAGATTCTTCAAGCTGGGCTGATAGCGCAGTCCAGCTGCCGAGTTGGCATTGTAAATCTCGGGGCGGTAGATTTTCTGAAAGGTCTCCATCGTACTGATAGTACTGATCAGCTCCAGATTCGTATAGTCGCTGAGCAAGTCACCACGGAAATAAAATGCCAAAGGCGCAACGCTATTGGGAGGCATGAAATAACGGACCTGCAAGCCCATTTTGGCGAAGTATTCATCCGTAGGAGAAAACTCGTTCTGCTGGTACTCAATGCCCAATACAGGATGCTGGTTTCCAGTGCGATGGTAGACCTTGCTGCTGGACACGCTCAGGCAAATAACCGGCGATTTATTGAAGTTTTCTTTGTACAGCGTGGAGTTCACAAAACACTTGAACAGCTTGCCGTGCAGATCACCAAAGCCTTCCGGGGCACTGAAGCCATTTTTATTTTTATTGTGTTCCAACAGGACGACGCTGAAATCGTAGTCCCGCACATAGGAGGAAAAGTTATTTCCAACAATGCCTTCAATGCGCTTATTGGCTTTGTGATCAACGATATTGGTTTTCAGGATTTCAATAGTAGGGAAAGTAGAACCGTTACCTTCCACATCAATGTCCACAGACACAATATCCAGTTCAACCGAATAGCGATCCCCATTGGGGTTGTCCCAATGCGCCAAGTTGTTGAAACGATTGTCAATCATCTTCAAAGTATTGCGCAGGTTTTGCTGGCGGCTCTCACCCCGAGCCAGATTGGCGAAGTTCGTGGTGATACGCGTATTGTCAGAAGGACGGTAGTTTTCGTCGAAACGAATGCTCTTGACGCTGAATGCAAATTCTAAGTTCATTTTTATAAGTGCCCTAAATTCTAAGATAGAACGTGAGTCTGTTTTTCTCGACCACCGATCGAGAAGAACAAACTCACCGTAGTAACGTATTCGCTGTATTAATTAGCGGGTGTGCGATCAGACGCCGGCGCGCAATGTCTTGGCTGCAGCAACCATATTGGTCAGAGCCGGGATCACTTCATTCCATTGACGCGTTTTCAAACCGCAGTCCGGATTCACCCAAAGACGTTCTGCAGGCACACGCTCGGCAGCCTTTTTCATCAGGTCCACGATGTGCTGCTCAGTCGGGATATTGGGCGAGTGAATGTCATAGACACCTGGGCCAATTTCATTGGGGTATTGGAAGTTCTCGAAAGCATCGAGCAATTCCATATCCGAACGGCTGGTTTCAATGGTGATCACATCCGCATCCATGCTGGCGATCGACGAAATAATGTCGTTGAACTCCGAATAGCACATGTGGGTATGGATCTGTGTTTCGTCCTTCACACCATTGGCGGTAATGCGGAAGCTCTCCACCGCCCAGTCCAGATAGTTCTGCCATTGCGACTTGCGCAGCGGCAAACCTTCGCGCAGCGCCGCTTCGTCAATCTGAATGACATGCACGCCCGCCTTTTCCAGATCCAGCACTTCTTCACGAATGGCCAATGCCAGTTGCAGGCAAGATGCCGAACGGGGCTGGTCGTCTCGTACAAAAGACCAGTTCAAAATCGTCACAGGGCCTGTCAGCATGCCTTTCATGGGCTTTTGCGTCAGGGACTGCGCGTAGGTAATCCATTCCACCGTCATGGCTTGCGGGCGGCTGATGTCACCAAACAAGATGGGGGGTTTCACGCAGCGCGAACCATAAGACTGCACCCAACCGAACTGGCTGAAAGCGTAGCCATCCAGCTGCTCACCGAAGTACTCAACCATGTCATTGCGCTCGGCTTCGCCGTGCACCAATACATCCAGCCCCAGCTTTTCCTGTTCACGCACGCTGCGCTCTATCTCGGCGCGCATCGCAACCTGATAGCCCGCTTCGTCCAGGCGGCCGGCCTTGAACTCGCTACGAGCACGACGAATGTCTGCCGTCTGCGGGAAGGAGCCAATGGTCGTGGTAGGGAAATCCGGCAAATTCAAGAAAGTAGATTGCTTGGGAGCACGCTCTGCGTACACACTGCTGCGCTTGCCCAGATCAGCCGTAACGCGAGCCACTGCAGCCTTCACGGCCGGGTTATTCACTCGGGGCGAATTGCGTCGTGCCGTCAGTGCAGCCAAGTTCTCCGCAAGCTCTGCCTTTACCGAATCGCGGCCGTCGCGCAGGGCCTTACCCAGTACACGCAGCTCATCCAGCTTTTGCAATGCAAAGGCAAGCCAGGACTTGACGTCAGCCTCCAGCTTTTCTTCACTGGCCAGATCCACCGGCACATGCAGCAAGGAGCAAGACGGTGCAATCCACAAGCGATCGCCCCATTGTTTGGCAATGGGTTCCACCCAATCCAGCACAGCCGTCAAATCTGTTTTCCAGATATTGCGGCCATTGATCACGCCCAGGGACAAAACCTTATCGCCGCCCAATTGCTTGATCAGGGAATCCACGCCATCACGGTCGTTAATCGCATCAATATGCAGACCCGCCACTGGCAGATTAGCGGCCAGAGAAGCATTTTCCAGCAACTGGCCAAAGTAAGTCGCCACCAACAGCTTCACGCCAGCGGACTGCAAGTGCTGATAAGCCGTCTTGAAGGCTTGCTGCCAATCAGCATCCAGCTCGGTCACCAGGATAGGCTCGTCCAGTTGTACCCACTCCACGCCCTGCTGGGACAAGGTATCCAACAATTGGGCATACACAGGCAGCAGTCGATCCAGCAAAGCCAGTTTGTTGGAGTCGTCCTTGGCTTTACCAAGAGCCAGATAAGTGACAGGGCCAATAATGACAGGCTTGGCCTTCACGCCCTGGGCCTTGGCTTCAGCCAATTGCTCCAGCAGGCGAGATGCATCCAGTTTGAACTGGGTGTCAGCCGTAAATTCAGGGACGATGTAGTGATAGTTCGTATCAAACCACTTGGTCATTTCACCGGCAGCGACGCCGCCGCAGCAGGCGCTGTGATCTTCCTGCCCCTTGGCCGAGCGACCACGAGCAACACGGAAGTAGTTGTCCAGCTTGTCGCCGTGAAAGTCCTGTACACGCTCGGGCAAGTTACCCAGTGTGAAACTGGTATCCAGCACCTGATCGTAGAAAGAAAAATCACCCACGGGCACTAAATCCAGGCCCGCTTGGTCTTGCCAATGGCGCTGACGCAGTTGAGCGCCCAGAGCCTGTAATTCATCGCGCGAAGATTCACCCTTCCAATAGGACTCCAACGCAAACTTCAGTTCCCGTTTTGCGCCAATGCGCGGAAAGCCAAGATTGTGGATCGTTGTCATGTGCAGCTCTCTATAGGCCAGTGAAATAAGGTATGGATTGCATTGTAGGTATACGCTCCAATGAAGTAAAATGGCCTTATCTCACCAATCCATGAATATCCTTCACATATCATGTTAGAACGTATCCATCTGGCCATCGTGCAGCAAGTTGACAAGCAAGGCTCCCTGACTGCAGCGGCCGGCATGCTGCATGTCACCCAATCCGCGCTTAGTCACACCATGAGGAAATTGGAGCAGCAATTGGGCACCGAGATCTGGCGCCGCGAAGGACGAAACCTGCAGCTAACCCAGGCAGGACAGTACCTTTTGGCCGTGGCCAATCGCGTTTTACCGCAGCTGGATCTGGCGGAAGAGCGCTTGGGCCAGTTCGCCCAGGGCGAACGCGGTTCGCTGCGGATTGGCATGGAATGCCATCCCTGCTATCAGTGGCTGCTGAAAATTGTCTCGCCCTACCTGAGCACCTGGCCCGATGTGGACGTGGATGTAAAACAGAAATTCCAGTTCGGCGGCATCGGCGCCCTGTTCGGTTTCGAGATTGACTTGCTTGTCACACCCGATCCGCTCTACAAACCGGGCCTGACCTTCGAGCCTGTGTTTGACTACGAGCAGGTACTGGTAGTCGCCAAAACCCATCGTCTGGCGACTGCGGCTTATGCCAAGCCGCAAGACATAGACAGAGAGGTCCTGATTTCCTATCCAGTAGATATAGACCGGCTGGACATCTACAACCAGTTCCTGCTGCCTGCCGGTATCGCCCCCCGTCGTCACAAAACCATCGAAACCACGGACATCATGATGCAAATGGTGGCCAGTGAACGTGGAGTCGCCGCCCTGCCCCGTTGGCTCGTGGAAGAGTACGCAGAAAAACTGGATGTGGTGCCAGTGCGATTAGGTAAGCAGGGGATCGCCAAGCAGATTTTCCTGGGTGCGCGGGAAACAGACACTACGATTGATTATGTCAGGGCGTTTGTGGAGCTGGCCCGCACTCCTGCTTTTTTGCAGGGTATTAGCTAAGGCCGGTAAAAATCCCCCGGAAAACTAGCCTTATAGACGTGCCCCCTGCTCCCTCAATCAGGCCAAAGTCATGATCTCGTCGGCGTAGCGACCTTGACGCAGCAAGCTCACCATTTTCTCCATGGAAGGCTGGATATGGGTGAAAAAGGCTTTGTACCCAGCACACAAATAATTCAGTCCGAACTGTCCATCCGGGGTTTCGATGAAACGATTACGTGGACACTCTCCATAACAGGCAAAGAGCACGGGACATTGTTTGCAATATTCAGGAAGCGTATCGAACTTGGCATTACCAAAACGGCGCTGCTTCTCGGAACTGACCAATGTGGCTAGCGGCGTGTCCTTAATATTGCCCAAGCGATACAGCGGCTCTACGAAATGGTCACAGGAATACACATCGCCATTGCGCTCCAACGCCAAGGAAGCGCCGCAGGTGGGCGCAACCAGGCAGCTATTGTGCTGATCCAACCAGCTTCCCAGCGCTACATCAAAAGTGGTGACGTACACCTGCCCAACATCGCGCTTTATCCATTCGTCGAATATCGCCACCAAAAAACGGCCAAATTTTTCGGCGGATACGGACCTGCTGCTTACTTGAGTGCCTTCTTGCTTATACAAGGGCCGGTCTTTGCCTTTTGCTCCACCCCAGCCTTGCTCGGCGCGCACTCTGGTCTGTTCCGTCACGCGTTCCACAATCGGGATCAGCTGGATATATTGCGCCTTTAACTCATCACGGAAAAATCGGTATACCTCTACAGGATGATCCTCATTTCCGGCATGGATCGTACAGAGAATATTGGTTTCAACCCCGTGCTGCTGCAGGCAATTCCAACCCCGCAGCACCTGTTCGAATGAGCCCTGCCCCTGCCGGCCTACTCGATAAATATCATGCAGGCCGGCAGGCCCATCGAAACTCACGCCCAGCAGAAAGTTATGCTGACGAAAAAAATGGGCCCACTCATCGTCCACCAGCGTTGCATTGGTTTGCATGGTGTAGAGGATCTGTTGGTGGCTTTGACGATATTTTTCAGCCAGCTTTACGGACAAACGATAGAAATCCAGGCCCCGCAACATAGGCTCGCCGCCCTGCCAAGCGATTTCAACTTGAGGCCCAGGCGAGGACTCCAACAATTGCCGAATGTAGATCTCCAGCGTCGCCTCATCCATGAAATAACTGGCATCCGGGTACAGGTTTTCCTTGGACAGAAAAAAGCAGTACGTACAGCTTAAGTTGCACGCTGCGCCAGCAGGTTTAGCAAGAAGGTGATAGTACTGATGCCGTTGTGTTGACATAAGCTCCTCTGAAGTGACAGGTTCATGCCCGGCGGCGAGCAACAGGCTCGCCACCGGAGTTATCAGGAATCAGTCCAAATATTCGACCTTCAGATGACGGATGCTGCCGTTAAAGGCGAAGGGCTTACGGTCAAAATAGTCCAGCGACACCGGGGAATAACTATCCCGGCCCACGTCAAAGGCATCATTTGCGGTAAAGGTAAGCGCAGTAGCACGTGGGGCACGCCCTTTGCTGACCTCTTTGCCGTTGACGCGGATGGTGATATCAAGCGGCGCGGGACGAACACCGTCGGTCTTGCGAGTTTCAACCTCTATCTTGACCTTCCCTGTCGGGAGCGGATCGGTGGTCTCCAAGCGGGTCCGCTCAATGGAAAACAGATTGTATTCATAGCTGAGCTTTCCATTCTCCACCCATAAGGCAAGACCACCCGAGAACGCACCAAGCGCATAAAGCACGCCCTTTGAATCAGCATCCAAGTCCGCATCGATCGTGACCAAGTTACTGCGTGAGCCCAGCCGTGGCGCGGTAAATTCAGGAACGCCCACCACCTCCTGCGTGTAATTGAATACCTTGGCCGGATTGGAGGGTGCATCCTCTGGATGGTAGACCGCGGACCATAAGCCCCCGCCCACCGGGTTGACCTTATTATCCTCAGCACTGACAGCAAAAGCCTTCTGCAACTCAGCGAGCTTGTCGGGATAGGCAGCAGCAACATCCTTAGCCTGCGAGAAATCCTTGCTTAGGTCATAGAGTTCCCAGACATCGTTTTTAGGCGACCATTGCATGATCGCAGGATCAATACCCGTTTTCCAAGGAATACGCGGTCCGAATACTGAAGCGATCCAGCCATCCTTGTAATAGGCACGGCTGCCCATGACCTCGAAATACTGGCCGCCCTTGCGTTCTGGCGCCGTCGGAGCGGCAAAGGAATAGGTCATGCTGATGCCGTCAAACGGATCCTGACTAATACCATCGACAAGCTCTGGCGGCGTAATGTCCAGAATGTCGTAGATCGTGGGCACGATATCGTTCACATGATGGAACTGCGGACGTGGCGTATCGTCTGCCTTGATTTTGCTGGGCCAAGAAACTGCAAGCGGCGTACGCATCCCACCAAAGTGCGCTGCAATCAGCTTGGTTGACTGGTAGGGAGCAGAGCCTGCCCAAGCCCAGCCAGCGTGATACATATTGTCGACTTTGGACGTCCCCAGCACATCCAGCCCGCCAAGCTCGTTCATGACACGAATATGGTCTTTGATCTCCGAGGCAATCCCGTTCTGCGCCAACAGTTCGCTGATGGTGCCGTTTTGGCCTTCTGCACTGGAGCCGTTGTCGCCCCAGATATAAAAGATCAGTGTGTTGTCACGAATGCCCAGTTCCTCCAAGGCATCGATCAGACGGCCTGCCTCCGCATCAGCGTGCTCGGTGTACCCGGCAAACACTTCCATCAGCCGGCGCTGGAAGGGTTTTTCATCCTCCGGAATATCAGCCCATGCCGCCAGTGTCTTGGGACGGGGCGTCAGCTCTGTCGCCTGCGGGATCCAACCCAGTTTTTTCTGGCGAGCGAACACGTCTTCGCGCATCACATCCCAGCCTTGGTCGAACTTGCCCTTATATTTGTCCGCCCATTCCTTGAAAATATGGTGCGGACCATGGGATGCCCCTGGCGCCCAATACATGAAGAACGGCCGATCCGGCGTAAGCGCATGAACTTGCTTCATCCAGGTGACCGCTTTATCGGTCATGTCTTCGGTAAAGTGGTAGCCCTCTTTTCCTTCAGATGGATTCAAGCGAACCGTGTTTTCAACAACCGCAGGTTCCCAATCGGAAGACTCACCGGCCAGAAAGCCGTAGAAATAATCAAAACCGATGCCCTGCCCTGCTGGCCAGTTCGTATAAGGGCCCACCGCCGTGGTTTCTGTAGCCGGCGTGTTGTGCCATTTACCGAAAGCACCGGTTGCGTAGCCATAAGAACCCAGCACTTTTGCCACAGTGGCAGAAGTACGCGGGATTCGACCGGAGTAGCCGTCCCAATCATTGGCAAGCTCAGCAATCTGACCATAGCCGACCCGATGGTGATTGCGCCCCGTCAGCAAGGCCGCCCTGGTGGGTGAACACATCGCCGCATTATGAAAGCGGTTATAGGTAATGCCATCACCGGCTACACGGCTGAGCGTCTCTGTCTTGATGACACCGCCAAAGGTGCTTGGAAGCGCCGGGCCCACATCATCGAGCATGATCACAACAATATTGGGCGCATTCGCTGGCAAGTGCGACTGAGCTGGCAAAGGATTGTAGGTCGACTCTGCAATCGTCGGCCCGGCTTTACTGCCCGATGGTGTTGGGGGAAACGGCAGTGATTTCTGTGCGGCCACTGGCGACCCTAACATCATCAGTGCTGTACTGACGCTCAAGCAACACGTTCTAATTGGATGGTTAATAAGTCGTTTCATCGGGCTCTCCATTTCAAACAAGACATCTAAAACCGGTTGAATCATTAAGGTATTGATTGCCTCGAAATATCGATCGGCAGGCCGATATCACTCATCATTGTTAGGAGTGCTGCGACACGATCTGCTTTTATTTCGAACAGCCTCAACCGCTGAATAAAACCAATAATCCGGCAATAAAAATTCTGAAATTCAAAAACCAGACAGCCATTTAGCAATGCACGGGTTTTCAAAACCTTGATGGCTGACTTGGCTACTCGCTGATTAGCAGTTACTCCGTCTTGAGTAGCCGTCTATCAGTTAACGGTATGGACACTGCCCAAATGGGTCTATCCAGACGTAATTTGGCTCGGCATGAATGCCGAAATTAATCAGTGATTTGCTGTAGACCTAGGAAAATCGAGAAGAAAGATCAGCTGTAGTTATTGCGATCGCTCTCAGCGGCTACCACCTAGATAGGGCTTGCCAATACGCGATTGGCCTCGACATCGCCTTGCATCCATGTAGCGGCAGGTAGAGTGATGCAGTCTTGGTCTTGGTGTTGAAGCGATGCGCTAGTCCTAGCAACAATAGAATCCAGGAGGGTTTGAACGGGCTGCGCGCTAAAGCTGCTGCCGATACCCAGCCCAAACATGCCCAGGGAAAACACAAACCACAGCCTGACCTGCTTGTTATCCATGTCACCCTTCCCTATTCAAATTCATGAAGCCCATTCACAACAGGAACAAGAAAAACCTCATCATTCTGTTGCCCTCCGATCAGGCTTGCTTGCCTGAACTGCTGGTTTTTATAGTTCTCATACCAATAGCAGTCCCCCACAACTCGCAGCGCCTAAGCTAGCGACGGCATATCACATTCCCGCGTAGCTGACCGATGTTGGGCTGATTCTATAAGAAGGTTTAGACAAAAACTTGCCATTTGACGCCAAGGATGAAAACCCGGTTTTTTTGGCTTATGGATGTGAAAGATGTTTTTTATAATTTATAAGGCTGCGTAAACGTATAAAAAATTATTTTTATAAGAATTTATTTTTTTCTATTAGCCGGTTTTTCCCGAAACCACTTCGATAATTCTCATAGATCTTGCGGGCGTACAGCTCTGAATTTTTAAAGTTTTCATTGTTTATTTCTGCACTTCTGGGTGTCTATATTTTCTTCTGGCTATATGTCCCAAGATTAAAAGGCCTCACTGGACGGGAGTGCCTGAAATCACAAATCTTGCAGTAGCGTGACCTCCTATGATGCGGATTGATGTTGCCACTGTTTTGTGGGGTTCTTACCTCCTTGCCTATAGTTTGAATAACACTAAGAACTCCATTTTTGAGGGACAAAGCCCCCCAGACCCGCTCTATAAACTGGGTTTGAAGTTCGAGCCTGTATTCGATGACGAGCAGGTGCTGGTGGTCAGTGAAGACCATGCAGTGGCGCCTGTGGGCTGTGGCTGTGGCTGTGGCTGTGGCTGTGGCTGTGGCTGTACCCAGCCTAAGGGCCTGGATAGGGAAATACTGACTTCCTATCTGGTGGACATAGGCCGTCACGATATCTACAAGCAGTCTCTGCTGCCCGCTGACATCGCCCCCCCTACGCCATAAAGCGATTGAGACAATAGACATCATGATGCAGATGGTGCCGAGTGGCCTTCCTAGTGAGCAGGTCAACGGTCTGCCTGCCATGCTGTTCGCTAGCGACGGCCCGTTTTAGCGCCTGACTTGAGTTGTGTCCAAAGTTTGGCGAGCATCTTTTGTAGTACTTGGCATTCCGCTTCATCAAGGCTGCTGGTCAGCGATTCGCACATCTGCCAGAACGCCGGCAGGGCTTGGTCCACCAACTTACGGCCTTCATCGGTGAGCTCCAAGGAAAAACTGCGTCGGTCTTCGGTACTTAACTTGCGGCGCAGCAGATCGCGTTTTTCCAGCCAGTCCAGCAAGGAGGTCACCGTGGAGCGGGTCACGCCGAAATACTCCGCGATGTTGGACGGAGTGATCGCCTGGCTCTCCACCAATCCCCGCTCTGCAAGACTGAAGAACATCAGTACATCGAACTTGCTCTCCGACAGGCCAAAAGGCGCTAGGCGGCTGTTAGCGCACTGCTCGATGTCATCGCACAGCCACAGCATCAACAAGCCTAGCCCTGCACGGCTTGGGTTGGTGGTTTCGTCGGCACTAGCGCGCATCAGCTCCAAGTGCGGACGTACTGCCTTAAGAGCCGTGAAGGATGGCGTAGAAGCGGATGTTTTGGGCCGTTGCATGATGGGTCAAGCTCAATACCAAAGGGAAGGTTGGCAATCATAGCGCAAAGAAATAGTACTGCTTGCGTATAATACGATAGACGTACTATATTTCCATTGCCTCACAACAATCAAAGGCCAAGCCTTAACTAAAAAATCCCGAAGGAGCCTATACACCATGAAAGTAATTGAATTGCACCATGTTGGTTTCGGCGTCAATCATGCGCAGGCCGATGCCATGCTTGATTTCTATCGCAACGT
>SMEN01000027.1_pt1 | contig 56794 bp, 60 predicted proteins | sample 2456271 | NCBI WGS metagenome assembly SMEN01 (sample SAMN10132593, study PRJNA489261) | soil metagenome | isolation source: day1 control-loamy sand soil ammended with raw manure from dairy cow... | place: USA | collected 2015-04-01 | reverse complement strand
TTTTTTTTATATATTTATCTTCAAAAATTATTAAATGTTATGAAAGCAAAAATTATTATAGCTCTGTTTTTATTAGTTGCTTCATTTTCAAATGCGCAAGAATTAGTTTGGCATACCGATGCAAATAAAGCAATTACCGAGTCTAATAAATCTAAAAAACCATTAATGCTTTTTTTTACAGGAAGTGATTGGTGTGGTTGGTGTATTCGACTACAACAAGAAGTTTTTACCCAACCCGATTTTAAAAAGTGGGCTAAAGATAATGTTGTTTTATTGGAATTAGATTTTCCAAGGAGAACTGCTCAGGATGATAAACTTAAAATTCAGAATGCTCAAATTTTACAAGTTTTTGGTGTTCGTGGTTATCCAACTATTTGGTTTGTAAATGCACAATTAGAAAACGAGAAAATTAATTTTTCGCAACTTGGCAGTGTTGGATATGTTGCAGGTGGTCCAGAAAAATGGGTTGAATCTGCTAAAACTATTTTAGCTAATAAAAAGTGATTTTTATATTTGATTTAAGGTGATTGATAAAAAAGGAGTAGAAATAAAATTTCGACTCCTTTTTTGTTTTTATTAAGATAAATTAATTCGTTTTTTGTTCTTTGTTGAAATAAACCAAGTAATAATACATTTGTTTTTCTTCATCCCAACCTTTTTCGATAAATTTTTCTGCAGATTCTGCATTGATAAAATCTAATTTAATTTGAACATTTGTGTCTAAATTAATTACATTTTTAATTTTTTTACGTGCATCCGAAACTGCATTGTTTGCAATCGGGAAGTTGGTTGTATCTTCAATCGAATACTTTTCTCCACGATCTACTTTATAGTTTTTGAATTCGGCTTGTAAATCTGGATTATCAATAACTTCGTTTAAGAAATTCGTTTCCTCAAATTCATCGTTCTTCGCAAAATAATTTACAGAACGATTCATAAACATCACTTCTTCTTTTTTATCTTCTGCAGGTAAAACCACATCTTTTGCGAAGTCTTGAACAAATTTTAAATATTTTTTAGTCATGAAATTTTCATCCTGAAAAGCATCAACACATAAAAAATGTTCTAACCAATAACGTGCATCGTAGCGGTTGCTATCGATTGTTAGGATTTTATAACCTTCTTCTTTTTTGTAATTGAAAATCAAACAACCTTTATCCAATTTACTTAAATTAATTCCTTGTTGAAGTATCATTTCAAGGTTTGAACCGTTTTCTTCGAATTGTAAAAAATCTGCTTTGATCTCACTTTTAAAAATCCCAATAGCATCAACCACATTATTGTCGATTGAAACATTGGTTAAATGAGCAACATAAACTTCTCCGTTTTTGATATGTGGATGGTTTGATTGATCAAATAAATGCTTGGTTATTTTTTTAGAAATTTCGTGTGAATTGCTCGGATTTGTAAATAATTCAGAAGCAAAATTATACATTTCATTATAATCTAAATCTACATCATGTGTAAATTGAAAGTAATTCTCTTCTTTCTCACGAAACGATTTAAAGAAATAATCTTTCAATAATGGCATGATTTCATCATTCACAGTAAACGTGTTTTCTGATAAAAATATAGCTTCATTTCTACTTTTGTTTCCCACACGATGAATCGATAAAGATTCGATTTGTGTATTGAATAAATTGATCATTGCGATTTTTTTTTGCTAAATTATTATGTTAAAAAAAGAAAACCTTTTGAGTTTTCTTAATGTTTGATTTTGTTATAATATTAATATAAATTATCATCGTATCCGTTTTCAGAATAATTTTCATCTCCTTCAAACATATCAAAATCTTCTTCATCGTAGTCGTCATCGAAATCTCCAAACATATCATCGTTAGATATTGGAGCATTGAAATCCTTAACTGGAGCTTCTGCTGGTAAAACACCATGCGCAAATAATAGAGCAGGAAGTTCTGTTTCTTCCGATTCATCATTTTTTTCAACTGCGGCTAATTCAACAAAGAAAGTCCACATATTAAATGGATCGTAAACATATAAAATCTTTGTTTGATTTTCGTATAAAATTTCAGACAGAACAATATCCGCCATCGTTTTTTGTTCACCAGGAACATCACCCATATCAAATAATGGAATTTCTTCATCTTGAATCCAATCTTCATCACAAGTGAAAAACGAACCACCTTCTGAACCATCGAATCCAAATGCATTTACTAAAGCATTGTGTAAATCTTCTAATGTATTGTCATCAGAAATGGCGATGTCTCTAAAAATATCTTCTTCAGCGTCTAAAATCGCTCTGAATTTATAAATCATAATTGTCAATATTTGATGTTACAAATGTATTATTTTAAAATGTTAAAACTATTTTTTTGAAAGTGAATTTATAAACAATTTAATTAGTTGAAAATTAAAATAGATTGATTTTGAATTTAAATAATCATTAGTTTTTGTAATGAAATTGTCTTTCTCGTTTGATTTGATTATTATAGAATTTACTGCTGTTGCACTAAAATGGTTTCGACTTTACAAAGGATGCATTAGTTTGTAAAGTTTTACAAAGATAAAATACCTCAAAGCGACCCAAACAAATAACCGTTTTAAAAATAAAAATGGTCAAAATTTCTTCTGACCATTATTTAGCTAAATGCTTTATTCGTTACAATATTTTATCGTTCTAGAAACTTTGTAAGTTGGAACTTTATTAAAACTTACTTCTTTAGAAATCCAATTTCCTATTTCATCAAAAGTGTAAACAAACGTCTTTGAAAAGTTTTCCTTGTTATTGAAATTATTCACAGTATAACTAACGATATTGTTTTTATCGTCATATTTATAGGTTGTACTAATCAAAACAGTTCCATTTAATTTGGTTTCAGACTTTTCTATTTTGTTATTTTTGTTGTACACATTTTGTTCTTCGTAAGTTGAATTATCCGAAACTGTAAAACTGTATTTATACGTTAAATCGTTATTTTGGTTGTACTTAAATTCTTCAACAGCTTCTTCTTTTCCTGATGCATCTAAATAAACTACTGAAGCGATGTTTTTACCTTCATACGTAAAAAGTTGCGTAGAAGTTATTTGTTTATTGGCATTGTAATGTGTTTCTTTAATGATATCGTGTTTATCATAAACATAAACAATCGAATCCAATATTTTACGAGTTTGAGAAAGTATCACTTTACTTTTCATAACATCCCCATTTCTAACAATTTTAACTACTTTAGAAGGAGTTGCGCTTCCACTTGTGAAATAATCTTCACGAACAATATAATCATCTGATAACGTATTTCGTTGTTCTTCAATGATTTGTTTATTCGGAGTTGATTTTTTAAAATGAGCAATGTTTTTTACCGAATCATAAAGTGTTTCACTCAAAATAAAATTATCTGTCGAAATAAATTGCTTTTTAGTTAACGGAAATTTCAATTTTTCGAATGTATTTGTTTCAATCAAAACATTTTCATTGTTGTAAATCGAATCCGTTACTAAATATCCAAATGAATTAAATATATAAGTAGCATTTTGCTCTTCAATTGTAAAGTTAGATTTTTCCAAAATCGTAATTTTTTGATTTATTTCGCAAACGCGATCTTTCAAATCAAAAAAGGCATAATCGTTATCTTTTGCCAATTCGGGTAATTCAACCTTTTTCTTACATTGAATCAAGAAAAGAGAAATAGATGCTAATAATAGTATTTTTTTCATTTGTTGTTTTTATAAGTTAATATTATTAGTACATAAAATTTGATTTGTTATCTCAAAACTATCCGAGCCATTTGTAAAAGTAGCATTTTTTAGAACATAAGTTTGGGTATAACCTGAAATGGCTTCAGGATTTTCAACCGTAGAATTTGCAGTAGTTACAACTTCAATAGTTCCTTGTTTTGCAGTCCATTCTTCTGTAATTTTATTTTCTGGATCTGTGAAAATCATATCGCAATATTCATTAGCGTTAACTGATTGTTCTAAAAGATAAAACTTGATCTTTGTCGTTTCATTCAGATTTATCAATTGTGTACCTGTTTCTGGATTAAATTGAATATCAGAGCCTAAAATCTTAAAAGCTTGAGTATTTTTATAAATTATAATATCTGAGTTTGGACAAATCGATAATGTTCCTAAACTAAAATCTATAATTGCATTTGATTTTGAATTTGAGAATTCTCCAAAATTATAATTTTCATATTTTAATTCGGATTTACCATTAGTCAAAATCATATTTAGAAGATTAAAAGAAACGATATAATTGATCGTAACTCTTGGATCATCTACTTTTTGTTCGATTTTTCGAATACGTTGATAAGTTATTTTTCCACCTGTATTTCCAAATTCATCAACAACTTGTGGATATCCTGGAGCAATTAAATTACAGATTGAACCTGCAATCGCTTTATCGCTATATTGACGGTACAGAATCATGTTTTGAGAAGCTTCAGTTTCATATTCCTGATTTAATATCAAAGTATTTGGATCTTCAAATTTACCAGTCATGTTCAGGACTAGCATTTCACTACCATTTAATTTATAAAAAATATTTTTCTCGTCACATTTTTGAACTTCTTGATTAAAATTCAATTCATCAAAAATCAAATCTCCATCATTACAGCTTGCGAAAATTCCACCGATAAACAAAAGTAAAGCTATCTTCTTCATGTCAATTATTTTCAACAAAAATAACTTATTTCTATAAACTTTAGCAAACTTATTTAAACATTCATTCGATTTCTTATATTTGAACATAAATAAAAATAGAATGACAAATAACGTTCAAAAAACCAATTATCCTGCGCTTTATACGCTTATCGTAGTTTTCTTCTTTTGGGGATTCATCGCTGCTGGGAACAATATATTTATTCCTTTTTGTAAAGAATATTTTCACCTTGACCAATTTCAATCACAATTGATTGACTTTTCGTTTTATACCGCTTATTATCTTGGCGGACTTTTACTTTTTACATTCGGAATGCTTCGTGGTAAAGATTTGGTAACTTTTTGGGGTTATCGTAAAAGTATTATTTTTGGATTGTTGTTTTCTGCGTTAGGAGCCGGAGCAATGATTTTGGCCGTTGAAGCAAATGTTTACATCGGAATGTTATGCGGATTGTTCATCATGGCACTTGGTTTTTCGTTACAACAAACAGCTGCCAATCCGTTTGCAATTTTATTGGGCGATCCCAAAACAGGTGCAAGTCGTGTAAATCTTGGAGGTGGAATTAATTCGTTAGGAACTACGATTGGACCTTTAATTGTTGCTTTTGCTTTGTTTGGAACAACCGCCGCTGTTAACGACGAACAAATTAAAACTTTGAGTTTGGATAAAGTGGTTTTGCTTTATTCTTGTGTTGGGTTTCTATTTATTGCTGCGGCCTGTTTGTTTTATTTTTCTAAGAAATTACCAGACGGAAAATCTACAGAACCAATTGAAAAATCTACAAAAGCGTTAACAACATTAATCATAATGACCGTTTTGCTATTTTTGAGTTTGGTTCCTGTTTTTCAAACCTATAAAAGTGTTGAAAATGACAAAGTTATTCAAATTGAAAAACAAATCAATTCAAAAAATGAAGAAGTTAAATCATTATCTTATGTAGATACAATTAAATTAGAAAATTTACAATCTGAAATAACTAATTTAAAAACGGATTTACATTCCATTAAAGTTCCGTTAGAAAACAAACGAATGATGTGGTTGGCAATCGCTTTATTTGTTGTTTTAGGAAGTTTAGCAAGTGCCTATTTCCGTTCAAGAAATAAAACAGAAGGTTGGGGAGCAATGCAATATCCACAACTTTTATTGGGAATGATTGCTTTGTTTATGTATGTTGGAGTAGAAGTTGCCATTGGAAGTAATCTTGGAGAACTTCTTAAAACATCTGATTTTGGAAGTTTACAAGCTTCAGAAATTACACCTTATGTTTCGATGTATTGGGGAAGTATGATGATTGGACGTTGGGCTGGAGCTATTAGTGCTTTTCAGTTTTCAGCAAACAAAAAACGTTTTTTAACCATTTTAATGCCATTTATCGCATTCTCGGTAATCATTGCTGCAAATACTTTAGCAAATTACGATATGTCGCAATTATATTTTTATGTGATTTGCGTTGTAATACAAATTGTTGCATTTTTTGTAAGTAAAGATAAGCCCGTTCGTACATTAGTTGTTTTTAGTGCTTTTGGAATTTTAGCTTTGTTAGTAGGATTAAACACAACCGGAACCGTTGCTATTTATGCTTTCCTTTCTGGTGGATTGGCTTGTAGTATTATGTGGCCATCGATTTTTAATTTAGCATTGATGGGATTAGGAAAATATACAGCTCAAGGTTCTGCTTTCTTGGTAATGATGATTTTGGGTGGTGGGATTATTCCTCCAATTCAAGGGAAATTAGCCGATATGATTGGAATTCATTGGTCGTATTTAATTTCTTTAGTTTGTTTTATTTATATTTTATTTTACGCAATTATCGTTAAGAAAGTTTTGCAAAAGCAAGGAATTTCTGTTGAAGAATCTAATAACTAATTTATGTCTGAATTTTATAATCTAAAAGCAGAAACCTTACAAGGAAAAGATTTTCCGTTTGAAACCTTAAAAGGAAAAACAGTTATCATTGTAAATACAGCAAGTAAATGTGGATTTACGCCGCAATATGATGGTTTAGAAAAATTATACGAAAAGTATAAAAATCTAGGCTTAGTCATTTTGGGATTTCCTTGTAATCAATTTTTAAAACAAGAACCAGGCGATTCAAAATCAATTGATGGATGTTTGTTAAATTATGGTGTTTCTTTTCAGATGTTTGAGAAAATTGATGTAAATGGTTCAAATGCACATCCTGTTTTTAAATATTTGAAGAAAAAACTTCCTGGAATTTTTGGTAATTTTATCAAATGGAATTTTACTAAATTCGTAATAGATAAAAACGGAAAACCTGTAAAACGTTTTGCTCCAATAACAAAACCTGAAGAAATGGAAGCTTACATTAAATCGATTTTATAAGTATGATTAAAGAAGATAACCAATTTACAACGGAAGAATTGGAATTAATCAATGCATTTGATGCTGATGTTCCTTTTCGAGTTTTACAAACTACTAATTCAGAAGATTTAAAAATATTAAAAACGCAATCAACAGAAATAAATTCTATAAATCTCGATTTGGCTCACTTGATTCAGCGAATGCACGCAACGGTTACTAGTGAAAATTCAAAAGGAGTTGGAATTGCGGCTCCTCAAGTTGGAATAAATCGTCAAGTAATTTTGGTTCAACGTGTAGATAAAGAAGACCGACCTTTTGAATTTTATATCAATCCAAAAATCATTTGGCAATCTGAAATTTTACGAGAAGGTGACGAAGGTTGTTTATCAATTCCTGATGTTTACAAATCCGTAAAACGAAGTTTGGTTATTACGATTGAGTTTCAAAATTTAGAAAATGAAATCTTTTCAGAAACACTTGAAGGATTCGTTGCTGTAATTTTTCAACATGAAATTGACCATTTAGACGGAATTTTATTTACTGACCGAATTGAATCTCAATTCCAATCCCAATTTATAGAAGCTTCAGATAAAGTGAATTTATATTATAAAATATAATTTTAAGTTTTTGTATTTCAATGGTGTTGAAAAAGTCGTTAAAAAAAAGTTCCACTTTTAACGAAGTATTTTGAATACCAAACATCTTCCAAATTAGAAATAATCACACCTTTTTTACTAGAAACATGAACAAACCGATTGTTGTGTAAATAAATGCCAACATGATCAATCTTACCACCTCCAAAAGCAAAGAAAACCAAATCTCCTTCTTTGAGTTTATCTATTTTTTTATTTTTAATTTCTTCGGCCATATCTCGCGAGGTTCGAGGTAATTTTTCTTTATAAATTTCTGTATAAACATTGCTAACAAATCCAGAACAATCAATTCCAGATTTTGTTGTTCCGCCCATTTTATGTGGTGTTCCTAACCAACTATCTATATAAAAATACAGTTTCTCGTTTTTCAAATCTTTTTTTGAAACTTCCAAAAGATTTGCAAAATCTTCTAAACTGTTATTTTTTGATTTTAGAATATGTTTTGAGCTCGATGTTTTTCCTTTAGTAGACGATGCGTTTTTCTTCGAAGCACAACTACTTAAAAGTAAAACTAAGACCAATATTTTTAGTAAGGTTGATATTTTCATACAGCAAAAAAACCGGTTTAAAACCGGTTTGTAATTATAAAATTTCTCTTAATTGATTCAATTTATCTTTCCAGATATTTAATTCATCTCTATGCTTATCGATGTTTTTATTAATTTCCTTAATAAACGGATTATCAGATTTTGCATTTGAGAAAAATTGCATATTGTTTTCAAGTTGGAAAATTTCAGAAGTAACTTCTTCAATTTTGCGTTGAACAAACGTAATTTCATTTTGAATTTTACGTTTATCTCCTGTTTCAACCATTTGCTCCAAACGATTGTTGTATTTAACCAATTCAGTTTCTTTTTTCGAAAGACTTAATTTGTCAAATAACGCATCTAAAATTTTATTGAATTTACCTTCAATATGTCTTCTAACTTGCGGAACAGGTCCAATAGCTTTCCAATTTTCGATATGAAGTTTAATTGCATCCAAATCTTCTCTATGATTTCCAACTAACTGAAAATCCTTAAGCTCTTCTAAATATGCTTTTTTCTTATCGAAATTTTCCATTTCTTCAGAAATATTTTTGTTTCTATCTTGATGTAAACGATCAAAATAATGATTGCAAGCTTCTTTGAATTCTTTCCAAAGCTTGTCAGAATATTTCTTCGGAACGTGACCAACTTTCTTCCATTCTTCCTGAATTTGCTTCATTATTGGCGTTACTTGATCAAAATCATTGCTTGTGTTTAATGATTTTGCTTTTTCAATTAATGCCATTTTCAAATTCAAATTATCTTGCTGATCGCGTTTGATATCTTTATAGAAAGCATTTTTTTGAACATTGAATAAACGAGTTGCTTCCTTAAAAGCATCCCAAGTTTGTTCGTTATGTTCTGCAGGTACTTTTCCCGTTTTAAAGAATTTAGCTCTTAATTCTTCAACTTTTGAAATAGCATCTTGCCACTGATTATGTGATTTTGAATCGTTTTTAGCTAAATCGTTAAGTTGAGCAATAAATTCAAGTTTAATGTTTAAATTTTGGTCTTCTCTAGAACGTAATTCAACATAAATTGCTTCACGACGATCATGTAATTGCTTTGTAATATCACTGAATTCGTTCCAAATAGTATCTCTATGTTCTTTTGAAACTGGTCCAATTTGTTCTTTCCATATTCTGTGATAAATCTGTAATTCTTTAAACGCTTTGTGAATGTCGTTTTGCTCTAATAATTTTTTAGCAGATTCAATTAAATTTTGTTTTTTCTCTAAATTTTGTTTGAAATCCCAATCACGAGCTTCGCGATCTAAATGTAATTGGTCGTAAAAACGTTCCATGTGAAAATGATAATTATTCCAAACATGGTTATAATTATCTCTTGGAATTGCACCAGCTTTTCCCCAACGTTCTCTGATGTTTTGGATATCTTTTAATGCTGTAGAAATATTTTCCGTATTATCAATCAAGTTTTTTAGTTCTTCAATTAAAGCTTTACGAGTCGCTAAATTGTTTTTTAGATTGTCTTGAATTGATTGAAAATGTTTATTTCTTTTATTTCTATAAGTATTAAAAATAGAATCAAAATTATTTTTTACAACCGAATTATATTCGAAATCTAATATTGTATTTTCAGTATTTTCATCCAGAAAAGCTTGTTTTTTCTCTTCGATGAAAATATAATATTTGTTTGAAAATGCTTTTTTAATTTGCTCAACGTGATCGCGAACAGTCATAACATTATAATTAGAAACTAAATTATCTAATTCAGTAACTAATTCTTCCAGCGAAAGTGCTTCGTAATCTTTGGTAGGAATATCTACATTTTCTGAGCTTTCCTCATTTTCATGTTCTTCTGCGTTTGAAACATTGATTGATTCAATTGCATCAAGATTTTGAACAATATTTTGTTCATTTTCACTTCCGTCTGTGTTCAACAGGTTATCATTTCTTTCTTCTAACATTATTTAAATGCTTAAGTTTAACATTATTTTTTTGAAAGGTAATAAATCAATTTTTATTATCAAAGGAAACATAGGATTTATGTTAAAATTTATTAAGGTTAACTGTTCCAAATTTCCCAAGCTTTCTCTGCTTGCAGAATTAACATTTGCAATCCGTTTATTGTAATTGCTTTATTTTCTTTAGCTTTTTGTAAGAACTTTGTTTCTTGTGGGTTATAAATCAAATCGAATGCAATATGATTTTCTGTAAAAAAAGAGTAGGGCAGGTTTGGACAATTTTCAACATCCGGAAAAGTTCCAATTGGTGTAGTATTTATAATAATTTTTGCTACTTCAAATTCTTTTTTAGACAAATCTTCGTACGAAATTTCATTCGATTTCGGATTTCTTGATACAAATTGGTAGTCAATTTTTAATTTCTTTAAAGCAAAAGCAACCGCTTTACTAGCTCCGCCTGTTCCCAAAATCAAAGCTTTTGTATGATGCGATTTCAAATGTGGTATTAATGACTCATAAAAACCATAAAAATCGGTATTAAATCCTTCTAGGCTTCCGTCTTTATGAACTTTAATCGTATTTACTGCTCCAATTTCTTGTGCATCTTGATTTAAATTATCCAAGAAAGGAATAATTGTTTCTTTGTATGGAATCGTTACGTTATAACCTTGATTTTGATTTTCGAAAACGAACAAGATTTCTTTAATATCTTTAATATCGAAATTCACATATTCGCAATCAACAATCTTTTCAGACTCAAATTTCTGTTTGAAATAATTTCTCGAAAATGAATAATCGATATTTTTGCCAATTAATCCGTATGTTTTCATCTTTAATTAGAAATGGTTATACCTTTTTCGTATAACCATTTATTTAGTTTTTATGTTTTTCAATGTGTTCTTGAATCAAAGGATTTGCCCAAACGCTAGGGAAATTTTCTTCAAGTATTGTGTGATTTTTAAAGTTTAAATGTAAAGCATTCGTTAAATGATAAAATGCCTTTTCAGTTTGTTCTTCAATAAAATATAATCCACCTAAACGATATTCGATTTCAAACTCATCATTATGAATTTCAGAAGCTTCTAAAAGTTTTTGAATCGCACCTTCAAATTCGCCTAAAAATTGCAATGTATCAGCCCAATATAACCAAGTATCTAAAAACAAATCTCCTAATTCAACAGCTTTTGAATAACCAAGAGCAGCTTCTTCAAAGAAATTTAATTCTTTATTGATTACAGCAAATCTTCTCCAATATAATTTGTTTTGGTCATCAATTCCTAAAGCTTTGTTTACATAAAATAAGGCTTTCTGGAAATTCCCTAATTTGATGTAGAAATCAGTTATTGCAATCCAACCTTTATCTAAAAGTGGATCTTCATGAACCGTTTTTAAATAATATTTTAATGCTTTTTGATTTTGATTCAAAGCTTCATAACAGGTTCCAATTCTTAAGAAAACGTAAGATGAAGCATCATCAATTTCAAGTGTTGTATTGTAACTATCAATCGCTTTTTTATATTCTTTTAAACTTTCATAAGCTTTTCCTTTTTCAAGATGAGCTCCAATAAAATGTTCGTCAATAATCGTAGCAAAATCAAACGCTTGAACCGCCTTTTGATAATCCTTTACGTTCATATGTTGACGTCCTAATTGATGCCAAGCAACTTCACTATAAGGTTGTTGGTCTATGAATTCGTTTAAGAATTTAATAGCTTGAGTGGGTTGATCTAAAAAGTCATAGCAATAAACGATGTTGTATAAAGCACTCTGATCTTCATCATCATTTTCTAAGCACTTAATAAAATAATATTTAGCATTTTCCAATTCATCGATATACAAATATTCCATTCCGATTAATGAATAAACATCGGCTAAATCATCTGTTAATCCTAAAGCAATATTCAATGTGTCGATTGCCTTTTTATGTTCTCCTTTTTTTGAATAAATACTCGCATGTTGAATGTATGCTTCTTCATTCTTTGGGTCTATTCTATAGATTTCTTGGATTAGTTTTTCTGCAGCATCTAGTTTGTCATTAAACACCAACATTTCTATTTGAACTAATTTTAATCCAATAGAATTTGGATGTTGTTCCAAAGCTAATTTCAATGCTTTCTTAGCTAAATTTAATTTGCCAGAATCCATATAATGCAAGATGATATTCTCAAATTCTTCCGAATCGAAAAATAACACTTTATTGGTTTTTAACATGGATTCAAATTTAGATAAGGATAAACCTAAATTTTCATCTTCGTCATTCATGAACATATTTTCTTTTTTAGCTTTTAATAAATTTATGAATTAACTAAGCAAATGTTTACTAAAAAAAACATAATTATAAACAAAATAATCAACAATTAATCATTGCTTTCTTGTTGGATTTCGTTTAATGCTTCGATTATGATTTCACAACCGATTTTAATTTCATCTTCGCTTATTGTTAATGGAGGTGTGATGCGAATGGCTTTACCTTCGAACATCAACCAAAATAAAATCAAGCCTTTTTCTTTACATTTTAAAATCACTTGATTGGTTATTTCATCCGATGGTGTCATCGCTGCTAACATCAAACCTAAGCCGTGAATACCAGTAATTAATGGGTGAACCAAATACTTACGAAACAATTGTTCTTTTATCAAAGTCTGTTCCATTAAATCGGTTTCTAGCAATTCTTTTAAAGTAGTTAAACTTGCGGCAGCAATTACAGGATGTCCGCCAAAAGTTGTAATGTGTCCGCATTTTGGGTCGTGAGCTAACAAATCCATATGTTTTTCATTAGCAGTAAAAGCACCAACAGGCATTCCGCTTGCCATTCCTTTTCCCATTACCAAAATATCCGGGACCATGTCATAGTTTTGAAATCCGAAAAGTTTTCCCGTTCTACCAAATCCTGGTTGAATTTCATCTAAGATTAACATAGTACCTGTTTCGTCACATTTTGCACGAACTTTCTTTAAGAAATCGTTTTTAGGTGTTATAAAACCAGCACTTCCTTGAATGGTTTCTAAAATAATTCCTGCGGTTTTAGTTGTGATTTTATCTAAATCTGCTTCGTTATTAAACGTAATAAAATCTACATTCGGTAACAACGGACGAAAAGCGCCTTTGCGTTCTTCGTTTCCTAAAACGCTCATTGAACCTTGTGTGTTTCCGTGATATGCGTTTACACAAGAAATAATTTGGCTACGTCCAGTTACGCGTTTCGCTAATTTCATCGAGCCTTCAACAGCTTCAGTTCCTGAATTTACTAAATACGTTTTGTTTAATGAACTAGGTAAATTTTCTGCCAATAGTTTACAAAACTCAACGGCTGGTTTTTGGATGTATTCTCCATATACCATAACATGCATATATTTATTCAATTGTTCCGTAATAGCAGCTAATACTTTTGGATTGCTGTGTCCTAAGGTACAAGCAGAAACTCCAGCTACAAAATCTAAATGTTTTTTGCCGTCTGTGCTGTAAATATAACTTCCGTTTGCGTGAGAAATTTCAACTTCTAACGGATATAATGTGGTTTGAGCTTGATATTTAAAAAAATCTTGCTTCATTTGATTACTTGATTTTTTGTATTTTATTTTTTACACCTTTCGATTTGAAATTCTTCGTTTCTTTCTGTATTTCAATCGGTTTTTCTGCTGTTTCTTGTTGAATTTCTGCCTTTTCTTGAATGGCAACTTCAGCTTCGAGTTCGTCTGGAGGGAAAATTTCTTCGGCAGAATTTATTTTTTCATTACCTCGCCAATTAAATCCTCGGAGTTTTCGAATACTTTCAGGAAACTCATCAGGTGGGTAAGTCATTGCTTCTGGATTAACAAAACGTGTTGCTGCTGTAATTTTGTTATCTTCTAATTCTAAATGAATTTTACTGCAAATTCCTTTATCAATTCCAGTTAAAACATCATCTTCATCATATAAATAATAAATCATTTCAGAGTTTTGAATCAAATCAATTTCTGAAATTTTATTATCTGTAAATTTCCCAAATAGATTGATTCCTTTTGCTTGATTGTATCCCGTTCCTAATGTATCTCGTTCAATGACAAACGCATCAGTTAAAACTTTCAACGAATCTAATTTTTCTGTAATTGGATTGTTTAATATTTGGATTAATTTTCCGGTGATTTGACTTTCTCCTTTAAAAATAACTGGATTTCCAAAAAGTTCAGTTAATCCAATTTTTTGTGTCATGTGTAAAGAATCTCCTTTTGCACTCATATCTGGAGTTCTAAACATTCTAGCGTTTTTAAATCCGCTGATTTGACGTTCTTTATCTGGTCCTGTGATTATAATATTTTTGGCATAGAAATAAACCGAATCTGTTTCTACTAAACTTTTTACTAATGGTTTTTTTGTTATGTAAATCGAATCTTTTGCTTGATAAACTTCAGCAAAATGACTAGTCATAATCATTTTGTTTTTTGGATCTGTTACCTTAACATTATTGATTAATTTCGAATATGATTTTTTTTGATCGTAAAAGATTTCGTCTCCTTCAATTCGTTTTTCATCATGTAGAATGTATGAATTTTTAATCAATTTTCCTACATCATTTTGTGTGTCATAAAATCCATTTTCGGTATAAATAAAATCTTCTTTACTTGTAATGGTTGAAGGTCCAAATAAATAAGCATGTCCAGAAACTTCATAAAAATCTAAATGATTTGTTTCGATTACATTTTCTGGATTTGTTAAAACGACTTTTTCTCGAAATTCATAGCGTTGATCTGCTGTAAAATATTTTCCAACTTTACTTTTCAACGTATTGGTTTTATTTACAATTGTAGCATGATCATTGTAATACGCAACCCCGTTTATTTTATCATAATAAACCGTTTCAGAAGTCAAAGAAGATTCTGGAGAACGCATTACAACATTTCCTTGAGCATAAGCAATACCATCTTTTCCGTTATATTCTGCATATTTACTATCTAATGAAAGTGTATCATTCTGAATCAAATGTACATTTCCAAAAAGTTTAATATAATTTTCAGCCTGAAAAAGATAGGCTTTATTACAAAAAATATACATGCTATCGTGCTGTGCTTCTATATTTCCGGTCAAAATAATTGCTCCTGGAATTTCGTTTTGATCCGCATTTGTAAAATCAGCATGAATGATTTCAATTTTACTTCCTTTATTAGCAGGAGTTTGATTCTGAGCGAATAAAGAAGTAAATCCGCTAAATAAGAAAAATATATAAGCTAAAAATAGTTTTTTCAATGTTGTCAAAATTTCTTCAAAATTACAGAAAAAAAACGGGATTAAATTTTCATTGTGAAGAATTTATACACAAAAATAGGAAGTTGGATTTTTAATTATTAAAATGTTTGATAAATGTCGTAAGCAAAACGTAAAATTGATAAGAAAATCACGAATATTAAAAATTTTCTAACAATAGTATTTCCTTTTTTAATTGCGAATTTTGAACCCAAATATCCACCAAGTCCGTTTGAAATTGCCATTGGAATTGCAATAGCCCAAATCACTTTTCCCTTAATTAAAAAAAGACAAATCGAACCGAAATTGGTAGCTAAATTCACCAATTTTGCATGTGTGTTTGCGCTTAAAAAATCCATTTTTAAGAAAGTCACAAAACAAATCATAAAAAAAGTTCCTGTTCCTGGACCTATAAAACCATCATATAAACCAACAATAATACTAATAAGAACAGCATAAATGAGTAATTTCTTTTTGTTTATGGTTTTTGCAGTTGCCATTCCGAAATCTTTTTTTAGAAGTGTGAAAATTCCCATTCCTATTAATATAACAAGTAATAATGGTTTCATGAAATCATTATTTACAATCGTTAAAAAATAGGATCCGATATAAGCAGAAAAAAAAGCTAAACTCGCCATTAACGTAAATAATTTCCAATGAACTTTTACTTTTTTGATGTATTGAGTTAAAGCGACAGAAGTTCCAAAAAATGCGGGAATTTTTAAACTCCCAACAACCGTAGCAACTGGTATTTGTGGTAATATGGTTAGAGTTAATGGTGTTTGAATTAATCCGCCGCCGCCAACTATCGAATCTACAAATCCTGCAATAAATGCAATCAAGCACAAAAGTGCTATTATTTCAAATGTCATGATATAAAAAAATGCAAATTTACTGCAACATCTTGATTTTCTTTTGGGTTTATGGTTAAAGTTTATTCTTATTTTGTATTTTAGTTTTTTAAATCAAATTAAATATGAACTTATTAAAAGCTGTATATAGTTTTGTTGCTTTAGGATTTTTATTTTCTTGTTCGGATGAGATTTCTGAACCTAATGTTGATAATCATCAATCTATTTTTTTAAAGAAAACAAATTCTCAATGGAACGAAAATGATTTGTATCAAGTGAAATCGTATCAAATTAGAAATTTAAAAAAAATAGAAAGATCAAATTCTTTTAAATTAGAAGAAGGTTTGTTAATTGAAGCTATTTCTGAAAAGGAATATGAAAGCGCAAATCAGAATAAATACAGACATTATTTAAAAGATACTTTGGCTTTGGTTAAAATCAATAAATCAATTCATATCGAAAAGACGGTTTTAACAGATAAATTTTCTAAAAATGGAAGTTCTGAATTTTATAATTATTTGGGATATTTTCCAATTTTAAATCAGTATTTGGTTCGAGGTGAATATTTAGATAGTTTGGATTATAAAATGATTGATAAAAATTCTGGACAAATCAAGCAATCTTTAGTTAGCTATCCAATTATTTCTCAAAATGCCAATTTTATTACGGTTTGTAAAACAAATGAATTTGAAAATCAAACCTATTTTGAAATTTACAATTATGAAGATGGTTTTTATAAAAATGCTTTTAGGGCAATTTTTACAAATTGGCGTGTAGTTGATTTCGAACAACATGCTTTTTGGAGTAAAGATGGCATTTTTTATTTAAAAGTTGACCGAATGAATAACGAAGAATCAAGTGAAGAAACGTTTTTGAAAATCACATTGAATTAAAAATTTAGAAAAATGAAAAAAGTACAATTTTTTAGTTTGTTTATAAGTTTGATATTATTGAGTTGTAGTAATTCAAATGATGAAGCAGAAAATTGTTTGGACTACAAACATGCTTTTATTACAGCTGTAAATGTAGAACCAATGACAGTTAATATGAATGAAGATTTACCTATTGATTTATCTTATTTTATAGAAAATTCATGTGGTTCATTTTACACTTTCGATGTGAATCGAAATAATAAAACTTACGAAATAAAAGTAAAAGCTAAGTACGAAGGTTGTCAATGTAACGAAATTGCAGGAAACCTTCAAACGACTTATCATTTTAGATCGCCTGAGTCGGGAATTTATACTTTAAATTTTTATACATCAGCTTCTGAATTTGTAACTAAAGTAGTTTATGTGGAATAAAAATCTATTCAGATTTATTCAGGTTTAATAATTTTACTAAATTTGATAAAAATTATATAAAATGGAGTTTGTATTTTTAACCATGGCAATTATTGTAATTGGTATGTATGTTTATAGAGCGATGACACGTAAGAAAAAGGAAAGAGAATATTTTCCAGATGATTTTAACCCAGACGGTTCTGAAAAAACGTATAAAAAGAAATAACTATCTCAAATCTGAGATAGTTTTTTTATGAGTTTATTTTTCAAGTGCATTTTGCAATTCTTTGATTTGATCTCTCAATTTTGCAGCTTGCATAAAATCTAAATCTTTAGCAGCCTTTTCCATTGCTTTGCGTTTCTCACGAATGGCTTTTTCAATATCTTTATTATTGTTATATTCAATTTTAGGTTCGGCAGCTAAATTTACTTGTTCGTTTTGTTCATAACTTGATGGTTTCCCTGAAATTGCACGACTCATACTATCGTCAATTTTTTTGTTTAATGCTTTCGGAACCATATTATGTTTTTCGTTATAAGCCATTTGTTTTGATCTACGATAATTGGTTTCATCGATTGTTTTTTTCATGCTGGCTGTGATTTTATCTGCATACATAATCGCTTTTCCATTTACATTTCTCGCCGCACGACCAACAGTTTGTGTTAATGAACGAGCACTACGTAAAAAACCTTCTTTATCTGCATCAAGTATCGCAACTAAAGAAACTTCTGGTAAATCTAATCCTTCACGAAGTAAGTTAACTCCAATCAAAACATCGAAAATTCCTTTTCGCAAATCTTGCATGATTTCAACGCGTTCCAATGTATCAACATCTGAATGAATGTATCGACAACGAATTCCAACCTTTGTAAAATACTTAGCTAATTCTTCGGCCATTCTTTTAGTTAAAGTTGTAACCAAAACACGCTCGTCAATTTCAACACGTTGATGAATTTCTTCTATCAAATCATCAATTTGATTTTCACTTGGACGAACTTCAATAATCGGATCTAATAAACCCGTTGGACGAATGATTTGTTCTACATAAACACCTTCAGATTTTTGTAATTCATAATCGGCTGGAGTTGCAGAAACGTAAATAACTTGATTTTGCAGGGCTTCAAATTCTTCAAATTTTAGTGGACGGTTATCCATTGCTGCAGGTAATCGAAATCCGTATTCAACCAGATTTTCTTTACGTGAACGATCGCCACCGTACATTGCGTGAACTTGTGAAACCGTAACGTGACTTTCATCAATTATCATCAAATAATCTTTTGGAAAGTAATCTAGTAAACAGAATGGACGAGTTCCTGGTAAACGTTGGTCTAAATAACGCGAATAGTTTTCAATTCCAGAACAATATCCTAATTCTCGAATCATTTCTAAATCAAAATTTGTTCGTTCTTCTAAACGTTTGGCTTCTAGATGTTTTCCGATTTCTTTAAAATAATCAACTTGTTTAACCATATCTTGTTGAATTTCCCAAATGGCATTTTGTAATACATCTGGTGAAGTCACAAACATATTTGCCGGATAAATATTCAACATTGGAAAACGCTCAATAACTTTTAGCGTTTCTCTATCAAAACTTTCTATTTCTTCAATTTCATCACCAAAAAAATGAACTCGGTAAGGATCATCTGCATAACTTGGAAAAATCTCAACCGTATCTCCTTTGATTCGGAAATTTCCATGAGAAAATTCAGCTTCAGTTCTTGCATATAAACTTTGAACCAATTGATGTAATAATTGCGTTCGTGTTATTACTTGATCTCTTTCAAGTGTAATTACATTTTTTTGAAATTCAACGGGATTTCCAATACCATATAAGCATGAAACGGAAGCGACAACCAAAACATCTCTTCTTCCTGAAAGTAGTGCAGAAGTAGTGCTTAATCGCAGTTTTTCTAATTCTTCATTAATGGATAAATCTTTTTCAATATAAGTTCCAGTAACTGGTAGATAAGCTTCAGGTTGATAATAATCGTAATAAGAAACAAAATATTCAACTGCATTATTTGGGAAAAATTGCTTGAATTCTGAATATAATTGTGCGGCTAATGTTTTATTATGAGCCAAAACCAAAGTTGGACGTTGTACTTCTTGAATCACATTTGCGACCGTAAAAGTTTTTCCAGAACCTGTTACCCCAAGTAATGTTTGAAATTGTTCTTTGTTATCAATTCCGTTTACTAATTTTTCAATTGCAGCAGGTTGATCACCAGTTGGTTTATATTCTGATTTTAGTTGAAATCCCATGAGTTTTTTCTAATATTCACAAAATTACAATTTGTTATACAATAAAAAAAAGTATGTTGTGAAAATCGATTTTATTTATTCTTTTTTATAAACGAAAAAGCTGTCTAAATTAGTAAACAGCTTTTCAGAGTAAATAAAAACGAATGCAGATTTCAACTCTTTTTCATAAGTTTTAATTGTTTATTTCACGTGTTAACCAGCCTTTTTTTCCTACTGTTAGAATAGAATAAGGTGTAATCCAAAAAAGAGTAAACGTGTAGAAAATACTATAAGTATAGAACCATAATGATTCTAAGAAATTATATCTTTTTGAATATAATACCACTTGAACAGTAGAGAAAATGAAAATTCCAAAAAAAGTTGAACTTAAAAATAAGATCGGATTAGAAATGATTAAATAAAACATTAATAATGTAAATGGAATTGACAGAATCACTTTGATCCATTGATTGATTAATAAAAAACGTGCATCAAATTTTTGTTCTTTTCTGAAATTTGAAAATGCAAATTTTGTCATTTCAATATTTTCTCTCACATTACTTCTTTCCCAACGGATAAACATTTTGTTCAATTGTTGATAGCTTTCTGGACTATTGGTATAAACAAAAGAATTTTTTTGAAAAAGTACGTGTAAACCTTGTTTTAAAATCATGTTTGTTAAAGCACGATCTTCTCCAATGTCAGATGATTTTCCCATAAATGTTTGATTGATCCAATCTTCTAAACAATTTAGAACAGCACTTCTTTTATATGCGGCTAAAGCTCCAGGCGTGCAAAGTACCGATCCCGAAACGCTTTGAGCAGATCGAATAAATTCAAAACTAAAAACAAAAGTTACGTTTAACATCTTTGGTATCAATCCTTGTTTCTTGTTCAATACACGAACATTTCCACCAACAGCTCCACAGTTTTTATTTGTAACAAAAGGTGAAACTAAATTTCTTAAAGTATCTTTCTTTACAATCGAATCACTATCAACTGTCACAAAAACATCACCTGTTCCAGTTGTGAAACCACGGTATAATGCGTGACGTTTTCCCATATTTTTGGGTTGTTGAAAAATTTCGATACGATCTCCTAATTCTTTTTTAGCTTCTTGCATCCATTTCCAAGTATCATCTTTTGAACCATCGTCAATGGCCATGATTTGAAGTTTTTCTTTTGGATAATCGTTTGCAACCAAACTTCTTAATGTATCTAATACTAATTTTCCTTCATTATAAGCTGGAACTATTACTGTACAAATTGGTAATTCAGAATCAGAAACCGATTCTATAGCTTTGTATTTTGAAAATTTATAAATGATATAAAAAATAAAAATGATTTGATATATCAATAATAAATAAGATAAACCAAGTAAAAGTTGTCCCCAAATAGTTTTAGTTCTAGATAGATGTAACTCCTCAAAATCGTGCTGTAAATAGTAAATCAAAAAGAGACTAACTAAGATTGTGAAGGCTGTAATCGAAAAAACAAAATAATCTTTCGATCTAAAATTGCTTCTATCTATTTTTGAAAATAATGAAGCATTAAATTTACTTGACAGTTTTGAGCTTTCCGATTTAGAACTTTCATTGTAATGAACATTTTCTAACATTTGAAATATATTTTGATAAGATTGACTAATTTGTGAGTTTTTCTCACTTATCAAATTTCAAAAGTTGTTCCTTGTTTTAAATTATTGTTTTACAGTGTGTTATGTTTTTTAACATTTGTGGAATTGTGTTGCGATTGTCATCAAAACGAGTAATTGTTAGGGGAATTGATAAAAAAAACTCTTTATTAATAAAGTTCAGAACGTCATGAATAAAGAGTTTTTTAAATTTAAATTAGATTGATTTTGCATCATATTCGCTTTCGTTTCCTAAACGATCTATTGCACGAATCGCAACCGTATTTAGTTTTTTTCCGTTTTTGTAGTTTTCAATGTTGGATGAATTTTGATGTGATTTTAAAATTTCCATTTCCCAATCATCTCCAAAACGTTTATATAAAACCCATTTGGTTACTATTTTTGGATTTTTTATTGACCAATCGACAGCTACACTTTCTTTATTTTTATTAATATTAATCGAAGGTTTATAAATGTATTCAGATTGTAACCAACCTGAAGCTGGAACTAATGCTTTTTCTTTATAGACATTTTCTTTCAAATTTTTCATTAACGAAGGATTTTTAGTTAATCCAGCCATACTATAATGAACAACTCCAGCACTTTCTGGTACAATTTCTTTCGTTAAATTGATTTGATTCGATATTTCAACTGATCGATCTTTTGCATTTACTTCAACTGTGTTTAATCCTGGCCATAAATGACGATTCTTAGTATTTTCGTCTTTCCACCATTTCAATAATTTAGCGAAACTTTGTCTTTTCGAATCAATTGGCCAATATAATTGCGGTGTAAAATAATCAATCCAGCCGTTGTTTAACCAAAGTTTTGCATCTGCATAAAGTTCGTCATATTGAGATAAGCCAACAGTTCCTTCAGGATAACCTGATTTCCAGATTCCAAACGGACTAATTCCAAATTTTACATGTCTTTTTTCCGTTTTTATTTCTTTATAAATGCGTTCGATAAATATATTTACATTATGTCTTCTCCAATCTGCTTTTTTTAATAAACCACCAGATTCTATGTATTCATTCCACGTTTTTTGATCAGGAAAATCTGCACCTCCATTGTAAGAAGCGTATGGATAAAAATAATCATCAAAATGAACACCGTCAATATCATAGCGTTTTACGATGTCAGTAACAACATTCGAAACGTGATCTTGTGTTTTTTTATTTGAAGGATCAAACCAATACATTCCATTTTTTAATCGTACAATTTCATTAGGCATTTTGTTTGGCATTGCTTCTTTTGTAACTTTTCCACCATTTGAATGATGTGCTCGATATGGATTTAACCAAACATGTAATTCCATTCCTCTTTTATGAGCTTCTTCAATCCAAAATTGTAATGGATCATAAAAAGGAGCTGGAGTTTTACCAATTTCTCCTGTTAAAAAATACGACCATGGTTCAAATTTACTCTGGTATAATGCATCAGCCGAAGGACGAACTTGAAGAATCACAGCATTGAAATTCATTTCATCAAGCAGATCAAGTAATTTTATTGCTTCTGTTTTTTGTTCAAAAACAGTCAGATTTTTTTTTGAAGGCCAATTAATGTTAGCAACTGTAGCAATCCAAACGCCTCTAAATTCACGGTTTGTTTCTGGTAATTGAACTTTGTAATTAGAAAATTCTTCTACATTTAGTTCCTTTGGATTTCGAATGTAGTAATCGTGATTACTAATTTTTTCTGAATCAAGTTTGATTTCGGTTTTCTGAACTGAACATGAAACTGCTGAAAGTACGATAATACCTAGTAAAGATGATATTTTAAATATATATGATTTCATTGCTAAAAATATCTTCAAAAATACTAAGTTACAAGCATTATATAAACTCTTTTTAAATTTTGTTTTGATTTTTTTTAATCTATTTCCTTTTCTTACTTTTGAAGTATAGAAAAATTATTTATAATGTTTAGAAAAACAATCGTTTTATTTGTTGCTATTGCTTTTTGTAGTTGCAATAGTTCAAAAAAAGAAACTCCAAAAGTAGAGAATGATCAGATAATAGCTACTGAAACTAAGATTCTATATTCAGCAAATGAATTTGACTCTCTAATTAAAAATAATACTTCTGCCGTTTTAATTGATGTTAGAACAACTGAAGAATTTTCAAAAGGTCATTTAGAAAATGCATTAAATTTAGATTGGAAAGGTTCTGAATTTCAAACGCAATTAGAAGCGATTGATAAAAATCAGACTATATTGGTTTATTGTTTAAGTGGTGGAAGAAGTAGTCAAGCTGCAACTGCAATGCGAGAGAAAGGATATACAAATGTTTTAGAACTTGATCGAGGAATTATGGCATGGCGCGCTCAAAGTTTACCAGAAGTTGGAATCAAAAGTGAAGCTAATGGAATGACTTTGGATGCTTATAATAAATTAATCAATTCGGATAAATTGGTTTTGGTTGATTTTAATGCGGTTTGGTGTGCACCTTGTAAAAAAATGAAACCTTATATTGATAAAATCGAAAAAGATTATAAAGATCGTGTAATCGTTTTGAAAATTGATCTTGATGAAAATGCAAGTTTAGCTAAAACATTAAAAGTTTCTGGATTACCTGCTTTAAAGCTTTATAAAAAAGGAAATGTTGTTTGGGAACACACAGGTTTTATTGATGAAAAAGGTATCGTTGCTGAATTGAATAAATAAACTGCAGTTAAGATAAAACTGTTGTCAAGAAACAAATAATTTAAAGAAGTTTGAAAATTAATTCTTTAAATTGTTTGTTTCTTCTTTTTTTATTGGATTAATCCATAAATGATAAACTTGTGTGCAAGCAATAATTGCATTTGGAATTATAATTGGCCAAGCATAATCAAGTCGAAAACCATAAATCACAAAAAAGATACATCCAATTAAATTTACGGCTCTCAATTTTTTTTGATCTTTCAATAAAAAAGAGATTATTAAAAAAACTGATGCTGCATATCCGCTTACTTGAGTTAAAATTTCTTCCATTTTAGTAGTTAAATAGTTGTTACATTTTATGTGTGTTGTAAAACAAAATTAATACTAAAAAAGTAAAAATAATAATAAAAAGGTTTGTATTATTTGTTTGTGTTGGCTATTTAGAATTTTTCAATTGCTCCAAGTCCGAATAATGCAAAATCATATTTAGACGGATCTGTTGGATCTAATGTTCGTAAATAGGTATCTAATTCTAACAAAGCTTTTGCATCATTTTGTTTACGAGTCAAAATATTTAATTTTCTTGCCATATTTCCAGAATGAACGTCAAGTGGACAAGATAATTGTGAAGGTGAAATTTTTTTCCAAATTCCTAAATCTACTCCACGATTATCATCTCTGACCATCCACCTCAAAAACATATTAAGTCTTTTTGCGGCTGAACCTTTTAATGGATCAGAAATGTGTTTTTGTGTTCTTAACGGATGTTCAATTTCAAAAAATACCTTTTTAAAATGAGAAATATTTTCCTGTAAATTTAAATTTCCATCGTTATAAAAAGCATTTTCCAAACCATTATGATTTTGATAAATATGTTTTAACGAAGTGATGAATTGCTTAAAATCCGTTCCGTTAAATGTTCGATGAACAAAATCATCCAAATCAATTAATTGATCTTCATTGTGATTCATAACAAAATCGTACGGTGAATTTCCTAACAAATCCATCATTTTTTTTGCATTATTGATAATCATTTTACGATTTCCCCATGCAATTGTTGAAGCTAAAAAACCTGAAATTTCAATATCTTCTTTTAAAGAAAAGGAATGCGGAATTTGTAAAGGATCACTTTCTATAAAATTCGGATTATTATAGAAATCGGCCTTTTCATCTAAAAATTCTTTTAATTCAGTTTCTGTCATTAGATTTTATTTATCTCCTTAAACGTTTTTTTCTTGTCTATGAAATATGATTTTACAATGTCTTTTGTATAAAAATAATTGGATTTATTGTTTGAATTATCAATGTTTTTGTATTTTGAGATCATTCCGTAATAAGCAAAATGCGAACGAATAATAGCAAAACAATGCTTTGGTTTAAATTGTAACATCAATTGAATTCCAGAAATTCCATCGTAACATAAACGTTTAAAAATAGTTCCAAATCGACCTTCTTTTGGAAGATTTTTATACAACATCAATAACGAATTTCTGTAATTTAAGAATGTTTTTTTGGGATTTGAAACATCTAGAGTTGCACCGCCTACATGATAAACTGTCGATTTTCCACAATAATAAACATGAATATTTTGATTAAATGCACGCCAACATAAATCGATTTCTTCTTGATGCGCAAAAAAGTTTTCATCAAATCCGTTTAAATCCTGAAAAACTTGATTTCGAATAAAAAAACATGCACCTGAAGCCCAAAAAATAGGAGTGATGTCATTATATTGATTTTTATCAGTTTCTAAAGAGTCAAAAATTCGACCACGACAAAACGGAAAACCTAACGAATCAATAAATCCACCTGCTGCACCAGCATATTCAAATTTTGATTTGTCTTTATAATCTAAAATTTTTGGCTGAATAATTCCAACTTCAGAATTAGTTTCAAACAAATTAAAGATTGGTTCAAGCCAATTTTCAGTAACTTCAATGTCAGAATTTATCAAACATAAATATTTTTCAGAAACTTGTTTAAGTGATTCGTTATATCCTTTTGCATATCCAAAATTATCATTGTTTTTGATGATTTTAACCATTGGATAATTATCATTTACAAATGAAATTGAATCATCTGTTGACGCATTATCCGCTAAATATATAGTTGCATCGGCACTATATTTTACAAGAAACGGTAAAAATTTCTTTAATAAATTTTTACCGTTCCAGTTAAGTATTACAATTGCAAAATCTTTCATTAGAATTTTTTCATTTCCTTTTCAATCTCTTGGTTTGTATATTCTGTTATTTTTTTGTGGAATTCTTCTGAACTGAAATTTTTGTCATTTGTATAGAAAAAGTCCAGAAAGTTTTTTGTGATTATTCCTGTTGTAGTTTTTCCGTATTTCTTAACAAAATTCATGTATTCCTGCTCTGTTAATGGTTCAATTTTTTTTGTATCTATTGAATAAGAGCGTTCATTTTTGTTACCGAATAAATACAATTGAATCAATTCTAAATATTTTCCTTTTGCATCTTCTTTATAAGCTGAATTTGGATTATTCTTGATAAAGTTTTCCCAGATTATCAAACGATTACTAATCTCAGACCAGTCTTCATTTATTAAACCATCTACAACAATTGGTTTTTTACGCTGTAAAGTTGCCAATTTCAAATATTCACGTAAATCTTTTGAAGCCTTATATTTAAACATGTCGTAATAAAAACCTGGACGATATTTTAAATTGTAAGTTCCATCGTTATTTTCAATAATCTTAATTTGTAACTTATCGTAAAGTTCCATTTTCTTTTGAATCGAATCTGGAGCAATTTCGTTTTCCCATTTGTTATAAATGCTTAAACTATTGTATTCATTGGTTTCAAGTTCTTTTATTAATGAATTTAAAAGTTTTGAATATTCTAGATATAAATTATCTGCATTTTTACCTTTAGTCTTTTTTAATTTAGTTTTAAGCGTATGTTGCTTTTCATCAATTTGCTTAATAATTTCTTGTGATTTTTTATTTTGTAATTCAAAATTGGGACTGTTAGAAATAGATTCTCCAGAACCTTCATCATTCAATAAATTTCCGTTATTACAAGAAAAAAGTACAAAAGGAACTATTGCTATAATGTGTTTTAATTTCATTTATTTTTGTTTTATGGAATATCATTTAAAAAATGATAAACTTCATTTACATAATCTAATTTACAATAATAATGGTCTAATCCGTTGGTAACCATTAAATAATCGGCATTTAGAACACCATTATATCTCGCAATTTGGTCAAATGTTTGTTGTGTAATCTTAACATTTGGCTCTTTACATTCGACTAATATATGAATTGTTCCGTTATTATTATGTACAATCAGGTCATATCTTTTGTTTTGATTATTTATTTTAACTATTTTTTCAATGTTAATCAATGATTTACTATATTTTTTAACATATAAAAAATAATGCAAAACATGCTGTCTTACCCATTCTTCTGGAGTAAGTAAAAAAAACTTTTTACGAATTTCATCAAATATATAGAGTTTATTTTCACTATTTTTGAATCGAAATTGAAAACTTGGAAAGTTTAACTGTTGCATCATGCAAATATATTTAAACAAAACTTTTAATAAAAATAGGTAAATAAAAAATTACCATTTTGATACTATGGAAGAAGTAAAAAAGATTATAAGTGATATCAAAAAAAAGGAGTTAAAACCAGTCTATTTTTTAATGGGTGATGAACCTTATTATATCGATAGAATTTCTGAATATATTGCTAATAATGTTTTGAATGAAGATGAAAAAAGCTTTAATCAAATGGTTCTGTATGGTAAAGATATAACCATTAATGAAATTGTTTCAAACGCTAGAAGATTTCCTTTAATGGCAGATTATCAGGTTATTATTGTAAAGGAAGCTCAGGATTTAGCAAGAACAATTGAACAATTTGATTCTTATTTTTCAAATATTCAGACAACAACAATTTTAGTTTTTTGTTTTAAATATAAAACACTTGATAAACGTAAAAAAGTATATAAAAATATTGAAAAACATGGGGTGATTTACGAAAGTAAAAAACTAAAAGATTATCAAATTGAAGGTTGGTTAAAAAAATTACTAGCAACCAAAAAATATACAATCGACCCAAAAGCTACTTCAATGTTAGTTGAGTTTTTAGGTACCGATTTAAATAGAATTGCAAACGAGATTGATAAACTGACCATTATTTTACCTGAAGGAACAATGATTTCTCCAGACCATATTGAGGAAAATATTGGTATCAGTAAAGAATTTAATAACTTCGAATTTATCAAGGCTATTGCCGAAAAAAATACATATAAGGCGTATCAAATTGCCAAGTATTTTGCTGATAATACTAAAAATAATCCTTTAGTGGTTACGACTTCTTTGATTTATAATTTCTTTTCAAAATTGTTACAATATCATGGAATAACATACAAAAACAACAATGTGAATCCAAAAGATATTGCTCGTGATATGAAAGTTTCTGAATATTTTTTGAAGGATTATACAATTGGTTCGAAAAATTATAGCATGAAAAAATGTAGTGAAAATGTGAATTTATTACGCGATATGGATGTCAAAAGTAAAGGTGTTGGAGCAAACGCCTTGTCACATCACGATTTGTTAATAGAACTTTTGGGTAAGTTTTTTAATTAATTTTAACGATATTTGCTAAAATAATTTTGTTATGGGTTTAAATAAAAATAAAATATTAGGTTATGCCTCTTTAATTATGCTTGTAATGGGAATTCTTCTAATATGTTTAGGCGCGTTCAGATATAGAGATATTTCTGGTTACGGTTTTGCAGCTGTTGGAATCGGATTTCTTGCAAATGCTTGGGTTTTCAGCGCATTAAAAGGAAGAGTATAAAAATAAAAATATGATAAACACTGTTGGTTGAAACTAACAGTGTTTTTTATTCTGCAACAAAATCAGAATCTAGAAGTTTTGTTATAATTCCTTTACCAATCAACACATCACCTTCAAAGAAATCAAAATCTAAACCAACATAAATCTTATTTAATGTAGCGATATTTGTAAAAAGTGTAATTTCCGTTTTTACAATATCATTTGGATAAACTAAATCTTGTTCTGTGAAATTCTTGTTTCCAAAAACGATTTTGTTTTGATATGAAAATAAAAAGCCAGCTCGTGTTCCGTTTAGATAAGGTGTAGATTTTCCTGATTCTTCTTCATTTAAATAGGTCAGTAATGCCGTAAAATGTGGTTTGTTTTCCATTTTTTTTAATTATCACAAACCTAATTAAAATATTATAATTTGCTCTCTCTTTTTTTAGAAACTTATGTATATCAAAAAAGCTATAAATAATACAAATAACATCGCAATTCCTTCGTATCGGTTATTTTTAAAATTATCTCCCATTTTGCATGATTTAAATATTAATAATTTCTAAATTACAAATTATAACAAAGTATTTTATAATAAAAATGTTAAAATTTAAATTTATTATTATATTGTTTAATTTTTAAGAAATTAAAACATATTCAATAAAAACATACGTCTTGTTTTGAGAAATAACTATTCTTAAAAAAAATTGTATTTCATTTTTACGAATTGTATATTTGGCAAGTCTATTTTTAAAAATAGATTAATCCTAATCAAGAATCTTAATATGAAATTTGGAATAATTAAAGAAGGAAAAATCCCTGCAGATAAACGTGTTGTCTTTTCACCAAACGCATTACAAAAATTCAAAACAACATTTAACGAAGCTGAACTTTTTGTTGAATCGTCTGATATTAGAGTTTTTTCTGACGAAAGTTATAAAGAAGCTGGTTTTGAAATTTTAAACGATATATCAAATTGTGATGTGCTTTTTGGAGTAAAAGAAGTTCCAGTTGATCAATTAATTCCTAATAAAACATATTTTTTCTTTTCTCATACAATCAAGAAACAACCATATAATAAAAAATTATTGCAAGCTTGTATCGAGAAAAACATCACTTTAATTGATCATGAGACTTTAGTAGATAAAAATAATATCCGTTTGATTGGTTTTGGAAGATATGCTGGAATTGTTGGAGCTTATAATACAATGAGAGCCTTCGGTATCAAATACGAATTATTTAGTCTTTCAAAAGCTGAAAAATTAGGTAGTAAACAAGATTTAATTGCACGTTTACAAAAACCTTTCATGCCACCACTAAAAATTGCTTTGACAGGAACAGGTAAAGTGGGAATGGGAGCAAAGGAATTACTTGATGATGTTGGATATAAACAAGTAGATATTCAATCGTTCTTGACTAAGGATTTTGATGAGCCTGTTTATGTTCAGTTGGATGTTGAAGATTATTACCGTCGTATTGATGGGAAACCTGCTACAAAAGATGATTTTATAGCAAATCCAAATGATTACGAATCTGATTTTGAAAAATTCTCTCAAGTTGCAGATATTGTAATGGCTGGACATTTTTATAAAGATGGATCGCCAAAAATCTTAACTAAAGAAATGTTGAATGCGCCTTTGAATCAAGTTAAAGTAATCGGTGATATTTCTTGTGATATTTTAGGTCCAATTGATTCGACTTTGAGAAGTTCAACAATCGAAGAACCATTTTATGCATATTATGCACGTGAAGATAAAGAAGTTTCTTTGGATCATCCGGCTGCAATTACGGTAATGGCTGTTGATAATTTACCTTGTGAGCTTCCAAAAGATGCCAGTGAAGGATTTGGAGAAATGTTTCTAGAATCTGTAATTCCAGCTTTCTTTAATGGAGATAAAGATGAAATCCTAAAACGCGGAACAATTTGCTCTAACGGTAAATTAACCGAACGTTTTTCTTATTTAGAAGATTATATAAAATAAATTATATCAAAAAAGCTCGAAGAAATTCGAGCTTTTTTATTCTATTTTCAGAAGAACACCTTTTCTTTTTACAATGTTTTTATAATCCCATTGAATTTCAATTGATTTTTCTAACCAACGATTTAAATCGGTTACTTTAATTTCTTCAAGTTTATTATAAAATATTGAAGCATCTTTGAATTTCTTGCCTTGAACATTTAATTCAGATTCATCAAAATCAATTCCACTCCAAAACATTAATCGAATTCCGTTTTTTTGTTTGCTAAATCCAACAATTGGATTACCGTCTAAAAACCAAACGGGGTGTTTATGCCAAATTTTAGATTCAGCCATTGTTAATACATTGCAAATGGTTTGCATAAGTAAAGCGCAAATTTTTTGATCGTTTTCAGTTTGCGTTAGAATGTAATTTTCAATTTCGAAATTCATTTATAAGAGTTTATTCATCATCTTCGTCTTCTTCATCAGTTTCAACTTGCTCATATTCATAAAAAGAGAATATTGAAGATCCGTATTTTCTGTTCGATGAAAAATGTTCTAAATGATCCATTTTTGTATGTGGCGAATGTTCTATAATAAGTAAACCTTGTTCATCTAATAAATCATTTTCAAAGATTAAAGTTACGATTCGTTCAAAATCTTCTTGACTCATATCATAAGGTGGATCAGCAAAAATAACATCAAACTTGGCTTTGCTACGTTCTAAGAATTTAAATACATCCGATTTGATAGCCGTGATATCCATATCAAATTCTTGAGCGGTTTTTTTAATAAATGCAACACAACCTAAATCGCCATCAACAGAAGTAATCGATGATGATCCGCGTGAAGCAAATTCATAACTGATGTTTCCTGTTCCTGAAAATAAATCTAAAACGTTTAATTCACTAAAATTAAATTGGTGATTTAAGATGTTAAATAAAGATTCTTTACTCAAATCTGTGGTCGGACGAACGGGTAATTTTTTTGGAGCCGTTATTCTTCGTCCTTTATATTTTCCTGAAATAATTCTCATGAATGTATTAAAATAAAATGGTTTTGTAAGTCGTTTGTTTGATTATCAAAAGAAATGGTTTTGACTTTTGCATCGCAGATGTTTACGTTTCGAATGTAATTGTAAACAATTTCAAAATTTGAATCGTTTTTCTCAATCGTTCCAAATAATTGAATTGGCGTTTTCTCTGGATTTAATTTTAATTGCTCGTACGAAAATAAGATATAATATATAAAATCTTCAGGTGTTTGAATTTCAAAACTATTGAATAAAAGAAGATTTCCTTTTTGACTAATTACCAATTCAAAATGATCTTTACCAACATATGCATGTACATTGACATCTTCGCTATTTTTGGTTTCGTTCAAAGCGAATTCTACCAAATTCGAATTGATGTGCTTGTAAGTAAACTCTCCAAATTGGTCAATGAAAAAATTATTATATGCTACATAAGGCACATATATGTTTTTCATTTTTTGAAGGTCTAAATCATCATATGTAAAAAAATCTGTTGCGAAAACTTTGGTATTATATTGAAGATAACTTCCTAAATTTTGTTCATCAAAATAGGCAGCAGGTACGAATGTATTCAGATTATTATCATGTAAAACTAAAATATCATCATATGTTACTTGTAATAATTCATTTTGACTAAAAATTAATTCTAATTGGTTTTCTAAAGATGCTAATGAATTGATTGGTAAGTTTTTGAAATACGTAATTTCGTCAGTAACTTGATTTTTTACACAAAACGTGAAATTTTGTAGCGAAACCTGAATGATTAATTTATTGTATTTTGTGTTTGTCATATTTTGATACGATTCAATTCTAAGCAAATTTACAATTATTTATCGATAATTTCTTAAATCAATGAAATACATCTTATCTTTGTTTTTACTTTTTGAAAGATATGACGCGAACTGAGTTTTACCGAATTTTAAAAGAACAATTTCCGTTCGAAACTACATTAAAACAGGATATATTTTTAGATAAAATAGCTGATTTTGTTACCAATGATAAACAAGATGAGCTTTTTATTTTAAAAGGTTATGCCGGAACAGGTAAAACCACTTTGCTTTCCAATTTAGTAAATCAACTAAAACACGTTAATAAAAAATATGTGATGTTGGCTCCAACTGGTCGTGCTGCAAAAGTAATTTCTAATTATTCAAATCAACCTGCATTCACAATTCACAAACGAATTTATTATCCCAAAAAAAATAAAACAACTGGAATTGGTTTTACCATGCAAGCCAATAAGTTCAAAAACACCATTTTTATTGTCGATGAATCTTCAATGATTTCTGATATTGCAAACGAAACCAATATGTACACACACGGTTCGTTACTTGACGATTTGATGTATTATGTATATTCTGGTGTAAATTGTAAAATGATTTTGGTAGGAGATACGGCACAGCTTCCTCCGGTTCATATGGAAATCAGTCCGGCTTTGGATATTGATAAAATGAGTTTGAATTTTAATATGCATGTTTCACATATCGAATTAGATGAAGTGATGCGTCAAGAATTAGATTCAGGAATTTTATATAATGCCACAAATTTACGAGAACTTTTAGATTCACATTTTTTTGATACATTTCAGTTTAATATCAAACCGTTTAAAGACATTGTTCGTCTTGAAGACGGTTACGAAATTTTAGATGCGATTCAAGATGCATATCAAAAAAACGGAACCGAAGAAACGGCTTTTATTGTTCGTTCTAATAAAAGAGCAAATCAATACAATCAACAAATTCGATTGAGAATTTTAGATAACGAAAGTGAAATTTCTCCAGGTGATTATGTTATGGTTGTTAAGAATAATTATTTTTGGCTGAAAGACCAACAAACCACAACCGATTTTATTGCAAATGGAGATATTTTAGAAATTCAACAGATTTATAAAATCATTGAATTGTATGGTTTCCGATTTGCTTCCGTAAAAGTTCGAATGATTGATTATCCTGATTTAAAACCCTTTGATACTATTGTATTTTTAGATACTTTAAATTCAGAATCAGCATCTTTATCTTATGAAGAAACTAATCGTTTATATCAAGAAGTTTTGTTGGATTATCAAGATGAAATATCACAATATAGAAAACTAAGTAAAGTAAAAGAAAACGAATATTTTAATGCGTTACAAATCAAGTTCGCTTATGCAGTAACTTGTCATAAATCGCAAGGTGGACAATGGAACACGATTTTTATTGAACAACCTTATTTGCCAGATGGAATTTCAAAAGAATATATTCGTTGGTTATATACTGCGATGACTCGTGCTAAAGAAAAATTATATTTAATCGGATTTAAAGATGATTTTTTTGAGAATTGATTTTTTGGTTTAATGATTCAAGGTTTAATGATTCAAGGTTTAATGATTATTTTCAGACCTTTCAATTTTTCAATTTTTTTAATCATTCAATCTTTTAATAAAAATAAAACAAATGAAAATTATAGCTGTTATACCTGCGCGTTATGCGTCAACTCGTTTTCCTGCTAAACTTATGCAAGATTTAGGTGGAAAAACGGTTATTTTAAGAACTTATGAAGCTGCTAAAAACACCCATCTTTTTGATGATGTTTTTGTAGTTACCGATTCGGAAATCATATTTAAAGAGATTGAATCGAATGGAGGTAAAGTAATTATGAGTATCAAATCTCACGAAAGTGGAAGTGACAGAATTGCTGAAGCCGTTGAAAATATGGATGTTGATGTTGTGGTGAATGTTCAAGGTGATGAACCTTTTATCAATAAAGAAGCTCTGGAAAGTTTGGTTAATGCTTTTAAATCAGACGTTGAAAACAAAATCGATTTGGGTTCTGTGATGTATCAAATTATAGATAAAGAAGAAATCGATAATCCGAATAACGTAAAAGTGGTGGTTGATTATCAAAATTTTGCATTGTATTTTTCTCGTTCTGTGATTCCTTTTCCTCGTGAAGAGAATGTTGGTGTCCGATATATGAAACACATCGGAATTTATGCCTTTAGAAAATCTGCTTTGATGGATTTTTATAAACTTCCGATGAAAAGTCTAGAAGCTTCCGAAAAATTGGAACAATTACGTTATTTAGAATACGGAAAACGTATCAAAATGATTGAAACTGACAAAGGTTCAATAGGAATTGATACGCCAGAAGATTTAGAAAAAGCTAAAAAAATGCTAACATCGATGTAGAATTTGTCTTCATATCGTACATTTGAAACAAAAATTATAATGAAAAAAATACTTAGTTTAATACTTTTAGCAACTGTTTTTATTCTGAATAGTTGTGGAATTAAAGACACAAAAACCGAATTGGAATCTTTAGCAAAATGTAAATTTCAGATTAAATCTATACAAGAAATGACTATTGCTGGAACTCCTATAGAGAAAATCGCTAAAAACGGAAATCTAGATTTGGGCAGTTTACCTGGAATTGCTATTGCAGCTTTACAGAAAAACATTCCGTTGGACGCAATAATTAATTTAGAAATCACAAACCCAACAGAATCAAAAGCTTCAATAGATGAATTCGATTACATCATACTTTTTGAAAATAAAGAATTAGCAAACGGAACCGTGAATCAGCAAATTTCTGTTCCTTCGAAAGAAACTTCTGTTGTGCCAATTCAAATAAAAGGTGAAGTTTATAATATGATTTTCGGAAATGATAAAGCTTTGTTGAATTTTTTACTCGGGGATAATTCAACTAAAGCAAATTTTACTATAAAAGTAAAACCAACTTTAACCGTTGCAGGTCAGAAAATAAAATATCCTGGATACATCAGCATTGATAAGCAATTAAGTAGAGATATATTGTTTAAATAATTTTAAAAGCCTTTCCAAATTAACGGAAAGGCTTTTGTTTTTCATGGTGTTTTTTGTTTTTTTTCTAACGTAGATGATATTTGTCAAGTAATAAGTTGGTTAGTGATTTTTCTGAATTTGTTTTTCTTTTTTTGAAATGTTTCCAATACGATTAACCGTTAATCATTTTAAAACTATATTCCTCTATTTCTTTATTGTTTTCATCATCTTGGATGTAAATCGAAAATTCTGGAATCTCATTCTCAAACAAACCATCTTTTTTCAATTCTTTCAAACATTCAATTAGCAATAAATCGAGTTCTTCTTTTGTTAATGAATTTAGTTCATAAGCCATTTCTTTCTCCATTGGGGCGTGTTCGTTAGAAGAAAGATTCATTTCAGTTGCTGACCAAAATGCTGGATAATGAACTGATTTTTTTTTAAATTTGTCTTTTAAATTCTTTAATGTTCCAGAAACAGGTAAATAAATTGTATTGAAATTGTTTACTCTGTTTAGTATAAAAGTGTACAATCTATAATAACCACTTTGTTTTTTAATTTCAAAAAGTTATCCCTGATTTTTTCTTTAATACTTTCTTTTAAAGTCAATGTAGTTTCCATGGGCGATTTTATTTTAAAAAATTATTTACATTTCTTTTTTGTTTAAAATAAAAATAACATATTTTATTTGTTTAAAAAAATATTTTATATAGAAAATTTAGTTTTATTTTAATTACATATGTTTTATTTTGGATTATTTATCTATTTATCTCAGTATTATAAGAAAAATATTACTGTTTTAAAGTGTAATAACTTGATTTCGAGTTGTTTGTTTTTTGTGTTGTGATAAAAAGTTTTTAAATACAATTAGGTTTAATATTGATAATAAGATGTGTTTGATTTTTTTATCTTTAATGAAATTTAATAAAAACCTTGTTGTTTTGTTAGGTTTAATTGTTAGATCTTATAATTGTAGTTTTTTTAAACAGATAGTTTCGATATGTTTTTAGTTTAAAATATGGATGTAATCTGTGAAGTTGTTTTCAAATTTTAGTTTGATTTTTTCTTTTTGCAGAAGTAATCTTTAGTTAATAAAAAAGAGGAAATCCCAAAATATTGAGAAATCCTCTTTTTATATAAATTGATTTTAGTTATATATGTAAAATGTACTTTTTACGTTAAAACTATCTTATTTTCTTGTTTAATTATTCTTCGATTAAAAAACGTTTGAAATCAAAGAAATTTTGTGGCGCAACTCCGTGACCAACATTGTATTCGTGATATTCGTTTTTAACGTTTAATAAATTTAAAACTTCTGGATTTTTTCTAGCCCAATCAACCGGAATAACTTGATCTACACTTCCGTGAGAAACGAAAAATTGTAACTTAGAAAAATCATTATTTTCATAACCATCTTTCATTATATTCTGATTAAAATATCCGCTTAAAGCAACTACTTTATTGATTTTTTCTGGATAAGATAATGCGATTGCATAACTTAAAATAGCACCTTGACTGAAACCAATTAGGTTAACATTATTTTTATCTATCGGATATTTTTCTAATAATTCATCAATAAAAGTTACAATTAAATCTCTTGATTCAATAGCTTGTTCATCATTAGAAAATTTATTCATATTTGCATCAAAATCGATTGCGTACCAAGCATTTCCATAAGGCGGAAGTGGGTAAGGAGCTCGAGCTGAAATGATGTAATAATTTTCTGGTAATTCAGAAGCAAAAGAAAATAAATCTTCTTCGTTACTTCCATATCCGTGTAAAAGTAAAAGTAAAGGATTCTTATCTAAAATTACTTTTGGTTCTTTGATTAAATATTCTAGAGCTGATAGCATAATTTATTTTTTACGGCTAAACATTTTTTGAAAAACAGGTCCAATAATAGGAAGTAAATTGTACTTATTTGTAATTGCACCCATAAAACTATAAAGCCAAATAATGAAAATAAACAGGTAAAACGCATACATTGCCGATGCATATTGTACAAATCCCATCAAAGCACCAATTAATAAAAAGATTATCGTAATGCCAAAATTCTGACGAATGTAAAATGAACCGAATGGGTCTTTTTTTTCTTCGTTAATAAAAAGTGCAATTATCGGACCTAAAAAAAATAGATGAGATATGATAGCGGCAAGTTTTCCGTCTTGATGAATTTCCATTTATTATTTTATATTTAAAATTCCATTATTATAAATTCCATAAACTTCGCCTTTCATTTCTTGTTTTAAGAACGCAGAATTTTGAGATTTTGAAAGAATTAAATCTTTATTGAAAACCGATTTTCCTTTTGGGTTGAATAAAGTCAAACTTGCAGGTTGATTGATATCGATTGATGTATTTTCAATTCCAAAAATTGTTTTGGCAGCGTTTAGTTTTTCTACAATCACTTCTACAGGTAAGATAGTAGCTAAAGTTCCAAAAGCAGATTCCAATCCAATGGTTCCATCTTTTGCCATATCAAATTCCATTTTTTTATGTTCAATATCTAATGGATGATGATCAGATGTAATGCAATCAATCGTTCCGTCTAAAACTCCGTTTATTAAAGCTTGTCTATGATCTTCCGTTCGGATTGGTGGATTTACTTTGTAACGCGTGTCAAATTCGTTTAAAACCTCATCAGTTAAAACTAAATTATGAATAGCAACACTACAAGTTACATTTAAACCTTTTGATTTTGCTTCTTTAATCAATTCAACAGATTTTGCAGTACTAATTGTTGGAACGTGCATTTTTCCGCCTGTATATTCTAACAAAAATAAGTTCCTTGCCAAAACCACTTCTTCTGCTAATGCAGGAATTCCTTTTAGTCCTAATTTTGTTGAAGTAATTCCTTCATGAACAACACCTTTTCCTTTGATGTTCGCATCAATACAAAATGCTAAAAGTAAGGCATCAAAATCTTGACTATATTGTAAAGCAATTTTTAATAAATTCGCATTATCTATAGATTTTTTATAATCTCCAAAAGCAATCGCACCAGCATTTTTCATGTCGAACATCTCGGCGATATCTTTTCCTTCTTGCTGTTTAGTCAATGCTCCAATCGGATTCAAAGTGGTAGCTTTTCCAAATGCTTTAGACTTAACAAAAGAAACGATGGTTTGATTATCAATTACTGGATTTGTATTTGGCTGAAGTGCAATATTTGTAAAACCGCTTTTTGCAGCGACTTCTAAACCGTTTGAGATAGTTTCTCTTTCTTCAAAACCTGGTTCTCCCAACGCAACCGAACTATCCATCCAACCTTTTGAAATGTGTAAATTATTTAAATTTAAATTTTCAATTTGGTTATCTTCTATCGTTGTATTAATTTCTGAAATTATATTTTTTAGAATTTTAATGTCAACTTTTTGATTATGAAAAGGACTTGTAGGGTCAACAACAAATGCGTTTTTTATAAGTAAATCCATTGATATGTTTTGAGTTTTATGTTGTGTGTTTATATCGATACAAAATTACATTTTATTCTTTAAAAGACAATAATGTAAACTTTAAGAATAAAAAAAATAATACCTAAAAAGATATTATTTTTTCTCAATATTATAAACTTGAAAACATTCATTTAAAGCATTAAAGATTTGATAATCTGAAGCTGTATAAATAAAACGTTCCGTGTGATTGCAGTTTTGGAGTACTTTTACAATATCATCCTTAGAAATACTTAATAGAGCTGAAACCGTTTCTCGATCGAATTTGGTTTTCATCATTTCTATTAATTCTGATTCTTGCTTTAGTTTTTCAATTTTTTTGGTATTTGCAGAATTCTTTTTAAAGGAATTATAAATCGCATCGACAGGATTTATTTTAGGTGCAAATGTTGCTGAAAAATCTTTTGGTTGAAATTGTTTGTAGTAATAAAAATCATTCAATTCAATCAGTTTCGTATCAATTTGGAGAAATCCAGTTAATTTTAATGTACTAATATACATATCATCTAACGTAGTTGAATTGTCTTTGATATATACATTCATTGAAGTGTTTTTTATCCAATCGTTTGTAACTTTTAATTTTAAAGATCGGTATCCTTCAGACGAGAAGTGAATTGAATCATTTAAACTTGCTTCGATTTCAAATTCTCCTTTTTGATTAGTTTTTGAAATTTTAAGCGTATTTAAATTTATAATATTAATTCCTGGTTCGGAATATTTTGTTAATTCGTTGATAACAGTTCCTTTAACAACTTGTTTCTGAGCAGAAATGGAAAAAGAAAATATAAAAAAAAGAAAAACTGTAAAATATCTCATAATGCTTTTAAAGAGTTATTCAAAAGTAATAGATATTTTACAGTTTTAAAGGTAATTATTAAAAAATTAACAATTAATCATTTCTAGTTCTTCTTGGACGATCTCCACGAGTAGCACTTCTTTCGTTTCTTACTGGACGATCTTTATCAGATGTACGAGGAGCAAAATTTCTATCAGAAGATCTTCTTTCTCTTCCACCTTCGCGATCTCCAGAGAATGAGCGAGAACTGCTTCTTCTTTCACTTCCAAATCCACCAGATGAACGACCACCACCACGATTGTTGTGATCTCTTCTTCCAGAACTTCTTCCGCTACCACCTTCGTTTGTAGAAATTTCTACATTTACTTTACGTCCTTCATGGTTGATGCTGTTTAAAACTTCCATTACTTTTTCAGCATGAACAGAATCTGTGTTAAAGAAAGAGAAACCTTCTTTTACATCAACTTTGAATAAATCATCACGACCTAAATCTAAAGTTTCACGTAAGTAATCTTTTAAACTCATCCAATCAAAATTATCTCTTGATCCTAAGTTTAAGAAATAACGAGTTGTTCCGTCATTAGAAATAACTGGACGTTCTCCTCTTTCACCACGTTCTCCTTTTTGAGGCTGTAATATATCTTGTTTTTTGTAATATTCAATAAAACGATTGAATTCAACAGAGAATACTTTCTTAATCAAATCTTCTTTAGAAATTTCTCCTAAAGCTTCCATGATGTTTGGTAAATAGGTATCTATTTCTGCATCAACTTCTACGCTTTTAACTTTGTTAGCTAAGTGTAATAATTGAACCTCACAAATTTCCATTCCAGTTGGAATTGGTTTCTCGATGAATTTATTTTTAATGATTCTTTCAATAGAAGAAATCTTACGTAATTCACTTTTAGTAACAATTACAATAGAAGTACCTGTTTTTCCAGCACGTCCTGTACGACCTGAACGGTGATTATACGTTTCAATTTCGTCTGGTAATTGATAATTGATTACGTGCGTAATATCATCAACGTCAATTCCACGAGCAGCAACGTCTGTTGCAACAAGCATTTGAATTTGACGACCACGGAAAGCTTTCATTACACCATCACGTTGTGCTTGAGATAAATCTCCATGTAATGCTGCTGCATTGTAACCATCTTCGATTAATTTCTCAGCAACTGCTTGAGTGTCTCTTTTTGTTCTACAGAAAACAACCGAGAAAATATCTGGGTTAGCATCTGCTAAACGCTTTAAAGCTTGGTAACGATCACGAGCACCTACTAAGTAGAATTCGTGAGAAACGTTAACTGCACCTTGATTTTTGTGTCCAACTGTAATTTCTGTTGGTTTTGTCATGAATTCTCTAGCAATTCTAGCTACCTCTTGAGGCATAGTTGCAGAAAATAACCATGTTTTTTTCTCATCTGGAGTATCAGATAAAATTGCAGTGATGTCTTCATAGAACCCCATGTTTAACATTTCATCAGCTTCATCTAAAATACAAAACTGAATGTTTTTAATGTTTACAAGGTTTCTATTGATCATATCTTGCATACGACCTGGTGTTGCAACAATAATTTGTGCACCACGTTTTACTTCTCTGGCTTGTTCTGTAATACTCGCCCCACCATAAACCGCTACTGTATGTAAACCTTTTACATACTTTGAATATTGCTTAATCTCATTAGTGATTTGCAAACATAATTCTCTCGTTGGAGATAAAATTAAAGCTTGTGTGCTTTTATTTTCTGCGTCAATCTTTTGAATTAAAGGAAAACCAAACGCCGCTGTTTTTCCTGTTCCCGTTTGTGCTAATGCAACAATGTCAATATCCTGATCCAATAATAGGGGAATCGCTTTTTCCTGTACCTCAGACGGATTCTCAAACCCCATGTCTTTAATCGCCATCAAAAGCGACTCGTTTAATCCTAATTGTTCGAATTTATTCATATAATTTTTAAAATAGGCACAAAGGTAATGCTTATTATTTGAATAAGTCTTTTTTTTATTGAATATTTAATAATTACATGTTTCTAAATCGTGCTTTTATTGTTTATTTAGAAATTCAATCAAATGCTTTACTGCACGGCCACGATGACTGATTTCGTTCTTTTGATTTAAATTCATTTCTGCAAAAGTGATGGAATGATTCTCAGGTGTAAAAATTGGATCGTAACCAAATCCATCATTTCCAACTTTTTCTGTTCCGATGTTTCCTTTGACAATTCCAGTAAATAAATATTGTTCGTTGTTTAAGTTTAAAGCAATAACGGTTTTAAATTGTGCTTTACGATTTTCAATATCCATAAGTTTCTCTAAAACCTTATCCATATTATCATTTGAATCTCTTTGTTCACCAGCGTAACGGGCTGAGTAAACTCCAGGTTCGTTGTTTAAAGCTTCGATTTCTAAACCTGTATCGTCTGCAAAACAAGGTAAATTATACCTTTCTGTAACATAATTTGCTTTTAAAATCGCATTTCCTTCAATGGTTTCAGCCGTTTCAGGAATATCTTCAAAACAACCGATGTCTTCTAAACTGACCAATTCGATTTCTTTTGGAAGTTGATTTTTAATTTCCTGAATTTTATTCTTATTGTTTGATGCAAATACAATTTTCATAGTTAACTTATATAATTCCAAATATTATTCTTCTCAGACATTTTTTGAAGAATCATTTTCAATGTCTGATTTTGTTCTTTTTCTAGATTGATGTCGTCCTTTAAAATTTCGATTGCTTTATGTCGTGCCAATTTTAATATTTCTTGGTCTTTAACTAAATCTGCAATTTTTAAATTGAGAACGCCACTCTGTTGTTTTCCCATAATATCGCCAGGACCACGAAGTTTTAAATCAACTTCAGCGATTTCAAAACCATCATTCGTTTTCACCATCGTTTCCATGCGCACTTTGGTGTCGTCGCTTAATTTATTTCCTGTCATCAAAATACAATAACTTTGTTCGGCACCACGACCAACACGACCACGTAATTGGTGCAATTGTGATAATCCAAAACGTTCAGCACTTTCTATAATCATAACCGAAGCATTTGGAACATTAACGCCAACTTCAATAACAGTAGTTGCAACCATTATATTCGTTTCTCCTTTTACAAAACGTTCCATTTCTGCGTCTTTTTCTTTAGGTGTCATTTGACCATGAACAATACTTATACTGTATTGAGGTAGAGGAAAATCTCTTGAAATTCCTTCATAACCTTCCATTAAATTCTTGTAATCTAATTTTTCACTTTCTTGAATTAACGGATAAACAATATAGACTTGTCTTCCTTTTGAAATTTCATCTTTAATAAAATGCCAAACTCGCAATCGTTTACCTTCAAAAAAATGTAACGTTTGAATTGGTTTTCTCCCTGGGGGAAGTTCGTCAATTACTGAAACGTCTAAATCTCCGTACAAACTCATTGCTAAAGTTCTTGGAATAGGAGTGGCGGTCATAACCAATATATGTGGAGGAATAACATTTTTTTTCCAAAGTTTAGAACGTTGTTCAACCCCGAATCTGTGTTGTTCATCTATGATTGCTAAACCAAGATTCTTAAAAACTACTTTGTCTTCAAGTAATGCATGTGTTCCAATCAATATTTGTAGGTTACCGCTTTCTAATCGTTCGTGAATATCTTTGCGTTCTTTTGTTTTAGCTGAACCAGTTAAAATTCCAACTTCAATTCCAACTTTGTAAGCTAATTCTTTTATACCTATATAATGTTGATTAGCTAAAATTTCAGTCGGAGCCATTAAACAAGCCTGATAACCATTGTCTAAAGCCAATAACATAGCCATAAAACCAACAATTGTTTTCCCAGCACCAACATCACCTTGTAAAAGACGATTCATTTGTGCAGGATTTCCCATATCAGAACGAATTTCTTTTAAAACTCGTTTTTGCGCATTGGTTAACGGAAACGGTAAATGTTCATTGTAAAAACTATTAAAATATGCACCAACTTTATCAAACGGAAAACCTTGAATTTTTTGTTTTCGTACAATGTTTTTTGAAAGTAATTGAAGTTGTAAAAAAAACAATTCTTCAAACTTTAAACGAAACTCCGCTTGAGCGAGTAACTCAGAGTTTTGAGGAAAATGTATATTTAAGAATGCTTCATTTTTAGGAAGTAATCTCAATTCGTTTATTAGATGTGTTGGGAAAACTTCAGTAAAAAAACACTGTGTTTCTGAAAAAACCTGTTGCATCATTTTATTAATGCTTCGGTTTGTGATATTTTTTTGAACTAATTTCTCCGTTGAAGGATAAACAGGTTGTAATCCAGAACGTAAATTTTGTTTATGTTCAGAAAGTAATTCCATTTCTGGATGCGGCATTGAAAAGCTTCCATTAAAATGATTTAGTTTTCCAAAAATGACATAAGGTGTGTTTAACTGAATGTTTTCTTTAATCCATTTGAAACCTTGAAACCAAATAAGTTCTATTTTTCCTGTTTCATCCATAAAAGTAGCAACAAATCTTTTTCCTCGTTTTTGTTCTACAGTTTTAAGATGAATAATTTTTCCTATAATCTGAACTTCCGAAGTTAAATGATAGGTTAACTCATTTATTTTGTAATATTTTGTTCGGTCAAGATATCGATTAGGATAAAAATTCAATAAATCTTTAAAGGTAAATATTTGCAATTCTTTTTTTAAGATATCACCACGATGTGGACCAACACCTTTTAAGTATTCGATTGGAGTATCTAAAATTGAATTTTGCATAATTTTATTTAATAGGCTAATTTAAAATAAAGTTTTTGAAACTCAAATTAAGATTTAATTTTATAATTTTTCATTTGCTATTTCTTTTAAAATGTATATTTTTAGAAAATATTAACTAATTTTTTAAAAGATGAGAATAAATAAGTTTAATTTATTTAAAATAGTGGCGTTTCTATGTGCGGTTTTTACTTTTTTAGCTTGTAATGATGATAACGCATCAACTACTGAATCAAGTAAAATTACTAATGTGAAAACATTTAATTCTTCTAAAGTTGCTTTTGCAGATGGTATGTCGCAAAGTGCAGAAGGTACTTTCGTATTTCCTTCAAATCCTGAGAATATTAAGAGTATTAAAATGTATATAAAGGATATTTGTCCAAACAAAGATTGTGATGAATGGGATAGGTATGCAAATATTTATACGAAAGATAAACAAACGGGAGTTTATTATGAATTAGGACGTTTTATTACTCCTTATTGGGTTGGTAATGAAAAGTTAGAACGAGGTTATGAATTTGATGTAACTGATTTTAAATCAATTTTAAATGGTTCAACTGAGCTTAAAATTTACACGGAAACGTGGAATGCAAAAGGACGAACTTATAGTGTTGAATTTGATTTTGAAGAAGGAACTCCAGATTATAAATATTCTGCTATTGTTCCTGTTTTTCAATATAATAAATCTTCTATTGACGGAGTTCCGTATGGAAAAGAATATGATACAAATTTTTTTGATTTTTCAAAATCTGTATCAATACCTGCAAATGCAGAGGTGGCATATTTCAGAACAATAATTTCTGGTTGGGGACATGCAGCTCCAGGGAATTGTGCGGAATGGTGTATAAAAACGCATTCAATTTTATTAAATAACCAACAAACTTATCAGCATAGATTATCAGGTTTAGGTTGTGCAGAAAATCCGGTTAACAATCAAGCTCCTGGAAATTGGCAACCAGATAGAGCGGGGTGGTGTCCAGGTATGGTTGTACCATTTAGATTTGATAATATTGCAAAAGAAAAATTTGGAACAACTTTTAACTTTGAATATAAGTTTCAAAATTATACCACAACTGGAGATGCTTATTATGCAATTTCGACTTTTGTTGTCGTTAAAAGTAACAATCCAATTTCTAAACCTCAAGTTTTAGATTAAAAGAAAAAGAGACTTTCTAAGGCGCTAATAAATACAAAAAAAATCATTTTGAAGGTTTTGAAAAATATTTGGTTATTGATTTTTTTTACTTTTTAAAACAAGTTTGGTACTAATTATTCGTTAATAAAAAAGAGGAAATTTCATGTTATTGAAATTTCCTCTTTTTTGCTATTATAACAATCTAATGATTTTAATTAAAAATCACCAAAGTTGATTGTGTCTTTGTATAATCTGATTGAATCGCTTGCTAACGTAACCATTAATTTGTTATCAACCCAAGAAACTGTTTTAATTTCTTCTCCAACAAATAATTTTAATTCTCTTCCTTCATTATCAAATAAAGAAACATATTGTCCTTCAATTTCGATTTTATCTGTGTTTAAAAAGTTTTCTGTAAACTGCATATCTCAATTTTTATTTGCCACGAATTTATAAAAAAATATAAACTTAAGGAAGTGCATTTCGAAATTTCTTTTTAAATAGAAAAAGACTATCTTTGAGTTTCATTTATTTAAAGAAATTATTAGTTTCATTTCATATGTCAGACGATAAAAAAGTAATTTTTTCAATGTCGAAAGTAAGTAAAACTTACTCTTCAACAAACAAACAAGTATTAAAAGATATTTACCTAAGTTTTTTCTACGGTGCTAAAATTGGTATTTTAGGTTTAAACGGTTCAGGTAAATCTTCATTATTAAAAATCATTGCTGGAGTTGATAAAAACTACCAAGGCGATGTTGTTTTTGCACAAGGATATTCTGTTGGATATTTAGAACAAGAACCACAATTAGACGAAACTAAAACAGTTATTGAAATCGTTAAAGAAGGAATGTCTGAGATAGTTGCTATTTTAGACGAATTCAATAAAATCAACGATATGTTTGGTTTACCAGAAGTTTATGAAGATGCAGACAAAATGCAAAAACTTATGGATCGTCAAGCAGTTTTACAGGATCAAATTGATGCTGCTGGAGGTTGGGAATTAGATACCAAATTAGCCATTGCAATGGATGCTTTACGTTGTCCAGAAGCAGATACTCCTATTAATGTATTATCTGGAGGAGAGCGTCGTCGTGTCGCTTTATGTCGTTTGCTTTTACAAGAACCAGATGTTTTATTATTAGATGAGCCAACCAACCACTTAGATGCAGAATCTGTACATTGGTTAGAACAACATTTACAACAATATAAAGGAACGATTATCGCTGTAACGCACGATAGATATTTCTTAGATAACGTTGCAGGTTGGATTCTTGAATTAGATAGAGGTGAAGGTATTCCTTGGAAAGGAAACTATTCTTCTTGGTTAGATCAAAAATCGAGTCGTATGGCTCAGGAAGAAAAAGTAGCTTCAAAACGTCGTAAAAACTTAGAACGTGAGTTAGACTGGGTTCGTCAAGGAGCAAAAGGCCGTCAAACAAAACAAAAAGCACGTTTACAAAATTACGACCGTTTATTAAACGAAGATCAAAAAGAATTAGAAGAAAAATTAGAAATTTATATTCCAAACGGTCCACGTTTGGGTACAAATGTAATCGAAGCTAAAGCTGTAGCTAAAGCTTTTGGTGATAAATTATTGTATGACGATTTAAACTTCACACTTCCACAAGCTGGAATTGTTGGAATCATCGGGCCAAATGGTGCTGGTAAATCTACCATTTTCCGTATGATTATGGGAGAACAAAATCCAGATGGTGGTGAATTCGTTGTTGGAGAAACTGTAAAGATTGCTTATGTAGATCAATCACATACAAATATTGATCCTGAGAAATCTATTTATGAGAATTTCGCAGATGGTCAAGAATTGATTATGATGGGTGGTCGCCAAGTAAATGCTCGTGCTTATTTATCTCGTTTTAATTTTGGAGGATCAGATCAGAACAAAAAAGTTTCTGCTTTATCTGGTGGTGAACGTAACCGCCTTCATTTGGCAATGACTTTGAAAGAAGAAGGAAACGTTCTTTTATTAGATGAGCCAACGAATGATTTAGATATCAACACGCTTCGTGCGCTTGAAGAAGGTTTAGAAAACTTTGCAGGTTGTGCAGTGGTTATTTCCCATGACCGTTGGTTCTTAGATCGTATTTGTACGCATATTTTGGCATTTGAAGGAGATTCGCAAGTTTATTTCTTCGAAGGTTCATTCTCTGAATATGAAGAAAACCGTAAGAAACGTTTAGGGGATGTTGCTCCAACTCGTATTAGATACAAAAAGTTAGTTCGCTAACTATATATACAAAATACCTCAAAGATTTCTTTGAGGTATTTTTTTTTGAATCCGCCAATCTATCAGTAATAAATAAAACAATAGCATAAATCTTCTTAGGATTATAGCTTGTTTTGCAGTGGATATTTATTGTAGAGTTACAATCGTAAATTTGTGTTCTAATGGATGTAATTCCTCAAAAAGCTTTTCTATTAAGGTGTTACCGTATTCTTTATAAAACTGCGCAAAGTTTACATTTCGTTCTTGTAAACTTCCTTTCGGAAACAATTCTAATTGTAATTCAATCATTCGGTTTAAAGCATTTTCATGCAGTTTACGTTCCGCTTTTTGTAAACGTTTTTCTAAATTGTCTAAACCTTTTAATTGCTTTTTTTCTTGTGCTAAAACAGCATTTTCAAAAGATTTATCTGTTTTTAAAGCTAAAGATCTTAAATCGTTAAATTGTTTTTGTAAGAAATTACGTTGTTGTTCAAAGTCAAAATGATTTTCAGATAACGCAACGGTTTTGGTATGAACCAATTGGTCTTTCTTCATAAATAGATCATTCCAATTCAATCCTAATTTATCTGCTTTATTCCCTTGTTTTTCGCTAGCTATTAAAACCGAATTACGAAGTAAAAGCATTGGGAATGTAACTTTAAAATAAGTGAAAACTTCTTTTAATTCCAACCAATAAGCCAATTCGCCACCGCCGCCAATGTAGCATAAATTAGGTAAAATAATCTCTTGATATAAAGGACGTAAAATTACATTCGGACTAAATTTTTCTGGATTTGTTTCAACCAATTTTAAAATTTCATCTCTTGTAAATGTAATGTTTGTGTGATTAACTTTGTAAAGTTCGTTTTCAAAAACAATACGTTCACGCAATCCATTTTCGATGTAAAATAAGTTAATTTCACGAGGATTTACCTGAATCAAATAATCTTTTAGAATGTCGTAGCTTTTAGCAACTTCATTATGCGATTGCTGTTCAACTAATTCTTTTACAACATAAGGAGCAAAAACGGATTTCAGATTTTTATCGTCACCATCAAGGATTACCAGTCCGTATGAACCAAAAATTTCATTTGCTAAATAGCGTGTAGCATCAGCTAAGTTTAGGTGTTTTAAATACGCATTTTCAAACCAAGTTTTCAATTGTTTGGCATTATCACCTAAACCTAATTGCGTCGAAAAGGCTTCGAAAACCTTATCTAAGTTTTCTAAATCTAAACGTCCAACCGGACCAGAAGCATTTTTATTCCATTGGAATTTTTTGTCTTCGTAATTGAAATAATGAATTTCATCAAAATCATGATCTTCCGTTGCCATCCAATAAACGGGTACAAAATCAAACGATGGATATTTTACTTTTAGTTCTTTGGTTAAATTAATTACCGAAATGATTTTGTACAAAAAATACAACGGTCCCGTAAACAAATTCAACTGATGACCTGTCGTAATCGTAAAAGTATTTGAGTTTTTTAGTAATTCGATGTTTGCTTTTGTAGTTTCAGATATTTCGAAATTCGAATATTGATCAGCCAAAGCTAGTGAAAGTACGTCACGATTGGCATTAGAAAAATCGGCTTGTTTTTCAAGAATTTGAGCTTCAAAATTTTCTAAATTCGGAAAACGATGATATAACGATTGTACGTTTTTATCTTCGTTTAAATAATCAATCATAAGTTTAGAAAAATATCCAGAATCTTGATAGCTGATACAATCTGATGGCATAATTTTTTTGTTTTTGCTAATTTACTATTTTTTCAGATATGTTTTTTAAAACTCACATTCTTAACAAGAATTTAGTTCTTGTATATTTTTTTGAATTTACTACGAATAGTAGAAGAATAACTACTTTGAAAAGACTAGGTAAATTTTAAAGATAAATCAATGTGCTCCAGATTTTGAAAATAAATTGATTATAATCACACCAGCAATAATAAAAAGTAAACCAATAATTGCGGGTAAATCTAAAGTTTGTTTATAAACAAAATACCCGATTGCAGAAATCAAAACAATTCCTACTCCAGACCAAATGGCATAAGCAATTCCGACTGGAATTCCCTTTACAGCATGAGATAATAAATAAAATGAGGCAATCATCCCAATCGCAAAAATCAAAGTAGGTAAAGGTTTGGTAAATTGTTCTGTTTTTTTAAGAAACGAGGTTGCTAAAGTTTCGCATAAAATTGCAGCCGCGAGAAATAGGTAGTTTTTCATGTTTGTAATAGGGATGAAATGGAATAATTCTGTTTTACAAATATCAACAAACGTTTCTAATTTTCGGTAATAATCACGTATTCTTTAGGTTCGTAAGTAACTCGAGCAAAGTTCTTTTTTAGCAATTCTGATTTTATTAGATTTCCATTTTGTTTGAGAATCGAATCGCGCCAAATTTCATTTTTCCGAAAAAAGGCTTCTCCTTTTTTAAGAAATTGGTGGTCTTTTTCAAAAATATGATACGAATGTTCCAACTCATTGTCAACACGTAGTTCGCCTTCCAGAAATTTGTCTCTTACTTTTAATAAAATCTGAAACCTTTTATTGGTATTGTTTTCAAACTGAAAATCAATATAATTATAAAAAATTGCAGCACCACTACCAAACGGTAAAACCCGACCTTCATCAGGAAAAGGATCAAACGAATGGTTTGATTTTTCAGTAATCGTAAGCGGACTATGCATAACCATCCAATGAATCATATTCGAAATCTGACAAATTCCACCGCCAATTCCTGGGCGAGCTTCACCAAACGAAAGTTCCATTCCCATTAAATAACCTTTCTTTTTGGTTGGCTTTCCAACAAGTTTACAAAACGAAAAAGTTTCTCCAGGTTTGATGATGATTCCGTCTAAATTTTGAACTGCAATTTTTAGATTAGTTACTTTATTGATTTGTAGTTCTTCATTGTTTTGTCCCAATTTCCGTAATAAGACAGATTGATGTTTCTTAACTCTAAAAGGAAAACTTTCTGTATCTATTGTTTTCGAGTAGGTTTTTCTGCCAAAAGTCCATTCTAATTTTCGTTTAGTTCTTCTTAACCAAACAGCTAAAAAATAGAGCACAGGATGCATTTGACTAATCAGTTTTCTTTGTTTCATTTATTTAAAAGTGCTAAAAGTTTTCTTCTCGATTATAAATAGTAAATTACAGGTTAATCCATCCACAAATTCACTTTGCAAGAATGTGATTTTTACCTTATGAGCTGCATTAAAACCGATGTTGTTTTTGAACGCATATTCAGAAATACTCATAATAAAGGAAAATATGAATTCTAGTGCTAATCTCGAATTTTCAATCACTAATTCCAATCGAAGTAAAGTTTCAAGTCCGAGTGTATAAACAGATTTTTTAAATTCTGAAGGGATAATTCCTATATAAATCCAAAGCCCAACTAGATTCTCATTGTTTTTGATACTATCATTATAAACTAAATATTGTTTTTTTCGCAATCAATAGCGTTTGACTTTCTTGATAGACACCTATTGCGGGTCAAGTTTCTAATATAGAACGTAAAACCTTTGAAAGTAAAAATGATGCGCTAATTTTTTTTTCAGAAATGATAGACACGATTGCATAACCATTATTTGTTTAAGTTCATTAGTTACGTTTATCCAATTGCAAACATATTTGGCTGTGTTTTCTAATTTCTCATACGGATTTGGAGCCAGGTATAAATGCAATAGCAACCAATTTATCTTTTTATAGTTAAAATTGCTGTTTTATCATCTCTGGCATAATTGATTGTATCTAAGTTCCAATGTTTTTCTAGATAATCAATATTTGTTGCTAATTTATATCCGTTACCATTTGTATTTATTGGGATGACCAAAAGTGTTTTACTTACTTCTTTTGCTAAATTCGCCTTTTTTTAATATAATTGAAACATTGCATAAATAAATAGTTACATTTCATTATAATAATAATTATGAAATCTTTCAGTCTGAATACAATACTTTTAGTGGTCTTTTTATTTGATGTGTATGATTCCCTCATTCCCCAATTCCCCATTCCCTAATTCCTAATTCCCCATTCCCCAATTCCCCATTCCCTAATTCCCCATTCCCTAATTCCCCATTCCCCAATTTTCCCCATTCCCTAATTCCCCATTCCCTAATTCCCCATTCCCTAATTCCCCATTCCCTAATTCCCCATTCCCTAATTCCCAATTCCCTAATTCCCCAATTCATTATTCCCTAATCATTTTTTTCTATTATATTTGAACCTTCAAAAAAACATTTAAATTAATGAAAATTTCAAAAATTTCAGTCCTTTTATTATCGTTCTTTGGGATTCAAACCACATCTTATGGGCAAATGGCTTATGACGGATACGGCGATTTCAAAATATTTACAGGTTACACAAACGTAGGTGGAAAATCAGGTATAGATATTCAATTTGATACAGCTTTAGGAGAGTTGGTTTCAATTGGTGGTAAAATTAATTATTTAATCAAACCGAATAAAGATTTGGATCAGGATGAATTCGGTGAAACTTTTACAGGAATAAGTCGTTTTTTAGATAATTACGATGCTGGCTTATTTGTTCGATTTCATTTTGGACCAACTTTGAAAATTGCAGAAACAATGGATCCTTATTTAGGAGCTGATGCCTCAGTGAAATCATTAGGAGCTCATGCAGGTTTCAAATATAAATTAACAGATGTTATAGGTTTATATGCCCAGTATAATTATAGTTTTTCTACATCGTTTGTAGGAAGTTCAAAAGTAGAATCCGATGATGCGTTTATAAACTATTATGGTAAATCAAATGCAATTTCGGTTGGTTTAACCTTTAATTTAGAATATTAATCTTTTATTTACATGTTATAGTTTGTTTTTTTTAAGAAGTAATATTAAATTGCGGCACCAAAAAAATTAAAACAACAACATTATATGAAAATTGGAATAACTTTCAGTGCATTCGATTTATTGCACGCGGGTCATATTAAAATGCTAGAAGACGCCAAACGTCAATGTGATTATCTGATTTGTGGTTTACAAACAGACCCAACTTTAGACCGTCCAGAAAAAAATAAACCTGCTCAAAGCGTTGTAGAACGTTACATTCAGTTAGAAGGTTGCAAATACGTAGATCAAATTGTTCCTTATGCTACGGAACAAGATTTAGAAGATATTTTAAAAGCTTTTAAAATTGATGTCCGTATCTTAGGAGAAGAATATCAAGACAAAAATTTTACAGGTAGAGCGTATTGCGAAGAAAAAGGAATTATATTGTATTACAATACTCGAGATCACCGTTTTTCAAGTTCAGGATTACGTAAATCAGTTGCAGAGAAAGAATTATTAAAAAAGGTAATTTAAATAAATGAAAAGAATACTTGTTACTGGAGGTTTAGGCTATATTGGATCACATACGGTCGTTGTTTTACAAGAAGCAGGATTTCTGGTAACAATTATAGATGATTTGTCTAATACAAATCTAAAAGTATTAGATAATATTGCAACAATAACCGGAAAGAAACCGAGTTTTTATGAAATTGATTTAAAAGATAAATCTAAGGTAGATGCTTTTTTCGAAACTGAAAAAATCGATGGAATTATTCATTTCGCAGCTTTTAAGGCGGTAGGAGAATCTGTAGTAAAACCTTTAGCTTATTACCGTAATAATATAGTAGGTTTGCTAAATGTCTTAGATGCAATGCAACAATATCAATTAGATCATTTCATTTTCTCATCATCATGTGCTGTTTACGGCCAAGCAGATCAAATGCCGATAAATGAAGATACTCCTTTAAAACGAGCAGAATCGCCTTATGGAAAAACCAAAGCAATGGGTGAAGAAATCATCAGTGATTTTACAAAAGCTTCAAACAAAAATGCAATTGCTTTGCGTTATTTTAACCCCGTTGGTTCTCATAAAAGCAGTTTGTTAGGAGATATTCCTAATGGCATACCTAATAATTTATTGCCTTATATAACGCAAACAGCTTCTGGTTTACGCAAACAGCTTACAGTTTTCGGAAACGATTATGACACCAGAGATGGTACAGCTATTCGAGATTATATTGATGTAAATGATATTGCTAATGCGCATCTATTAGCACTTCAATATTTGTTGGATAAAAAAAATAAAGAACAACTAGAATATTTTAATTTGGGATCGGGTACAGGTACAACTGTTCTAGAGATTATAAAAACTTTTGAGCAAGCAAATGATTTAAAGCTTCCTTATACAATTTCTAACCGTCGCGAAGGTGATATTCAAGAAGCGTATGCTGATTATTCAAAAGCAAAAAATAAACTTAATTGGCAGCCTTCAACTTCATTAGAAGTTTCGATGAAGACAGCTTGGGAGTTCGAAAAGAAATTAAAAATTAATGAATAAAAAAACTTTTATTTTTAAGGAATTAAATAATTTGAAGTTTGTCAATTCAATTGAAATTGAATATTGGTCAACGTATAATAAAACTTTGAAAAAGCTCGAATTGATATTTATTGAACAGAATAAAATTTGTTTATACCATGTATGTTTTTTGGATGCTTTGTTGGATAATTTATACAAGCATCATTTTATTTCAATACAAGATTTAAACAATTTTAAATCCCTATTAATTGATTTAAAAGCATAGATAAGATAATTAAGCACCTATATTTTAGGTGTTTTTTTTATTTTATATAAGTTTTAACTAAACGTATTTTTGTATTCGAGAATATGTCGTTATTTTAATACAAAATTTAGAAAATGGACAAAATTAATTTAGCAATTATTGGTTTGGGTTATGTTGGTTTGCCTTTAGCTCGTCTTTTTGCTACCAAATATAGCGTGGTTGGTTTTGATATCAACAAAAACAGAATTGATGAATTGCGTAATGGAATAGATTCAACCCAAGAAATTAATAATGAACTTTTACAAGCTGTGGCTGTAGAAACCGTTCCTTTCAATTCAGATACAAATGGGCTTTTTTGTTCCAACAACATAAATGATATCAAAGACGCAAATGTTTTTATAGTTACTGTTCCAACACCAGTGGATAAAAACAATAGACCCAATTTATCGCCTTTAATTAAAGCGTCTGAAACTATTGCAAAGATTCTTAAAAAAGGAGATGTGGTCATTTATGAATCTACTGTTTATCCAGGTGTAACAGAAGATGAATGCATACCTATTTTAGAACGTAATTCTGGACTAAAATTCAATATAGATTTTTTTGCAGGTTATTCTCCAGAGCGTATTAATCCAGGGGACAAGACACATACTGTTGATAAAATTCTAAAAGTAACTTCGGGCTCAACACCAGAAATCGGAATTTTTGTTGACAATTTATATAATTCGGTTATTTCTGCAGGAACACATTTAGCTTCATCTATCAAAGTCGCAGAAGCTTCTAAGGTAATTGAAAATTCACAACGAGATATTAATATTGCTTTTGTAAACGAATTAGCAAAGATTTTTGCTTTAATGGATATAGATACCAATGAAGTGCTTGAAGCTGCAGGAACAAAATGGAATTTTTTACCTTTTAAACCGGGCTTAGTTGGTGGTCATTGTATTGGTGTCGATCCTTTTTATTTAGCTCAAAAAGCTCAAGAAATCGGTTATTATTCCGAATTGATTTTAACTTCAAGACGATTAAATGATTCAATGGGACCTTTTGTGGCTTCTGAAGTTATTAAGTTGATGATCCAAAACGATTTGAAAATTAAAGGAGGAAATGTATTGAATTTAGGGATTGCATTTAAAGAAAATTGTCCAGATATAAGAAACTCAAAAGCAATTGATGTGATCAAGGGGTTAAGAGAATATGGACTTGTTGTGACAACCTATGATCCGTGGGCAAATTCTGAAGAAGTAAAGCAAGAATATAATTTCAAATCATTAAATACTATTGACGAAGTTGTTCAAATAGCAAATTCACTTAAAGGATTTGATGCTATTGTATTAACAGTTGCTCATCAAGATTTTTTAGATTTGGATTTAAGAAGTATGTTGAAAGAGGATGGAGTTATTTATGACGTTAAAGGTGTGTTACCAAAACAGCTGTTCGATAAAAGATTGTAAGGGAATTGAATTTTTAAATGTGATGATTTGATTGTAAGGTTTTAGGTTCAAAGTTTAAGGTTAGGTAGTTATAAATTTGATGTGAGTTAAAAAATTATTAGAATACAATATCAGCTAGAAACAAAGCGAATTTGCGAATCTGCAACAAAAGCGAATCAACGAGTTAAGGAATAGAGAATATAGTGACCAAGTGACCCAGTTTAGAACTTCAAAATAGAATATCCAGTAGTGTCAAAGCGAATTTGCGAATCAGCGAGTTAAGGAATAGGTAATAGAGAATGGGGAATGTAGTGACCAAGTGACGAAGTGACCCAGTTTAGAACTTCAAAATAGAATATCCAGTAGTGTCAAAGCGAATTTGCGAATCAACGAGTTAAGGAATAGGTAATAGAGAATGGGGAATGTAGTGACTAAGTTTAGAACTTCAAAATAGAATATCCAGTAGTAAGAAACTACGTTCATTGAAAGAAAGAAATCAATATTCAGTAAAATCGTAAACCCGACATCAAATAGGGAATTAGGGAATCGGGAAATTGTAAATCGAGTACTAAATATACTCGGTAGTACAAATTAAATATACGGACTAAAAAAGCACTTTCAAACAATAGAGCAGTATCGTAAACCCGACATACAGTCAAAATGCGAGTGTCTAAAAGTTGAGAAAAGCGTAAAATCAAAAGGTGTTTGAACGAAGTGAGTTCTTTTGATTTAGTGTTCGAAACCATTTAGACCGTATTTAGACTGCGTCGAAGCACTTTGTTTCTTTAGTGCATTTAAAGAAAAAGAAATAAAATAAAAAAATACTATTCGCGCTTTTAAACCAAACTACACAAAAAAGAAATACATGATGCGAGTTGAACCAAGTTCAGCATAACATAATAGAATATTAAGTACAAACTAAACACCTTCATTGAAAGAAA
>SMEN01000020.1_pt1 | contig 56883 bp, 43 predicted proteins | sample 2456271 | NCBI WGS metagenome assembly SMEN01 (sample SAMN10132593, study PRJNA489261) | soil metagenome | isolation source: day1 control-loamy sand soil ammended with raw manure from dairy cow... | place: USA | collected 2015-04-01 | reverse complement strand
GCTTTTCAAAAAATAAACCTCGCTTAAAAAGGCTTAAACGAGGAGATATTTTTATATTTTTTCCCGAAAAAAGGAGTTGTGCAACAGTTACCTATGTTAGCTGTAGTTGTTTATTTTTCCTTTCTGATTAACACAATTTTTTCAGCATTTTCATCCGAGAAATTTAAATCACGTTTTCCATCAAAACTCATTATCATTAGGAATTCTTCTTTATCTATTTGTTTAATCGCTCCTAAAATTCTACCACTTTCTACATTATCTTTAATAGCTATTAAATCAATTTCAATTGGATTTTTTTCATAGTTTATAGAATATTTTAACTCAGCTTTTTGCTCATTATTTTTACCTCCTTTAATAATAAAATTTTTTCCATCAATAAATTCACCATTAATAGAAAAAGACACATAATTATCCGATGTTAAAATAAAAGGACTTTCATTTTGCCAATAATCTATACCAACCCAATTTCCTACTAAGTTAGGTTTTTCAACATTATTCTGAGCAGAACAATTTGAGAAAAATAAAAAAAGTATTGTTATTTTTATAATTGATTTCATTTTATACAGTGTTTTTTTACAATTACAGCTAACGTTTATATATGCGCAATATACATATTTATTTTAAATGTTAAAAAAAATCATTAACTATCTTTAAAATAAGGAAATAGGGCTGTTTTTTTCAATTGCGTATTTTGTATTGTTGTGGTTTATAAGCGAAAGTTATTTTATTTTTTTTAAAGAAAACGAAACTTATTCTGTTTCGTTTTCTTTAATTTCTGTATTTTGATTTAATTTTTTTTCTCTGGCTTCAATTCTGCGTTGAATAAATTTTTGAGGATCAAATTCATTATCTGTTTCAACATCTTTATAAGCCGCAACAATATGTTTTACCAAACGATGGCGTACAATATCTTTGTCATCTAAATATAAAATTCCAATGCCTTCAACATCTGATAAAATTTCTAATGCTTCCTTTAAACCTGAATTTATTTTTTTAGGTAAATCAACCTGACCTGGATCTCCAGTAATGATAAATTTCGCATTTTTCCCCATACGAGTCAAAAACATTTTCATTTGAGAATGTGTCGTATTTTGGGCTTCATCTAAAATCACAAAAGCATTATCTAAAGTTCTCCCTCGCATAAATGCTAGTGGTGCAATTTGAATGATTCCTTTGGTAATATAATCTTCTAAAGTTTGCGCAGGAAGCATATCTCGAAGTGCATCATACAATGGTTGCATATAAGGATCTAGCTTTTCTTTCATATCTCCGGGTAAAAAACCTAGATTTTCTCCAGCTTCAACTGCCGGACGTGTTAAAATAATTCGTTTTACTTGCTTTTCTTTTAAAGCACGAACTGCTAAAGCAACTCCGGTATAAGTTTTTCCTGTTCCTGCAGGTCCAATTGCAAAAACCATATCATTCTTATTTACAAAATCAACTAGCTTTTGTTGATTTGCACTCATTGCTTTAATCAATTTACCAGCAACTCCGTGAACCAAAATTTGATCACTTTTATGCATATGTTGTTGTGGCAAATCGTCCATAATTAAACGTTCAATGATGTTTTCATTAAGTGTGTTATATTTCTGAAAATACTTTGTAATTCGTTCAAAACGAACTTCAAAAACATCAAGAAGTTCATCATCACCAAATGCTTTTACGGTTGTATCACGAGCGACGATTTTTAACTTCGGATATAATTTTTTTATAATTCCTAAATGGATATCTTGAGGTCCCCAAAAATCTTTTGGAGTAATATGTTCTAATTCGATGATTCTTTCGTTCAAAAGCTATTAGTTTTAATTAAAAAAAATTAGTTTTGTAATACTCAAATCTAACAAAAAAAAATAATAAACACTAATACATCATATTTAATTAATGTCAATAATTACTCTTACCACTGATTTCGGAATTAAAGATCATTTCGTTGCTGTTGCCAAAGGAAAACTTTTGTCTTTGATGCCTAATTGTCAGATTATTGACGTTTCTCATAAAGTCGATTTTTATAATATTACCAACGCCAGTTACATTGTGAATGGTATTTGTGATGCTTTCCCTAAAGATACCATTCATATTGTTTGCGTTGATGCAGAGCTTTATGAAGTTGAAAGTTTTATTGCGTTGCATTGGAATGATCAGTATTTTTTAGCACCTAATAATGGAATTTTAGGAACTCTGACAGAACAATATCCTTCTGATTTAATTGTTGAATTGGAAATTAGTGGTTCTGTAAAATGTGCGATGGATTTATTTATACAAACTGCATCGAAAATTTCTAATGGAGAAAAATTAGAAAATCTTGGAAAAGTTGTTGAAAGTTGCGTTACTTTCGTGGATGTAAAACCTATTGTTGCAAATGATGGGAATGTTATTCGAGGGACTATCATTTACGAAGATCATTACGGAAATGCTGTAATAAATGTTACTAAATCGATGTTTAATGAAGTAGGGCAAGGGCGAAATTTTAGAATGTCGGTCGGAACTCGTTATAAAATTAGTCGAATTAATAAATTTTATTCTGATTTTAATCTTGAAGTTAAAATATTAAAAGATTATGAAGGTGATGCTTTGTTGATTTTTAATGAACTTGATTTCTTACAATTATCATTATATAAATCAAATCCTGTGAAAACAGGAAGTGTAAAATCATTATTAGGTTTAACGTACCGAGATTCGGTAACTATTGAATTTGAAACAAAAGAACAAGAATAAATTATGTTTATACGTATTGTAAAATTAAGTTTTCACGAAGAAAGAATTCCTGAATTTTTAGAACATTTTGAAACGGTTAAATATCAGATTCGGAATTTTCCAGGAAATAATTTTTTGGAAATGTATCGCGACAAAGACAATCCTTGTATTATATTTACTTACAGTATTTGGAATGATATTTCTGATTTAGAAAATTACCGTCATTCTGATTTATTCAAAGAAGTTTGGGCACATACCAAACAACATTTTAATGCTAAGCCAGAAGCTTGGAGCGTTGATAAAATAGCATCTTTACCTTAATTAGTTTATGAAAGCAATATTACTTCGTGAATTTAAATCGTTTTTCGGTTCAATTACTGGTTATTTAGTAATCGGATTTTTCTTGTTATTAAACGGATTATTTCTGTTTGTTTTAGACGGACCTTATAACATTTTACAAAGTGGTTATAATGATTTAACTCCGTTTTTTAAATTGGTTCCGTGGATTTTATTATTCTTAATTCCAGCGGTTACGATGAAAAGTTTCTCTGACGAAAAAAAACAAGGAACCATCGAATTACTTTTCACAAAACCTATTTCAATGCGAAATATTGTTTTAGGTAAATTTTTTGGAGCTTTTTGTTTAATTGTGATTGCTTTAATTCCAACTTTACTTTACATCTTTATTTTAAATCCATACGGAAATCCTATTAATAATATGGATATGGGAAGTACAATCGGTGCTTATATTGGTTTGTTGTTTTTGGTAGGAAGTTATGCTTCAATTGGTGTTTTTACTTCGACACTTTCAGATAATCAGATTGTAGCTTTTATCTTGGCAATTGTACTTTGTTATTTAGCTTTCTTCGGATTTGATGAAATAACATCGGTATTAAAACTTCAGAATTCGTTTGTAGAAAAAATAGGAATGAGTTATCATTTCAAAAGTATTAGTAGAGGAGTGGTTGACACACGCGATTTGATTTATTTCATTTCTGTAATCATATTTTTTATTGCAGCAACTGTGTTTAATCTTAAAACAATGAAGAAATAATGACAGGAAAAGTTAAAAAATCAGTACTAAGTTTATTCGGAACTTTAGTTGCATTATTGGCTTTAAATTTTGCAAGTTCATTTGTTTTTTCTCGTTTCGATTTAACTCACGATAACAGATATACTTTATCAGAACCTTCGTTAAATATAATTTCTGAAATTCAGGAACCGATTGAAGTTGAAGTTTATTTAGAAGGTGATTTTCCTCTAGAATTCAGAAGATTACAAACTGAAACAAAACAGATTTTAGAAGAGTTTTCTGCTTATAATGATAACATAGTTTACAAATTTGTAAATCCAATTGCTTCTGAAGAAAACTCAGTTCAGGTAATTGAACAAATGTATAAAGAAGGTTATAAACCTATTAGTGTAACCGTAAACGATAAAGGAAAGCAATCCCAAGAAGTAGTTTTTCCGTGGGCGAAAGTTACTTTTCAAGGTAGAACAGCTCGTATTCCATTATTAAAAAATGCAATGGGAGCTTCAACTGAAGATAAAGTAAATACTTCGGTTCAACATTTGGAATATACTTTTGTTGACGCTTTTAATAAAGTTTTACATGAAAAATCTAAAAAGATTGCCATAATCAAAGGAATTGGTGAAGTGAATGATATTTACATGGCCGATTTCTTAATGAGTTTGCGAGATAGTTATTACATTGCTCCGTTTACTTTAGATAGCGTATCGATCGATCCTAAAAAGGCTTTGGCTCAACTTAAGGAATACGATTTAGCTATTATTGCAAAACCTTCAAAACCATTTTCTGAAGATAAAATTCAGGTATTAGATCAATATGTAATGAATGGTGGAAAATCGTTATGGATGTTAGATCAAGTTCAGGCTGAAATGGATAGTTTAAGTATGAACGGTTCTATGTTGGCTTATCCAAAAGATCAAAGTTTAGGCGAATTGTTATTTAAATATGGTGTTCGTTTAAATCCGAATTTGGTTAAAGATGAAATGGGAACTCCAATTAAACTAGCTACAGGTCAACAAGGAAGTGAAACGGTTTACGAAGAATTTACTTGGAAATTTGCACCGTTCGCTATGAGTTCGTCTAATCATCCAATTGTAAAAAATATCGATGGTGTAAAATTCGATTTCGCAAATAGTATCGATACATTGAAAAACGATATCAATAAAACCGTTTTATTACAATCTTCTCCATATTCTAAAACGGTTGGTGTTCCATCGGAAGTTTCGCTAAATGTAATTGCAGAAGAAGTAACTCCTGAAATGTATAAAGATCAAGGAAATATTCCATTAGCTGTTCTTTTAGAAGGAAACTTCACTTCTGTATTTAATAATCGTATTTTACCATTTGAAGATTCAAGTTTTAAAAATAAAGGTGTCGAAAATAAAATGGTTGTCATTGCAGATGGAGATATTGCAAGAAATCAATTAGATCAGAATTATGAACCTATGGAATTGGGTTATGATAAATGGACGAATAATTTGTATGGAAATAAAGAGTTTTTGATGAATTCAGTGAATTATCTTTTAGATGACACTGGACTTATCAACATTCGTACAAAGGATGTCAAATTACCGTTACTAAATAAAGAAGAAGTTTATAAAAATTATGATAAGATTAGAACGTTAATCGTAGGATTACCAATCGTTTTACTAATCATCTTTGGTTTTGTATTTACATATTTAAGAAAAAAGAAATACACAAAATAGTGTTGATAAAATAACTTTTTTTATTGACATTAATAAAATATATTTGTAGAAATAATTGTCTGGAAAGACAGATTTAAAAATGATTAACATGAAATTCATCGTATCGAGCTCGTATTTATTGAAACAATTACAAGTTTTAGGAAGTGTAATTAACAGTAGTAATACGCTTCATATTCTTGACAATTTTTTATTTGAACTTGATAACAATCAATTAAAAGTTTCTTCTTCAGATTTAGAAACAACGATGTCTGCTACTTTAGAAATTGAATCTACAAGTCAAGGTAGCATTGCAGTTCCAGCTCGTTTATTATTAGAAACCTTAAAAACGTTTCCAGAACAGCCATTAACCTTTACGGTAAAAGATAATAGTACCATCGAAATTAGTTCGGATTTAGGAAAATATGTTTTAGCATATGCTCCTGGAGAAGAATTCCCTAAAGCAGAATTATTAGAAGATCCTTCTACAACATTGATTCCTGCTGAAGTTTTAGCAACTGCAATCAGTAAAACAATTTTCGCTGCTGGTAATGACGATTTACGTCCAGTAATGTCTGGAGTTTATTTTCAATTTGCTCCGACAGGAATTATTTTTGTTGCAACAGATGCTCATAAATTAGTTAAATATTCTCGTACTGATATTACATCTTCTACAGAAGCTAACTTTATCATGCCTAAAAAGCCATTAAATATTTTAAAAAGTATTTTAATGACTTCAGATGCAGAAGTTAAAATTGAATATAACGATTCTAATGCAATGTTCTCATTCGATAATTACACATTAGTTTGTCGTTTAATCGATGGAAAATATCCAAATTACGAAGCAGTAATTCCAAAAGAAAACCCAAATAAATTAATCATTGCAAGAACACAGTTTTTGAGTTCAGTACGTCGTGTTGCTATTTATGCTAATAAAACTACGCACCAAATCCGCTTAAAAATTGCTGGAACAGAGTTAAACATTTCTGCAGAAGATATCGATTACTCAAACAAAGCAGATGAGCGTTTAACTTGTGATTATCAAGGTGACGATATGCAAATTGGTTTCAACTCTCGTTTCTTAACTGAGATGTTGAACAACTTACAATCTGACGAAATATTATTAGAAATGTCTTTACCTAATCGTGCTGGAATTTTAACTCCAGTTGATGGATTAGATGAAGGAGAAACAGTTACAATGCTTGTAATGCCAGTTATGTTGAATAATTAAGAATTACAATTTAAAACTAGTCCTGAAAAAAACATACAATTTTTCAATGGTTAAAAAACATAAAATTAAACAGTAGTAGCTTTAATGTTACTACTTTTTTTTTTATAAGTTCTAAATTTTAATTTTTCCTTTTGATGCATTTGGTTTGGAGTTAACATATGATTTGACCAATGCAGTCTATCTTGATTATAAACACAAATTGCTTGGATACTACCTTTAATAATTTATTTTAAAAATGTAACTTGTTTCTATATCAAATTTTTTCTGGTCTTCAACAGACACCACATCTTACGAAATTAACTTTACTAATATCTTTAACAAATTTTTTACTAGAATTAGAAAAGTTAGTCGAGATAATTCATTCATTTAATAGGTTTTAAGCCGAAAAATTGTTCGATATTTTTTAATTGATATGGATAATTAAAAAATAGTTTTACATTCTACCTAAATAGATTTTTTAGAAGAAAATACAGAAATTACAATTGTTTCTTTAGGTGAAAATAGAAGTTTGAAATTCATAAATATTAGGAAGTTAGAACTATTTAAAAGTTATGACTTAACGCCAGGAAGTTTGGTTTATATGACAAAAGATATTCAAGATGAATGGCTACACGTATTTTCAAAAATCTAAAACTTTGAATGGAAGAATTAGTTTAAGTTCTAGAGCTAGCAAATAGATAGAAATAAATTAATGCTTGGTTATAAAAATTGATAGATTTGTATTCTCAAAATCTGGATATTTTGAACTAATTAAGCAATTTTAAGCTCGTTTTTTAATTGATAAAAATAGATTAGTATTTTGAAATTCTATAAAAACTTAAATTTTTATTTATGAAAAACATATTTATTCTAGCGCTTATTTTGTTTTCAAATTCATCAATATCTCAAGTTAATCAAAAAATAAATAGTGATGACCATATTTATTATAATGCATTAATACAGTATTTTGATATGATAGAATATTTTCAAGGAGATGATTTTTATTTATTTGATAATGCTAATTTGTCACATAAATTTCCTGAAGAAATCAAAGATTTTAAAATTAAAAATCTTGAAGATGATTCAAATTTATTAGTTTTATTACAACAAAACGATAATCATATTTTAGCTGTTCATTTTTCTGAAATTAAGCATTTTGATTCATTGATATATTTAGAAATATTAGATGTTTATATTAATTTAAAAAATAACAAAATTGATGTAAATATTTCAAGAGATGCAATAGTAAAAGTTTTTTTTAACTTTAATAAAATAGAAAATCAGTATGAGTTTAAAGAAATTTTTTTTGAATAAATGTTTAAAGTCCATTCTTTTTGGATTTTTTTTGTTTGGAATACATTCTTGTAATTCAAAAAAAGAAAATCAATCTGAGCTTCCATTTTCAGAGAATTCGGTTGGCTTGAGTAACAACAAATATGAAAAAGAAATCCAAGAATTAAAAGATTCAATGATTTCATATTTAAATTATGGAGATCCTTCTTACAATAAAAAAGATGTAGATGATTGCATAAATATTATTGAAAACTATGTTGATGAAATTTCCAAAACAAATTCAAAAACTGAAGGTATGAACATTGTGGAAGCTACCATAAAAAAGTTAAATTCATTAAATCAAAAAACAAATTTTTCATTAATTGAAACCAACGAACGTGAACAAATCGCACTTATAATTATTGCTGCTTCAGCTCAGAAAGGTTATAATTCGATGGAAGAAGATATTACAGAAGTTCATAGAGAATGGTAGTTTTTGAATAATATTCAAAATATTTTGATCAGAATTATCCTAATTTCTTTTTAGCTTTCGCACCCAATTGTACAATTTTATCGGCTGCGTTAACCAAATTTCCATTTCCTAAAAACAATTTATTTTTAGCTTTTTCGATATCTAATTTAGAACGGTCAATGTTTTTTTCAATGTTTTGAATATCATCAACAAAACCTACGAATTTATCGTACAACAACCCCGCTTGTTTAGCGATTTCTAAAGCGTTGTTTTGTTGTTTCTCGTTTTTCCATAAGGAGTCAATCGTTTTTAAAGTCGCCAAAAGAGTAGAAGTAGTTACAATAACAATGTTCTTCTCAAAAGCTTGATTGTATAAATTCGGTTCGTTATTAATCGCTAAAGCAAAAGCGGTTTCAATCGGCACAAACATCAAAATAAAATCAGGAGAAGCGACTTCATAAATATGCTGATAATTTTTTTCGCTTAATTGTTTGATGTGATTTCCAACCGATAAAATATGTTGTTTCAAGAAATTTTGCTTTTCAATTTCAACTGTTTCGTTACAATAACGTTCGTAAGCAGTTAATGAAACTTTCGAATCGATTATCATTTTTTTGTCGTTTGGTAAATGAATTACAACATCGGGTTGTAAACGCTTTCCTTCTAAATTAAAACTCTTTTGAACTTTGTATTCACGGTCTTTCTCCAAACCAGATTTTTCTAAAATTCGTTCTAAAATCACTTCGCCCCAGTTTCCTTGAACTTTGGAATCACCTTTTAACGCATTGGTTAAATTGATAGTTTCTTGCGTCATTTGTTTATTAAGTGATGAAAGAAATGTGATTTGTTCTTTTAAAGAAGTTTGCTGAATCAATTGGTCTTTGTGAGTGATTTCGACACGTTCTTCAAACGATTTTATTTTTTCTTGTAATGGATTTAATATGTTTTCGATTTGAATTTTATTTGTAGCTGTAAACTTTTCAGATTTTTCATCTAAAATACGATTTGCTAAATTCTCAAAGGTTTCTGTGAATTTAATTTGAAGTTGCTCTATTTCTCTTTTTTGATCGTCGAGTTTTGTTTTTAGAAAATTTAATTCCGAGTTTGATTTGCTGTATTCACTCAACAAATCATCACGTTCCAAACGTAAATTTTCTAATTCTAGCTTTGCTTCTTGAAACTGATTTCGCTCAATTTCTAATTGATACAAATGCTGTTTACTTTCTGAATTCAATTGATTAATCTTTGAATTACTAATTAATCTTTGAATTAAAATTCCAATCAAAAATGCTAATATAAATAGTATGAAATAGATAAGATAAACTGACATCGGACTTAGTTTTAAAAAGTAAAAATAAGATTTTTAAAACGATTTTGATTCTAAATTTTATTGGTATTATCTATTTACTTTTTTAGAATTTTTTTAAAAATTGGTAAAGACTACCAGAATGTACCTTTCTCGTTTTTTATTTGTTTTTCAGTGTTAATTCAACTATAATTTTTTAAAGTCGAAATAGAAAATTTAATTGATATAGACAACCTAATAGTTTTGCAATTTAGAGATTAATAAATACGTCAATTTGGTTTGTCATTTTTACATTTCCGATATTTTTAAATTTAATTTCAAAACGTAAATTTTCTCAGATTGGCACAAAAAAAACTCGCATTTACAAAATACGAGTTTTTAATTTTATTTCCATTTAAATTGATGATGTAACGAAATCATAAATTGCTGATTCGACGAATTTTCTAACATTTGATTCATCCATCCAGCCTGAAAAGCTAATTTTTTATTCAGTTTAACTCCAGCTCCAATAAACAATCGATTTCTATCGAATAGTCCAGATGTTTGTGTTTTTTCACCGTTTATAAAAATTTCATTGTAAGCTGTTGCGTAAAAATTCTTTCCACAATCTGTATTATAAACAGGAATATCTAATCCCAACTGATAACGAAAACGCGTTTTAAAATCGGTGTTTTCAATAAAACGTTGCTCATAACGAAAACGATGTTTGAAGTTTAATTTAGAAACGTTTTGTTGCATTAAAGCTTCTTGATAAATTCTATTTTCACGAACTGGTAAATCAGGCGTAAATTCTTTTTCTGTTTGAATGAATCCGTATCCAGCTCCAAATGTAATTTCATTTTTAAAATTGTATTGAAGTGCGCCACGAACTAATATTTGGTTTAAATCTGTACCTATATTATGATTTCTGTCTTGTATTTCGTAATGTATTTTAAGTGGCGTTTCTTTTACAGAAACATTTCCAAAATACATTAACCATAAGCCATTTCCATTTGATGCAAAACTTGAAGCTTGATAAAGTAAAGTAATTGCAACTAAAATTTTTTTCATAATTATTCTAAACTAATATGTTTTTTATTACTATCTAAAATTAATGAGAATTGAATTCCGTATAAAATAGCTGCCAAAACCAAGTGTGCTGCTTGAGAACCAAACGGAAATCCGAAATAATTCATTGCTATTCCTGTTCCAATTTCTAATAATAATAAAAGCATTACCCAATTTAAATTCGTAAATCCAAGATTTAATCGTTTGTTTCTTAAATATAAATATAAATTGACTAGTAAAACAATGATTGAGAATGTTCTATGAACGTAAAATGTTACATCCGGATTCTGTAACCATAAAAATTCATTACCAATTCCAGCTTTTACTTGATGGTCAACAAATTCACGAACTTGAGTTCCGATTCCAACTTGAATCAAAGTTAAAATCATAGAAATCCATAAAAAGAATTTAAATGTAGGATTGTATTTTTTGTAATTGTGATTGTCTTTAGCTAAATGAATTACATAAATCAATGCCGCAACATTTAATAAAGCAGCAATCATATGAGTTGTGATCTTAACCGGACTTAATACAGAATAAACAACTGTTGCACCAAGCCAAGCATTAAAGCCAAGTAAGAAAACAACAATCCAAGACCAAGCAACTACAGATTTTTTAGTTTTCCAAAAACGGAAAGACATAATTCCTAAAATAAAACAAGCAACTCCTGCCAACGCTCCGAATAAACGATTGATATATTCCACCCAAGTATGCATTGGATTAAACTCGGCATAATCGTGTTTGGTATATTCCTTCCAATATTCTGGATGGTACATTTCATCAGAAGTAAAAGTTTCTTTCGCTACAAATAATTTTTCATCTTTGATAATTACTTGACCTTTTTCATATTCGTGATAAGCTTCCCAAGTTAATTCTTGAACGTCGGTTGGTGGAATGTAATAACCAAAACATTTTGGCCAATCTGGACAACCCATTCCAGAACCTGTCATTCTAACTGTTGCTCCAGCAATAATTACTAAATAAACTAAAACCAATGAAGTTTTAGCCATCTTAAGAAATGCAGTGTTTTTCATATTTTACATTTTCGGATTCACAACTTGTAATCCCATTATTGTAGCTTTTTTCATCATAAAATCGTAAGCAGCTTCATATTCATTCGGAATCTCTCCTTCGAGAATAGCTTCTTTAATCGATTCTTTTAATTGGCCAATTTCACGTGAAGGCGGAAGATTGAAAATTTCCATAATCTCTTCTCCAGTAATTGGTGGTTGAAAATTTCGAACGTGGTCGCGCTCTTCAACTTCGACTATTTTTTTTCTAACAATCGTAAAATTGTTATGGTATTTTTTAAATTTCTTTGGATTTTTTGTTGTGATATCAGCTTCACATAAAGTCATTAAATTTTCTACATCTTCACCCGCATCAAAAACCAAACGACGAACTGCCGAATCGGTAACCGCTTCTTCTGATAAAACAATCGGTCTTGAACTCATAATAACCATTTTTTGAACAAAACGCATTTTATGGTTTAATGGCATATGTAATCTTTGGAAGATTTTCTTTACCATTTTCCCACCTAAAAATTCGTGTCCGTGAAATGTCCAACCTTGTTTTTTGTTATATCTTTTGGTTGGAGCTTTTCCGATATCGTGTAATAATGCCGACCATCGCAACCAAACATCATTAGTGTTTTTACAGATATTATCTACAACTTCTAACGTGTGATAAAAGTTGTTTTTGTGAGTTTGTCCTTCAATTTCTTCAACACTGTTTAAAGCTGTTAATTCAGGTAAAATTCGCTCTAAAAGATTGGTTTTGTATAAAAGTAAAAATCCTTTTGAAGGTGTATCACACATCAAAATTTTATTCAATTCTTCAACGATTCGTTCGCCAGAAATGATATCAATTCTTTCTGAATTTTCAGTGATTGATTTTAGTGAAGTTTCGTCAATCGTAAAACCCAACTGATTTGCAAAACGAATGGCACGCATCATTCGCAACGGGTCGTCAGAATACGTAATATTTGGTTCTAGTGGAGTTACAATACGTTTGTCTTTTAAATCTTGAATTCCGTTAAATGGGTCAACTAAATCGCCATAAGTTTCTTTGTTTAAAGAAAAAGCTAATGCATTTATTGTAAAATCTCTTCGGTTTTGGTCGTCCTCTAAAGTTCCATCTTCCACCATTGGATTTCTGCTATCTGCTTGATACGATTCTTTTCTTGCGCCAACAAATTCAATATCAATATCTTCAAAACGTAACATTGCCGTTCCGTAATTCTTGAAAACTTGAACTTTTGGTTTGTTTGGTAATAATTCGGAAACCTGTAAAGCCAATTCAATTCCGCTTCCAACAGCAACAACATCGATGTCTTTTTTAGAGTTTCGTTCTAATATATAATCTCTTACAAAACCTCCAATCACATAACTTTGAACATTTAATTGTTCGGCTGCTTTTGAAATGATTTCAAAAATCGGATTTTGAAGAGCTTCTTTATAATTATTTGATTCAATCATTTATTATTTCTTTTCGGAAATTATTTTCTTAAAATAGTAACTTTATTATCGCTTGTTAATTTAATTACAGTTGATGATTTAGAACGTTTTACATCTTTATCTAATCCAACAATATAATCAACTCCATTTTTAATTTCATCGCTAATTTCTGCAAAAGAAGTTGGAGTAGGAGCGCCGCTGATATTTGCAGAAGTCGAAACTAAAGGTTTTTTCATTCGTTCAATTAATCGGAAACAAAAAGGCGTTTCAACAATTCTTATTCCTAACGAATTGTCAGGTGCAATTATGTTTTTAGCAACATTTCTCGGATTGTCTAAAACCAAAGTAGTTGGCTTTTCTGAACAATCTAAAATATCAAAAGCAACTTCAGGAATCTGACTAAATACATTGTAAAGTAAACGGTCGCCGTTAACCAAAACAATCATACTTTTAGATTCGGTACGTTTTTTTAAATCGTATATTTTTTTTATTGCTTCTTCATTTGTTGCGTCACAACCAATTCCCCAAACGGTATCCGTTGGATATAAGATGACACCTCCGTTTTTGATAACTTCAAAAGCTTCAAAAACTTCTTTATTTAAATCTTCCATTATAGAAATATTCACTTTTTTATTAATCTACAAAAATACTACTTTTTAATCAAACAGAAATGGTTTTACATAACGAATGCCTATACTTTAGAAGATTTAATTTATTGACATAGATTAAGTATTATCCATAATATTTTTAGTAATTTTATTTTCTATTCTGATAAAAATTAGATTTTTATAACTATTTGAAATGGATGATATTACAAAAAATAAAATTTTAGAAAGTTGCGCTAAATATTCTAAAAACACATTGATGGAAACACTTTCTATTGAATATATTGATGTTGGTGAAGGTTTTTTAAAGGCGAAAATGCCTGTGAATTCTAAAGTACATCAACCTATGGGATTGCTTCATGGTGGAGCGAGTGTTGCTTTGGCTGAAAGTGTCGGAAGTGCAGCTTCAATGTTATTTTCAAATCCAGAAACGGATGAAATTCGAGGTATAGAAATTTCTGCAAATCATTTAAAAAGTAAACGAGAAGGAGAGGTTTTTGCAACTGCTAAAATCGTTCATAAAGGTAAAACTTTACATTTATGGGAAATAAAAATTGAAGACGAAGAAGGTAATTTGATTTCACTTTGTAAATTGACGAATATTGTAATGCCAAAACAAAAATAAATGGATGTTTTTTTTGAAAGTATTCAACAGCAATTTGATAAAAATTTTCCTTTTGTAATATATAATAAACCCAATTCCGATAAAATAATTGCTTTTTTATCTCTTGACGATTCATTAAATTTCAATAAAAAATTAGATAAAAAAGGTTTTGTTTTTGCTCCTTTTGATGGAAATGATTTTATTTTTTTTGATGAACAGAATTCCGAAATAATTAAAAAAGCAAGTTTTAATTTTGATGAAATCTTAACTGAATTTATTGATGTTTTACCTTCGAATGATGTAAAAGCGTTTCATATTAATTTAGTTGAAAAAGGAATAGACGCAATTAAACTAAATCAATTTTCAAAAGTTGTACTTTCTCGTAAAGAATCAGTTTCTGCAAATCAATCTGATTTTATTAATTATTTTAAGAAGTTGGTACAAACTTACAAATCTGCTTTTTGCTATTGTTTTTACCATCCAAAAGTAGGAATGTGGTTAGGTGCAACTCCAGAACAGTTAGTAAAGATTAATGAAAATATTATATCAACTGTTGCTTTAGCTGGAACACAATTATATATTGAAAATCAAGAAGATGTGATTTGGGGAGATAAAGAAAAAGAAGAACAATTGTTTGTTACTCAGTTTATTGAGTCTAGTTTAAAACCTTTTGTGAAAAATATTACAAAAACGAAACCTTATACAGCGCAAGCTGGAAATTTATTACATATAAAAACTGATGTTTCTGCCGAAATAAAACCTGAGGTTATGCTATCGGATATTGTTTTGGCTTTGCATCCAACTCCAGCTTTATGCGGTTTACCAAAGAAGGAAGCCAAGGAATTTATAATAAAAAACGAAGGTTATAATCGTAAATTTTATTCAGGTTTTTTAGGTGAAATAAATAAAGATTTTGAAAATAATGAAGATAATAAATCCGATATATTTGTAAATCTTCGTTGTATGGAATTAGAAAAAGAAATTGCAAACTTATTTATTGGAGGCGGAATTACAAAAGATAGTGTTCCAGAAAATGAATTTATTGAAACGATAAATAAGTCAAAAACAATAAAAAAAATATTAGGATAATGAAATTAGATATATTGGCTTTTGGTGCGCATCCAGATGATGTTGAATTAGGTTGTGGCGCTACCATTGCAAAAGAAATTAGTTTAGGTAAAAAAGTTGGAATAGTTGATTTAACTCGAGGTGAATTAGGTACTCGTGGCTCAGCAGAAATTCGTGATAAAGAGGCTGCTGCAGCTGCTGAAATTTTAGGAGTTTCTATTCGTGAAAATTTACGTTTCAGAGATGGTTTCTTTGTAAATGATGAAAAGCATCAATTAGAAATTATCAAAATGATTCGTAAATACAAACCTGAAATTGTTTTATGTAATGCGATTGATGACCGTCATATTGACCACGGAAAGGGAAGTAAATTGGTTTCTGATGCTTGTTTTCTTTCAGGATTGAGAAGAATTGAGACGGTATTAGATGGTGAGCGTCAAGAAGCTTGGCGTCCAAAAATTGTTTACCATTACATTCAGTGGAAAAACATTGAACCAGATTTTGTTGTTGATGTATCTGGTTTTATGGAAATCAAAGAAAAAGCTGTTATGGCTTACAGTTCGCAATTTTATGACCCAAATTCAAAAGAACCTGTATCGCCGATTGCAACAAAAAATTTCACAGATAGCATAAATTATCGTGCTCGTGACCTTGGAAGACTAGTTTTTGTTGATTATGCTGAAGGATTCACAACAGAAAGATATTTGGCAGTCAATAGCTTAGATAATTTACTGTAAAATTCAATAAAAAAACTTTGTGAGGTATTGATTTCTTGCTATATTTGCACTCGTTAAACAAACACGGTGATTGTAGCTCAGTTGGTTAGAGCGTCGGATTGTGGTTCCGAAGGTCGCGGGTTCGAGACCCGTCTTTCACCCAAAAAGTTCAGAGTTGACTTTTCAAATAAAACTCCCAAACGGTGATTGTAGCTCAGTTGGTTAGAGCGTCGGATTGTGGTTCCGAAGGTCGCGGGTTCGAGACCCGTCTTTCACCCTAAAAAGCGGTTCCTGCGAACCGCTTTTTTTTGCTTGTATTTTAAGTGTTTTGATTATGAAAGTGAAAAATGGAAATCGTGTAATTGAAAAAGAAGAAGTAAATTACGACTTTGATATTTGTGAGGAATTACAATTTGAGCTTTTTGAATTAACTCAAGAGGAAAGTCAAGTTATTGTGCATTTTAAAATTCATTCCTCAGAAGAAGAGGATGCTGCGCGAATTTGGAAGACAACTTTTTTAATTGATGCTAGTACTGGAGTTAGGTATCCAATGGTGCATTCAGAAGGGATTTCAATTGCTCCAGATTGGACAAGAATACCTGCGAATAAACCATTGAATTTTACGTTGTTTTTTAAAGGATTGCCAAAAAAATGTACTGTTTTTCATTTGGTTGAAATGATTCCGGAGCCCGGAGGTTTTGAGTTTACAAATATAAAACGTAATTCATCTGATATTTATTTAGTTGAAATGTAATAGAAAAGAGAATCTTAATTTATTTTAAGGTTCTTTTTTTTGTGTTTTTTAAACATTTTGATGTTAATAAGAATTCAGAATCAGGTTGCTAATAAGCTTTAAATTGCGTATATTAGCCGTTAATTATTGATAAAAATAAACTTATATAAATTATGATGTCTGAAGGAGAAAAGTTAATTCCTATTAACATCGAAGACGAAATGAAATCTTCATACATAGATTATTCTATGTCGGTTATTGTTTCTAGAGCGCTTCCAGATGTTAGAGATGGTTTAAAACCTGTTCACCGAAGAGTTTTATTCGGAATGCATGAACTAGGAGTAACTGCAACTAAACCACATAAAAAGTCTGCTAGAATTGTTGGAGAAGTATTAGGAAAGTTTCACCCGCATGGAGATTCTTCTGTTTACGACGCAATGGTTCGTATGGCTCAAGATTGGAGTTTAAGATATCTTTTAGTTGATGGACAAGGTAACTTTGGTTCTGTTGATGGTGATAGCCCCGCAGCAATGCGTTATACTGAGGCTAGAATGAAGAAAATAGCTGAAGAAATTATCGCAGATTTAGAAAAAGAAACTGTTGATTTTCAGCCAAACTTTGATGATACTTTAGAAGAACCAAAAGTTATGCCTACAAAAGTTCCTGTTTTATTAATAAATGGAGCTTCTGGAATTGCAGTTGGTATGGCTACAAATATGGCACCTCATAACTTAAATGAAGTTATTGATGGAACTTTAGCTTATATTGATAATAATGATATTGAGATTGATGAGTTAATGCAACACATCAAAGCTCCAGATTTTCCTACTGGTGGAGTTATTTACGGATATGAAGGTGTTCGCGAAGCTTTTAAAACTGGTCGTGGACGTATTGTAATGCGTGCTAAGGCTGCTTTTGAAACGGTAGATGGAAGAGATTGTATTATCGTAACAGAAATTCCTTACCAAGTTAATAAGGCAGATATGATTAAAAAAACTGCTGAATTAGTTAATGACCATAAAATTGAAGGGATTTCTAATATTCGTGATGAATCGGATAGAAAAGGTATGCGTATCGTTTATATTTTAAAGCGTGATGCAATTCCAAATATTGTTTTAAACACACTTTATAAATATACACAGTTACAATCTTCTTTCAGTGTAAATAATATTGCATTGGTTAACGGACGTCCTGAGATGTTGAATCTAAAAGATTTGATTCTTCATTTTGTTAACCACCGTTTTGAAGTTGTAACTAGAAGAACACAATACGAATTAAGAAAAGCTCAAGAAAGAGCTCATATTCTTGAAGGTTTAATCATTGCTTCTGATAATATTGATGAAGTTATTGCAATCATTCGTGGTTCTAAAAACGCAGATGAAGCTCGTGAACGTTTAATTGAACGTTTTTCGTTATCTGAAATTCAAGCTCGTGCTATTGTTGAAATGCGTTTACGTCAATTAACTGGACTAGAGCAAGATAAACTACGTGCTGAATACGATGATATTATGAAATTAATCGAATATTTAGAATCGTTATTAGCAAGTAAAGAATTACTTATGGGAGTGATTAAGGATGAGCTTGCTGAAATCCGTGATAAATATGGTGATGCACGTCGTTCTCAAATTGAGTATGCTGGTGGAGAAATGAATATCGAAGATTTAATTCCAGATGAGCAAGTTGTAATCACAATTTCTCACGCAGGTTATATCAAACGTACACCACTTTCTGAATACAAAACTCAGAATAGAGGTGGAGTTGGACAAAAATCTGCTGGAACAAGAGACCAAGATTTCTTAGAACATATGTATGTGGCAACAAATCATCAATATATGTTGTTCTTTACACAAAAAGGAAAATGTTTCTGGATGCGTGTTTACGAAATTCCAGAAGGAAGTAAACAAGCAAAAGGTCGTGCAATTCAAAATATCATCAACATTGAAAATGATGATAAAGTAAAAGCATTCATTTGTACACAAGATTTAAAAGACGAAGAATACATCAATAATCATTATGTGATTATGGTAACAAAACAAGGTCAGGTTAAGAAAACGCCTCTTGAACAATATTCTCGTCCACGTTTAAATGGAATTAATGCGATAACAATTAAAGAAGATGACGAATTATTCGAAGCTAAATTAACTGACGGAAATTCTAAAGTTTTAGTTGCTGCTCGTTCAGGAAAATTAGTTCGTTTTGATGAAGCTAAAACACGTCCGATGGGAAGAACAGCTTCTGGTGTTCGTGGTATTACTTTAGCTCACGATAAAGATGAAGTTATTGGAATGGTTGCTGTTAGCGATATGAATAGTGAAATTTTAGTAGTTTCTGAAAATGGTTATGGTAAGCGTTCTTCTTTAGATGAATATCGTGAAACAAATCGTGGTGGAAAAGGTGTTAAAACAATGAATATCACTGAGAAAACAGGTTTATTAGTTTCGTTAAATTCAGTTACAGATAATGATGATTTGATGATTATTAACAAATCAGGTTTAACGATTCGTATTCGTGTTTCTGATTTACGTGTGATGGGACGTGCAACTCAAGGTGTTCGTTTGATTAATATCAAAGGAAACGATTCGATTGCTGCTGTTGCTAAAGTAATGAAAGATGAAGAAGAAGAGGTTGATACTACTAATTTAGTAGCTCCTGAAGATGCTGAAATTTTACCTCCAGTTGAAGACGAAATCGAAGAGGATGAAATCATCGAAGAAGATGATACAGATGTAGAACAAGAAAATTCTGAAGAATAATGAAAAATAAATTTTTTGCAATTTCTATTGCTTTAGTTTCTTTATCAGCAACAGCTCAAAAAGCAGAGTTAAAAGAAGCTTCAAAATTAGTGGATAAAAAAAACTTCTCTGAGGCTCGTGTAGCTTTGGAGAAAGTTGAACCTTTATTAGGTTCTGCAAATGATGAGCAAAAAGCAGAATATTATTTTTTAATTGGTCAAACAGCATTGAATTTAGCTGCAACTCAAGACCAAGAAAAAAATGTAGTTAAAGCTGTTGAAGCATTTAAAAAAGTAACTGAAATTGAAAAAGCTTCTAAGAATAATAAATATTCAGCTAAAGCAGAGCCAATAACGACATTGCTTTTAGCTCAAATTGTAAATGAAGCCGTTGCAGATAATACAAAAGGTAAATTTAAAGATGCATCTCGTAAATTTGATTTAGGATATCAATTAAGTCCAAAAGATACGGTTTATCTTTATTATGCAGCCTCAACAGCAATTAGTGCTAATGATTACGATTTTGCTGAGAGTAAATACAAAGAGTTAGTAAATCTGAATTATGATGGAAAAACTGTTTATTACACTGCAGTAGAAAAAGCAAATGGAGCAGTTCAATCGTTTGGAAATGATAAAAAAATGCGTGATTTATTAGTTCGTCAAGGAACTCACGTTCAGCCAAAAACGGTTACAGAGCCAAGTCAACGTGGTGAAATCCTGAAAAACCTTTCTTTAATTTTAATGAATAAAGAAAATTATTCTGAAGCTGAACAATATATTACAAAAGCATATCAAAACAATCCGGATGATAATGACGTTTTAATGAGTTTGTTGAATTTATATAGCCAAACGAATAGAAATGATAAATTTGTAGAAATTGCAAATGCAGCTTTAGCTAAAAATCCAAATAACGCATTGTTGAATTATAACTTGGGGATTATTGCATCAAATGAGAATAAAGATGATGTAGCTAAAAATTATTTTCAAAAAGCTATTCAAATTGATCCAAAATTGGAAAATGCTTATTTAGGCTTAGCGAATTTAACTTTGAAAAAAGACACTGAGATTACCAATGAAATGAATAATACAGGTACTTCTAATGCAGGTCAACAAAAATTCAAAGCGTTGAAACAACAAAAAATTGGGATTTATAAAGAAGCTTTAGAATTTTTAAATCAAGCTAAAAGTATTAATAGTCAGAATGAATCAATTAATAGTTTAATGGACGAAATTCAACTTTATTTAGATTCAGAAAAATAGATTTTAAAGAATATTCAATTATAAAAAAACGTATATAACATTTAAGTTATATACGTTTTTTTTGTTTTGTAGTTTTAAGCGAATTAAATTTTCCCAATTATAATGAGTGATTTTTGAATATGGATATTCTATTAAAAAAATGTAATTGCTATAAATATACTTCTTTCAAACAATAAAAAAACGGAGTAGAAAATATATTCTACTCCGTTTTTTTAATGTTTGATGAATTCAATTTATTTCTTGTAATGAATTCTGTATTTATAATAAGCAAGTGCACCTAAAGTAGAAACAAAAGCTACAGACCACCAAATAAATGTTGGAGTTACAACTTGATCTCCTTTTGCGTATGAATGTAATCCAGATAAGTAGAAGTTTACTCCGAAATAAGTCATTGTAATTGCATAGAACGCAATTACTGACATAAAGTTATAAATCCATGTTCCACGTAAAGAAGGAACAAAACGCATGTGAATTACAAAAGCATAAACCATAATACTGACTAATGCCCAAGTTTCTTTTGGATCCCATCCCCAATAACGTCCCCAACTTTCGTTAGCCCATTGACCACCTAAGAAATTTCCGATAGTTAACATAACCAAACCACAAGTTAAAGCCATTTCGTTGATATAGGTAATCTCTTTTATGTTTAAATCCATTTTAGCCTTGTTTTTCTTAGTAGTAAATACCATTAAAAATAAAGCTACAATTCCTAGAATCATTCCTAAAGCAAGTGGTCCATAACTACCTACAATAATAGAAACGTGAATCATTAACCAATATGAATTTAGTACAGGTTGTAAGTTTGCAATTGCTGGATCCATCCAACTCCAATGTGCAATCATTAAAATCATACCAACAACAAAAGCTGTAGAAGCAATTGTAAGTTCGGATTTTCTTCCGAATATTAATCCAAATAACATGGTTGCCCAACCAACGTAAATCATCGATTCATAAGCGTCAGACCATGGTGCGTGACCAGAAATGTACCAACGTGCTGCTAAGCCCGCAGTATGTAATAAAAACATTGTAATAATTAAACCAATAAAGATATTTGTAATTAATTTTAATACCTTATTATCTTTAAAAATACGAATGATTACTACTGTGAATAATAGCACAAAAGCATAGATATACCATGAATATAATCTCTTGAAGATATCATATTTGTTGTATAAAATTTCAGCTTCAACATGTTGATCAGATGGAATTACTTCAGCACCAAATTTGTGTTGGTATTGACTAATATTTTCTAAGAACTCATCTGCTTTTGTATAATCTTTTGTTTCTAATCCTTTTAATAAAGAATTTAAATAAGCAGGTAAAATAATTTTTGTAAACTGTAAATCTTCTCCTTTAATTTCAGATTCGTTTAATTCTAAGTAGTTTACCCATTTGTTTCCTTTATCATACGGAACAGGAAAAATAGTTAAAATTTGACCTGTTATTGCTGAATATAATAAGTTTACTCTTTTATCAGCTTCAATAAAATCTGTTTGAAATGCATTTTTTACAGAAGCATGATTTGCATCTTCTAATTGTTCAACTAATTTATAGTTTCCTTGTTCATCGAAGAAATTAATTAAGGCTGCAAATTTTTGATCTGCTGGAATTCCAATTACTTTACGAATACTATCGTTTTCTTTTTTAAGATTGATAATCGGAACAGTGTACCATAATTGTGGAAATTGCGTTATCGAAAGTAAAACCTGATCTGAATCCATACCTTTATATGTGTCAGATTTACTTACTTTTCTTAATAATTCAGATGAAAAAGTATTGATTGGTTTCATACGACCACCAGCATCCTGAATGATTAATTTTCCGAATTTATCCGCATGTTCTAATGGAACCTTAGATACTTCTAAAAGCGAATCAATTTGTTGTGGTGTTGGCATTTTGTGTCCGTGTTGTGCAAATGCACCTAACGAAATAAATAATAATAATGCCGTAATTAAATTCTTTTTCTTAGCACGTACTTTGTTTAACTTATTTCTTAAATCATCAAAACGTGTGTTTTTTGTTACTAAAAGTAAAATCATACTAATATATAATAATGTATATCCAATATATGTAATCCAAGTTCCGTAAAAATCGTGACTTACAGATAAGATAGTTCCTTTTTCATCTTCATCGAATTGCGCTTGAAAGAAACGATATCCTTTATAATCCAATACATTATTCATATAAATATGTGCATCAAAATTTTTAGCGCTAGGATCAATAATAGTTACTTTACTTTCAAAAGAAGAATAGCTATTTTGTGTTCCAGGATATTTGTTTGCAATAAAATCGTTTAACTGAACTTCAAATGGAGTTGTGTAAATTTTTGATCCAAACATTAAAGTAAACTCAAGTTCACCTAATTTAAAAGATTGTGGAATTCCCATCATTCCTTTAGAACCAAGTAAAGTAACATCTTCAGAAACTTCTTTACCGTCTTTGTCTTCTGTTGTAACAGTTAACATTAAGGCGTCGTTTGTTTTAGAATTTTTGAAATTATTATCAGAAACAAAACCAATTTTACCTTTGATAGGCAATTCTGGGAATACAAATTGAGAGCCACCAATATTATATAATGAGCGGAACATTAATTCTTGAGTTTGATCTTTTTCAACAGAACCTTTAAATTGATCTGCCATTCTCATGAAATTACCTTCAAATGGTGTTTCTATAGTATAATTGTCACCATCTTTTGTAATGTTAATTGCTCCAGGAGTTGGTTTATTGAAAGCATATAAAACATTATGAAAGTTTTGAACTTCGCCTTCTTTTAAGAAATGTTCATGACGTGATCCGTCTCCAGATTCAACCATTTTAAGGAAATAAACTCCATTTTCATCTGGTTGAATTTGTTCTGTTGCACCCATAATGAAATCTTTAAATTCTACTTTAAAAGGAATTCCATTAAAATCTCTTTTCATTGAGAAAGAGTTTGATGCAAAATTACTGATGAAATTATCTTTATCTAAAGCTCCAGAAAAAAGATGCTGATTTTCAAAAGTTCTACGTTTCATTTCTCCATCGACCATTCCGTCTGTCATAATCGTTAAAAAAGTACGATCAGAGAAAATTTGGTTAGACTTTTCGGTTTCTCTAATTGGCATCATTCCTTCATAACTAATGTATCTAGTAACGAATGCACCAACTAGTATAAAGATGAACGAAAGATGCAAAACCAAGGTAACCCATTTTTCTTTTTTATATAATTGATAACGTTTGATGTTTCCAATAAAATTAATAACGAACAGAAACATAATAAGTTCGAACCATTTGGCGTTGTAAATAAGGATTCGAGCAGTGTCTGTGTTGTACTCGTTTTCGATAAAAGTACCCAAACCTAAAGCAATCGGGAAAATAATGAACAAAACTGCCATTAATCGCGTCGAGGATAAGAAAGTAAATAACTTCTTCATAATTATATATATGTAGTCTATAATAAAATTCCACAAAAATACCTTTTTTCGGCTGTATTAATTTATTTTTAACGAATAATTAATGATTGAAAATATTTTAATTGGTTATGAATATTATTTTAAATTTGCGAAAGAAAATTACTACTAAATTTAAACTAAACTTACAACAAATAAATTATGCCTAAGATTTCAAATAAAGGGCAACAGATGCCAGAATCTCCAATTCGTAAATTGGTTCCATTTGCAGAAACTGCTAAGAAAAAAGGAAATAAAGTTTACCATTTAAACATTGGTCAGCCAGATATTAAAACTCCAGAAGTTGCTTTAAACGCAGTGAAAAATGCAAATATTGAAGTTTTGGAATACAGTCATTCTGCTGGTTTTGAATCGTACAGAAATAAATTAGCAGCTTATTATCAAAAGCAAGGTTTACCTATAAATACAGAAGATATTATCATCACAACTGGTGGTTCTGAAGCTTTAATGTTTGCAATGGGAAGCACGATGGATCAAGGTGATGAAATCATTATTCCTGAACCTTTTTATGCAAATTACAATGGTTTTTCAACAGCTTCTGGTGTAAAAGTAGTTCCAGTAATTTCAGGAATTGAAACGGGATTTGCTTTACCTCCAATTGCTGATTTTGAGAAATTAATCACACCAAAAACAAAAGCAATTTTAATTTGTAATCCAGGAAATCCTACAGGTTATTTATATTCAAAAGAAGAAATTGAGCAATTAGCTGCGTTGGTTAAAAAACACGATTTATTCTTGATTGCTGACGAAGTTTACAGAGAGTTTGCTTATGATGGTTTCAAACATTTTTCTGTAATGAATGAAGAAAGTATTGCTGAAAATGCAATTATGATTGATTCTGTCTCTAAACGTTTCAGTATGTGTGGTGCTCGAATTGGATGTGTAGTTTCTAAAAATAAAGAATTTATGAGTGCTGCAATGAAGTTTGCACAAGCTCGTTTATCTCCACCAACTTACGCTCAAATTGCTTCTGAGGCTGCTTTAGATACACCTCAATCTTATTTTGATGATGTAATTACCGAATATAAAGATCGTCGTGATACTTTAGTAAATGCTTTGAATGCGATCGATGGAGTAGAAGTAGCTAACCCAAAAGGAGCTTTTTATTGTATTGCAAAATTACCAGTTGAAAATGCTGAAGATTTTGCAAAATGGATTTTAGAAGATTTCGATTTAAACGGTGAAACGGTTATGGTTGCTCCAGCTGCAGGATTTTATTCAACTCCAGGTGTTGGTTTAAACGAAGTTCGTTTGGCTTATGTTTTAAAGAAAGAAGATTTAATCAAATCAGCAGAAATTTTAGAATCTGCATTAGTTGCTTATAAAGCTAGATAATTCCTTTCAAAAGATTTATATAAAAATGAGTTCAAAATTATATTGGACTCATTTTTTTTTAACTATCAAAAATTGATTCTTAGCATTGATATCTGTTTAATAATAGCTGTATAGGAAAACTTATTTTCGAAAAAAGGTAAAAATAATAAAATGAAAATTCGTATCTATAAATGTGTTTTCTTTATTGAAATTAGTCATAAAATAATTCTTTAATCTAAGTACAAACTCATTTAAGCTGTTCTTAAAAAGCTGTTTTACAATATTAAAGATATTGTTTTTTAATAAAAAAATACCTTCAAAAAATAATTATTTTTTGAAGGTATTCATTATTTATTTGAAAGAGATTAACTAATGTTGATACATTTTATTGTATTCATTAATGTACTTTTCTTTAATATGTTTACGTTTAAATTTCATAGTTGGAGTCAAATGTCCAGCTTCTGTACTCCAAATTTCTGGCGTCAAATGAAATACTTTTATCTGTTCCCAATTTCCGAAACCTTTATTAATTTCATTGATTACAGCCTGAATTCTAGCAATTACTTCTTTGTTCTCTGCTAAATCTTTGTTTGTAGTTCCAATATTAAGTTTTTTACGTTTTGCCCATTCACGAACAAAATTAAAATCGGGCTGAATCAAAGCTCCTGGCATTTTTTCACCATCACCTACAACCATAATTTGTTCAATAAAACGTGAAGCTTTCATTGCATTTTCTAATGCTTGGGGTGCAATGTATTTACCTCCTGAAGTTTTAAACATTTCTTTTTTTCGATCTGTAATTTTCAAAAAGCCGTCAGCGTCAATTTCGCCAATATCTTCAGTGTGGAAATATCCATTTTTAATTACTTCAGCTGTTTTTTCTGGATCTTTATAATAACCTAACATTACAGAATCGCTGTTGGTTAGTATTTCACCATCTTCAGCAATTTTGACTTCAACACCGTCAATAGGTTTTCCAACGGTTCCGTATTTTAAATTGCCATTGCGTAAATCGTTAACCGCAATAACTGGCGAAGTCTCTGTTAGTCCATAACCTTCCATACAAACCATTTCTGCAGCTGTAAAGGCTCTTCCTAAACGTGGTTGTAATGCAGCACTTCCACATACAACTGTATTTAAATTACCACCTAAAGCTTGTTTCCATTTAGAAAGAACTAATTTCCGTGCAATTTTTAATTTAAACTCATACCAAAAACCGTTTTTTCCATAAGCTTCAAATTCCTCTGCTAACTCAACAGACCAAAAGAAAATATTTCTTTTAAATCCAGTTAATGCAGCACCTTTTTCAATAATTTTATCATAAACCTTTTCAAGTAAACGTGGAACAACACACATTACATTTGGTTTCACTTCAACGATATTTTCACCAATTTTTTCTATCGATTCAGCAAAATAAATTGATAATCCACCATATTGATATAAATATAAAAGCATTCTTTCATAAACATGGCAACATGGTAAAAAACTCAAAGCGGTATCTTTGCCATATATAAAAGGAACTCGATTTTGGCAAGCCATAAAATTAGATATAATGTTTTTATGAGATAACATTACACCTTTTGGTCTCCCGGTTGTTCCAGAAGTATAAATTATAGTTGCTAAATCGTCTGTTTTAACATTGTTTTTTCTAGCTTCAACTTCAGTTTCATTTTGTAATGAATTTCCTAAATCAATTAAATCTTGTAAGTTTTTACAATTTTCAATCTTATCAAATGAATATAAATCTTTTACTAAAGGAATTTTTTCTTCAATTGCTTTTATTTTATTATATAATATTTCATCAGAAACAAAACATAAATTTGCTTCTGAATGATTGAAAATGTATTCAAATTCATCAGACGAAACCGTTGGATAAATTGGTACATTCTGAGCTCCAACTTGTAGAATAGCAATGTCTAAAATATTCCATTCTGTACGATTTGCCGTTGTAATTACAGCAATCTTATCATTTGGTTGAACTCCTAAATGAATCAAAGCTTTAGAAATTGCATTCGCTTTATCTAAATATTCTTGATTCGAAGTTTTTATCCATTTCCCGTTATATTTTGTTGCAAAAATTACAGGTAAATTATATTTTTGATGGGCGTAATACGCTACATCAAATAGTCTTTCTACTTTAATCATCTTAATTTTTCTCTATTAACAAATATCTAAAAAAAACAGTAAAAATTTCATTAAATATTTTTATTGTTTAAAATATAAGAAACAAATAAATTTCATTAAAGTTTTTGCCATAAAATTTTTAAAATTACTAAACTTAAAATCAAATGATTATAAAAAATCTAGTAAAACTTAGATATAATTATTTAATTTGATAATATTTAGAACAATTGTTTAAATTTAAACTGTTTGGAAGCTTTTTTTTGTTATTTAATAAATATTTTTGTTTATTTGAATACATTTTTTTTTAAATTAATAATTTTATCAAAAAAACATGAATAAAACTGTAATAGAAAATTTTGCAAGGTTTAATTCCTCATTATTATATTTACCTACTTTTTTATTGTTGGCAATTCTTTCTTTCTTATGTTCTAGAAATGCTTTGAGTAATGAAGCATATGTTAATTGTCAAAAAGAGTTTTTCCTTTTTATGAATTCAGAATTAGCTGAATATCCAAGAACATTATATAACTTGACACAACTTGGAGATGCTTTGATAATTTTATCGTTTTTAACTATTTTTATTATTTATGCTCCAAAGATGTGGGAATCTTTAATAACAGCATCAATTGTATCGGCAATTTTAGTTGGAGTTTTAAAACCATTATTTGGAATTCAAAGACCAGCAGCTGCATTCGGACCTGAAAATTTAACAATAATTGGAAGAAAGTTAATGGGAAGTAATAGTTTTCCATCTGGTCATTCTGTTACTGTATTTACTGTACTTACAGTAGTTTTAATAGCTTTTATGCCAAAAAAAATTAAGTACCAAATCGTTTGGAGTTGCTCTATTTTTTTATTTGGAATTATTTTAATATTAACTAGAATTGGAGTAGGAGCTCATCATCCAATAGATATTACAGTTGGTGCAATAGTTGGTTATGCTTCTGCTATAATTGGAATAGCTATTAATAAAAAATATAATATATGGGGTTGGATTGGCAATAAAAAGTTTTATCCTGTTTTCATTTTGCTTTTCTTTGCATGTAGTATTGTAATGATATTTAAGATTTTTGAAGCAAACCTTGTAATATTTTATTTTGCACTTTTAAGTTTATTAATTTCTCTTTTTGTAATTACCAATCTTTATGTTAAAAAATAGTTTTAAACTATCAAAATTTGTTTTACTAATTTGTATAATGAATTTTTTATTCTTCCATTATCCATTTTTCAAATATGTATTTTCTAATGTAGATTATACAACTTTCAGTGGCGCTTTACTTTGTTTCAGTATGCTAATTTTAGTTGTGTTGGCAAATTTTTTCTTTTTTTATATACTTTTTTATATTTCAAAAATAGTAGGGAAAATCTTTACAATTATAACATTTTTGATAAATTCAGTAGCCGTTTATTTTATCAATTCTTACAGTGTTATTATAGACGAAAGTATGATCAGTAATATATTGAATACTAATTTTGATGAATCGAGTGCTTTCTTCTCATTTAAATTGATTATATATTTGGTTTGTTTTGGCATTTTACCTAGTATTTTCATATTTAAAGCTAAAATTGAAAAAGTTTCTTTTAAGAAATTCATGATTCAAACAGGAATTAATTTAGGTTTGATTTTATTGATTGTTGTTGCAAACGCATCGAATGTTTTATGGATTGACAAAAATTCAAAAGTAGTTGGTGGTTTAGCAATGCCTTGGTCTTATGCTGTAAATACACCGCTTTATTACATTCATGAAGCAAAAAAGAATCAAAAGGAAATTTTACTACCAGATGCAACTATCACAAATGATGAAAAATCAGTTATGGTTTTAGTAATTGGTGAATCTGCAAGAAGTGAGAATTTTTCTTTATACGGATATTCAAAAAACACAAATCCTTTACTTTCTAAAATTGAAAATCTGCATAATTTTAATGCAACTTCTTGCGCAACATATACTACTGCAGGCTTGAAATGTATTTTGGAACATGAAAATTCAAATGATTTGTATGAAATACTTCCAAATTATTTGAGCAGAAATGATGTAGATGTTATTTGGCGAACCACAAATTGGGGTGAACCACCTGTTCATATCGAAAAATATATAAAGCGTGAAAATTTAAAAGAAAACTGCGAAGGAATAGGTTGCGATTACGATGAAATTTTGTTAGCTGGATTAAAGGATGAAATTCTTAATTCAAATAAAAAGAAAATTCTAATTATTTTACATACAAGTACAAGTCACGGACCAACTTATAGTAAGAAATATCCGCCACAATTCGAAGTGTTTAAACCAGTTTGTAATTCTGTAGAAGTAGCAAATTGTTCTCAGGAAGAACTTATTAACGCGTATGACAATACAATTGTTTACACAGATTTTATTCTTTCAAGTGTAATAGAAACATTAAAGGAACTTCGAAATTATAAAAGTTCAATGATTTATGTTTCTGACCATGGGGAATCTTTAGGTGAAAAAAATCTTTATATGCATGGTGTTCCAATGAGTTTAGCTCCAAAGCAACAATATGAAATTCCATTTATTGTTTGGGTTTCAGATGGTTCTAAAGAGTTGAAAAAGAATAATGCTTTAACACAAAATCATGTTTTTCATTCGGTTATGAATTTTCTTGGTATTACAAGTCCAATCTATAACGAAGAAATGAATATTTATAAATAAAAAAAAATAAGCAATCTCAAATTTCGAGATTGCTTTTTTGATTATTAAAGTAAATTGAATTTTAAAATTGCATCGCTTATTATTTCATTATGATCAAAAGCAGTAGGAGGTAAGTTGTTTATTTTAAACCAGTTAACATCTTTAGCGTCATCTGCTGCTTTAGCAATAACATTTTTATCAACTTCTGCATAAAATGCGATACTAACTACATGACTTCTTGGGTCTCGAAACGGTTTACCGTAAGCACCAATTTGCAAAACATCATTTACTTGTATAGAAGTTTCTTCAAGTAATTCGCGTTTAGCAGCTGTTACTAAATCTTCATTTTCATCAACAAAACCACCAGGTAAAGCCCAACAATCCATAAAAGGTTCTTTTAGTCGTTTTATTAAAAGAATTTCAAATTGGTTATCAACTTTACGAATTACAACATTATCTACTGTTACAAATATTTTTGAAATGTACATATTATATGTTTTTATATTGAGAATATAAAACAAATATAATAGCAAAAACAGCTAAAATAATTCCAATAATATTCTTTTTTGATAATTTTTCTTTGAATATGAATACGCCTAAAACTGTAGCTAATGAAATGACACCAAAATTCATAACTGCAAAAACAGTTGACGGTTGATCGTTATATATTTTATGAGCATTCAAATAAAAGTAAATATTTGAAAAATTTAAACAGCCTAAAATTAAACCATATAAAAATATTTTTTTGTTTACTTCAAACTTAGTCTTTTTAAAAAAAATCGAAACTATAAGTGAAGTGAAAAAACATCCAATAAAAATAAAAAAAAGATAAGTTGTGAATGGTTGAGTTTTTTGAATGGCTATTTGCTTGAAAAGTACATCAATAATTCCATAACCTAAAAAAACAAATCCTAAATAAATTGAATTTGATTTTACAGTTTGGTTTGATTTATAAAGCATTAGAATTACAGAAGTAAAACCTAATATAATTCCAATCCATTTAAATACAGAAATTGATTCTCCAAAAATCAAAAAAGAAGCAGAAATTGGAATTATTAAAGATATTCTTTGAGCAATATCAGTTTTGATTATTCCAGATTTATTGATAGATAAATTTAAAATATAGAAAACTGTTGGCATTAATATTATCAAAGGAATTAATATTGAATAATTTAAATTAAAGCTTGAAATGTTAATATCAAATAAACTGTAACACAGAAAGATTGAAACTAAATAGTTTAAAGTAATCATAGTAAAACCTTCAGAGAAACTAGGTTTTGTTTTTTTAAATAAAATTCCAACAAAAACGCTACAAAAAATACTTATCAATAAATAGATCATTATAATTATTTTAAAGAATCAAATGTAAACTAGAAAAATGAAAGATGAAAATAAATTTCTATTTTACATAATATATATTATAGGTCAATATTTTTTATAAAGAAAAGTAAAAAAAGATTATGCTATAAAGTATAATAAACATATTTTTGCAACAAATTGATATAAATAGATACACAGTGGAAAATTCAAATGCACAAAAATTAATCAAACAAATTCAAGGAGAAATTATTTCTAAAGGAATAGATGCAAATACAATCATACCTGAATTGAAAAAACTTAGAGAATTTGCTTTATTAGAAGAAAATCCGGTTGTTGTTAAGGCTTTGCGTTTAGCTTACGAACACATTGAAAAAAATAACGATTTTTTAATTCAAATTCCTTCAGATGAACCTGTTGATGAAAATGAAATCAATGAATTTGGTTCTACAAATACAGAAAGTTTAAACTATTTATTGTCTTTAATGCTAGATTTAGAAAATAAACACAATATTTTAGATTTAAAAGATTATAATAAATTAATGCTAGAGTTTTAGTTAATTACTAAAACTCTTTTTTTGATACTATGAAAAAGTTTTTTAAAATAATCGCATATTTAGAAGGAATATCATATTTGTGTTTATTCTTTAACATGTTTGTTATAAAATCCAATAACCTAGAATTATATAAAGAAATTTTATTTCCTCTAGGTATGGCTCATGGACTTTTATTTGTATTGTATGTCGTTTTAGCAATTTTCCTTGCAATTGAATTTAAATGGTCTTTAAAAAAGACATTTTTAATACTAATAGCTTCTGTCCTACCCTTTGGTACATTCTATTCTGAAAAGTATTGGATTGAGCAAATGAAATAAATTAACATCTGTAATAGTTGTTTTTTCTAAATAAAAACTTATTTTTGCGATATTAATCTGCATTTGATTAATAAAAACAAAAATCTAAATAATTTAAAAAAGTATTTATGAAAAAATTATTATTACCATTATTAACTTTATTTATTGCAAATAATTCAGTTACTGCTCAAACTTCAGAATACAATAAATGGTCTGTTGAATTGAATGGTGGTGCTAATAAAGCATTACATAATTGGGGTGAGGGTTATAATGCTCCATTTAATTTTTTACATACCAATGCAGGTGTACGTTTCATGGTAAACAGTAAATTTGGTTTAAAAGCAAGCTTTGGTTATGATAACTTAAAAAATGGTGATCATTCAAAATCATTTAAAACTGATATTTATAGATATAATTTAGAAGGTATCATCAACGTTGGTAGAGTTTTATCTTTTGAAGAATGGACTAATACTATTGGTATTTTATTACATGCTGGTGCTGGATACACTACATTTAACTACGGTAACTTTCCTGATAGAAATGATAATGCTGTAAATATAATGGTGGGTGTTACTCCTCAGATTCGTTTAAGTAATAGAATTGCTTTAACTCTTGATGTTACAGCAATTAACAACTTTAAACAAGCATATACTTGGGATGGTTCTGTTAGACCAAATAATAATTTAAATGCTTCTGGTACAGTTAATGTAGATGGTCAAACAGGAAATGTTAATATATCTGTTCCAGATCCTTCTCAAAAATTTCTAAAACATTTAAACCCAATGTTAAACACAACAATTGGTGTTACATTTTATTTAGGAAACAAGCCTACTCATGCTGATTGGTATGTGGCTAAAGATGAAGAAAATACTGAAGTATTGGAAATTCAAAATGAATTAGAGGAAATTCAAAATAAATACAACACTCTTGAAGAAAAATTAAGAGATACTGATAACGATGGAACTCCAGATTATTTAGACAACTGTATTAATGTACCTGGACCAATTGAAAACAGAGGTTGTCCATGGCCAGATGCTGATAAAGATGGAACTCCTGATCATTTAGACCAATGTCCAGATGTAGCAGGTCCAAAATCTAATCATGGATGTCCTGTAATGGAAAAGAAAGATGTTGAACAAATGAATTCTTATGCAAGAACTATTTTATTTAACACAAATCAATCAACTTTTCAAACACAATCTTTCTTAGTATTAGACAATATTGTAAAGAAAATGACTGAGTTTCCAAATACTAAATTCAACATTTACGGATATACAGATAATACAGGAAATGATAAAATCAATATTCCTTTATCTGATGCTCGTGCAAATGCAGTAAAAAATTACTTAGTTAAAAACGGAATTAAAGCTGATAGATTAACTGCAAAAGGATTCGGTTCTGCTGATCCAATAGATTCTAATAAAACTGCTGCAGGAAGAGCTAATAATAGAAGAACAGAAATTATTTTAAAATAATTAATTCTTAAAAATTATTTAGTTTTTCTGTAAATAAATAAAACAATAATAATAGAGATGCCCCAAAAGTAAGATACTTATTGGGGCATTTTTTTATGATACAAAATTAAATTGTGATTTCATTTAGTTTAAACTTGTCTTGTAAAGTTTACCATTTAACTTTATACGGATAATCTTCATAAATAGCATTATCTTCATTAATTATAAAACCTTTAGAAGCATATTCTTTTGCTAGTTTGAGTAGTTTTGAAGATTCTAAATTATTCTCTTTAATTTTATTTAATGCCAAAGCTTTATAATAAATTACATCTGAAAATTTGGGATATTGATTTAATGCTTCATCAAAAATTGTAATTGCCTCCTGATATTTTCCTAATTCATATTTTGTTACACCTAGATAAAATAAATCTAAATAATGTGCTTCACTAAACATCTTTTTTTGATTCGATATTGTTTCTTCAAAACTTGATTCAGCCTTAATAAAATCTTTTAATTGTAGATGAGATAATCCAATATAAAAAGTATAAGAATGATCCATTTCAAAACTATCTCCATAATTATTAATGCATTCTTGAAAATCAATTATCGCATCTTTATAGTCTTTAACAAAAATACACTTTATAAAAGCTCGGTAAGCCAAATATCTTTTTGAATCTAAAATGACAGCTTTGTCTAGATGTTTCATTCCAGTTTCATATTGCTTTAGTTTAAAATAAGGCATTGCTTTTTGTTGCCATAAATAGGCAATAGTAGAATCTTTTTTTATTCCTTCGTCGATACATTCTTGATATTCGTCTAAATTCTTATAAAAATTTATCTTATCAGCACAATCATAAATATGCTCCTGAATAATTTGGTCTTTTCTAGATTTTTGATCATTCTGTGCATTACATGTAAACAAAGTAAGAAAAGATAAAAAATATACAAATTTTATCATTTTAAGTGTGGTTTGATTTATTACATACAATATAATGATAAAAAATAAATAATTTTAAAAAAACAACGAGCTGTATTTATAGCTCGATGTTATATAATTTTATTTTATTATAAAGCGTTTTCCTATCAATTCCTAGAATTTGTGCAGCTTTAGTTTTATTAAATTTAGCTTTTTCCAAGGCTGTAATAATCGTATTCTCTTCATTTTTTGAAGAAAAAAGTTTAAATTCATCTTCAGTGTCTAATAAAATATTTGTTGTTTTATTTAAAGAACTAGTATTAAAAAATTCTTCAGGCAAAACTTCTTTCTGAATGTAATTTAATGAACTTAAAAGCACAGCACGTTTAATAACGTTTCGCATTTCGCGTAAATTTCCAGGCCAATCATAATCAAGAAAAATTGATTTAACTTCATCAGAAAAATCAATTATTTCTTTTTCTAAATCAACATTGGATTGTTTCAAAAAGAAATCAGCAAAAAGTAAAATATCATTCTCTCTTTCAGATAATCGAGGAGCTTTAATCGAAAATTCATTTAAACGATGATATAAATCTTCTCGAAATTCTCCTTCTCGAACAGCTCGTTGTAAGTCTTCGTTAGTTGCTGCAATTACACGAATATCAACAACTATTTCTTTACTACTTCCAATTGGTTTTATTTTTCGTTCTTGCAAAGCTCGTAATAATTGAACTTGAACTTCATAAGATAAATTACCAACCTCATCTAAAAATAATGTTCCGCCATTTGCTGCCTCAAAATGTCCAATTTTATCATTTATTGCACCGGTAAAAGAACCTTTTAAATGCCCGAAAAATTCACTTGCAGCAAGTTCTTTTGGAATAGCACCACAATCAACAGCTATATAAGGTTTACCAGCTCTTTTGCTTTGATTATGAATTGAAAACGCAATGTTTTCTTTCCCTGTTCCACTATCTCCAATCACTAAAACAGAAATATTAGTTGGGGCAACAACATCAATAAATTTATGCAATTCTAAAGAAGCTTGACTTTTTCCTTTTACAACTGATAAGTCAGAAATTTGTTTACTTTTTTCAATTGATTTTTTCTTTACAGGTGCATTGTTTTCTTCTAAATCTGAAATTTTATTAGTTAGTGCTTGATTAATGGTATGTAAAATTTCTTCTGAATTAATAGGCTTAGAAACATAATCAAAAGCTCCTAATTTCATTGCATTAACAGCAGTTTTAATATCAGTATAACCGGTCATCAAGATCACTTGTATTTGCGAATTATGGTCTTTTATAAACTGGAGAATTTTAACACCATCAGTATCTGGTAAGCGAACATCAGTTAAAACTAAATCAAAATCTTGTTTTTTAATTAATTGTTCTGCTTCAGAAAATGAAAAAGCACTCGATGTCTCAAATCCTTTTTTGGTCAGAAAAGTTTTAAGCATCGAACAAAAAGAGACATCATCATCAATGACAAGAATTTTGTATTTCATCTATATTATTTTATAATCTTAGAAGATTTTTTTTGAGTTATAAAATTACCACAAAAAAACGGCTCGCGAAATTTTTAAGTAAACTTTAGGTTTTAGAATGGATAGCCGATGGCGATATTAAGAATTAAATTATCTCTTCGCCATTGTTTGTCACCAAAATCAATATCTTTAAAATTCCAGCGGTCGCCACGTGGATAATATGGAACGCGAACTGGAAAAGCTAAATCCGTTCTGAAAATAAGAATAGAAAAATCGAAACGTAAACCTGCTCCAACACCAACTGCTAATTCTCTGTAAAAATCACTAGAAAATTGCCCACCTGGTTTTGAAGGTTCTTTATTTAGATTCCAAACATTTCCTGCATCAACAAAAACAGCGCCGTTTACAAAACCGAATAAATGCCCGCGATATTCAGCATTAAATTCCATTTTTATATCTCCAGATTGATCTTGTAAAAAAGTTCCTGATTCTGTTCGTGGATCAAAACTTCCTGGTCCTAAAGTTCGAGCTCTAAACGCACGAATACTGTTTGAGCCACCTATGAAAAATTGTCTAGAAAATGGCATAAACTGCGAATTACCATACGCATATCCAATTCCTCCAACCACACGAGTTGCTAATTGTGATTTTTCTCCAAGTTTTAAATAATATCTAAAATCGTGTTCTGTTTTAACGAATTGACTATAAGCAACACCTAAAATTTCTTTCTGATTTCCTTTTCTAACATTTGCACCAGATAAAATACCAATAATATTTCCTGATAAATCTAAACTACCTTTGTAGTAAATAGAATTTTTTTGAGGAATCATTGTATTCGTATAAGTATATGCATAATGTGGCCCAAAAATCAATTGCTTTTCAACAACACGCTGCAATGATAAATTGTTTTCCATTTGTTGACGGTACTTTTCTGTAATGGTTTCTGGAGTTACATACGAAATATCAACAATATTTAATTCGTGTTCCTTTTTTATGTTTTCTTTCCAAACATAACCAAATGAACCCGAAAAGTTATGCAAGGTATAAAGCTGTGTACGGTTTTGATATTCATAACCTAAAGCAACTTTAGTTCGTGGAACGAATGCACTTGATGAATGAAATTTAAAAGGCGCAATGATTCTTGGAAACAACAAATTGAATTTAGAACCAATTCGGTAAATATTATTTGCATCTTTTACACCACCAATCTGATATTCAAAACCACCATAAATAGATGCAGTAAACAATTCGGCACCTTTAAAAAAGTTACGATTACTCCAGTTTAAGTTCAATTCACTACCTGCGTATCCAGCAGAATTTGTTTTGGCAAGAAATTCTAATCGCAATGATTTGAACTCATTTGGTGTTAAGTAATAATATGCGTCAAATTTATGATTTAATGAATCTGAAATAACGAATTCATTCTTTACAAACTTAAAAGTACCTAAATTTATTAATCGACTTAATGATAGATTTTGGTCTTTTACATTGTATAAATCACCTCTTTGAAAATACAAAGCATGGTCGAAAATTTCAGGTTTAAAAAGTTTTTTTCTATCGATAATAGTTATTCCTTTATCGTTTTGTAAACTATCGATGCGATTTAAATTAATTGTTCTATTTCTTCTTCTTGTTGTATTTTGATTGGTATTTAGTTTATAATCTGCAAATACAATGACGCGTTCAATCGTGAATGGCTCTGTTGCTAATTCAGCCGTTTTGTTTTTTACCTTTACGATTAAATCTACCTTATGATTTCCGACAGTAGAATCTACCTGAACCAAAATATCATCAGGATTGAAATAATAATAACCTTTTTCTTTTAAATCAGAATCAATACGAATACGCTCGTCTTTTATTACATCTAAATTGAACGGAGAACCAACTTTTAATAGCGATTTATCGGCAGTTTTAGCAATAGCTTCTGTTAAATGAGAATCATTATTATTGAAGACAACTTTACCAATTTTATATTGATTTTTAGGCTGCACATTATAAATTACCTCGGCACGTTTGTTTATAGAATCGATTTGATAATTTGAAGAAACATTGAAATAACCTTGATTTTCAGAATAATTATCAATGATGCTTCGCATAAAGTCGGTATCAACATCTTTTAGTAAAACCGGCTTCTCACCTACTTTATATTTTAACCAATATTTAAATCCTTTATCTTTTTTGGTTTCAGGAGCAATATTATAAATTAATAATTTAGGTCGTAATCCAAAAATAGATTTATTAGGTCTCGGAACCATTTGACTTTCTAAACTGCTTTTTAATTTCGCAATTTGAGTTTTAGATAACGAATCACCAATTATATTGATTTCTGAACCAGTATATAACGCTTCGCCTTCTTTCAGAAATCTTGTATTACTACAAGAAGCTAACAAAACGGCAGTCGCTATAAAAATATATTTACTTACTTTCATCGTTTGCCTTTTTAGTTGAATTCGATTGATTTTTAGCTTCGTTATTTTTGTTTCTCAAAATTTCTTTAAACTTATTGTAATCTAAAGTAATAACAAAACCAACCCCGGTTTCTACAACTTCACCTTGAAGAGCAACTTGATATTCGTTAACACGATAAGCTCTTAAAGTATAACGTCCGTTTTTAGAAAGTTTATATTCAATAGTGACATCACCAGCAATATTATTGGTTTGCTCATTTTCACGTCCTTCTCCTTCTAAACCAAAATTACTACCAACCGTAACTTTTAATCTGTCGTGAAATAAACTTTTCGAAACTCCAATATTTAAATCGGTACGTACATTTTTATCTCCAGTTGAGTAATCGTCTTGTGATTCTAAATCGAAATTAATATCAACTCCCGTAATTAAACTAGAAGCCAAACTATTCAATTGTTGTGAAAGCAATTTACTCACACTTTGTCGTGCCATACTTGAAGCCGAAATGTTAACGTTGGTATCGAACGGATTTTCACCAATAAAACGATTTAAAATCAATAAAGCCAAGACTTGTTTGTTAAGTTCAGACTCTTCATTTCGCAATTGTTCTAATTTTGATTTTACAGTTGAAACAACTTCTGAAGAAACATTAGAATTATCTTCATCTAATTCAATATTAAACGATATTTCTGGTTTCAACAATTCGCCTTTCATAATCAAAAGCGTTTCGAACGGAAGTTTTTGTTTATACAGATTAATATCTTGAGTTGCATCCGATGTCAATTGTTGTTGAACCAAATCTAAAGGAGCTGTTTTTAATTTATAAACCGCCGTAAGATTTACATCTGCTTTAGTTGGTTCGCCAGTCCAAACGATAGTACTTCCTTGTTGAATATCGAATTTACGTTTTATAAAGTTGACCGACATATCGTAAGTTCCTTGATTCACTTCATAGGTTCCAACCAAAGTTGTTTTTCCAGATGGGTCAATTCCTCCAGTCAATTGAGCTTCGCCCTGAATTTTCACAACATCATTATTTATTTTGTCAAGAACAATGGCAATTTTTGCATCTTTATCAACTTCGATATTTACCGATACATCCAATCCCGTGATTTCAGAATTTGTAATTTCTTCATCTTTGACAATGGTTTCTTCCAAAATCAATTGGTCTTGGTCAATAAATTCGATAATACCTTCGCGTTCTTGTAAAGCTGGACTGTATTGTGGCATTACAAAAGTGAAATCGGTTTGATTGGTCACTTTTAAATTTCCACTAACCTTTGGCAGGTTCATATTTCCTTTGATGTTTAAATTCACATCTAAGGCCGCAACGCCATACAACATATCATCTCCTGAATTTGTTGAATTGACTAATTTAAAACCTTGCCCAAATAAAGCTAAATCAAATTTGAAATCTCGATATGTTTTGGTTAAAATGTTTCCGTTTAAGGTTAACAAGTTATCATCTGTATCACTAATACTGAAATTATTAAAAGAAATTCCATCGTTTGTGAACGAAATTTTATCGTCTATTTTTTTAAAAGTTGCATTTAAACTATTAACGTGTAAACCGACATCATTAAACTTCAAATCTCCTAAAATCGAAGGTTTTTCTGTATTTCCTGTAATATTTAAATTACCCGAAATAAAACCTTTGGCATCCGAAATCATTTGTTGTGAAAAACCTTGTAAGCTTTTTATTTGCAGTTGTTCGACATCGACATTCAAATCAAACGATTCAGAAACCGTATCATAGAAACCCGTTGCTTTTACATCGTTATTATAACCAGATAATTCAACATTTGCGCTTAATTTATCATCCGCTTCATTACTGACATTTAAAAATAAATTTCCTACTTTACTTCCAAAAACGTTTAATTTATCAACATTCAAATCCGATGTGAATGTCATTTTATTTTTTAAATCATTAATTTGAGCTTTTCCATTAATGATTCCACTTGCCAGAAGTGTATCTTTTTTGATCATTTCTGTAATGGTTTCAATGGCAAAATCATTAATATCGATATTCAATGGACTATTTGGAATATCTTCTTCTGAATCGATGTGAATTTTACTTCCATTTTGTGAAATTTCAAAATCGTGAGCTAAAATTCCCTTTTCAGAAATCTGAATATAATTATCAGCATTTACATTCCAATCTAGATAATTTAGTTTCAAACCATTTTCGTTTAAAGCAACCTGAATCATATCTTTTAAAGAGCTAACTTTTCCGCTTACCTCATATTTAATTTTATCTTCTATATCGCGAACACGCAAGTCATAACCAATTGTATTATCCTTAACTTGCCCAGATAAACTAGCCTTATTTAGATGAAAACTTTGGTTTTCTAAACCAAGTATTGATAAATTATAATCCAAATAATCAGCCTGATTTTCAATATTTAAATCAATTCCTGTCAAGATATTTTTACCATAAATCAATTCAGATATATTACTTTGAATTGAAATTTTATTTTCATCAGAATTAAATGAGCCAATCATCTCAATGTCCTTGAATCGCTCTAATTCAGGAAGAAATTTAGATAATAAATCATCGCTTTTAATGAGAACGGAAGCATTAAAATAGGCAGGTTCCAATTTCTGATTTAAGATCTCTTCAGAAAGATTAAGATTAAAATATGAATTTACATTACGTTGTAAATGTGTAGCTAAATCAGTTAATTTATATTTTCCGACAAGGTCGATATTGAAAACTTGTGATTGAAAATTGATTTGATTTTTTTCATCATTCGAAATTGCATTGAAATCAACATCCGTTAAAGGATAAAGTCCTTCCTTATAAGCCAAAGCAAAATCGTGTAAACTTAGATTACCATTTAATTCATCAGGATTCAAATTTGAGAAATCAGCAGAAATTTTACCCGCTAAAGCAAAAGTTTCATCAAAGAATCCTGTTTTATATAAATCAATTTTTGTTACATCACCACTCAATTTTAAGCTTGGTGCTTCTTTGGTATATTTTCCAACAGCATTTAAATCAAAAATTATATTTTCGTCATCCATCTTGGCTGTAATATCAAAACTTCCTTGATTTACAGAACCTTTTAAATCAAAATCTTTATATGTATATGCATTGTATTTCGCCGAAGAAATATGAGCAGCAATCACAGCATCTGCACGCTCTAAATCAAAACTTTTTCCAGTCAACTTCAAAGATGCTGAAACTTTACCAATAGAATCGTTTTTGATTAGTTTGCCAACGTTAAAATCATGAATATTAGCTTGAATAGCATATTTCTCAGCATTCTTTTTTTGCATATTCAAAACAGCCATTAAATCGGCCTTTCCAAAAGTAGAATTCAATTTTAAATCCGCGATAATGTTATTCAAAGTACCTTTCGTCTTTCCGTTTAAATTGAATTGATTTGGTAATTGTATGTTATTCGGGATCGTTCCTTTTGGAATAAATTTATTCAAATCTCTTTCAGATATTGCAAACTCATTTACACGCAAATCAATCCATAAATCACTTGGATTCATTGCGTTTTTAACGATTCCGTTTGCATTGATTTTAGCCGTTCCTAAACCAGAAACCAGAAGTTTTTGAATATTTAAATTGTTTACTTTACCATTTAATTTTGAATCAATACTTAAAATAGCCGTTGGATAATCATTAAATGGAATCGTGTTTTTTAAAGTAGGAACTAAAAGTAAAATATCAGAAAAAGCAATTCTTGTATTTGGAAGATTTGCCTTTAAATAAATACTTTCAAGGTTATTAGTTAAATCATCCTTAGATTGATATTCTAAAACAAATTCATCACGAATTAATGATTTTGGCGTTTTTAGATATAAATTTTTAAGGAAAGTAGTTTTTTCACCATAATTAAATTCAGTAGAAAAGGTATCAATTTGTAAACCACTATTTTCTTTTAAAAAACCTTTTGAAACAATTCCTTTAATTTCAGAATCAGTAAAAACAAAATCATTTAATTTCAAATCTATTTTATTGAATTTCAAATGATTAAAATCAACACCTTGCCCTGTTGGTTTAACTGAATCATCATTGTAATTAATTGCTACATTACTCAAATTCAATTGATTAAGTAAGAAGCTTAAACTGTTTTCAGAAACTGATTTAACATCTTCTTTTTCGTCTTTTTCAATATTTTTTTCATTTTTACTAAACATTGAAAAATCAACAACAGCATTTGTTAAGTTGATTCTATCAACTTCGTATGAATTGTCTTGAAGATCAATTTTTTTGATGTTTGTAAGAAGATCTTCAAAAACCAAATGCGCTTTCATTTTTGAATTTTCATCAGTATAAGTTACATTAAAATCCTTTAATTGTATCTCACCCAAATAAATTTTTAAAGGTTTTGTATCCGAGACAGAATCAGTTAGAACTTCATTTGAATCAATCATACGTTCAACAATTTTTTGGTCGAAAGTAAAATTAAAACCATCGATTAAAATTGAATTAATAGCGTAATTATTTTCTTGTAAATCGAACGTTTTTACTGAAGTATTGAATTGGTTCAAACGAACATTAAAATCCATCTTAGAAACATCGTCCTTAAACTTTGCATGAATATTTTTTAGTTCAATGGTATGCAACGAAATGATAAAAGGTTTAGAATCTTTATCATCATCACTTTCGGTTGCAAAAGCGTCTAAAATAAAATCGAAATTAAATTTCCCTGTTTCGTTACGATTTATGTTTGCATTGATTCCATCTAAATCAATACTAGAAAGATTTGCTTGTGATTTTAAAAGATCGGGCAAATATATTCCAACATTTAAGTGATCGACATATAAAAGTGTGTCAACATCTTTACCTTTGATATAAAATTTCTCTAAAGAAATTTGATTTGGAAACGAAACATAAATTTTTTCTAATTCTATTTCCGTATCCAATTTACCTTTTAAGTAACTGATCGCTTGATTTTTAACAAAATTCTGAACAGAAGGAAAGTGTAAACTAAAAATTAATCCAGTTAAAACAACCAGAAAAATAACCAAGCCGTAGGCGAAAACTTTGATGATTTTTAGTAATTTCTTTTGCAAAACAAGTTCAATTTTTAACAAATATAAGCAAAGAAAACCAATGATTTATCTAGAAAATAAATATAAAAATAGAAAAAAGCTTATAAAATTTATTTATAAGCTCTAATTTATAAGCAATTAAAAAATTAAAATTTAAGAACCCTAGCTATAACTATTAACAAACAACAAATATTCTATCATGGACGACCAAACATTAAAACAGATTATTAGAAAGGGTTCTCTTTTGATATAATCAAAAGTGATCTTTTTGGTTACATCAAATGTATAAAGAAACTATATTAGTTATGAAAAAAATTAGTGAATGGGTGTTTTTTATGAGTGAATGGATTTATATTCTACGAATCGAGAATAATTAAAACTTTTGTTCCGTTATCTGAAAATAAAATATCAATATTTTTCTCAAAATTTTTCTGAGTTAAATCAAGTCGTTTTTTTACAATCGAAATACCTTTTGAATTGTGGGTTGTATTTTTATTATTTTTATTTCCTATTCCATTATCTTCAATTAAAATCTGAATTTTACCTTTATATCGTTCAACAGATAACTTAATCAATGGTTTTTCAATTGAAGCAGGAAATGCGTGTACAATTGAATTTTCAACGAAAGGTTGTAATAATAAAGGAGAAATTTCAATTGAATTTAAATTTAGTTTTGATTCCACATTAACTTCAAAAGTAATTTGATTTTCTACACGAATATTTTCAATTTCAATATATTGTTTTAAATAATCAATTTCTTCACTAAGACTGATTGACTTCTTATCTGAAAAATCTAATGTTCTACGAATTAATGAAGAAAATCGTTCTAAATAATACAAAGCATTATCAACATCTTTTGTAATAATATAAAATTGAATTGAACTAAGAACATTGAATAAAAAGTGCGAATTCATTTGGCTTTTCAATGCTTGAAGTTTCACTTCTGCTAACAGCTTATCAAACATTAATTCTTTTTTCTCTTGTTCTGCTTGAAGTTCAATAAGCTTCATTTTTTTGCGTTGTGAACTTTGAATGATGTTTATTCGTAATTTGATTATTAAAATTGAAATCAAAATAACAGCAATTATTATAGCAATTATAAAAGGTAATTTTAAATAATATGGAGGTTCAATTTCAATTTTGACTAAACTTTGGATGGATACATTTCCGTTATCTTCATTCGAGATTTGTATTTCTAAGTCATAAAAACCTTTATCTAAATAACTTAAATTAATTTGTGTGTCATTGATTAAATCTGTCCAAGATTCAGTTGATTTTAAACGGTATTTAAATTTAAGCTTATCTGGAAACTTTTCATTTGTAACCGTAAAAAATATATTAATGTTGTTTTCTGTATAATTTAAAACTAAACCATTTGAAATATTATTAATAGTAGAATCATCTAGTTTTTTATTATTAACTAGAATTTTTGTAATTTTTGCAAAATTAATCGTTTGCTTTTTGTTTTTAAAATTCGAATTATCTAAAACATAATAACCATTAGAAGTTAACACAAATAATTTTGAGTCAAATGTAATTGCTTTATTTATGTTATAATTTGTAAAACCTTGACTCTTATTAATAAAGAAATATTTATTTCCTTTGAAAACATTTATTCCTAAATTAGTTCCAACATATAAAATACCCTCGATTTCACTTACAAATGCTGTTGTACTTCCCTTTATTTTTTGATGATTTATATAGCGAATTAATTTAATTGGTGATTGATTAACATCAAATTCATAAACGTCATTAAAATCAGTTACAATGATTAAATTGCCATTATTTGATTTTGTAATTCTTTTTAATTTAGGTTCAGTGAATTCTTTTGAAACTAAAAAAGATTTAAAAACTCCATTTTTGTATTCATACAAACCAGTCAAAGCGGAAGCAAAATAAAGAGCATTATCAAAATTCGCAATCGAAACAATATCTGCTGGAATATTTGGATTATTCCAATTATGGAAATATTTATTTTCCATGGTATTAATATTATTATAAATTCGAATTCCTCCATAAGGAACAACTGTTGTCAACTTTCCTTCAAAAAAAGTAAAAATAAAAACGTGGATAGGATGATATTTAGTGATTTTTCCGTTTAAATCAAGTTCAAACATTCCAATATTTGAAGATACCCAAATGGTGTTTTTATTTATTAATGAATTATAAAATATAATTCTATTTTCAGGAATATTATAATCAATAGGATAAAAATGATTAGTAATTATCGTATAATCTTTAAACTTATCATCATTTTTTTCTTGATATTTTTTAAACTCATGTAAACTTATATTCTTGGTTGATTCATTATTAGTTATAATGCTTAAACCTTTATCATGAAAAACATATTCTTTATTTCTATCAAAAAGTAACGAATAAACTTTACCATACCCATTTTGATAAAAAATAGATGCATTCAAATTCACTTGAATCAATCCATTATTTTGAGTTCCAATATAAAGAAATTCATTCTTATTATCATAAGCAAAACTTTTCAAATCTAAAAAAGGAACTTTTAAAGGAACAACACGATTCACTAATTTTTCATCTTCCAATCGATATATTCCTCCATCATTATCATAAATACCCGAAGAAATAAAACACATTTTACCTTTATACGGATAAAATTGCCAAACACTTGGAACTTGATATTTGGTAATAATTTCAAATTTTTCTGAATCTACAATCAACAATTCTGTTTCTGTTCCCAAATAAATATTACCTTTCCATACATAAGATGAAAATATTTTTTTAATATCATTAACCTTTATTAGTTCATCATTTTCAATTACATACAAGCCGTCATTTATAGTTGTAACATAAACTTTATCATTAATTTCAAAAAAACTTGAAACGCTAAAATCGTAATTTGGATTTTGGATAAAACTTGGATTGATAATAGAAAAATCATCTTTAGAAATAATTGAAATACCATTTAAAGTACCTGCATAAATTTTATCCTTAAAAGGAAAAACAACTCTCACAAAATTATTTACTAAACCATTTTTAGTATTAATAAGACGACTTGAATATTTATCAAAACATAGAATTCCTTGACCATATCCAGCAATCCACATTTTCTTATTTTTATCTTCAGTAATATCAAAAATATTATTGAATTTATGTTTTGTAGCTTCACCAACAATTTCAAAAGAATTCATCTTTTTCTTAGACAAACCTGCGCGTGAACCAATCCATAAAGTTCCATCAGAATCAATAAATGTTTTTTGAATATTATTAGAAAACAAACCTTCGTTTACTGTAATAACCTTTGTATCAATATATTGAGCAAACAATAATTGAGTAAAGAAAAATAAAAAAAGGAAACATTTAAATTTCATAAAAAGTATTTATCGACATTTTCTTTATATGAAGCCGAAACCGGAATGAAATTATCTAAATCATCAATTTCAAATTTCAAAACTAGACCGTTTCTGTCTTTATCATAATAATCGACTTGAGAAACATTGACAAGAAATGAACGATGAACTCTAATGAAAATAGACTCAGGCAAACGCGATTCTACATCACGTAAGGTTTTTGACATCAAATAATTAGTATCTTTCAAGTAAATTATACAGTAATTATTATCTGCCTTACAATATAAAATTTCATCTAGCTCAACCAACATTCTTTTATTTTTGGATGTGTTGATAAATTTAAAATATTTTTTATCTTCTTTTTTTGATTCAAATCGTTCAAAAATAGTTTTAAGCTTTTCTCTATCAAATGGTTTCAAAATATAACCAAAACAACCATAATCATTAATAGATTGTTCCATATATTGCGCATAAGCCGTTGTAAACACAACTTCAAATGTTTCACGATTTACATTTTTTAATAATTCAAAACCATTAGCCTCTGGCATTTCAATATCAAGAAAAACCAAATCAGGCAAATAGGTTTCAATTGCCTCAATCCCAGTTTTAACTGAATTACATAAAATAATTTCATGTTTGTGATTTGGGAAAATCATGTTGATGTATTCTTTTAAAAGTTCTCGTAACTTTTTTTCATCATCGATAATTACAATAGTAAGATTACTCATCAGTATAAATACATTTTTGGTGATTATTTAAAGATAAATAAATTTGAAATTAGTTATCGTTTTTTAACTTTTTCACATTTTTTAAGATTAATAAATTCATTGGATGTGTAGATAAACCAGAAATATTTTCGTGTGTAAATCGAACTACTTTATCGTAAAACAAAACAATTACAGGAACTTCTTCTTGAATAATTTTATCCATTTTTTCATATATTAACTTACGCTTTTCGATGTCTGTTTCTGTAAATGATTCGTTGTATAACATATCAAATTCTTCATCTTTAAAATGCGTATAATTTGGACCATTTGGCGCAAAGTTTTTACTAGAAAATAAAGATAAATAGTTTTCCGCATCCGGATAATCTGCAATCCAACTTCCACGGAAAAAAGAAACTTTACCTGTTGCCATACTTTGACGTAAAGTTGATGGAGGTGAAACATCTACTTGAACATCAATCCCGATTTTTTGCCATTCACGTTGTAAATATTCAGAAATATCAACATAAGTGCTATTTGTGGTTAACATTACTTTTGGTTTGATTTTTTTCTCTTTAATATATTCAGCAACTAAATTTTTAGCTTTTTCTATATCGTATGTAACCAAATTTGCATCGTTATAACCAGCTAATCCTTCTGGAATAATTCCTTTAACTTTAGAAGAACCCATTCCATTTCGTAAATAAACTAATAATTTATGTCGGTCAAAACCAATATTCAAAGCTTGACGAATACGTTTATCTTTCACTACTTCATCATTCCCATCTAAACGAAAACCAAGATATTCCGAATTTAAATAAGGTCCAGTTAAAAGTTTTATTTGTCCTTTATATTTAGATTGTAATTCACCTTTTGAATTTAATAAATCATCTTTATAAGACGGATCTAAACCATTTATAAAATCTAAATTTCCTTGAATAAACTGAAGAAAAGCACTTTGTTTATCTGGTAAAAAATTTATTGCAACAGCATCTAAATACGGAAGTTGATTACCTTCTTCATCTTTTTCAAAATACAGCGGATTTTTTCTTAAAACCAACTTAATGTTTTCTTCCCAAATTTTAAATTGAAAAGGACCTGTTCCGATTGGATTTGTTCTAAAATCAATAGTTGCATCTTCAACTATTTCTTTCGGTACAACCGAAGCATATTTCATAGAAAGCAATCCTAAAAATGCTGGGAAAGGTTTTTGTAGTTTTATTTGAAATACAGAATCATTCACAGCTTTAAAATCTTCTACATACTGAAAAATCCAAGCTCCAGGTGAAGCCAATTGCTCGCTAATAACACGTTTGAAACTATATTCAAAATCCGAAGCCACAACAACTCGTGTACTATCTTGACCAAAATTTATATGTTTATGAAAATAAACATCGTTACGTAAAACAAATTCATAGGTTTTTCCATCATCAGAAATTTTCCATGATTTTGCAACATCAGATTTTACGTTTAATTCATCATCTAGCAATACCAAACTATTAAAAATTTGATTACAAGGCCAAATTATTGCTTGATTTCTAGCAAAAGCAGGATCTAAAGTTTGAATATTTGCACTTTCATTATATCTAAAAACCGTAAGATTTTCATTAGCAGTTTGCTTTTTTGAACATGATGTAAAAGAAAAAAGGAAACAAACTGTTGATATATAATAGAATAATGATTTCATGAAACCGATTTTTGTATGTAAATTTGCAAATTCCTTTTCTCTTTAAAAGGACGAAGTAAATATAATTCAAAATTACTACTAATAAGTAGGTAATTCATATGGAAAATAGAAAAAAAGTAGCTTTTTATACCTTAGGTTGTAAACTGAATTTTTCAGAAACTTCTACTATTGCTCGAAATTTTAACGATGAAGGTTTTGATCGTGTAGATTTTGAAGAAGTTGCAGATATTTATGTTATTAATACCTGTTCGGTAACGGATAATGCAGACAAACAATTCAAACAGATTGTAAAGAAAGCTTTAAAAATAAATGACAAGGCTTTTGTTGCTGCTGTTGGATGTTATGCGCAATTAAAACCTGAAGAATTAGCTGCCGTTGATGGTGTTGATTTAGTTTTAGGTGCAACCGAAAAATTTAAAATCACTGATTATATCAACGACCTGTCTAAAAATGACATGGGCGAGATTCATTCTTGTGAAATTGAAGAAGCCGATTTTTATGTTGGAAGTTATTCTATCGGAGACAGAACTCGTGCTTTTTTGAAAGTTCAAGATGGTTGTGATTACAAATGTACTTATTGTACAATTCCGTTAGCTCGAGGAATTTCTCGTTCGGACACGATGCAAAATGTTATGCAGAATGCTGCTGAAATTTCTGCAAAAGGAATTAAAGAAATTGTATTAACTGGAGTCAATATTGGAGATTACGGAAAAGGAGAATTCGGAAATAAAAAACATGAACATACTTTTTTAGAATTAGTTCAAGCTTTAGATACCGTTGAAGGAATTGAGCGTTTACGTATTTCTTCTATTGAACCAAATTTATTAAAAAACGAAACAATTGATTTTGTTTCTAAAAGCAAAACTTTTGTTCCACATTTTCATATTCCGTTACAATCTGGAAGCAACGAGATTTTAAAGAAAATGAAACGTAGATATATGCGTGAATTATATCAAGATCGTGTTTCTAAAATTCGTGAAGTTATGCCTGATGCTTGTATCGGAGTTGATGTTATTGTTGGTTTCCCTGGCGAAACAGATGAATTATTTTTAGAAACTTTTAATTTCTTGAATGATTTAGACATTTCTTATTTACATGTTTTCACTTACTCAGAAAGAGACAATACAGAAGCAATAGATTTTGAAGGTGTTGTTCCGATGAATGTTCGAAGTAAAAGAAGTAAAATGCTTCGTGGTTTATCTGTAAAAAAGCGCAGACACTTCTATGAAAACCAATTAAATACAAAACATACTGTTTTATTCGAAAGTGAAAATAAAGAAGGTTATATTCACGGATTTACAGAAAATTATGTAAAAGTAAAAACACCTTGGAATCCAGAATTAGTTAATACATTACATGAAATTGAATTAACAAAAATTGATGAAGACGGAATTGTTCGATTTAATTTTATAAATGAACCTGTTTTTTCATAAAAATAGAAATAATAAAAAAACGTGTCTAATTAATTAGGCACGTTTTTTCGTTTTGGTTGTTTGGTTTTGGTTAATCTAGATTTTTATACCGGTAGCTAATAATTCTTTGTAGCTAGGATTTTTCTTAAAGAAAGTAACAATTTTAGAATTAACAGGAACAATACGTAATTTTCGTTCTTCTGCCCCATCTAAAATTAAACTGATGAATTTAGAAATTTTTTCTTCATCTTCACATCCATTCTCATGTAATTTCGTCAAAAATAATTTACGTTCTTGTATCGAATACTCAATTACAATAAAATTTTCACCACATCGTGCTTCGAATTGTCTTAATAATTCATTATTTTTAAACTCCATAATTTCAATAAATGTTTTTATAATAATTAATTTTGCGTTTTTTGGTTAGGAAAACACTTTATATAAATAATTAGCTTAATTTTATATTATAAATATTAATAATAAAAAAATAACTCACTTTTTATTTTATATCCGCAAATAAAGGAAATATTTTTAAATAATACAAATTAAAATCGCAATTTGACAAAGAAATGAGCAAAACACCAGTATATTTCATGCCCGGACTGGCTGCAAATCCTTTAATTTTTGAGAAAATCACACTTGATTCTAGTCAATTTGAATGCTTTTACTTAGATTGGAAGGAGCCAAAAAGTGAGGAGTCACTCAATTGTTATACAAAAAGAATTATAAAAGAAATAAAACATGAAAATCCAGTATTGATTGGAGTTTCATTTGGAGGCATAATTGTCCAAGAAATTGCGAAACAAATTGCGATTAGAAAAGTCATCATAATTTCAAGTGTAAAAGATCCTTCAGAATTTCCTGATAATTTTAGAATGGCTAAAAAATGGAAATTGTATTATTTTTTTCCTACTCGATTTGTTGACTTTTTTCAAAATATTACAAAAAAAATAGTATCTTCAAAAAAAATTAACGAACGTATCAAAATGTATGAAAAATATTTAACGGTTCGTTCTAAAAATTATTTAGATTGGGGAATCAAAAATGTTTTATTATGGGAAAATCAAAATCCCATTGAAAACATTGTTCATATTCACGGGACAGAAGATCATATTTTTCCGAAGAAATATATTAAAAATGCAATTTTCTTACCCAAAGCCACGCATGTTTTAGTTTTATTGCAATCAAAATGGCTGAACAAGAATCTCCCAAACCTAATACTGAATGAAAGCTATGAAGAAAAATTGGATTAAAAAATCATTAACCGTAACAGGAATTATTGCAACAGGAATATTGTTTTCACAGTTTACAGGTGAAGGAACAAATTATACAAGTGTTGATGTAAAAAATCACGTGTATTTACCAAATAACATGAATTTTTGCGGAGAAAAAGTTCCGATGAGAATCATTGATGTTAAAGAAAGACTAGATCGCGAAATGACTGTAAATATTAATTTACATTCGGCTACAACACTGATTATCAAAAGAGCAAATAGGTATTTTCCTGAAATTGAACCTATTCTAAAAAAACACGGAATTCCGGATGATTTTAAATATTTAGCGGTTATAGAAAGTGCCTTAACTAATGCAACTTCATCAGCTGGTGCAAAAGGATTTTGGCAATTTATGCCCGAAACTGCAAAAGAATATAATTTAGAAGTAACCAATTCAATTGATGAAAGATACGATGTTGTAAAAGCAACAGAAGCGGCTTGTCAATATCTAAAAAAAGCTCATGCAAAGTTTGGAAATTGGACGTTAGTTGCTGCTTCTTATAATCGTGGAATGGGCGGAATTCAGAAGTCATTAGATTCGCAAGGAGTTTCTGATTATTATGATTTGTTTTTAACTGAAGAAACGTCAAGATATGTTTTTCGAATTTTGGCATTGAAAGAAATCATGGAAAATTCAGGGAAATATGGTTTTCAACTTCCGAATGATGTTTTATACGATCCAATAAAAACAAAGAATTTACCTGTTACTGAAAATATTCCTGATTTAGCTAAATATGCATTAGATCAAGGAATTAATTATAAAATTTTGAAACTACATAATCCGTGGATGCGAGACACTTCGTTAACTATTACACCAGGAAAAAGTTATGTTATTCAAATTCCGACAGAAGGTTACAAAAAATAATAAACAACAACGCCATCTATTATGATGGCGTTGTTGTTTCAATTATATTTTAAAATGTTAATTGAATATAACCTGTAAATTGTTCTCCGATATTTGTTTGAATCTGATAAAAATACGTTCCGGTTGGTAAATCTTTACCAGAATTAGATTGACCGCGCCATTCGTTTTTGTAGTTTGATTTTTCATAAACGACGCTTCCGTACCTATTGAATATTTTCAAATCAACACCTCCAAAAGAAACCAAATCTAAATATTCGTTTAAACCATCTCCGTTTGGTGAAATACCTTTTTGAATTTTACAGAAATTTTTTCCTAAAACTTGGATTTCTTTTGTATGCAAACAATCATTTGAATCTGTAAATATGATTTCAATGGTATTTAATTCTTGTAATAAATTTGAATAATCAGATAAATTGATTTTATTTCCTGTTTCTGAAATAGAAGAATTATTGATCAACCATTGAATATTTGTAATTTCGGATAACGAAAAATTGTTTGCTGATAACTCAACATAAAATTCATCATCATTACAATAAGAAAATAACTCAAATTTTAATTGTGGATGAACTACAACATCCAAGGTTGTTTCTTGCATACAATCTCCCGAATCTCTTGTAAATGTATAAGTCAGCGAATTATACGGATCAAAATCTGGAGACCAAGTTCCTGAAATTCCGTTTGTGGAAATGGATGGTAAACTAAAATTTAAATCTATTTCACAAAAAGGTTCAATGACATCAAATGTTGGATTTTTATCTACAATAATTTTTTTAGTGATTGTTTCAACACATTTAGTATCGTTTGGTGTAAACGTGTAAGTAGTTGTCTGATTTGGATTAAAAATCGGACTCCAAGTACCTTCAATATCATTGTTCGAAATAGTTGGCAAAGCTGTAATATTTGGAACCTCATCACAATATGGACCAAAATCATCAAATTCGGGAATCACAACTGGTTTAACTACAATTGTAATTTCATAATTTGGTAATCCAACTTGATTTGGAGTAAATGTATAAGTTGTAGTTTCTTGATTGTTTGGAGCAGGAGACCAAGTTCCGACAAAACCATCTTGAGAAGTAGTTGGCAAAATTAAATCATCTCCTTGGCAAATTAATTCTTCAATATCAAAAACAAGAACAGCTTCAGAAATCGAAACATCGTCTATTATATAATAAGCTTCCAAATAACCTTCGTTGTCAATGACTTGATGATTTGTATCTGCAGATTCAAAAAAATTACCAATAATAAAAGCATTCAAATTTGGAGTTGTAGCAGTATATTGAAAAGACAATAACGTCCAATTGTCTCTATCGGTAATTGGCGAACCAGAATAGTTAACATCTGGAACCAAAGGAATTGTTGTAATAATAGGGAAAATTGGTTCTGTATTATTGATAAAAGCTAATCCAATATTATTCATGCCTGTATTAGCATAGTTTGTCAAACAAACATAAAACTCAATATTATAAATTGTACCAACAACTAAAGGTTGCGATAAACGACCTCTAACATATTCACGATAATTACCTTCGCCTAATCCATTAGTAAATGCCATATAATTATTCCCAGTTCTTGGTTGTTGAAAAGCTGTGATTGGATTTAATGGATGCATTTGACAACTAATTGCTAAAGTTGAACTATAAAAATCAGTAGTTGCAGTATTACCTGAACTCCAATTTAGCACTGGAAGTATTTGACCTCCATAAAAAGAGCAATTCAAAACTCCGCTCATATTTTCAAAACTCGGATTTAAAACTAAATTTTGTTGTGCATTTGTTTGATTTAATACAAACATTGAAATTAATAGTAATAGTTTTTTCATAAGCTCTAGTATGTTAATTGAATATAACCTGTAAACTCTTCTCCAATCTTGGTTTGAATCTGATAAAAATAAGTTCCGCTTGGTAAATCTTTACCTGAATTAGATTGTCCTTTCCATTCATTTCTGTAGTTTGATTTTTCATAAACTACGCTTCCATAACGATTAAAAATTTTTAAATCAACGCCTCCAAAAGAAACCAAATCTAAGTATTCGTTTAAACCATCTCCGTTTGGAGAAATACCTTTTTGAATGACACAAAAATATTTACCTAATACCTCAACCTTATTCTCTTCATAACAACCATTTATATCATTTACTTGCACTTCAATAACATTAATTTCTTGAAGTAAATCAGAAAATTTAGAAAGTACTAATTTTGATTCATTATTAACTATTTCTGAACCGTTTATTTTCCAAACGTATTGAAAATTTGATTGATTAATAATATTTCTGAATTTCACTTCGACATAATATTGTGAATCTTTACAATAGTGAATTAAATCAAACTCAAAATTTTCAGACACAAAAATATCTAAACTTACATCTAGTGTACAATCTCCAGAATCTCTAGTAAATGTATAAGTTTTCGAATTGTACGGATCAAACTCAGGTGACCAACTTCCAGAAATTCCATTTGTAGAAATGGTTGGTAAACTAAAGTTTAAATCTGGCTCACAAAATGGTCCAAACTCATCAAAAATTGGGATTGTTTCAATTACAATTGTTTTAGTTATAGATTCGTTACATTGTGTGTCATTAGGTGTAAATGTATAAGTTTCGGTTTGAGTTGGAATAAAGGTTGGATTCCAAGTTCCTTCAACTCCATTATTTGAAATAGTTGGTAAATCTGTGAATTCAGGCATTTGACCACAAAATGGTCCAAATTCATCAAATTCAGGAACCAACCTTGGCTTAACAACAACCGTAATTACAAAAGGTAATAAATCAGATCCTTGGGGAGTAAAAATATAAGTAGTTGTTTCTTGATTATTTGCTGGTGATGACCAAGTTCCTGTTATGCCATCGATTGAAATATCAGGTAATTCTAAAAAATCTCCTTGACAAATTTCGAGTGGAATATTAAAAGCTGGATTAATTCTGTTAACTAAAACATCATCTATAAGAAAATAAGACTGATTTATAAAATTAGGAGCAACAACTTCAAAGTCTGTATCTTGAGTCGAAAAGAAATTACCTATTATAAAAGCATCTAGATTAGGTGTAGTTGGCGTATATTGAAATGACATTAAAGTCCAATTATTTTTATCTGTAATTGGAGAACCTGAATAATTAACATGAGGTTGTATAGGAATTTCGAAAATTGTTTCAAATAATGGAGTTGTATTATTAATAAAGACAAGACCGATATTATTCATACCAACATCTGAATATTGACCTAAGCATACATAAAATTCTATGTTATAAGTTGAACCAATAAGCAATGGTTCGGAAAGTTGACCTCGAACATATTCTCTTGTATTAAAATTTTCATTATTCGTAGTGTAAAAACCTAGATAATTATTACCTGTACGCGGAACTTGCCCAGAAAAAGTATTTAAAGTGTACATCACACAACTAGGAAGTACAAAATTACTAAATGCATCTATAGTTCCATCATTAGCATTATCCCAATAAGTAATAGGAAAAGTAGTCCCTCCATAATAAGAACACTGCAAATTTCCAGATACATCCTCAAAACTTGGATTCAGAACTAAATTTTGTTGCGCATTTGATTGAGTCACAGAAACTATTGATAATAAAAGTAAAAGTTTTTTCATAAGTATTAATATGTTAGTTGAATATAACCTGTAAATTGTTCTCCGATATTGGTTTGAATCTGATAAAAATACGTTCCGCTTGGTAAATCTTTACCTGAATTAGATTGTCCTTTCCATTCATTTCTGTAGTTTGATTTTTCATAAACTACGCTTCCATAACG